>Ga0210401_10003589_pt1 | contig 16529 bp, 21 predicted proteins | sample IncBWH32MmetaG_FD_150866 | JGI IMG/M metagenome (GOLD analysis project Ga0210401, IMG submission 150866) | Forest soil microbial communities from Barre Woods Harvard Forest LTER site, Petersham, Massachusetts, United States - Inc-BW-H-32-M | ecosystem: Environmental > Terrestrial > Soil >... | reverse complement strand
CTGTCGACTCCCCCTCCAATCACTGTCCATTTCCGCCTTCCACCTTTTCCAATTGTTTGGCGGGGGTTGGGGGGCGGTTCCTTCCTGGACATTCCGCACGCATTGCACTCGCTGAGAATTACTAGATCCACCGCGTAGCGCCGTATTGGAAGGGCAGACGAAGGGGTGTAGCCGAATTTTTCCGAAGGATACTACCCCCTCAATCATTTGCCAGCACCCACCAACCCTCTCTAGAATGAAAGTTACCTGTTTCCCCGAGACACAATATGATTCATTTTCCCGTTCCTGAGGCGCTCACTTTCGACGACGTGTTGCTGCTGCCCGCTCGGTCTGATGTGATTCCGACCCAGACCAATACGCAGACCCAGCTCACGCGCAATATCCGCCTGAATATTCCGATCATCAGCGCGGCCATGGACACGGTCACCGAATCGCATATGGCCATCGCGGTGGCCCAGCAGGGCGGCATCGGGATCATTCATCGCAACCTGACCATCGAGCAGCAAGCCAATGAAGTCGACAAAGTGAAGCGCTCGGAGAGTGGCATGATCGTCGATCCGGTCACCATGTCGCCCGACGCGAAAGTCTCCGAGGCACTCGATGTCATGCGCCAGTACAAGATTTCCGGTGTGCCCATCACCAAGAACGGAAAGCTGGTCGGCATTCTCACCAATCGCGACCTGCGTTTCGAAACCCGCTTCGATATTCCCATCAGCAAAGTCATGACCAAGGAAAACCTGATCACCGTCGCGGTGGGCACGACGCTCGAAGATGCAGAAAAAATCCTCCACGAACACCGCGTGGAAAAGCTTCTGGTGGTCGACGACAAATACAATCTGAAGGGCCTGATCACGGTAAAAGACATTCAAAAGAAACTGAAATATCCCCACGCAGCCAAAGACTCGCACGGCAGGCTACGCGCGGCCGCGGCTATCGGCGCCACCGGAGACTTCCTGGAACGAGCCCAGGAACTGGCAAAATACAAAGTAGATTTGCTCGCCATCGACAGCGCCCACGGCCACTCCACTCGCGTGCTCGATGCGATCAAGGTGGCGAAGTCCAAACTCCCGGAAGTTGACCTGATCGTAGGAAATGTTGCGACCTTCGACGGCGCCTGCGAACTGGCTAGAGCCGGCGCGGACGCGATAAAAGTCGGCATCGGCCCCGGATCCATCTGTACAACCAGGATCGTAACAGGCGCGGGCGTGCCCCAGATCACCGCGATCGCCGAAGCTTATCGCGCCACCAAAGACGCCGGCATCCCTATCATCGCCGACGGCGGAATCAAATATTCAGGCGACATCACGAAAGCCCTGGCCGCAGGCGCAGCCGCAGTAATGATCGGATCCCTCTTCGCCGGCACAGACGAAAGCCCCGGCGAACTAATTCTGTATCAAGGGCGAACCTTCAAGTCGTATCGCGGCATGGGCTCGCTAGGCGCGATGGCGCAAGGCTCAAGCGAACGCTACTTCCAAAATACCGACGATGCTTCGACGGCCATGCCGGTAATGGGCGAAGACTCAAACCGCCTGGGAAAACTGGTCCCTGAAGGAATCGAAGGCCGAGTCCCCTATCGAGGGTCCGTTTCAGTGACTATTCATCAAATGGTGGGGGGATTGCGGTCGGGGATGGGCTATTGCGGGTGTGGGAGCATTCCGGAGTTGTTGCAGAAGACGCGCTTTGTGCGCATCAGCGGGGCCGGCCTGCGCGAGAGCCACGTCCACGACGTCATGATCACTAGGGAAGCTCCCAACTATGCGGTCGAGTAGGGCTTCATTTTGAAAGGATCCATGTTTTTCGAATGCGCGAGGGTAGTTCGTTCTTGACCCCCGATCAAAAGCAGTTACTCAAGACGTGGATTGCCGCGGCTTTGTGGATGACGCTGATCGCGATCGAGTCCACCGACACGTTTTCCGCCGAACATACCGGCCGATTTCTGTATCCTTTGCTTCACTTCCTCGTGGGTCTGGATCTGGCCCGTTTCGAGGTGGTGCATCACTACATCAGAAAATCCGGCCATTTTGTAGGCTACTTTACCTTAAGTTTTTTTCTGTTTCGCGCCTGGCGTGCTACGCTGCATTTGCCGTGGGCTCCGCGATGGACACTGCGCTGGGCTACGATTGCTTTCTTCATGTCTGTTCTGGTAGCCAGCTTGGACGAATGGCATCAGACTTTCATTCCCTCGCGTACCGGCTTGTTTAGCGATGTCGTGTTGGACAGTTTTGCGGCGCTGGCGGCGCAAGTTCTGATATTTCTCTATTTGACCTGGAAGCCGCGTCGAATGAGTGCTGCATTCGATTGAGGGCTGGCGTCGCGGATGGCATGTGGTAGTGAAGTGAAGGAGCACACTGCCTGTCCCCAGGGGCTAAAGCCATTATTCTTACTGATATTATAGTGGCACGGCTGAAGCCGCGCCCTTCCCAAATCATCTAGACAGCGTGTCAATACATCGCGTCGTACTTCGTCACTACCCACTCCCCGCCTTTGTCTTCGAGCGTGACTGAGAACAGCTCTTTGTAGGTTCCCGATTGGCCGGGAGCGTTGAGCCTCTTGCCACGGTAGTGTAGAATGCGCAGCGGCGGGTTATCTTCCCAGTCCACGACCTTCCAGGAAATCAGCGGGTGTTGTGCCTCCGAGGCGCAAATGAAAGCGGCGTACTTCTTGCGATAATCTTTTTCCCACGCGGCGAGTTGCTCCGGGCAATGTCCATCGCGCATGGCATCGAGGTATTTCGCCGCCAGGCGCTCGGTTGAACGGTCACGTAGCGGATTCAGTGAAATGGAATTTGGAGTTCCTGAGAGAGGATCGCGGTCCTCTGAGCGGGAGAGTACGGGGCCCTGTCCATTCAGCCACATCAGATAGCCGAAAAAGAGCATCAGAACCAGGATGCCAGCGCCCACGGCGATGCCGATTTGTATGCGGGAAAACCCCATATCCTCTTGCAAGTGTAACGCGATGAGGACTGGGGGCCAGGTTACGGCAGTGACCCTCACAAGTACATGTACGAATGGAAAAAGCGCACGCCCCAATCGGGGAAGTGCGCTTCGAAATAAATCGTTTTGATCGCGATGGGGGGGAGTATGCGTTAGTACTGGCCGTAAATCAGCACATCCAAGGCGCCTTTTGAACCTGCGGCACCCACGCTATCGGCGTAAATGCTGAGTTGCGTACCGGGAACGTCGGATACCCGGGTTATCTGAGAATGGGGTGTCAACATGATGGTATCGAGTTGCGCCACCAGTTCTTCACCCTCGGTGAAAGTCAGTCGCAGAATTATGTTAGTGGTCGAGTCGATGCGCTCGTCCGCAACCAAGCGATGCGTTCGTACATGCTGACATCGACGACGCCCAGTAATTTGGTTTGTCCGCCAGGAATCGAGACTGAGCCCACTGGCATGCGGAATGCCAGTACGTTCTCAACGTTCGGAGTTAGATGAGGTTGAATGGGATTGGAGAGGTTCTTGGTGATGTTGCCATGGTTTGTCTCCGCATCTGACGCGCCTGAAGGGCGCGGATTTGTGTTCCTGCGTGATGGGGGAGAGTAGTCCCCTTAACAAGCGGATTCTAGGTCTGGGTAAATAGACCGACAATGCTTACGGATGAAAATATGCGGGTCACAGAACCAAAATGAGAATGCTATTTTGCAGGGAGCGGGCCGTCACGATACGTTCTTTCTCAATGCTGGCGTCTTCTGGCTGACGGAACAGACATGCCACACCTGGAGCAACTCTTCGGTCCGAACAACTTGCCCGTTGTCGCCGAAAACGCCGGGAGCTTTTGCTGACCAACCGCCGCTTCGCTGATAAGAATATCCGCGCATTTTTTTCTTGCAGTGCTCTCAACAGTGTCGTACTATCTACGACATCTGTAGTAGACTAAGGCGCATGGCACTCCCCAAGCTCAGCAAGCTGGATCTGCAAATCATGGACGCGCTGTGGAGCCGCGGCGCACTATCCATCCGAGAGATTCAAGAGTCATTTCCCGAGCCTCGTCGCCCAGCCTACACGACCGTACAAACCATTGTTTATCGCCTGGAAACCAAGAAGGCCGTACGTCGAGCCAAGAAGATAAGTAACGCCCATATTTTCGAGGCGGTCATTTCTCGCAGCGCCGCGCAACGCAGGCTGATTGACGATTTGTTGGGCCTGTTTGGCGGCCAGACCCAGCCCGTTATGGCGCACTTGATCGAGTCCGGGAAGCTCACGCTGGAAGATGTTCATGAGGCAGAAAAAATACTTCGCAAACTTGCCAAGAAGGAGAAAGCGCCATGATCCACGCCATGATGAATCATCTCTGGCAGTCCACGCTGTTCGCAGTCGCCGCCGGGTTCGTAACGTTGGGGCTGCGCCACAACGGCGCTCACACAAGGTATTGGTTGTGGTTCGCCGCGTCGTGCAAATTTCTGATTCCATTTTCGATGCTGAGCGCTGTGGGCGGCTATCTGAGTTGGCGATCAGTTCCGACCGCCTCGTTGCCCTCAATGCTCGGGCAGTTCGTCCAACCCTTCTCTACGGCGGCGGCGGTACTACCGGTCCTGCCGGCGGGACCGCCGCCGAGTGCGGGCATTAATCCCTTGCTAATCTGGATCAGTGTCTGGGCATGCGGCACCATGGTCGTTGGCATTTTCTGGATGGTGCGTTGGCTCCGGATTCTACGAGCGCTGAGCAATGCTAAACCGCTGTCGCTCGATGCACCGATTCCAGTCAAATCGTCCCAGATTCTGATCGAACCAGGCGTTGTCGGACTTTTCCGGCCCGTGTTGTTGTTGCCGGATGGAATTTGCGAACGTCTGACCTCGCAGCAACTGCAAACCATCCTGACCCATGAATTGAGCCATGTTCGCCGACGCGACAATCTGACTGCTGCCATTCACATGCTGGTGGAGGCGCTGTTTTGGTTTCATCCCCTGGTGTGGTGGTTGGGCCAACGGCTAATGGTGGAGCGTGAGGTCGCTTGCGACGAGGCCGTGATCTCGGCGGGCGGCGATCGGGAAGCCTACGCCGAAGGACTTTTGATCGTTTGCAAGTTCTATTTTGAGTCGCCGCTGCGCTGTGCTGCCGGCGTAGCTGGGGCGGATCTCAAGAAAAGAATTGAGCTCATCATGACCCCGCGGATCACGCATAAATTGAGCGTGGCTGCGAAGGCGCTGCTAGCCGTAGCCGCAACTGCGTCCGTTCTCGTGCCCATTGCGATCGGCTCTGTGCTGGCGACAACCTCCCACTCACGGGCCCAGACGGCAGGGCCGAAGTTTCAGAGCGTGACGATCCAAGCAAGCCAGCCGGGAGGCTTGGGCAACGGCATCAATATTTTTCCTGACGGCTTCAGAACGCAAAACTTCGCGCTCCGGGACGTGATTGCCTTCGCGTTCGAGGTGCAAGGCGCTTTGATATCGGGCCCCGATACGCTGGATGCTCATTACAACATCAGCGCGAAGGCACCCGGCGCATTTCCTGCCGCTGGCTATGACGGCGTGGATAAGGCCCGCGCCATGGTTCGCACACTGCTCGCGGACCAGTTTCAATTGGAGGTTCATCGCAGCACGCAGTCAGTCTCCGCGTACGTTCTTACCGCGGGCACTGCCGCTACAAATTTACAGGTGGCGCGGCCGGGCGAGCATGGGCCGCTAAAGATGATCGGCCCCACTTCCATCACTGGCAAAGCCCTCCGAATGGATGATTTCGTCGAGCTCTTGGCCCAGAGATTGGGACATCCGGTGCTTGATCAGACCGGCCTGACACAGACTTACGACTTCAAACTGGATTGGAAAACGGATGAAAGCGCATCCGCGGAGCCGGCGGATAAAGCGCCAAGTATGCTGCCCAACCCCAGTCCTGAAGTGCTAGCTGGCGCCCTGCAAACGCAGCTGGGATTGAACCTGCGATTGCAGGAAACTCCGGCCGAACTCTTAATCGTCGATCGCGTGCAGGCCCCCAAAGACATCGTTGCGGCCCGTAAGCCTGTACCCATGGATCCTAAGCTCTTCGATTCGTATGTCGGACACTATGCATTCCCCGGAAATATGATCATGACGGTTTCTCGCGATAACGATCACTTTTGGACGCAACTACCGGGTCAGCCGCAGGTGGAAGTGTTTCCAGAGGGGCAGCGCAGCTTTTTTGCCAACGTCGTGGATGCACAGATTTCATTCGAGGTCGATGCAGCGGGCCGAACGTCTGGACTCATATTGCATCAGAACGGGATGAACATCTCAGCGCCACGCATGGATGATGCGGCAGCCAAACAAATAGAAGATGCACTGCATGCGAAGGTTCAGCAACAGATCGCCACACCCGGCAGCGAGCAAGCTTTGCGTCGAAACATTCTGGGACTGGCCAGCGGTAACCCCGACTACGATCAAATGAGTCCTGACCTGGCTAAGGTCACGCGAGAACAGTTGCCAGCGTTGCAGCGCGAGCTCGCATCGTTAGGGTCGTTGGTGTCAATTAAATTTAAGGGGGTGGGACCCGCGGGGATGGACATTTACGAAGCACAATTTGAACATGGAGCAGAGGAGTGGCGAATCAGTTTGGCTCCCGACGGCAAGGTCGCTGGCGCAATGGTTCGAGCAGTCCCCTGACTGTCTAGCTAAGTTTTTCATGATCCTGCTGGCGCACAGCGGATCATGAAAATGCGCCTACGCGGAATCAACAGCTTACGGCCATTTTCGGGGGAGCTAGGTCGCTAACACGGCACAATCGCATCAAGTCTAGCGATTGCTCTTACTTGATTTTGTCTTCGCCTTCGGCGCCTGGAGCAGGGTGTTCGACTCCCTGCTGAGCTTCGGCTTCTTGCATAGCTCGCTTGGTTTCCTCGGCGCGCTTGGCGCGGGCTTCGCCGCGCTTCTGACGCTTTTCGTCGAGGACCTTTTCGCTGCCCAGGAGTTCGATGAAAGCGTTGTCGGCTCCGTCGCCTTTTCGCCAGCCGGTGCGGACGATGCGAAGGTAGCCGCCGTTGCGATCGCCGAAGCGTGGTCCGATGGTGTCAAACAATTTGTCGACGGCGGCGCTGGTCATCAGGTACGCCAGGGCCTGACGGCGAGCGGCGAGATCTCCGCGCTTGCCGAGGGTGATCATTTTCTCAACCTGTGGGCGCATGGCTTTGGCCTTGGGGACAGTGGTCTCGACCCGCTCTTCAAGGATGAGCGAAGTAACCAGGTTCCGCAGCAAGGAGCGGCGGTGCGCGGTGTTACGTCCCAGTTTCCATCCTGCTACTTTGTGACGCATGGCTGAATCCTTTGTTCCGGCGCGGAGGAAAAGCAGATTCCTCATTGCGCTCGGAATGACAAAATTTTGGGGACGGTCGCCCCGTCCCCACACAAAGCTTTCTACAGATCGTTATCGTTGCCGTAGGCGGACGCGGGTAGAATCTGATTTGACGTCGGGCCGGGTACGGCGTTGCCCTGCTCGTCGATCTTCATTCCCAGGCTCAATCCCATCGTGCCTAGAATTTCCTTGATTTCGTTCAGCGACTTGCGGCCGAAGTTTTTGGTCTTGAGCATTTCGGCTTCGGTCTTCTGCACCAGTTCGCCAATCGACTGAATGTTCGCGTTCTTGAGGCAGTTGTAGCTGCGCACCGAGAGCTCGAGCTCCTCAACCGAACGATTGAGGTTCTCGTTCTTGATCTCGGGCTTGCGTTCTTCGGACGACGTCGAGGTCTCGATGTCCTCCTCGAAGTTGATGAAGATGTTCATGTGGTCCTTCAGCAGCTTCGCCGCCAGGCCGATGGAATCAGCCGGCGTGATGGAGCCGTTGGTCCAGACTTCGAGAGTGAGCTTGTCGTAATCGGTGATCTGCCCGAGACGTGCGGCTTCCACGGTGTAGTTGCACTTGCGCACCGGGGAGTGAACGGAATCGATTGGAATGAAACCGATGCCGAGGTCTTCGTCGAAATTCTTGTCAGCGGAGACGTAGCCGCGGCCGCGCTTGAGGCGCATTTCCATGTCCAGCTTGCCGCCTTCGCTCACCGTTGCGACGTAGACGTCTTTGTCGAGCACTTCAACGTCGGCGTCGGCCTCGATCATGCCTGAGGTGACGACGCCGGGCTGGTCGGCGCGCAGGTAGATGGCTTTAGGGGCGTCGCCGCTGAGCTTGAAGGGAATCTGCTTCAGGTTCAGGATGATGTCGGTTGCGTCTTCGACGACGCCCGGGATCGACTGGAATTCGTGCAGCACGCCCTCGATCTTGACCGCGGTGACCGCGGCTCCCTCGATCGAAGACAGCAGCACGCGCCTCAGGGCGTTGCCGATGGTGGTGCCGAAGCCGCGTTCAAACGGCTGGGCCCAGAAGATGCCATATTTATCGGTGAGGGTCGAAGTATCGACCGCTAGACGTTTCGGTTTTTGAAAACCTCTCCACAGCATTGCGTTGTTCTCCTTCGGCCGTTTGGCTCAGTCCTGACTCCCTGAACGGGTCCGTGTTGCGTTCAGGTCAAACGTCGGGACAGGCTGATCTGGCTCGAAATAGTGGACCATGAAAAATCTGACGCTACCCGCGAGATCCTTCGCTTCGCGAAGGATGACGGCTGGGCTCGAACGCCCTGCCAAAAAGCGTTTACTTGCTATACAGTTCGACGATCAACTGCTCATTCACCGGCAGATGGATATCTTCGCGCTTGGGCAATGACATCACCTTTCCCTTGTAGTGGTCGCGATCGATTTCCAGCCAAGTGGGCGCGTTCTGGTGGCTAGCGAATTCCTTCGCCGGTTCGAGAATCGCCAACTTGAGGCTGCCTTCGCGAATGGCAATCTCCTCGCCAACACTTACCTGGTAAGAGGGAATGTTGACCTTGCGGCCATCCACCTGAACGTGGCCGTGACGCACCAACTGACGCGCCTGGCGGCGGGATACGCCGAAGCCAAGGCGATAGACGACGTTGTCGAGGCGGCGTTCCAGCTGTTGCAGAAGCAGTTCGCCGGTCACGCCCTTGGTGCGCGCGGCCTTCTCGAAATAGTTGCGGAACTGGCCTTCCTGGGCGAAGTAAATACGCTTGGTCTTCTGCTTCTCTCGAAGCTGCAGGCCGTAGCCCACGATTTTCGACTTGCGGTCCTTGCCGTGCTGGCCTGGAGCAAAATTGCGCTTCTCGATGGGACACTTATCGCTGAAGCATTTAGTGCCTTTGAGGAACAGCTTCATGCCCTCGCGGCGGCAGAGACGACAGACGGGATCGGTATAACGTGCCAAGTTGCTTCTCCTTTAGATGACCGGTTTACAGGTTTGGCTTCACCCTTCGTCCCGGACGAAATCAGTTGTTGGTCGTTGGTCTTGCGGCGTCCGCAGTGCGAACGACCGACGACCAAGGACTAACGACGCGTTTTACACTCTGCGGCGTTTTGGCGGACGGCAGCCGTTGTGCGGGATCGGGGTGGCGTCTTTAATGTTGCGCACCTCAATGCCGGACGCGGCCAGCGCGCGGATGGCGGACTCGCGGCCTGAACCGGGGCCGCTGACTCGCACCTCGACGCTGCGCACACCGTGATCGCGCGCCATTACTGCGGCGTTCGATGCGGCCTGCTGGGCGGCAAATGGCGTTCCCTTGCGGGATCCGCGGAATCCCAGGGAACCGCTGCTCTTCCACGAGAGCACATTCCCGGCCTGATCGGCGATAGTCACGATCGTGTTGTTGAACGAAGCCTGGATGTGCGCAATGCCGTGGGAGACGTGCTTGCGCTCCTTCTTCTTGAACGTCTTCTTTTTGCCTTTTTTTTCTGGGGCGGCGGGGCCGCCGGCTGCTGCTGGTTTTGCCATAGTGTTTCAGTCCTTGGTCCTTGGTCGTTGGTCGTTGGCCTTGGCAAAAAGCTGCCAACGGCCAAAGACTAATGACCGACGACGGCTTTACGTCTTTGTGGCTGTCTTCTTCTTCGCCGCTACTGTGCCTTTGCGCGGACCTTTTCGGGTGCGGGCGTTGGTGTGCGTACGTTGTCCGCGGACTGGCAGATTCCTACGATGGCGGTATCCCCGATAGGAACCGATTTCGATGAGCCGCTTGATGTTCATCGAAACTTCCTTGCGCAGGTCTCCTTCGACCAGACCTTCGGCTTCGATGACCTGGCGGATGCGGTTGACCTCGTCTTCGCCCAGGTCTTGAACCTTCTTCATCGGCTCGACCTTCGCCTGGTCGAGAATGCGCACGGCGCGCGGATTGCCGATTCCGTAGATGTAGGTCAGCGCGATATTAATGTGCTTATTGCGCGGAAGGTCGATGCCTGCAATGCGTGCCATGTTTGTCCTTTGTCCCTTGTCTTTATCCCTGGCGTTGCTTGTGTTTGGAAGTCTCGCAGATCACTCGCACCACACCTTTGCGGTGAATGACCTTGCACTTATCGCAAATTTTCTTTACTGATGCTCGCACTTTCATAAATTCTTCCTTCCTTCTGTCATTCCGAGGAGCGGAGGCGACGAGGAATCTCGGGTTTTCTCCGAGCCGCGAAGAAACGGGATCCCTCGCTTCGCTCGGGATGACAACCTTCATTTATAGCGGTACACGATTCGTCCGCGATTCAGATCATACGGCGAAAGCTCGACGGCAACCTTGTCGCCCGGCAGGATGCGAATGAAATTCTTCCGCATCTTGCCGGAAACGTGCGCCAGCACCTGGTGCTTGTTTTCGAGTTCGACTTTGAACATGGCATTGGGCAGCGGCTCAAGAACCGTTGCCATCACCTCAATCGCGTCTTCTTTGCTCATCGACTCCTTAAGAATGCTTTTGGCTGTTAGCTAAAAGCCAAGAGCCAAAGCGAATAGCTCTATTGCGTCAAAATCACCGGACCTTCTTTTGTCACCGCCACGCAATGTTCAAAATGTGCGCTGCAGCTTCCGTCGGCGGTTACCGCTGTCCACTTGTCATCCAATACGCGAGTGCCGGGCTTTCCAAAATTTACCATCGGTTCAATTGCGAGAACCATGCCTTCCCGCAGCCGGGCGCCCTGCCCACGGGCTCCGAAGTTGGGGACTTGCGGCTCTTCGTGGAGCTTGGTTCCGATGCCGTGTCCGACAAACTCACGCACAACACTGAAACCGTTAGCCTCTACAAATTCCTGCACCGCCGCGCCTACATCGCCAACTGCATTGCCCACCCGCGCCTGCTCGATGCCCTTGTACAACGAGACTTCCGTGACCTCGAGCAGCTTGCGAACTTCCGGCTTGACCGAATCGTCGACCGGTACTGTGATCGCAGCGTCGCCGTAGTATCCATCGAGAACCACACCGCAATCGATGGAAACAATATCGCCTGCTTTCAGCACCCGTTTCTCCGACGGAATACCGTGCACGATCTCTTCGTTCACTGATGTGCAAAGCACGCAAGGATAATCGTAATATCCCTTGAACGCGGGCTTCGCTCCCAGGTCTTTGATCTTTTTCTCGGCGGCGCGCTCCAGATCCATGGTCGTGGCTCCCGGAGTTACCAGTGCGCGAACGTGATCGAGCACTTCCCGAACGATGCGGCCGCTGCTCCGCATACGCTCGATTTCGGCCGTCGATTTACAAACAATTGCCATCCCGGTGCTCAATCACATAGAACATCTGCCCGGTAACCTCGCCCACCGGCAGGTCGCCATTCACTGAAACCAGGCGTCCCTTGTGCTCATAGTATTCCGCCACGGGGCGGGTCTGCCGATCGTACGTTTGCAGACGTTCCCTGATCACTTCCTCGCGATCATCGCTGCGGATTATCAGCGGGGAACCGTCAACATCGCAAATGTCGGCGACGCGAGGTGGCTGGAAATAGACGTTATAGATGTGTCCGTTGGCGAGACAAGTCCTTCGTCCGGTGATCCGCTTTACTAGTAGATTATAGTCCACGTCGATGCGGATCACAATTGGGAGGCACTTGCCACCGTGTAAGTTGTCAAAGACCTCGCTCTCAAAAAAAGCGTCAAGCCAGCCAGCTTGTTTGGCGGTACGCGGGAACCCGTCAAGGATGAACCCGCGCTCGCAATCCTTTTCACGGAGCCGCCAAGCCACCATGTCGCAAACCAGATCATCGGGAACCAGTTCGCCACGGGCCATAACGGCCTGGGCTTGTATGCCCAACTCGGTGCCGCGCTGTACGTTGGCTCGCAGGATGTCTCCGGTGGAGATCTGCGGGATACCGTAGTGGTCGGCAATGCGCTTGGCCTGCGTGCCCTTGCCCGCACCCGGTGGTCCAAGCAACACGACTGGCCCGATGTTTTCCGAGGTTTCCATCGAACTGACCCTAAAACGTTCCCTGCTTCCAGGCGCACTCGGTCAGCTCCATAACCACCCGCCGACCGGGCGGTACGGCAACCTCAAACCTTCCTTATGTCCAGCTGCGGCGGCCGCGAATGCGTCCGCTGCGTGGAGTAAATCCGTCGTAGTGGCGCATGATGAGCTGTGCTTCAATCTGCGTCACCGTATCCATCGCCACGCCGACCACGATCAGCAGCGACGTGCCGCCGAAATAAAACGTTACACCCAGGCCGTTGGTCATCCAGGTGGGCAGGCGCTCGAAAAATGCTCCGATCGGTCCGTACAGGTGATTGAGATGGATTCCCGTGATCATCCACTCAGGAATGAAGGAAATGATGATCAGATACAGCGCGCCTACCAGAGTGATCCGGGTCAGGATCTCATTGATGTGGTCGGCGGTTCGCTTACCCGGCCGAATGCCAGGAATAAACCCGCCATACTTCCGCATGTTGTCGGCAACCTCGTTGGGGTTGAAGACGATCGACACATAGAAGTACGCGAAGAAAATAATGCCCACCGCATAAAGAAACGTGTAGAGCGGCTCGCCCCAGCCCAGCCAGTGGATCAGATCTCCAAAGTACCGATTGTTGCGCAGGCCATATCCCATGGTCTGAGGCATGGTCAGAATAGAAGAGGCAAAAATCACAGGCATCACACCGCCCGCGTTGACTCGCAAGGGCAGGTGCGTAGATTGGCCTCCCATGACTTTGCGACCGACCACGCGCTTGGCGTACTGCACCGGAATGCGGCGTTCGCTGCGCTCCACATACACGATGAACGCCACGATCAGGATCATGATGCCCACGAGCAGAATCATGGCGGGTGCGGTAAAGGCGCCCCAGGCGTTGGTGCGAACTTTGTCGATCAGGTCAGCGACGCCGCGCGGAAGACCTACGACGATGCCGGCGAATATCAGGAGCGACATGCCGTTGCCGACGCCGCGTTCGGTAATCTGCTCGCCCAGCCACATGATGAACGCACTGCCCGTGGTCAGAGTGAGCATGGTCATCAGGATGAAGGGAACACCGGGGTTGACTACAAAATCGCCCGATTTTTCGAGACTGATGGCGATGCCGAGGGATTGAACCGAACTCAAGATGACGGTTAAGTATCGCGTCCACTGGGTGATTTTCTTGCGTCCCAGCTCACCTTCTTTCTGCAACTTCGCCAGCGGCTCATAAACCACGGTCAAAAGCTGCAGAATGATCGATGCCGTGATATACGGCATGATTCCAAGCGCAAAAATTGTGAGGCGGCGGAGCTGGCCGCCAGAAAACAAGTCGACAAAACCTAAGAATGTACCCTTGTTCTGTTCGAAGAATTGCTGCAACTTGTCCGCATTCACTCCCGGCGTGGGAATATGCCCACCCAGGCGGTAAACCGCCAGCAGCCCCAGCGTAAAAAGAATTCGCTTGCGCAGGTCGGGGATGCGAAATACGTTGGCTAATTTCTCGAGCATTACTGCAAGACCTCAAACTTGCCGCCAGCTTTGGCGATTTTCTCTTGCGCCGACTTGGAAAATTTGTGGGCGTGTACGGTGAGCGCGGTCGAGAGCTCTCCGTCGCCAAGGATCTTGACCGGGTGTTTGGTGCTGATGACGCCGGCCTTGCGCAGTATCTCGGGAGTGATGGTGGTCTCACCGAGCGCAACCAGCTTTTCGAGGTTTACGATGTTGTATTCCTTACGGAAGATGTTGGTGAAACCGCGCTTGGGCATGCGGCGATGGAGCGGCATCTGGCCGCCTTCAAAGCCACGCATCATTCGCGAACCGCTGCGCGAACGCTGGCCTTTGTGTCCGCGCGTGGACGTCTTGCCCATGCCAGAACCCATACCGCGGCCGACGCGCTTCTTGCCGGAGTTCGCCTTCTTCGGTGCTCGAATATTCGACAGATTCATAATTGCTCGTCGCTGTAGAGACGCAGCTAGCTAGGTCTCTACGGAAAATTACAGGTGCACAATCTCGACCAGGTGTGGAACCTTGGCCACCATTCCGCGAATAGCGGGGTTGTCCGGGCGCTCAATCACCTGGTTCAAGCGGGTAAAGCCCAGCCCTTTGACTACCAGCTTCTGTTTGACCGGGGCACAAATCGCGGAACGCACCCACTTCAGATGGATCTTTCCCCCGCCCGCATTTGATTTCTTTGCCGTCATTCCAAACTCCGTCCTACAGCTCTTCTGCAGTCTTGCCACGCATTGCGGCGACATCCGCCCGGTTCTTCAGTTTCTTCAGGGCATCAAACGTCGCTTTAATGACATTGTGAGGGTTGGTTGTCCCGATCGATTTGGTGAGCACATTCTGAATACCAGCCGACGTCATGACAGCACGCACTGCACCGCCGGCGATCACGCCCGTGCCTTCGGGGGCGGGCTTCAGCAGCACCATCCCCGATCCGAAGCGCCCCAGCACAATGTGCGGGATGCTGGTTTGCGTAAGGTTGATCCTCATCAGATTCTTTTTCGCCGACTCAATCCCCTTGCGGATGGCCTGGGGAACTTCTTTGGCCTTCCCCGAGCCGTATCCGACCACGGCGGAACTGGGATCCCCGACCACCACCAGAGCAGCGAAAGAAAGATTCTTGCCTCCTTTGACCACCTTGGTGACCCGGTTAATTGCCACTACCTGATCTTTCAGTTGGTAGGAACCCGCATCAAGCTTCTTAATGACTGTTGGCATTCTTTGATTCTCATTTCCCCATCTTGTAATTTGTAATTGGGTAATTGAGTAATTTGAAATCCGGACCGCAGTTCAAATTGCAAAATTACCAAATCACTCAATTACCCAATCCACGTAGAACTGCAACCCAACTAAAATTGCAAACCAGCTTCGCGGGCTGCGTCAGCCAACGCTTTCACTCGGCCGTGATAGATATAACCTCCGCGATCAAAGACGACCTTGCTGATTCCTTTGGCTTTCGCGCGCTCTGCGATCAGCTTGCCGACTTCCTTGGCCGAGGCCACGTTTCCGCCGGTGCGCCGTTCGCCCTTTTTGCCCTCAGCGGAATGCGCGAAGACTACGGTGTTGCCCTGCAAATCGTCGATCAGTTGCACATAGATGTGGTTCAGCGAACGGTATACGTTCAGCCGCGGCCGCTCCGAAGTTCCGAGGATCTTCTTGCGAATACGCTCGTGTACGTGCCGCCGGTTTGTGTTTTTCGATGTCCGAGTAAGCATAAAAATGTCCCTGGTCGTTGAGTCCCTGGTCGTTGGTCCCTGGTCGTTTGGCAAAACCAAGAACGCGTTCTCACAAATCCGTCGCCTGTCATTGTCTCTGTTGGTCAACGACGAACGGTCAAGGACGAACGGCCAACGACCAACGACGAATTACTTCGCTCCGGTTTTGCCCACTTTCTTCTTCAGGCGCTCGCCTGCATAACGCACGCCCTTATTCTTGTACGGATCGGGCGGACGCAGGCTGCGCATTTCGGCGGCGACCTGCCCGACTCTTTGGCGGTCGATTCCGGTGACGCTCAGCTTGGTCTGCTTGGGATCTACTGTCGCTTCAATGCCGACAGGCAATGGATATTCGATCAGATGAGAATAACCAAGGCTGAACACGACCGTATTCTTGCCCTTCATTTCGGCGCGATAGCCAATGCCAACGATTTCGAGGTCCCGAGTCCATCCCTTGGTGACGCCTTCGACCGCGTTGTTGACCAGGGCGCGGGCCAGGCCATGCACGGCCGCCTGCGAGTCGTTCTCGCGCACCGCGACGAGATGTCCGTCCTGCTGCTGGATTTTGATGCCCGCAGGCAGGTGCGTGTCCAATTTGCCCTTCGGACCCTGGACAGCAACTGTATCGCCTTCAATCTTGACCGTGACTCCCTTGGGAAGCGGGATCGGTTTTTTTCCAATTCGTGACATAAATTCAGCTCTCAGCCTCTCGCTGTCGAGACGTTGCTTGCAACGTCTCAGACGCAGCAAGCTGCGTCGTTACCTAAGCTTCCTACCAAACTTCGCAGAGCAACTCGCCACCCAGGCCTTGCTTGCGCGCCTGGCGTCCAGTCATCACGCCGCGGGGCGTAGTGAGAATGTTGATGCCCATCCCGCCCAGTACGCGGGGGATCTCGGTCCGCCTCACGTAGACCCTGCATCCAGGCCGGGAGACGCGATTCACATTCGAGATCACCGCTTCGTTGTTGTTGGCGTATTTCAGGTAGACGCGCAGGATCTTGTGCCCTTCCTCCTCCGTCGCCTTGAAATTGGAGATATAACCCTCTTCCTTCAGGATGCGGGCAATCTCCAGCTTCAGCTTGGAGGCAGGAATATCCACCTTCTGGTGCCGGGCGCTAATCGCATTGCGAATTCGCGTCAGCATATCTGCGAC
>Ga0210401_10003587_pt1 | contig 16533 bp, 12 predicted proteins | sample IncBWH32MmetaG_FD_150866 | JGI IMG/M metagenome (GOLD analysis project Ga0210401, IMG submission 150866) | Forest soil microbial communities from Barre Woods Harvard Forest LTER site, Petersham, Massachusetts, United States - Inc-BW-H-32-M | ecosystem: Environmental > Terrestrial > Soil >... | reverse complement strand
TGGATATGCAGGGGTTTGGTTCTACACTGCCAACAACGCGTTCTTCGACGTTCCGGTTCCCAAGCCACAAACCGAAGCACCCGTCGGTTCCTTTGAAGGGCACCTGAGCTACGACTTCAAGAAGCAGCGGATGTGGGCCTCGCTTGATGGCGACTTCTGGGTGGGTGGCATCACGAGCTTGAACGGCATACGCAACCTCGAATCCAAGCAGACCAGTTCCCGCATTGGAGGCACCTTCTCCGTCCCGGTGTCAAAGCACCAATCCCTGAAATTCAGTTACAGCAATGGCACCTACATCCGGTTTGGAGGGAACTACCAGACCGTTTCGGTCGCGTGGCAGTATTCCTGGCTGGGCAGACCCAAATAGCAATCCCTACTTAAGGCCAAACGTCCAGCTTAGTCCCGAGCTGGAACCGTAATCACTGCCGGAGAAGTTGGCTGGAGGCTGGTTGTCCCAGTTGCCGTAGAACGATACATTCCACGAGAGATTGCTGAAGAGTTTCACATAATAGGTCGCGTTCGTATTGAAATGAACCCGGCCGGGTTGAGAGATGGCCGGAAAAAGTGACGCGGTTACACTCAAGTTGGTTTTGTTAAACCTGAAGAACTTCGCCTGCGCGGCGATCGCGATCGCTGCAAGATTTTGTTGACCCAGTGGGATAATGGACGGCTTATAATCCGTGCTCTGCCAGGCCAAGCCTCCAAGCACCGAGACGGTCGCATTATTGGTGTTCTTGAAATAACGTCCAATACCGCCTCCAAGAGTGGTTTGCAACTGGATTCCCTGTTCCGAGCTTTGCAGAAAATTACCAATGCCTGAGTAGAAATAATTGTTCCAGTGCAGGAGACGGGAGGCGCTCAGCTGCAAATTGTTTCGGGTCGATATGTTGGCGCCGGTGCTGGCAGAGAGGTTAGAACTGAGATTGGCCTCGGCGCTCCAGCGCTCTCGAAGGTATTCGGTCTGCGAGCCCAGGTTATACTGAGTTGACTGATTGCCTTTTGAATAGATGATCCCCCAACTTACCTCGCCGCTGAATCTTTGCCAAAACCGCTCCGACGTCTCGCCCATTTTGACGATCTGGGTTCTGTCAATTACGACTTCCTTTTCCGGGGTCTCCACGACCTGAATCCTTACTGGCTGGCCAGCGGGCGTTTCGGGAGTGTTGAGCGTTCCTGTGTAAACCGAACCGTCCTGGGTTTTTACGATGAACAACTGATTGCTTTCCAGGCGGGCCACTTTCGACCATTGAACCGAGGTTGTGCCGTCGATGTAATCGAAACTGACGTACAGCACTCCGGCGTCGAGTCCTTTAACCTGGCAGGTCATGCGGTCGCCGTTCTTCATGACTAGCACATCGGTGTTTTTTCGGGCGAAGAGGGGTGCGGCAACCAGAAGGGCGGTACTAAGAATAAGGGTTCGGATGTTCATGGTGGCTGCTCTTTTCATGCTGTTTCCAACCCCAGGCATGCTGAAACCGGACCTGCCTAACGGAGGGCTGCCGCCAAGGAAACTTAGGCAGCAATAATGTGGTTTCTGATCGCGTATCGGAGCAACTCCGGCAAAGCTCCGCCGCTACAAGAATGAATGAAAGGCCAGAGAAACTCACGAAGCAGATGCAGGCTACATGCAGTAATGAGGGTTCTGAACTAGTAAGACTGCCAGTTGTGTGATCATTCCATTTCTGCTGACATGTCTAGGCGACAGTTGCCATATTTTGATCGAGTAGCACATCGGTCGAAAGCAATCATCGCCGACGAAACTTTCCACGACTGTTCACTCGCAGCTGCCGACTCCGCACAGCCACTGCAGCCGCACCCGATGAAAGATGAGGTGAGATATGAGCAAGAATCCAGAAGTCCTCAGACTTCAAGAAGCGCGCACGGCCAAAATCCCGTGGAGAAAATGGGGGCCCTACCTAAGTGAGCGCCAGTGGGGCACGGTCCGTGAGGACTACAGCCAGGATGGAAATGCCTGGGACTACTTCAGCCATGATCAGGCACGATCCCGCGCCTATCACTGGGGAGAGGATGGTCTTGCCGGCATCAGTGATGAGAAACAGCTGCTCTGCTTCAGCGTCGGACTTTGGAACCGCAAGGATCCGATACTCAAGGAGCGCCTTTTCGGGCTGACCAACAGCGAGAGCAACCACGGTGAGGATGTCAAAGAGTATTACTTCTACCTCGATAGTACGCCGACCCATTCCTACATGAAGTACCTGTACAAGTATCCGCAGGCGGCGTTCCCTTACGGCGACCTGGTGGCCACGAGCAAGGGGCGCAATCGCGGCGACATGGAATACGAACTTCTGGACACTGGCATCTTCAACGATGATCGTTACTTCGACGTCTTCGTGGAGTTCGCCAAAAATACTCCTGAGGACATCCTGATACAGATCAGCGTGAGCAATCGGGGGCCAGAGCCCGCCACGTTAGACGTTTTGCCGACCCTGTGGTTCCGCAACACCTGGACTTGGTGGCCTGACACACCGCGGCCGTCCTTGAAGCAAGTCACGGGTAAGAATGACTCCCGTTTTGTCGCAGCATCGCACGCCGAACTGGGTGATCGCTATCTGTACTACGAGAAAGACGTTCCGCTGCTTTTCACTGAGAATGAGACCAACAACGAGCGAATCTTCGGTACTCCCAATGCCAGCCCCTACGTAAAGGATGGCATCAACAACTACGTGGTGAATGGGAAGCGAGATGCCGTTAACCCACAGCACACGGGAACCAAAACTGTCGCTCATCACCGAATAAACGTAGCTGCCGGCGAAACCGACACGATTCGGCTCCGGCTAAGCGATCTCGCACCTGCCGCTATCGGTGATCCCTTTAAAAGCTTCGATCAAATCATGGAGCTTCGTCGGCATGAGGCTGACGAGTTTTATCGCGCCATCACGCCGGAACGTGTTAACGAAGATGAGGCTCGGGTCATGCGGCAGGCGCTGGCCGGAATGCTCTGGTCCAAGCAGTATTTCTTTTTCGACGTGGACCTATGGCTCACGGAACATGGTCAGGATCCGATGAAGCCGGGCGGACGCTTCATTCGAAACAGCGAATGGTTTCACATGGTGAACCAGCACATCATCTCGATGCCGGACAAATGGGAATATCCGTGGTATGCCGCCTGGGATTTGGCGTTCCATACCATCGCGCTATCTACGGTCGATACGGATTTCGCGAAAGAACAGCTCGATCTGATGCTGCAGGAATTTTTCCTGCACCCGACTGGGCAAATCCCAGCCTACGAGTGGAACTTCAGCGACGTCAATCCGCCCGTCCACGCCTGGGCGACGATTTTCCTTTACCGGACGGAGCAAGCTCTTAAAGGGGAAGGGGATCTCGAATTCCTCAAACGGTCATTTGCCAAGCTGATGTTGAACTTCAGTTGGTGGGTAAACCGCAAGGATCGTTTTGGCAAGAACCTCTTTGAAGGTGGCTTCCTCGGGCTGGACAACATCGGTGTCTTCGACCGCAGCGCGCCGCTGCCGACCGGTGGCAGCCTTGAGCAGGCGGACGGCACCGCATGGGTCTCCCTGTTCTGCCAGAACATGTTTGAGATAGCCATGGAATTGGCGGCGTACGACAAACTTTACGAAGACATGACCCTGAAGTTCGCTGAGCATTTCATTTGGATCGCCCGCGCCATGAATCAGACCGGACCTGAGGGCATGTGGGACGAGGAGGATGGTTTCTACTACGACGTGTTGCGCCTCCCCGACGGTAGTGCCAGGCGGCTCAAGGTCCGCTCCATGGTGGGCCTGCTGCCGCTGTGTGCGACTACCGTGATTGAGCCCTGGCAGCGCGAACGGGTACCCCGAGTGGGGAACATCCTACAAGAACGCTGGCAACGTATGCCCGAACTGCGCGACAGCATTCATCCAACTGGGAAGGGGCATTTAGGGTATGCCGACCGCGGCATTGCTGCGCTGGTGAATCCGGACCGGTTGCGCCGAATTCTCACCCGCATGCTCGATGAGAATGAATTCCTCAGTCCCTACGGAATACGAGCGCTTTCCCGCTACCACGACGAACATCCTTTTATCGTCCATGTGGAAGGACAGGAATACCGAGTGAACTATCTACCGGCCGAATCCGACACAGGCATGTTCGGTGGAAACTCCAACTGGCGCGGACCGGTTTGGATGCCAGTGAACGCGCTCCTGATCCGGGCCTTGCTCTCGTTCTATGCCTACTATGGCGATAGCTTCAAGATTGAGTGTCCAACGGGCTCCGGCAACCACATGAATCTGTTCGAGGTGGCCCGGGAAATTTCCAATCGATTGGCGAGGATCTTTCTGCGCGACAAGTCTGGCCGGCGACCGGTGTATGGTGGGACCGAGAAATTCCAGACCGATCCCTACTGGAAGGATTACATCCTGTTCTACGAATACTTCCACGGAGATAACGGCGCGGGCTTGGGGGCGAGCCATCAGACCGGTTGGACCGGTGTCGTCGCGAAACTGATCGAGCTTTTCGGCCGGGTGGACGGAGCTCAGTTACTCGATGCCGGTAAAGCAGGCGCATTTGCCAAGAAAGATCCGGTACCGGACAAACGGGTCGCGTAAGTGAATTCGGGGCTGCGCGGATGGAGGAAATGAAGCTCGCGCTAACCAAGAGGGCAGATTCCGCGCAGCACCAAAGTGAAAGGGTGGGCCGCCCAAACCTAATGGCAATAGAAATGTGAACAGCAGGTCGCCGTGATTATGTACAGAGCATCAGACAGGAATCGCCGAACTTGGCGTCTCGGCAGAACCTACGCTCTGGACGTAGCTCTTGCTGTGTTCATCTTCGTAATCCCAGTTGCGAATTCGCTTGCCCAGCTTCCGACTTTTGCGGCACCGCCGCCAGCCAAACCTGAACAGGCAACACCCATCGATCCGCTCGGACGTGAAACTCCGCGTGGTGCGATGATGGGCTTGCTCGAATACTCAGAACGCGACGACTACGAGACCGCTGCTCGTTACTTGCAACCAATGCCAGGCGAAGACAAGAACTTGCCACAGCGGGCCGAGGAATTCCGAGCTTTGGAGGGAAAATTAAAAAGCAACATCGGACTGTTGAGCAATGATCCAAACGGCACGGTGGAACCTACACTTCCGGCTGCTCAGGTCCGTGCTGGCGTGCTTACGGTCAATGGCACGACCGCGGAAGTTATCCTTGTCCGTGTGAACGATCCGGCTTCAGGGAAAATTTGGCTGCTTTCGAAAGAGACGGTCGCCAGTATCCCGAAGCTCTATGCCCAAATGAAAAGTGAGGCGCCGACCTTAGCCGATCGGATCGTACCTGCCCCTCTGACCAGTAGGCGGTTGCTGGGGATGTCTCTAGCGAAGTGGCTCGAATGGCTACTTTCGATCCCGACGTCGTGGTTGTTGGCTTGGCTGTTGGCGTTTTTGTTTAGTGTGCCTGCGCGGATCCGGTGCAGATTCAGAAAACTTCCTTTCAGACCGGTCTGGGAGACGCGACATGGCATGCCACTCAAGTGCATCCTTGCGATCTTGTTGCACAGCGTTTTTGTCTACCTGCTTGAGCCGCCGCTCTGGTATCGCGTCTACTACTTTCGTTTCATGGCCGCGCTCCTGATGGGATGTTTCCTGTGGCTTCTCAGCACGATCACGGACCGAGGCTACGAACGAGCGGTGAACCGGACGCGAATCCATCACGGTGGCGGGGAGTCGATCCTCATCCTGATGCAGCGGCTCAACCGCATCGTACTGCTGACAATCGCCTTAGTTGGCGCATTAGCCATACTTGGAGTTAACGTAAAGACGACGCTGGCTGGCCTCGGCATCGGAGGACTGGCGATAGCGCTGGCCGCGCAAAAAACACTGGAGAACCTCATCGGTGGGGTCTCGTTGCTGATGGACAAAGCTGTACGGGTCGGTGACTTCTGCCAGATCGGCGATCAACTTGGCACTGTGGAGGACGTCGGGCTTCGCTCTCTGAAGCTGCGAACCCTCGATCAGAATCTGTCGGTAGTTCCAAACGGATCGCTTGCGCAGATGCAATTCCAAAACATGGCGCGCCGCAGCAAATTGCTCATCAACCAAACTTTCACGCTCCGAATTGAAACCCAAGCCGAACAATTACGTTTCGTGCTCGACCGCGTGCAGAGCATGCTGGACCACGATCTTGCGATCGAATCAGGGAGTAGAGTTCGGGTAATGAGTTTTGTCGGCGCCGCTTTCCAGTTGGAGCTGTTTGCCTACGGCAAGACGGGGGATTGGACGGAATTCACCACAATTCGGCAGGACGTGATATTGAAGATCGCCGAAATTGTCGAAGCTTCCGGTACCCAGTTTGCGGCACCGACACAATTGGCGTATTTGTCCAGAGACAAAGGTATCGGCGCGGAGAAGGCAGTTGATATTGCGCCTCGTGTAATCGAGCGCCGGGCCAACGATGTGTTCAGGTTCCCAGGCGAAGCCCCAACCGGCACGGGATAAGTGCTTTGCACTCCGATCAGGGAGAGACAGTGACGGAGCCCGTGGCTGCCGATTCTAAGGACACGGACTTCCGCATCGGACCGACGCTCTGTTTTCATGTGCCGGCGGTATTCGACGAGGAGATGCGACGGCACTACTCATCTTGGACTGGCAATTTTGCCAGTTGCTCAATCGTACCGCTAGGCCTAGCTTTCTTGGAAAAAGTCGACGGCGATTTTGTGAGTGGCGTGTTAGAAAAACTGTTGTTCACAGCAAAATCCCGTCGGTGCCTATTACCCCACAGAATCATTACCCGCCGTCGCATCCTGCGGGGTGGCGCGATAGCCGCAGCTCGGGCAATCTTTTGACTTGCAGGTCTGGTAAAAGAGCGCCTCTTCTTAGGTGGACTGCCCAGGGGGTGAGGATGCATAGGTTTCGTCGACAACTGGCATTATTGCCAGTATGCGGTGAAGAGTTGCCGTCTTATCGTTGGGTGTGGCTGAAGCCCATCCCACGAGCGGGCAAACCATCTCGCACTATCGTGTCTCAGAGAAGCTCGGCGGCGGCGGGATGGGTGTGGTCTACAAAGCCGAGGACCTAACCCTCCACCGATTTGTTGCCCTGAAGTTTCTGCCTGACGAGGTCGCTAAAGATGCCCAAGCGTTGGCCCGCTTCCAGCGGGAGGCGCAGGCGGCGTCGGCTCTGAACCATCCCAATATCTCCACGATCCATGAAATCGGGCAACAAGACGGCCATCCGTTCATCGTCATGGAGTTTTTGGACGGTATGACGCTGAAACATCGCATCGGCGAAAAGCCGATCGAGATGGAAGTGTTGCTCAGTTTAGCGATTGAGATTGCCGACGCACTCGATGCTGCGCACTCTGAAGGAATCATCCACCGCGACATCAAGCCTGCGAACATTTTTGTCACCAAGCGGGGACACGCGAAGATTCTTGACTTCGGTCTGGCCAAGGTTACTCTTGCGCGCAGCACCGGCACCCAGATTGCCGCGCGGGAGACCCAAACTGCCTCCGATATCGATACGGAAAATCTGACCAGCCCAGGAACGGCGATGGGAACGGTAGCTTACATGTCACCGGAACAGGCGCGGGCGAAGGAGTTGGATCCCCGCACGGACCTGTTCTCGTTTGGTGCGGTGTTATATGAGATGGCGACTGGCGCGTTACCCTTTCGTGGAGAGAGCACCGCAACTCTTTTCGAGGCCATTCTGAACCGCGCTCCAGTTGCTCCTGTGCGCTTGAATCCCGATCTGCCACTCGAACTGGAAAGGATCATCAACAAGGCTCTGGAGAAAGACCGCAATCTGCGCTACCAGCACGCTTCGGAGATCTGTTCCGATCTAAAGCGACTGAAGCGGGATACGGAATCCCACAAGCACGCTGTCGTGGTGACTAAAATCGACGAGCCGGAGGCTCTATCACTGAGGGCAGCTGCGCCCGCAGCCCGCGCGGCTGGGCTATCCAGACTCGAGAAGGATCAAACACCCGCTGTTCAAACTGAGGCGGGCCGTTCCCAGACGGCCGCTGATTTTCGCCGCGCGCTCGAAGGAGCGCCTACCCGTGGCATCTCTGGAATCAAGCGGCACATCATCCCTTTGACCATTGCCATCAGTCTGCTTGTGATCGCTTCCGCTGGAGGCGGCATCTATCTGAGAACGTCCAAGACGGGCGGGATTGATTCCATCGCCGTTCTACCTCTTGAGAATCGGAGCAACGATCCCGACGCAGACTACATTTCCGATGGGATCACAGAAAGTATCAACAACAGCTTGGCGCGGTTGCCCAGTTTGAAGGTGACTCCCCATAGTGTTGCGTTCCATTACAAAGGAAAGTCGATGGATGTCCAAAAGGTTGGCGACGCACTTGGCGTCCAATCCGTACTCATGGGCCGCGTCTCGCTGCGAGGCGACGACCTTACCATTGGCGTCGAACTCGACGACGTTCGTAACGGCAAACAGTTGTGGGGCGAGCAGTACAACCGCAAGGTGGCCGATCTCCTCGAAGTGCAAACTGACATCGCTAGAGAGGTTTCTCAGCGGCTGCGCTCGGAACTGTCGGCGGCGGATCAGCAAAAGCTGACGAAAGGTTCAACCGACAATCCTGCGGCCTACCAGCTTTATCTCAAGGGTAAGTATTATACGAATAAATTTACCAAAGACGGGTTTGGTAAAGGCATCGACTACTTCAATCAGGCCATCGCCATCGATCCGAACTATGGTTTGGCGTACAACGGTTTGGCGTACAACTACATTAATCAGGACGATTGGTTCATACCTCCCAACGAAGCAGGGCCGAAAGCTAGAGACGCCGCTAACAAGGCGTTGGCGATCGACGACGGTGATGCTGACGCACACGTTTCACGCGCAATCGTCGCCCACTGGTACGAGTGGGACTGGACCGCTGCGGAACGAGAGTTCAAAAGGGCCATAGAGTTGAATCCCGACGACTCGGAAGCTCATGGATATTACTCCTGGTTTCTGGCACCGATGGGACGAAAAGACGAGGCAGTTGCGGAAGCTAAGCGATCTCAGCAACTCGATCCATTCTCCTCGCTGGCGAACTTTATTGTCGGATCGGCTTTGGTCTTTACACGCCAGTGGGACCCGGCGATTGACCAACTGCGTAGCGCTAAGGAACTTGATCCAAGTTTCTGGTTTGCTCCCTGTTTCCTCGGCCGAGCTTATGAACATAAAGGAAGAGTGCCGGAAGCGATTGCCGAGTTCCAGCTCTCACTCGAACTGGAGAAGGAGAATCCCGAGATCTGGTCAGCCCTGGGACACGCTTATGCGTTGTCGGGGAACAGGATCGAGGCACAAAAAGTGCTGGATCATTTGAAAGGTCTATCGGCGGCCAGCTACGTGGCGCCATTTGACTTTGCAGTCATTTATGCGGGCCTGGGAGAAAAGGATCAGGCCATCGCATGGCTCAACCGCGCTTATGCGGAACGCTCATATTATGTGCCGGTTTATCTACCAACGGACGCGCGCCTGGACAACCTGCGGTTAGACACGCGCTTTGCCGACCTCCTGCGGCGCGTCGGACTGCCAGAGTAGCCAACAGTTCAAGGCACACCCGAACGACAAGTATGCTTCGTGAATATCGGCTCGCCTTTCTTACCAGCGGCCACGCCACGCTTCGTTGAGACGGTCATCTACGTTCTTCCAAGCGTTGCTTTGCTGTAGCCACGGAACGAGCGGAAATCTGATGATTCCCGCTCATCAAAGTGCCCGCGCATAACGGCTTTGAATCCTTGGTGTGCCGGGTCGCTACCCTCAGAATCAGATCTAATTTGTCCTGATAACGCCGTTGCCCAAAGACAGCCAGTTTTTTACCTTCCAACGGATGTTGCGGACGAGTGATGGTGACATGCTTTGGAAAGTCCTGTTCGTGGGTAGTGTGTCGTGGGGTCCTTCGACAACCTCGACAAAGATTGGCTGGTCCAGTTCGTGGAGCATCGCGTCGCCGACCCCCGCATCCTACGGCTGATCCAGAAATGGCTCAACGCTGGGGTGATGGAGGAAGGCGAATGGTCGGAAACGAAGACAGGGAGTGCGCAAGGTTCGGTGATTTCACCGCTTCTCGCGAACCGCGATCCCAGCGCAAGAGTCGGGAGATTACCCAGGAAGTATGTCCGCAGTCGGGTCAGGGCGTCTTGCGGCGGAAAAGCAAATCATTGAAGGTATCTTGGCCGATGGCTCGGCGGAGTTCCTCAAAGGCACAAAACGGGATCAGCACTACGAAGATCATGAGCCCGACTAACAATTGGCCTTCGAGACCTCCTCCCGCAACTTCCGGAACGCTTTCGGCTAGGGTCTTGCCGTGAAACAGCCCGACCATGACGTCCTCAACAACGTTGAAGCAAACCAGGATGATTGCCAAGATCCCGGATTTGAACATAACCGCTGCAAACATCGTTGTGCCGGCTTTCCGCTTTCCCGCATGTAGCGCATCGGCGACCAAGATGACTTTGGCCAGGATCAGCGCGTTGATCAGAGAGAATCCAATCCTATATGAGGTGGGAAGATGCTGCCCTCGAAGAACCGCGACACGGTGCACCTCAAACACGCTGAATAGAACCCAAAGGTAGGCGGTAATGCCGAGCATTCGCTTGGCTTCTTCCAGCGCCTTCTGTTTCAGCGAGCGTGTCGTTCCCGGCAGCATCCCCGCAGCATCTTCGCACCTCAGTCTACACCGAGGGGCGCAATGGATTGCGCCAATCGCCAAGCGATTCCGCTCACGAGCGCCTAGCCATTGGTAGATATGCTTGCCCTTGGAGCGATATATCCGATTCTGCTCTCCGATCTGCTCAATCTCCCGTCGTAATTCGGCAATCTGTTGGCCCTTGGGAACCTCCAGGACGATCAACTCCCATGATTTGGTACTTGTGGAAGGCAACGGTGTTCGCGGTTATGTTCAGCGTATACGCCTACACTGGGCGGCGGTCGCAGCGAGTTGCTAGTTGTAGACCCGTGGCCTGCAGGCCTGCCGGGCACTTGTGGCGAGATAGACTTCAAACTGTGCGTGCTCCGCAGTGTCTCTGAGTCAGCCCCTTCGCACCGCCCATCCCAGCATCAGCAGGCCGCTGGCGGCGATCCAACTTCCCGCCACGCGCACTGCGATGTGCGCCCAGGAAGCACGCAATTGCACAACCAGAGCAGCGGCCAACGCGACCAGAACAAAAACTCCGAAGATGAGGCCAAGGGTCAGCATGACCGGACTCCGCTCACAACAACCCAGCACCCGGCCCGAGTTGTGCACGAGGACGGGCGGATGAGATTACTTTCGTTCGCTTGCGCTAGGAGCGATCAGATTTTGCAGTTGCTCCTGTTCGGAGAAACAGGTCGTAGAATTTGTTGTCGCCCAGCACCCGGCGCAATTCCAAGAACAAAAAGAGAGGGATGAAAGTGCAAAATATGATGACACTGCGGGCAAGCAGATCATCGATGCGTACATCGTGGAGCGCCCCCGCCATGTTTTTCCCATGCACAAGTCGTTTGACGATTTCCTCAACAATGTGAAAACCGAATACCAGCAAGCTGAACAGAAACGCCTTATATAAAGCCGAAACAAGCAGTGGCTTGGCTTCATGCTTTTTGCCAAGGTGCACATCTTGTCCTATGAGAACGACTTTGCCAATTACTAGGGCATTGATCAGCGCCGCGCCATAATCGAAATACGAGACATGAAACTCGTTCAGCAGTAGCATTTTGTAGGTCGAAACCGCGCAAAAGAAAAACGCGAGATACACGGAAATCCTCGCAAGCTCCTCGAATTGGTAGGTGACCTTCTGCTTCAGGCCCACCGTTTCCGAATCCTCGCGATTCATTAGCTCCCCTTTCCAAGCGCTCCGGGCGTTCACCGATATCGGCTTCAGCGTCGGCGACTCCTCGTCGGGCAACCAGGACGACAACCCTCTTGGCCCCGGCAAATAAATCAGGAGCCGTACCCGCCTAGCGACGACCGGCGCGACTCCAGGGTTCAGCAGCTTTTTCTCGATCAGCGTTTCCAATCGAAGATTCTTACGCGTTGGTCGTTTCAATTTCCCGTAAAACAGGCGCTTCACTGAACCGTGTGACGCTCAGATTGAAGTAATCGATTCGAGTCTTCAGAACACTCCGGTTAGAGTTGGGAATGTGAAGCAGTCGGTGCTGTAGAACGCCGCTACGCAGCCACCTTCTTGTCGGCTACCCTCTCCGACACCTTGGTCTCGATGACGTTCCTGATCAGACGCCGAGTCCGTTCAACAAAGGCGAGTGTATCCGCAAGGCAGCTTTCCAGCAGTACACCGACACCGTAGTGGCCCGTCATGTCGGCTGCAGCAATCAGAGTTACGTACTCAGCGATGCGAAGGTGGATCAGGTGGTTGGCTTTCGCCAGGATGAACAAGTGCCTCGCTACCGGAGATTCAATCTCGGCGAGTTCCTTGCGGAAGTCTTCAACGAACATGTCGTGCATGCGACCACTAAGCTTCACGGGCTGCTCCCCGATGAGTTTGAAGCACTGATCGAGTGTGGCAAGGACCTTGTCTGATACAAAGGCGCGCGCCTCGAGAGCTTCTTTTATGTCTGGGTTCTGGGCGACTTGGCTGATCTCCTGAAAGATCTTTGTCGTTCGCTCAGTACCTTGCCTCAGTTCGCTGAGCAGGGCCACGAAGAATTCCTTTGGGTTCTTGACTGACATGATTTTCTCCTTTTGTGATGATTGGGTTCGTCGAGCGTGGTTTGTTAGGTTGCGAAACGTTGCAGTACGAAGCTAGGCAATACTACGAAGTGATGCTAGACGGAGTCTCTTTGCCGCGGAAGTGCCAAAAGTACGAGTTTGAACGGAAATTAATGCTAGGAGGTGATTGCTGCTCGTATGGCGGAGGCGACACAGCTCACTAGGGCATGAACGTAAGAATACCGACGCCCGCGCTGGCCAGCACTAGCAGAGCCGGATTAACTTTGTACTGCAGCAGGATTAGCAGTACAGCAACCGCAATGGCTGCGGTTTCGGTTCCGGTAATGGCGCCTTTGGCCATGCTGAAACAGCCGGCGAGCAGCAACCCGATCGATACCGGCGCCAGTCCCCGCTGAATCGACGTTCTCCACGGCCATTTCTCGAGCTTTTTCCACCCTTTGGCAACGATAAACGCGAGCACAGCAGTCGGCCCGAAAAATGCACCCAGGACGGCGATCGCGCCGTAGAGACCAAATCCGCAACCTTGCACTATCAGAGCAGACATACGGGAGGACATCATGAGCAGCGCATACAGACGCGACGATCAGGAATTCCGCAACGGTATCGCCAATCGGGCGGCTGAGTTGAAGCGTGAGGAGGAAATCAGACAAGAGATTGACGCAGCAACACCGGAATTCGTCAAAGAATGGAACAAGACGCTGGGCACGTTCCAGAATCGGAGCACTGCGTGGTGGTGGTATCGCATAGTCCGCGAGTTTCTGACTCAGTGCGGGGAGGAGGTCTGGGAGTTCATCACGCGCCGGGCCGAGGCGCTTGTACGGCTCGCAAAGCGCATCTTCACGATCACGTAGTAAGAGAACCTAAAACCTCCTCCGCCCTCTTAGGGCCTCTCATTGCAGCTTCGCGTACTCCGCTTTGGCCTCCTTCAGGATGGGGATGTCGGGGTCAGCGTCCTTCCAGAGGGTAAGAAAATCTTTGTAGGCAGCCAGCGCCCGGACGCGGGCGGCATCGGCGTCCGCCCCCTGCGAAGTTCTCGACTGCAAGGCATTCGCACGAGCGACACCCAGATGCGCCAACGCTCCCGTCCAGCAGTTCCAGACGATCCCGTTATGGTCGATAATTTTCTGGAATTCGATAGCGGCGGCACTCCCCTGTCCTGCCGCCAGAAATGCCTGCCCCCGTATATAAATAGGATAGAGGCAGGAGATGTTGAGGACGAACGCAATCTGCCCCAACTCGAGAGGGTTAGCAGCCTGGGGGATTTGCCCGGCAGAAACGGGGTTTCTTCTATCCAGCGCCAATTGCGCCTGAATCGCTGGCAGCCAAAGCGACTGCATCTGGGTGTCCAGAGGAAAGCGTTTGTTCAGGCTCTGCCCCAGAAGCTGGGCTTGCGCGGCGTCGTCCGCCATCGCAAAGGCGAGCGCAGCCTCGACTTCGGCGCCCTGGCTCGTCGGAGCAAGTTTAAGAGCTGCTGCGGCCGTCTGTCGGGCCTCATGTGTGTAGCCGTAAGCCGCTTGCTGCAACGCCGTGCTCGCCTGCCATATAGCAGCATTTTCTTTGCTGTCAGTTCGGATTGCAGACTCCACCGCCCGCGCGTTCAGTTCTAGTGCGTTGCGTAGATGGCCGACGTACCCCTCAGTATCGGAGGCAAGCGCCAACCCAAAGGTCTCGTATTCGGGTTTACTGACGAACCAGCGCTGCTGTTCCGCCATCGCCACAGGGTCCGCGTCGAGAAACGCCAGTGCGTAAGAAGTACTGTGCATTGCGAAGTCGTCCATTTTTCTTGACTGTAGCTGCTGGAGAAGCTGTCGGGATTCATCGAATCGTTGCAGAGCTAGGGCATAGTTTGCGAGATTCTCATAAATCTCGACGGCATCTGGTGCAAGCAGTGCCGCCTGCTTCGTAGTCTCCGTAGCCTTTTCATACTGCCCTAGCGGAGCGAAGATAACACCCAGATTGCTGTACGCTCCGTAATCCCGCGGGTAGCTCTCAATCACTCGCTGATATGCCTGGGCGGCTTTATCCAGTTCTCCGGTGACGTTCTGGTAGTAGTCGGCGCTGATGGCTAGCCTTTCGCGCTCGCTCGCGTGTTCCCGCAATTCAAAAGCTTTGGTTAAAATACTCGCTCGCCCGCCCGACCTCACTGAGGCTGAAGTAGTCGTCGCCAACGGCCCGGTAACCCATCGCAAAATTGGGATCAAGTTCGATCGCACGCTGAAAATAAGGGAGAGCTGCGGTGGGGCCTTTCTCGAAAAACGCGTTTTCTCCAACGCTGTAGGCTTTTAGAGCTTCGAGCGAAGAGGTTGTGGCCTCGGCGAGTGGAACATCGAACCTTTGCACCGATGGCAAAGATTCTCCCATCTCGACCCGCAGCTTGGATGCTGCTCTGCCCACCTCGTTCAGTACTTTCTCTTTGTCGGGAACCGTGACTTGCTGTTGAGCCAGCGTATTTCCGTTCTGACAATTTGCCGCCTTCAGGCCGAGAACGTATTCGTTTCCGAGCCTGCCAATTGCACCGGTGATGTATGCCTTGCTGCCTGTGCGCTGGCAGAGTTCCCGCGCTAACTCAGGGGTAAGCGCCGTACCTGAGGGCCGCGTCATCAGCTTCATCGTCGCAGCTACTTTGCTCTCGGAGAGCACATTCAGAAACGGAGACTGGTTTAGAGCAACCCGGAGCGCCGCCTTCAGGCTGTCATCGAAAACCGGGTCGCCCGTACTGTTGCTGAAGTCGGCGAGCACGACCGTGTCCTTGTCTGTGAGCTTGACGCGGCGCGAATGCACGTAAAGGCCGCCGCCGATGAGCGCGGCGGTCAGGGTGACAGCAGTAATGCAGATGCCGAGCCTAGCTCGGCGCAAAGATTGTTTGAGGACAGGCCTTTTCACTTGGCCGGTTACGATTCTCCCGGAATCCGTATCACGCTTCAGCCGCTGCAGGTCGGCTCGCATATCGGCTGCGCTCTGGTAACGGAGGTTGCGGTCTTTTTCCAGCGCTTTGTCAATCAACGCCTGGAGTTCACTTGAAAGCTTCGGATTCCTCTCCGATGCCGGTGTCGGGCTCTGATGCAGGATCGCGCCGCAGATCTCGCCTGAAGTCGAGCCTTCGAACGGCATCTTTCCTGTGGCCATCTCGTATATCACTCCGCCGAACGAGAATAGGTCAGTCCGCGCATCCAATTCCTTTGCGCGCACTTGTTCTGGCGACATGTACGCCACCGTGCCCATCATTGCGCCAGGGCTGGTCAGAAGGGGGTCTTCGGAGCTGATCGATGCCGTTTCCAAATTATTGCTGCTACCGACCTTCAGAACTGCCGGTAGCTTCGCCAGCCCGAAGTCAAGGACCTTAGCGTGTCCGCGCTTGGTGACAAAGATGTTGCCCGGCTTGATGTCGCGGTGAATGATGCCAGCCGCATGAGCCGCATCCAGGGCGTCGGCAATCTCCATGGCCAGGAAAACCACTTCGTCGGTTTGCAATGGACGACCCGCAATCTTATGCTTCAACGTCAACCCGTCCAGATACTCCATCGCAATGAAAGGTTGGCCTTCGTGTTCGCCGATTTCGTATATGGTGCAAATGTTAGGATGGTTCAATGCCGATGCAGCCTGAGCTTCGCGCTCGAAGCGGGCCAAGGCCTGTGCGTCTTTGGCAACGTTGTCAGGCAGGAACTTCAAGGCGACAAAACGGTGCAGCTTTACGTCTTCCGCCTTGTAGACCACACCCATCCCGCCGCCGCCGATCTTCTCGAGGACGAGGTAGTGGGATACGACTTGTTCCATCATGGCGCGACGCCATGTTATGCGCGATATTAGGACAAGTCAATGAGAGCTAACGAGTTTGGCGGCCTCCGAGAGGTCCGTTGACGTAACATCTCTATTACGCTCAAAACCCCCTCTCTATTACGCTCAAAA
>Ga0210401_10003586_pt1 | contig 16536 bp, 13 predicted proteins | sample IncBWH32MmetaG_FD_150866 | JGI IMG/M metagenome (GOLD analysis project Ga0210401, IMG submission 150866) | Forest soil microbial communities from Barre Woods Harvard Forest LTER site, Petersham, Massachusetts, United States - Inc-BW-H-32-M | ecosystem: Environmental > Terrestrial > Soil >... | reverse complement strand
GAGCGCGCCGCGCTTCTATTACAACGTGAATCCACAGTTGCCGGATAAGAATTACGCGCAATTGCTGGTCGCGACCACGTCGGCGGAAGCCACGCCGCGGCTGGTAGAGTCGCTGCGCCCCAAGCTCGCACAGGCCGCGCCCGAAGCGCGTGTGTTCCTTCGGGAACTGCAGCAGGGGCCGGCCCAGGAAGCGGCAATCGAAGTCCGCATCACGGGCGAGGACGACAAAGTCCTCGAGCGCCTGGGTAGTCAGGTTGAGAACGTTCTCGCGCGCGCTCCCGGCGCGCTTGACGTTCACAACGACTGGCGCGAGGATGCGTATCGCCTGAAGGTCAACGTTCGCCAGGAGGTTGCCAACCGTTTGGGCTTTACGAACGCCGGCATCGGCCGGGAACTTGCCGGTGGCTTCGATGGGGCGCCGGTTACTACCTACTGGGAAGGTGATCGCGATGTGACGGTTTCATTGAGGCTGGCACCGGCGTTCCGCCAGAACCTCCAGGATGTTTCCAGTACTTATGTGATTTCTCCTGTGACTGGCGCCCGCGTACCGCTGAACAGCATTGCCACGGTGTCCCCGGTCTGGGACTCAGGCCGGATTGTCCGGCGCAATGGGGTCCGTACTCTCACGGTCCGGGCTTGGAGCGACGGAGGCGTACTGCCGAGCCAGGTGCTGACCCGCGTCAAGCCGGCGGTCGATTCCATACCGGTTCCTCCCGGGTATCGGATCTGGTACGGCGGTGAGTTTGAAAACCAGAACGACACCTTTCCCGAGATGGTGAAAGCGCTGCTCGTCAGCATGATCGCGATCTATCTGATCCTGATGTTTCAGTTCCGCTCAATCATCGATCCGCTGGTGGTCATGGCAGCAATTCCGCTCGGGTTGCTGGGCGCATCGCTCGGTCTGCTAGTGACTCGGAATCCATTCGGCTTTACGGCGTTCCTGGGCATCGTAAGTCTGGGCGGCGTGGTCGTGCGCAACGCCATCATCCTGGTCGACTATATCCGCGCCCGAATGGCGGAAGGCGTCGCCATCGAGGAAGCAGCCGTCGAAGCGGGCGAGCGCAGGTTGCGGCCCATTTTTCTGACAACAATGGCGGCGGCAGTCGGAGTCACTCCGATGATCCTCTCCGGTTCTAGTATGTGGTCGCCCTTGGGGAGCACCATCGCATTCGGACTTGTCGGTTCGATGTTCTTCACACTGATTGTGATTCCCGTGCTGTATGTGATGATTCACAAGCGCGGCTCCCGTCCAAGTCCTAGCTCCGTTCCAAATCCAATCCTGGCGGCCGCGCTGCTCGCCATCATTTGCGGCGTCGCGGCGCATGCTCAGACTCGCACCCTCACGCTGGACGAGGCAGTTTCGCTTGCGACGCAACAAAATTCCGCGGTCAAGATCGCGGGCCAGAAAGTGAACCAGATGGACGCGCGCATCCGCGAGGCCCGGGCGAGTTACTTCCCGTCGCTCGTGAACGATTCCAGCGCCGTGCACATCAGTAATCAACAGCGGATTGAGATCCCGCAAGGCGCCCTGGGCGTGTACCCGCAGACGGGGCCGCTGCCGGGCTCCGCCGTGTCGCTTGCGCAGGGCAACTCGAACTTCCTCCTGAGCACAACGACTCTGTCTCAACCGATCACGCGCTACTTCAGAACTCACGCGGAGGTGAAAGCGGCTCGCGCCGATACCGGGGGTGCACGGGCCGACGCGCGCCGTACCGCGGACGAGATCGCATTCAAAGTGAAGGAGCTGTTTTATGCCATCCTCACGACGGAGCGACGCCGTGACGCGATTGATTCGCAAATTCGCGCGGTCGAGCTGCGAACTGTGGAAACCCGAAATGCCGTTGATACGGGTGTAGCGCTGGAGATGAAGGCAGTCGAAGTAAAGGCGCAGATCGCGCGGACACAACATGCGCGGGGACAGTTGCAGGACGCCGTAGCCGACATGAAGCTGGAACTCGCGGACCTTACCGGGCTACCGCTCGATACGGAATTGGCATTAACCGCACCCGCCGGTCCGGAGTCGGACCCCGCGCCGGAGGCCGCCTCCGCGGTGAAGGCGACTCTCGCACGTAACCCGGAGATCGAGGCTGCCGGCCATCAGATCGAGAAGGCGCGAGCGGGTGTGAGCGCGGCTCGGGCCGAGTACATTCCCGAGGTCGCAGCGTTTGTACAGTACGTTCACGAAAATGGCGCTCCCTTCGTTTCCCCAAACACCGGGGTAGTCGGGCTAAACCTCAAGTGGACGGTTTTCGAGTTCGGCAAGCGTCGCGGGCAAGTCTTGGAGCGTCGGGCGGAGGTCACGCAGGCCGAAGAAAATCTGGCTCAGGTTCGTCGGCACGTTCAAGTCGAGGTCGAAAAGGCGATTCGCAAGCTGAACCGTGCCGAGACCGCTCTAGATTCGGCGAGGCAGTTATTGGCATCGGCCACGGAGGCGCGGCGTGTCACCTCGGATCGGGTGGAAGCGGGCACGGCGAATCAGTCGGCGCTTCTAGATGCGGAGGCGGCAATCTCGGGTGCGCAGGCCGATGTTCTACGGGCCGAATACGACCGTAGCGTGGCGGCGGCGGATGTTGCCAGGTTGGCGGGAACACTCTAATGTTCGCGGACAAGGTGATGCACACATGACACTTCCTACTGAACTGACGTATACCGGAGTTCTGCTTGCCGTTCTGGCAAATCAACTTTGCCTACCCGTGCCGGCCATCGTATTTCTGATGGCGGCCGGCGCACTTTCGGCCCACGGGTACATGCAGACGAGCACGGTTGTCCTTCTGAGTGTTTTAGCCTGCCTGCTTGCGGATGGGCTGTGGTTCTGTCTTGGCCGGAAGTGGGGTTCACAGGTTATGAGGCTACTGTGCCGTCTTGCGGCCGATCCGCGGGGATGCTCTCGCGATGCCCACGATAAGTTCCGACGCTACGGGCTCCGGTTATTATGTGTGGCCAAGTTCATACCCGGACTCGATGGCCTCATGCCGCCACTTGCAGGAGCCGAAGCAGTCTCCCTCCCATCCTTTCTCGCGCTGGATGGGATTGGCAGTCTCATTTGGTCCAGCTTCTACGTGGGAGTCGGGTACGTTCTCTCCGAGCAATTGGAAATCGCGGTGGGCTGGGCGAAACACTTTGGAACTGCCCTGGCCTTTGCGATCGGTGTTCCATTCTGTCTGTACATCGGCTGGCGCGGACTGATTTTGATACGAATGATTCGCCAACTGCGGGTCCGCCTCATCAGTGCGCCGATGCTGCATCGAAAACTTAGATCCGGCAGCAAGCTCGCGTTGCTCGACCTCCTGGACTTCGAGGAAGAGACCGGCAGTGAAAGCCCGCAGGCAATTCCAGGTGCATTCCGGATCGATCCGTCACGGCTGCGGCATTCACCACGGATTGCTGTACCCGAGGATGTCGAGATCGTTCTCTATAGTTCTTCGCGGCGCGAACTCGTGAGCGCGCGGGCAGCGGTGGCATTGAAGCGAATAGGCGTGGAGAACGTTTGGGTCTTGGAGGGTGGACTCGATAGTTGGCGCGAGAAAGGTCTTCCTCTTTCTCAGTTTCCGGAAGCGCCGGGAGCCGTTGCGGAGCGGCTTGGGGTCAGGTTGCCCGAGGCGTAGCCGACCTGTGTCGCAGTTCCGTTCACCTCTGAAAGGTTCAAAAACATCTATGACTATGAAAAGCGTTTACGATCTCGCCGTGATCGGCGCCGGGCCGGCCGGAATCGTCGGTGCCACTACAGCTGCGTCTCTGGGGGCCAGAGTCGTACTCATTGATCGGTTCGGTGACCTCGGTGGGGGCAGGTGCGAACACTGGCACCGTGCCCAGCAAGACTCTGCGCGAAACGGCGCTTGCGCTCTCTGGCATCGGGTCGCGTGATCTCTACGGCGTCGATCTTTCACTCCGGCGCGAAGCGACCGTCGCCGACTTGATGCGGCGTGAGCACGCGGTCAAGGAGGCGCTGAACCGCACTCTGGCGCAGATTGTGGAGGCGTCGTCGGTCGAATTCATTGTGGGAGACGCACACTTCGAGGACGCCCAGACCATCGGTGTCCGAAGCGGCGCCACATCGAGGCTTGTTAGTGCGCACAGGACGTTGATTTCCACGGGCTCTTCACCTTATCGCCCAGCGGGCTTTCCGTTCGACAGGCCCGGGATCTACGATTCCGACACCATACTCGAACTGAACACAATTCCACAATCGCTTGCCGTGGTGGGTGCCGGAGCGGTAGGCAGCGAATATGCGTCTACCTTCGCTGCGCTGGGCACGAAGGTTCATCTTATTGACAGCCGCGACGTCTTGCTGCCGTTTCTCGATTCTGAAGTTTCGGCGGCGCTCACGCGAGCCATACGTCGGAGTGGAATCGAAATGCACTGCGGCGAACGAGTCGTGGATTGCAGCTGTGCGGATCGCGAAATTACGCTAAACCTGCAATCGGGGTGCGTTGTGCGAACCGAAGCAGTCCTGGTTGCGGCGGGACGGCGAAGTAACACCGAATGCCTGAATCTTGACGCAGCCGGCCTCGCGCCCGGAGACCGCGGCGATCTCAAAGTTGACGAACACTACCGCACCGCAGTCCCGCACGTCTACGCCGCCGGCGACGTTATCGGCCTTCCCGGGCTTGCGTCCACCGGCATGCAGCAAGCCAGACGTGCCATGAGCGTGGCTTTCGGCGGAGCCGGCGTTCCTCCGACGCGCGACATCCTGCCATCGGCGGTGTACACGATTCCCGAGGTTGCAATGGCCGGCGACACCGAAGAGGCGGTCCATGCGACCGGCGTCGACTATGTGATCGGACGCGCACGATACGCAGACAATCCGCGCGGTTGCATCATCGGCGAGAAAGAAGGTTTTCTCAAGCTGATTTTCCGGCGTGAGGATCTTAAGCTTCTGGGAGTGCATGCCATAGGGGAACTCGCGAGCGAGTTGGTGCACATCGGGCTGATCGCGATGACTGCGGGTTGCGATGCAACTGTCTTCGGTGAGCTGTCTTTCAATGTGCCGACTCTCGGAGCGCTGTATCAGGATGCCACGTGGCGCCTGATCAATGAGAGACGTCGGGCGGTTGCAGAGCGATTGCGTAAGGATCGCGGGGCGAGACGCGGCCGCAATTTACATTCATCGGTGGATGACGAAAGGCTTGGTTTTCGACGCCAGGTGCGAGCAAACGTCTCCGGTATTTGGTCTGCGCGGAGGGGGGCCCGACTCGACGTTCGGGATCCCATGTCTTCACACTTCGCGCAAACTCGTCAAGCTGGACGTCACCGCGTGAGCGTTTTAGAATCAATAGCTTAAAAGCTCAAGCGGAGTGATCGCAATCGGAAGGTCCAGTCCAAGCCCTAGCCGCGCAAAGAAGGTAGAATTAACCCGAAGTATATAAAAAGGAAGTCCTTACAGCCTAACGGAGGGTTTAGAGGGTGTGGTCAAGCGGCGTAAGTGATTGAAAAGGTGGAGCGGGAGAGGGGGTTCGAACCCGCGACGTCCAGCTTGGGAAAATGGGCAATATTTTGTTTTCAGTGATATAACTGCGCACGGCGTTGATTCGGGGTATGAAAAACGCCAACAAAACAAGGGTCCGTTTCGGCGCGTGTGCTAATGGAGGGTTTTTGGAGGGTGCCGGCCGCGTGCCATTTGCCCACTCTCGGCTTGATGACCCCCTTCGGCGGCACCTATCGATATGGTTCCAATATGGAAAGGTATCGACACCACCTCAATTGTGCGGATGGTAGAGTCAGGGACGGTTGCTTCCAAGCTCGTATGGATATACAATATGTTAGGTATATCTTTTATGCAGGTTTCCAAATGGGGCAACAGTTTGGCTGTGCGTCTCCCGGCTGTGGTTGTCGAAGCGCTCGATCTCAAAGAGGGTGACGAAATCGAGATTTCCATCGCAGGTAAACGCGACTTCAAGGTGGCCCGTGACCGGTCCAAGGACAGGGCACTCGAGCAACTCCGTCAAATGAAGTGGTCCTTCCCTCCTGATTTCAAATTCAATCGCGAAGAGATCAATGAACGATAGGCCGTTCTTTGATACCAACGTCATCCTATACGCCTTCCGCCAGGACGATACGCGCGGTCAGGTGGCCGAAGCTCTGCTGGCCGCGGGAGGAGCACTATCAGTTCAGGTCCTTAACGAGTTCGTCGCCGTGGCGAGGCGCAAGCTTGACAAGAGCTGGCAGGAAGTTCGCCGCGCCCTTGACATACTTCGCGTCTTTTGTCCAGAGCCCGTGCCACTTACGGTCGAGACCCACGAGAGAGCCGTGCACATTGCCGAGCGATACGCGTATTCAGTCTTTGATTCACTCATCATCGCGGCTGCGCTCCATGCTGGCGCCAGCACACTTTACACGGAGGACATGCGAGATGGCCAGGCGATCGATGGGCTTACAATTCGCAATCCATTTTCGCGCTAGACATTCGGGATCGGAGCTATCGGGTTAGCGAAAGGTCGCGCTGCGTAAGCCTTTTGAAAATATCAGTGGTTTTGGTGATCTCGGCAGTCCAGCATTTAACAAATTCGTTATCGTAAGGCTCGCGCGCTTTGGCGGGCGGACCGGCTGCCGCCACCGATATCTGATCGTATTCGCGGAAGGCGCGCACCTGCTTACGTAGTTCTGCGCCCAGCGCGCCCGAAAGCAGCAGGCTGGCCAGCGCAGAAGAGGAACTTTCTTTCGCTTGTTTTTTCGTTACATTTGACAGTGAGGTGGGTGAATCGCTATTCCTTGCATAGCATCAACTCCATAAATAGAGGAATACGGAGGTCGGTATGGATAGATTCGATGCAATGCAGATTTTCGTCCGAGTTGTAGAAAAAGGGAGCTTCTCCGCTGTCGCAAAGGAAACGTGGAATTGGTCAACCTGCCGTCAGCAAGCAGATCTCCTCCCTTGAAGACGAGCTCGGCACAGAACTGATTCACCGCACCTCCCGCTCGATTGCGCTGACTGATCCAGGTCGCGATTTTTACGAGTCTGCTTTGCGCATTCTCGACGACTTTGAAAGCGCGACTTCACGAATTGGCCGAGGCCAAACTGCGCCGAAAGGCCTCATTCGAGTGACCGTTCCTCCCACGTTTGCCCGCCTCCACGTGGTGTCAAAGCTGGCTGCGTTTTTTGCCTCCTACCCCGACATGGCAGTTGAGATGCCGGCATCGGAGAGCCCAACAACGATCATCGAAGAAGGCTTCGATTTAGCGATCCACTCGGGTGATCTTCCAGACTCCACTCTGGTTGCGCGAAGATTCGCGCAGACTATGATCATTCTCGTCGCCACGCCTCAGTACCTCACGCGGTACGGCGCACCGGAATCGCCGGACGATCTCAACCGCTTTCGAGGTGTCGTTTTCGTCGAGCGGGGTTCGGTACAGCCGTGGAGCTTTGGCTCGGGCCAAGACGCAAAGCGTGTTATCCCCACAGGAGTCTTTCGAACCAGCGATATTGAACAGATGCGGATGGGTGTCCTTGAACATCTGGGGATTGCCCAGGCGCCAGCATGGCTCTTCGCCGCAGAACTCAGAGAAGGTACTGTTATACGCCTTCTGACTCCATTTGAACGGACGGTGCCGATCCTTGCGGTTCGAGCTGCTAGCCGCCGGCTGTCCGCGAAAGTTCGCATCTTCATGGAGCATCTGGAGAAGACTTTCGCGCTCTGTTCCCAGTTCAACCCGCGGCCCAGCTGAAACTGTGGCAGGATGCTCGGTCGTCGAGATTCGTAACCTGAGGTCAGCTGGTCACTGGTAATCCACTTTGAGCAAAACGCCCGTTCCGCGGATTGACGCCGCCGTGATAGAGGCTTTCGCACGCTCTCCGATCTTCTCCGTTTCGCGCCAGGCAACAGTCGCGACGTCTGATAATTCATCGTCCTGCTGCTTCAGCCAGACTCGCCTGTTTCGGGCTCGACATGACGCCAACGCACCTGCCGAGTAGGCAGAAACATCGTTTCTCATTCGCGAACCAAGAAAAGAGTTGCTTGTACCGGATTCGCTACAGAAGTTTGTGCCGCTTTCTTCTTGAAGAGCCGTGAAAGCCGACTGGTCAAGCTGGACGTCGCAGTTGGAGCCTCCTAGAATCAATGGCTTGCAAAGTTCAAACCTTATTACTGCATCGGAGGGTCTACTCCAAGACTGATCCGTGCTAAACAGGCGGAATCGACCGCAAGTAACTAAAAATGTGGTACTTACAGCCAAACGGAGGGTTTGGAGGATGTGGGAAATCCTAGTAACTGATTGAAAACATGGAGCGGGAGACGGGACTCGAACCCGCGACGTCCAGCTTGGGAAATCAAGCGCCGTTTGTAAATAAAGAACTTAGGCGTTCATGGTGATGAATCCTGTTCAGGTAGGTCTAAGAAAACACAGTAACGGTCGAATGGAGGGCCCCTTAATTCAGTAATCGCAGTAACGAAATAAACAATCGCATCACTCTCCGAATTATTCTACGGGCGACATCAGCCAGTCCGCATCCCCAACGATTTTGCCCATGAAGAGACGTTCAGCTGTCGAGCGACCGGGCTACAGTTGCCCGCAGTACAGAACATCCCCATTGCTTCACAAGTGTGTGCTGCCGATCGGAAGGCGCGAGACCGGCATACACAGATAGAGTTCGGATAAATACTGCACGGCCACCCGTGCATGTAACAAACGCGACTTTGAGCATGAACCCAGAGTGCCGGCTGTCAGCCAAACCGTTTTTCTGTTGACGAAACACGTGCCGCCCTGGTATGTAGGGACGAACAGCCCGATTTTAGGATGCCATTCGCTGATGATGACGGACCAACCACAAACGGCCCCAAGGCTACGAGTGCCCTCGATGGCTCAAGATCTTAGCCCTGCACAACGTTGGCTGGTGGATCTGATGCATTTGCACCAGTTCGGCCGGATTGAGAATATGGCTGTTCGTGGCGGTGAGCCGATTCTCAATAACGATGTGAAAGTCGTGCGGGTCGCGCGATTGGGCAGCGGCACCGATGGGGCGAAGGTCACCCGCAGCGAGTTCGAGTTGAAGAAGCAAGTCCGTGATTTATTCGAGGAACTGGCACATCTTGAGAATGGCACGGTGATCCTGCTTGAGTTCCGGCACGGATTGCCTTTTTTGTTGGAAACCACACCCAGAGTTGTCTTCGCGCCAAAATCCTCAGCGTGTTAGCAGAGCTACACCAACGGTGGAACTCGTCTGAGCAGGCGAATGCTCAGTGACGTTGATGGCAACGCGCAGGGCCGCTCCCTTTTCTTATTTACGTGACAAAACAGCGGAGCCTTTCAGGTCCATGGATGACGTAAACCGGGTCGATCTTCAATCGTGAGGCCGCTCTTTCCCGCGTCGGAGTAAGTCTTCACGACTTCAATTCGGTGCGTTCGTGCATACGAACTGATCGCCTCCGATTGGTTGTCAATTGAGTACTGTTGGTGCTCAGTAGACATCCTGACATACCATGGGGTTGTCGTTTAAGTATAGTTTGCGCCCGTTTTTCTCGGAGAATCGCGAACAGGTTGCCACACTACTCCAACATGGAAGCTCCGAGTGTACTGCACATCGCGTCCGGTTTCGTCGCGCTGATCGCAATCCGGCTCGCCCGATTACATCAAATGTTCCAACGGCCACGCGACCTTGCGCCGTCTGATGGATGTGAACGTGCCGCTATACGGGAACGAAACTGGTACAGGAAAACCGAAGCAGAGAAAATCGCCGCAGGTCGGGCACTAATCTAGCATCAAGATCGGAAGCCGCCTCCAAGGACGGTTCTCGACTCCGTTTGCGTCCGTGAGTCCTCAACAGCTCACGGACGTTTTTCTGGCGTCCAGCGGGCATCGGCACGATGAAAGCGGAACTCGCACAGAAGGAAGACACATGGACTTACTAGCCGTAGCGATTGTATTTCCGGTATCTCTGGCGTTGGGGTTCGCCCTACAGGTCGGCACCCTGCAACTGATCCTGTGGATGCTGAATCGCCTTGGTCACTGAAACCACTACTTCATCGTCGTCGATCAATCATTCGTGAATCAGCTTACTAACCGCTCGGCCTGCCCGAAGCGTCGGGTCAAAGAAACGCCCGCCAAGAGTGCGAAGGGTTTCACAGTTCCGTGGCGGGCGGAAATGCAGTGGACTACTGTAGTGAGTGCGATCAGCCGCCGTTTTCTCTCAGGAAAAAGAAAAGTATTTTCACGAGGGGGTCACGCAGTCGGATCGAGCCGGTTACAGGTGCTGTTATAAACATCTCGAAACCGACACAGGAGAGATCCGTGAGTGTTTAGATCAAACAGCTTGTCAAAACAGTGTGACACCTGGCGTTCATCCATTGCGGGACAGTGCTCTGCCGCCGCCGACGCTACCGCGTCGATACAATCCTCTGCTTCGCGACCCTGTTTGATAAACCGGGTCACTTCTTTTACGGGGCATCTCAGGCGGAAGGCACATGGCCTACAGTTCACAAATCGCGCCTCGTTTAGGCTTCCTTCGGATCGAATTCCAGACGCCTCCACGTATCCGTCTTTCACTGGATCGTAGTAGCGCGTCATCTGAGCGTGGCACGTGGGGCATCGATACCGAACCTTCAAATACATCGCACTCGTTTCCACGGACACGATATCGCACACGTATTGGCAACCCGCTTCGCAGGCCCAAGGGTGTACTCGTGTGTAATGTTGATCCAGCGGGTTCAGCGACATACGTTTAGCAGGGGCGTCAATCAGGATTTCCTCTATGCCGCCCCGAGCAGTCAGTTTAGGTTTATTTAAGTGAAGGCCCAAACGCATTGCGACGCTCACGGTAATGTAGTTGCGAGTACCTCTGGCAAATCTCCGCTGTAGGTCTCAAATCGTTTTGGAAACATCCCGCTCGGGAGTTGCGGACTACACATTCGGATAGGCCACAAGCGGAACGGATAGCCACGGAGGGGTGTCGGTGGAAGAAGCTGGCGGTTCTGGCCTGAGCCGGTAACGGCCTAACTTGTTGCCGGGAGCACGCCGACCTTCGGCTCCGCTCGATGACACGGCGGGTTCGGTGGGTGTCGCCGTCTCCCGGCGGAAGTTCTAAAGGCACGTGCATGGCCGAGCGAACGATGTGTCGCTTGACGTCATATTTCAAATTGAAATAGGCCACGTGCAACCGATAAATTCGAAACAAGGCAAGCACACAAACGCCGCAGGCGACGGATTTGACCCCACTCTGGCCGGCTTCGCCACGAGCGGAAGACGAAGCTTCGAGATCCGCAAGATGTGCTGATAGAGGCCGACCGCCGGCTGCGGAAGTTGCTGAACGAGCGCCGGGCATAGCGACGGCGAACTCCACGACAATAGTCCCGCCGTTCGCCGCGTACCTAGCCTCGCAAACCCAGGTCCGACTGTAGAGGCCGATTTGCCCCAGCGGCAGGGTAACAGAAACAAAGGAGCCAGCAGAGCATTTTGGACTCAACAGACGCGGCCGGGTTCAACGTCTCTCTCTAAGACTGGAGGATCGATGTCCAAGTTCAGTGCCCGCCGCCTGGTCCTGAGCGCAGTTGCAATGTCCGCGCTGGGCCACGCCCAGGCCCTGCCCAAGGAATTCGATGTCGCAACCGTCAAGGCCAATGCAGCCAACGACAATCGGTTCATGATCCGTCCCTTGCCCGGAGGAGGCCTTTCGATCACTGGCGTGCCGCTGAAGATGCTCATCATGGAAGCCTATGATGTCAGAACGTTCCAAGTCTCGGGCGGGCCCGGATGGATGAACACTGAACGGTGGGATATACAAGCGAAGGTCGAGGGGGTCCAGGGCCAGCTCCCAATTGGCCAGATGCTCAAGATGCTCCAAGCCCTGATCACGGACCGATTCAAACTGGAGGTTCACCACGAGTCCAAGGAGATGACAGTTTACGCGCTGGTGGTGGGGAAGAATGGATCGAAACTAACTCCCCACACGGGTGAACCTCCTCAGCCAACAGATCGGCTTCGCATGAGGCCAGGATCGCTCAGCGCGAAGCAGGTCCGTATAGCGGCACTCGTGCGACAGCTCACACCTCAATTAGGGCGGCAAGTGATTGACAAGACCGGGCTCACCGGCGAGTACGACTTTACGCTGGAATGGACGCCTGAACCTGGTCAAGGTGGGCCTGAATCAATCGGACTCCCTCCGGCACTGGATTCTCCGCGGGCATCTGATTCGAACGGTCCTTCCATTTTCACCGCTTTACAGGAGCAGCTCGGCTTGCGGTTAGATGCGCAAAAAGGCCCCGTCGATGTCATTGTGATTGATCGTGCCGTGAAACCCGATGAGAATTAGAACGTTCTGAAAGCTGTTGCGGTCGTCACAGTCATCACTCCGGTCGGGAGAAACATCAAGGGAAATCTTGCGGGCGATTAGATCGATGAGGTGAATGCCGGATGGGCTTAAGGGCAATTGGCGGCTTGGTCCCTTTTTTATAGGGGCGACAAAATCAGCCCGACAACGAGGGGAGCTGTCAGTTCCCAGCCTCGTGAATTACCGGACTTGATGCAGTGGCCTGCTGACCACGAAAGGCGACACGCACAATGCCAGTTTCATCTGAGTAAAGTGACACGGTTCTCTTTCTTGAAGCTGGCCAAATGGTTACCGTGCATTTTGTCCCCTTGGGCTCAACATCGAAGCGAAAACCGGCGAAGCTACCTCCGACCATGCTTCGTTCCACAGGTATCGCGCTATTCGGCCAGAGCTCGCTCAGGTTTCCGTATCGACCATGAGTCTGGAAATACGTAGATTCGGCAGCTCTGATCTGACGTAAGTAGAGCATTGCTCTTCCATAGTCAAGTGCGGAATTAGGTTTGTTCGAACAGGCTGGCGAAAATAGACTGAGCACTGCCAACACAAGAACCCAAAGGATTTCAGAGCGTAATTGTCCTGTCAACTTTTCTCGCAGTTCTTGGCAATCAAGGCATTGTTGTTGTCGCTTGTGTTGTCGCTCGTAGAGTCGTTCTGGACGGCTGAACCTCCAGACGCGCAGGCTGCGGCCGGATGGGCGACCTTGTGAGTATGCGCAGGCGCGGCGAGAAGCATCACACCGAGGCAGCAGACGAAGAAGAAGAACTTGATGGCATCAATCATAAGGATCATGCCATAGAAAGAGTGTGGCGGCAAGAAATATTCAGAACAGAATGCCGAACTGGTTTCGACAGGATGTGTCGACCATTGCGCGTTAATTCCGCTTCTCATTAACTCAGTCCCAGGGACTTCACCAGTCTGTTGGAGAAGATACTATCTAAAAGGATAGAGTCGATATGCCATGTTCTGGTTTCAGAACAGTAAGCTCCTCAGCAAATCGAATCCGTAGATGTTCCCACTTATTAAACTCAACTGAATCGACTGTCTTGTTCTGAAAGCCGAACAACTTCCGCTGTGTGTTACTTACTACCAGAAATACAGCAAACTTACTACAAAAATATTCTTGACATAATATTCAAAATCGAGATTATTATCGCCCATCATGTCACGGTTAGGAGCATGCGCGATGATTCGAAAGTTCTCTCATGCGGTTCTGTTGTTGTCATTCCTTTGCGTACAACTTAGAGCGCAGCCGCGAGTGGATGCGCGGAGCATGTACGAGCGGGTTATGGCGGTGGTCCCGTTAGTCGGCAAGGGCACGTTCGACGATCCCAAGCGGCCGATGTATGCCCCCACGTCTGCCGAAATCCATACGGCCGCAACTACCCGCACGGGCATCCTGGGCTTCACTCACGTGATGAGCGACGACGGCCAGTTCGCTCTGGTGGAGTTCGTCGCGCGCGACCGCTCAGCCTTCGAGCAGATCCTTTCAGACAGCTCGATCAAGGCGTTTCTGAAAGGGCGAGACAGACGCGAAGACGTCGAGGCGGAGTTCCTGAAGCACAAGAAGGATTTCGACTTCGCGCACTTTGGAGTGAGGATGCCATGACCCGACTCGTGCGTTCGTTATACTTTGCCTGGCTGCTTGCTCCATTCGTTGCGTTCCCGCAGAGCTACAATGGCTCGCACGATGCCTCCAACTGCAGCATCATCGGTGGTTGGGCTGTGGATAACAATCAGCTTGATACACCGATAAATGTCGATATCTACGATGGCAATAACTATGTGACCACCACTTCGGCGAACCTCTACCGTTCCGACCTTGGGTGGATCCACTATTACCACGCGTTCAATATCGCCACTCCAGCCAGCCTCAAGAACAATTCGAATCACACAATTAACGTCAAGTACGGCGGCACAAACCTCTTGCTACCAAATACCGGTCAGCTACTGAACTGTGCGCCAAGCTCAACCGGGTACCAATACTATTATTCGGACACCTTCAGCAGCATCAATCCAGCCGCCTGGTATCAGAACGGAGCTGGCCTAACCACCACGAGCGGCGCCGGTCTGACCTCCGCAGACGCCAACGGCGGGTCATTGATTTCAAAAGCGGGTGTGCCGGACGGCACCAGCCAGTACGAAGTCAAAGCAACGTTGAATCTGACGCAAAGCGGAGGGACCTACGGCATTTATCTGCGCGGATCATCCAACGCATTGTCGGGGCCGACCGCATCCGGCACCTATTACGCAGCCGAGATTCAGAATGTGACCTTCAGTGGCGGCACTTGTAGCGCAACTTTTGCATTCTACAAGCGTGTGAACAACTCGATCACGCTTATTACGAGTGGTGCGATGGCGTGCAATAACGGCATGACCGTCCGCGCCGTCTACAGCATCAACAACTGGATCATGGTGTACCTGAACAACGTGCCCGAGATGTGGATCGGCGACGCAGATATTGGGACCGGGCAACCAGGTGTTGCCGTACGCGGCGCCCCCTCAACCAACGGAATTGGACGGGTGGATCTCGGACCACTCGATCGCATTGCGCCAACCGTTATGCAGAACCCGATCACTAGTTCAGCATTTGGCGATCACATCGACCTCAAGTGGGGCGGTTCGGTGGATGATTCTAACGGTATTGGAGTCGGCTACTCCCTGCTATATCGTACTCGGACGGATATTCCAAACCAACCACAAGTGTTGGTCAGTTGGATGCAACCGGGGGCTACGGCATATTCGGACTTTGGTGTGACATCGAGCGCGACATATAGCTATGTAGTAAACGTCTATGATTATCATCTCAACGCCACTGGGTTCTCCTTCCCTGCTTCCATTCCACCCGCAGGTTCGATTGATCCGCGCCAAGTGGGGATGCGTCCGCTGGGCTCCTACTGGGGCGGTGACGGCGAACAGATCGATATGCGGTCTGGGAACCTCAACTACAGCATGCCGCTCGTCAAAGCCCAAGGCCGCGGCGGCTGGGGCGTCGGTTTCAATCTCAGTTACAATTCTCAAAACTGGAGGCAGGACCCTGCTGGTAACTGGCAGCTCGGCCGTGATACCGGCTACGGCTATGGCTGGCGGCTGCAGGCTGGCTCGCTCACGCCAATTTATGAAAATTACTGGAACATCCTCTACTGGCTGTTTATCGATTCGACAGGCGCCGAATACAAACTAAATCAGTGGAACGGCAGCGTCTGGACCTCGGTTGAAGGCATCTATCTCAGTTTCAATCCCAACGTCACGGGTAGCCCTGGGTCAACGCACCTCTATTTCCCGGATGGGAGCTTCTGGGAGCTCAATGCCCTCTCGGCGGGAACCGAGCAAGATGCCGGAACCTATTACCCATCGCTCATGGAGGACACCAACGGAAATCAGATTCTGATTACATACAAGCCGGGCCACAACGTGTCCTACCCGAACTCCAGCGCTCGGATCGCGACCATTGAAGACGTGCGCGGCAAGGGTGTCACCGATTACACATTTACCTATGACTCGACACAGCACCTAACCGATATTGCGAACACGATCGGTACATCGGAGAGCTATCATCTCACCTACTCTCAAATTGCTCTGATGCAGCCTTTTGGAGGAACTGCCCAGAACTTCGGCACGTTTTACCTTCTAGGTTCCATGCGGATCAATGGTCCCAGCCTAACCACAAGCTTCACTTACAATCCCGTGACCGGCGGTGATACCGGAGAACTGACTGAGATGACCACACCCTACGGCGGCCATCTGCGCTGGCAATATGCCGCGCTTGCTCTTTCCGGTTCACGAACGTTCCGTCAAGTCCAGAACCGCTATCTCCTGATGTGCGCTTCGCCCATGGCGCCGTACTGCAGTGCCAACGGAGGCGCCGAAATGCAGTACAACATCTATCGCAACGTAAACTACTCGGCAACTTTGACGGACGAAACTGCCAACGCAGAAAAAATCTGGTATTTTCAGACCAACACGGCACAATTCAATATTGGCCTGCAGCTTACCTATCAAGAATTATCCTTGCCGAGTTCCTATCTAATAAGCCAACAGGACTTTTCTTGGGCCCAAACCCCGACCTCACTGAACCCTTACATCAGCAGCACGCTCACTACGCTCGATCCCGGTCAGTCCTACCAGGCTCAAAAGAAAACCACTCAGACCCTCGACCAGTACGGCAACCTGCTTAACATGCAGCAGTACGATTTCGGTAATCTTTCCACACCCGTTCGTTACTACGTCAACACCTACCTTGCTGATTCCAACTACATCAGCCGCTTCATTACGAACCGTTT
>Ga0210401_10003580_pt1 | contig 16563 bp, 14 predicted proteins | sample IncBWH32MmetaG_FD_150866 | JGI IMG/M metagenome (GOLD analysis project Ga0210401, IMG submission 150866) | Forest soil microbial communities from Barre Woods Harvard Forest LTER site, Petersham, Massachusetts, United States - Inc-BW-H-32-M | ecosystem: Environmental > Terrestrial > Soil >... | reverse complement strand
CGCGAACCCTACGCCAGACTGCGCTTCGACGCCGCCGGCAATCTTTACGGCACAACTTTGCTCGGCGGAAATATCGGGTCCGTCTGCAGTGAGGGCTGTGGCACCGTCTTCAAGCTAACACCTGGAACCAGCGGATGGACCGAGAGCGTTCTCTATGCATTCCAAGGAGCAGGCGACGGAGCTTCGCCCTACGATGGACTGGCGCTCGACGCTGCCGGAAATCTTTACGGCACGGCTTATTCCGGCGGCGCGTCTGCAGACGGCGTCGTCTTCAAGCTGTCGCCCGGTTCGAGCGGATGGACGGAGAGCGTCCTGCATTCTTTCAAGGGCGGTTCGGACGGAACATATCCCTATGGTGATCTGATCCTCGATAGCGCCGGCAATCTCTACGGCACGACGTACCAAGGCGGCAGTCGGGGATATGGCGTCGTGTTCGAGCTGCAACCCAACTCGCAGGGTCGCTGGACGGAGAAGGTGCTCCACGGCTTCGTCAACACTCCGGCAGGAAATCCCGTTGCTGGCCTGGTCATGGACGCTGCGGGCAATCTGTACGGCACCACCATGCTCGGCGCTACCCAGACTTCGTGTGGCGGCGGATGCGGCACACTCTTCAAGTTATCCCCAACCTCCACCAGTTGGTCCTACAAAGTTGTCCACGTATTTGGACAGGGCACCGACGGATTCCACCCCACAGGCGACCTGATCCTCGACGCTTCCGGCAACATGTACGGCACGACGCAAGCAGGCGGCCCCCAGGGCTCCGGCATGGTCTTTGAAATCCAGCACTAAGCATCACTGCTCAGTGGAGGACGGGCGCCCGCCGCTCGTCTTCCGCGGAGCAAGTGCCGAAAAGTTGTCAAGCCCCCGGACGCGAGCTTTTCCCCGTAAACTGCTGATTACAACCCAGAAGTAAATCCCATTCTCGAGATTCCCTTGACGCCCTGAAATCCCCGGAGTACATTTCTTCTTCCCCAAGATGTAGGGCCCGAATTTTCCCCAAGGAAATCGTTTCGCGTCCCAGAATCTTTGCGTCGCAGAATCAGGAGACCCATGAGGCCTGTCCTCGCCGCCGCCCTCAGCCAATCCAAGCAACCTTGTTATCCTGAGGCAGCGGAGCCGCTCGCTCGCGAGCGGCTCCCGAGCAGAAGAAATATCGCCGCATGTTCCATGGAGCACGTTCAGGATGCGCACCGGCTGTACTTGGGCGATGAGTACGAATGAGCCCCAGAGCCCCTAGGGGATGCCACGTGTGAGCCCTCTCAAGGCCCCCAGTCTCCGGCAGCTTCGCCGCTACGCGATCGCGCGCAGCCTTTTCAAGGCCACCAGCCTGTCGCGGGCCATTGCGCGCCTGGGCTTCGTCCAGGCCGACCCGATGCGGGCGCCCGCTCGCGCCCAGGATCTGATCCTCGCGCAGCGCGTTAAGGACTATCGCGCCGGCGAGCTGGAGCGCCGCTACCCGCGCCTGGCGATCGAAGAGGCCTTCTTCGTCAACTACGGTTTCCTGCCTCGCGAGACCCTGGCCCTGGTGCATCCGCGCGGGGCGCCGTGCGCCTGGGACACCAGGATGCAGGCGCGCGCCCAGGAGGTGCTGGCCTTTGTGCGCCAGCATGATCGCACCCACCCCAAGGAGGTGCAGGCGCATTTCGACCATGGCCGCATCAAGCGCTGGGGCGGCGACCTGAATGCCAGCACGCATCTGCTGGAGGGCCTGCACTATCGCGGGCTGCTGCGCGTGGCGCGGCGCGAGGCCGGCACCCGGGTCTACCAGGCGATCGAGCATCCGCCGCAGGACGACAGCCCCGAGGCCCGGCTCGCGCGCGCCGGCCAGTTGCTGGACATGGTGGTGCAGCTCTACGCGCCGCTGCCTGCGGCCAGCCTGGGCTATCTGTGCAGACTGCTGCGCTATGGAGTGCCGCACCTGGCCGCCGAGGCGCGGCAGGTCCAAGAGCAGGCCAAATCCCGCTATGCCCATGCCCAGGTCGACGGCCTGCTGTGGTTCTGGCCGCAGGGCGAGAAGCCGGTGGCCGCCCGCCACTCGGTCGACGACAGGTTGCGCTTCCTCGCGCCCTTCGACCCCGTGGTCTGGGACCGACGGCGCTTCCAGTTGTTCTGGGGCTGGGAATACAAGCTGGAGGCCTATGTGCCGGCCCACAAGCGCCGCATGGGCCATTACGCGATGCCCATGCTATGGGGCGAGCAAATACTTGGCTGGGCCAATCTGAAGGTGGTCGATGGCCGGCTGCAGCACCAGCTGGGCTTCGCCGGCCCGCGGCCAGGCGGCAGCGCCTTTCAGCTGGCGCTGGACGAGGCATTGCAGCAGATGCAGGAGTTTCTGGAACTCTAGCTAAGTTTTCCATGATCCTGCTGGCTCACAACGGATCATGAAAATGCGCCGACGTGGAATCAATCACTTACGGCTATTTTCGGGGGAGCACTCCTACGGCTTTCGTCAGACGGGTGGCCCATCCTTTCGCGTTCTTTGAGAAGGCTGGCGCCTTCCGCAGAGGAAAATGCACCATAATGGTGCATTCTGGTGCTACTGTGGCGATGGCGAAACGAGCTCATGCAAAATCAGCTCGCGCAAAGCATGTCCGGCGAAGCGTAACCTTGGCGGCCAGGATCGCTCGACAGGTCGAGGTCTTTGCCCGGCAGCGCGATCTCACCGACAATCGCAATGCTTGTGGAACTCATCGAGCAGGGAATCGAAGCCCAACAACAAAAAAAGAAAGCGTTCTTCCAGTTGGCGGAATGTTTCCGCGCCGCCAGCGACCCGGAGCAAGTCAAGCAGTTGGGGGACCAGTTGGGCCGCTTCGTGTTTGGTGAATAATGCTACAAATCCCTCAGGGGCTAAAGCCCAGCGTATTTTGGCGCTTAGGGCACGACTGAACTCGTGCCCTCCCCGAATCGGGTGCCCCACGTCTCGCGATTTTCGAGACGTGGGAGAGCGCCCACATCCCATTTGGAGTTTGACTGAATCGGTGGGATCATAGGGCACTGCAAAACGCTTGCCAGAGCGGATGCTGAACAAGAAGAACATCGGGCGGGCATTCGGTGTAAGTCTCGCAACGATCTATGCAACCCTAATCGCCGAAACAATTTATGACATCTGCCCTGGGATGCATGTCTTGCCTGGTCGGGTTGATATTCATCTGCCTTTCATTGGCTTGTATTGTGCGGGGTTCTGGGCACTCGTTGATCGCCCGGTCGAGCTCGATCGGAAATTCCCGACTAGCAGCAAGGAACTCCGCAGAAGAAAGAAGGAGCTCAACGACTGGCTGGATTAGGACGACGCTAGTTCCCCCCTCCCACGTCTCGAAAAGCGCGAGACGTGGGGCACCGAGTTTTCCTCACGGACTAAAACCCGGAATATTTTCACGCTACTGGCACGACTGAAGTTGTGCCCTTCCCGAATGCGACTTGTCCAATCGCGAGGTCTCTCTGTGCCTCTCTGTCTCCGTGGTGAACATGGTGGACACGCTGTTCTTTACACTCCGCCACCAACGTGTTAACCTCATAAACGTTACAAAACAATTGAAAAATTAGACAGGAGTGCACCAGGTTAGTGCTAGCCAGAGAGCAAAAGAAATCCCTCATCGACCAGTACGGCACCCATGCTACCGATACCGGTAGTCCGGAAGTGCAGATCGCTCTGTTGAGCGAACGCATTGGTTCACTGACGGAACACTTCAAGATGCACCAGAAGGACCACGGCTCGCGCCGCGGTCTTCTCATGCTGGTCAGCAAGCGGCGTCGCCTGCTCGACTATCTCAAAGCCTACAATTCCGATCGCTATAAGACTGTGGTCCAGAAACTCGGTCTCCGCAAGTAGTTGCGGCCGGACCCGTTGCTGGAATTCGTGTATTTGAACGGCCCACAACTTTTATCGGACATCAACGGAATTGTTCTGCCGTCCTTTCGGATCGTGCTTCGTTTCGTGAGAGGGACCGCAGCGGTTGAATGAGAAAAGCGGAGAAGGTGCGTCTCCAAGTAAATCCCGAGTCCCCACTGGCACCGGGTGCCCCACGTCTCGCGGTTTTCGGACACGTGGGAGAGCGCGCTAATCCATTGTGCAACCTAGCCGACGCGGCACCGGCGTGCCCTCCTGCCCAGAAGGAAATAAAATGAAACAAGACGTATCGGTTCAACTCACCGGCGGTAAAAGCCTTTCATTTGAAACAGGAAAGTTAGCCAAACAGGCGCACGGCTCGGTCGTGGTGCGCATCGGCGAGAGCGTAGTCCTCGCCACTGCGGTGTCCAATCCGGACCCGCGCGAAGGCATCGATTTCTTCCCCCTCACCGTCGATTATCGAGAATACACATACGCCGGCGGACGTATTCCCGGCGGCTTTATCAAGCGCGAAGGCCGTCCCAGTGAGCGCGAGATTCTAACCAGCAGGCAGATCGATCGGCCCATCCGGCCGCTGTTCCCTGAAGGCTTCAAGTGTGAGACGCAAGTCATTGCGTTTGTGCTTTCGGCCGACACCGAGAACGATCCCGACGTGGCGGGCATCAACGGAGCCTCGGCGGCGCTGACGATTTCAGACATTCCATTCAACGGGCCCATTGGAGCCGTCCGCGTAGGCCTGGTTAGCGGCCAGTTCATTATCAATCCGACCTACAGCGAGATGCGCGATAGCCTGCTGAACATCATGGTCGTCGGCACAGCCGACGGAATCGTGATGATCGAGTCCGGCGCCAAGGAAGTAAAAGAAGAAACAGTCGTGGACGCGATCGAATTCGCCCACACCGAAATTAAGAAGATCTGCGCCGCCATTAACGACCTGAAAGCAAAAGCCGGAAAGCCCAAGCGCGCAGTCACGCCACCAGAGTTCGACGAAGTCTACTACGGCCATCTGAGAGCGAAGATAGGCAACGAACTGGCGGAAGGCCTCGACACCCAGAAGCATCCAAAAGCAGAAAGCTACAACCTGGTCCGCGACCTGAAGAAGAGACTGCAAGCGGAGATTCCGAAAGAAGACGAAGAAGCGCAGGCCAAACTAAAAGCCTACTTCGAAATCCTGCGGGAACGAATCTTCCGCGAGCAAGTAATCAACAACAAGAGAAGACCAGACGGCCGCCCCTTCGACAAAGTCCGCGACATCTGGGTAGAAGTCGGAGTGCTGCCCCGAACCCACGGCAGCGCCATCTTCACCCGAGGCGAAACCCAAGCCCTGGTAACGACAACATTAGGCACCAGCGACGACAAGCAACGCCTGGAAACCTTCGAAGGCGAAGCCAAGAAGCGCTTCCTTCTCCATTACAACTTTCCGCCGTTCTCGGTTGGGGAAGTTCAGTTTTTGCGCGGGGCTGGACGGCGGGAGATTGGACATGGGGCGCTTGCCGAGCGGGCTATTTCTGCGATGTTACCTACCGAGGAGAATTGGCCTTACACCATGCGCGTGGTCTCCGACATTTTGGAGTCGAATGGATCTTCTTCCATGGCGACCGTTTGCGGGGCTTCGCTTTCTTTGATGGATGCGGGGGTTCCGCTTAAATCTCCTGTGGCTGGTGTGGCTATGGGGTTGGTCAAGGAAGGGAACGATTACGCAATCCTGACGGACATTGCAGGGGCCGAGGATCACTACGGCGACATGGATTTTAAAGTCGCTGGGACCAAAGACGGCATCACCGCGCTCCAGATGGACATTAAAGTCGGGGGCATTACCGCTCAGATTATGCGGGAGGCTCTGGCCCAGGCGCAACGGGGGCGGTTGCACATTCTCGACAAGATGAACGAGGGAATTACCTCGCATCGCGAGAAGGTCTCGGCTTATGCTCCGCGAATTTACACTCTGCAGATTCCGGTGGATAAGATTCGCGACGTGATTGGGCCCGGTGGCAAGATGATTCGCTCGATCATCGAGCAGACCGGCGTGAAGATCGATGTCGAAGATACGGGTAAGGTCAACGTGGCTTCGAATGACGAGGCTTCCGCGAATAAGGCGCTGCAGATTATCCGCGATCTTACTGCTACTGCCGAGGTAGGGAAGACTTACCTGGGAACGGTGACGCGGCTGGCGGATTTCGGGGCGTTCGTTGAAATTATTCCCGGGACCGACGGGTTGCTGCACATCAGCGAAGTGGCTGAGCATCGCATCAAGGACGTTCGCGACGAACTCAAGGAAGGGGATCAGGTTTTGGTGAAAGTGCTTGCGGTTGAAGGTAATCGCATTCGCCTTTCCCGCAAGGCCATCCTCAAAGAGCAGCGGGCAAAGATGGGTGGTGCCGAACCGGGACCTGAGGGCGGGGAGCCAAGCAACGGCGAAGGTGCTGGGACTCCGGCCCTGACCATCGAGGGCGGGGGAGATTTTCCCGACGACGAACCGAACTTCAATCGTGATGCGGTCGCGGGCGTCGCTCCGACGGGTGCGGGAGAACGTGGCGCCGGCGATCGTCCGGACCGGGGTGGAGACCGCGGGCGCGGTGGTAGACCGGGCGGTGGTGGTGGCAGAGGTCGTGGCCGTGGACGTGGACCGGGCGGTGGTGGACGTGGCGGTCATGGTGGGCCTCGGCACTAGGGAAATCGGCCACGAATTTTCACGAATCACATCCGGCAGGACAGAGAGGCCGCGACTAAAGTCGCGGCCTTCTTTTGGGGTGCGAGAATCGCGGATTACTTACGGTGCTCAGTGCCTCCGTCGCTGTCCACGCGAATGCCATTGCTGCCGATGTTCACCGGCACCGGGTTTCCTCCCATAGTCAGCTGGGATACAACCGTACGAAACTCACGTCCCTGATTTACAACCACGAGTTCCAGATCGATCCAAGACCCGTTCGGGTAGTTGATTCTTGCTTTCCCGTGCAATTGGAATTCACCATATATGTACCCGTTTCACTCGCAAAGTTCGTTGACGTGGGAGTACCGTTGATCACGACGAAATCTACCTGGGTGAACTTTCCTTTTCCATCAAAAGTAGTCATGGCGACGCCGTTTTGGGGCAGGACGGTGCCCGCCGCAGGCAGAAGTTCGCCGGAGATGGTTTGTCCGTTCTTGCCGCTTAGCGTGGCATTCGAGCACCCCGCTGCTTGCGCAACGGTTGCGCCCCCGAGTGCCAGGCAGGTTAGCGTTGCCGCCAGGGTTGCTTTGCAGATCCAAGTTTTCATGTTTTGCTTTTTCATTTTGTGACTCCTCAGAACGATAAGTTTCCTGGGCCTTGAGGCCTCAGTTGGTCTCGGTCGAGGGGCAGATTGCCGCAACCCAGCAGCCCTGGCAATGGCGCGTGCATGAAGGTTGGCTGATCTTTTCGTGAAGTCGTAACTTGCTGAAAAAGTGGTCGTTGTCGCCTGTGCAAGGGGCGCGATGTAGAATGGCGTCCTCTTTGTGGCGGATGTTTCTTATGCCCTCGGATGTAATCAGGTTTGGAGATGCACTCGAACTGGACCGGCGCGCCTACGAACTGCGCCGTTCGGGCCACTCTCTAAGGCTGGAACGAATTCCCATGGAACTGCTGCTCCTACTGGTGGAGCGCAGGGGTGAACTGGTCACCAGGAAGAGATCATCGAAAAGATTTGGGGCAAGGATGTTTTCCTGGACACCGACAGCAGTATCAATGCGGCCATCCGGAAGATCCGGCAGGCTTTGAAGGACGATCCGGAGCGGCCGCTCTTCGTCCAGACCATCACAGGGAAGGGTTTATCGTTTTGTCGGAGCAGTGGTCTGATCTTCCTTCGATCGAGAAGAAGGTTGAATTCGAGGAAGCAGCCCGACCCGAGGGAACTCCCCAACCCCTACCGCGACAGAACGCCCCTGCTTTTTGCAGGTCGAGGTGGAAGCTCCTGCTGGTCGCGATCCTCGTCGCGATCCTCGCCGGTGTCGCGTATTTTCTGCGGTCTCGCGCAGCTTCAAATACCGCAGCCGGTCAGAAGCGCGTGATGCTGGCGGTATTGCCTTTCGCAAACCTCAGTAACGATCCGCAGCAAGAGTACTTTAGCGACGGGCTTACGGAAGAAACCATTACCGACGTTGGAGAAGTCAACCCGGAGAAACTCAGCGTGATCGCGCGAACCTGCGCCATGGCGTACAAGAACACCAACAAAACGGTGAATCAGATCGGGCATGAGCTGGGCGTCGATTACGTTCTCGAAGGCAGCGTTCGGCGTGGTGGAACTGCGCGGATCACTGCCCAGTTGATTCGGGTCAGCGACCAATCCCATCTCTGGGCTCACAATTATGAGCGCGAGGTTGGTGGAATTCTGGCACTGCAGAAGAGTTGGGCCGAGCCATTGCGCAACAAATCCAGGTAAAGCTAACGCCCTCGCATAGCCGTGAGGCCTCGAGCCGGGCCGCCGCCACCCGGACGCGTACGACCTTTACCTCAAAGGCCGTTTCTACTTGAGCAAGAGGACTGGCCACGGGATCGAAAAGGGCATCAAGTATTTCAAGCAGTCGATCGAGAAAGACTCCGGCTTCGCGCTGGGCTATGCCGGACTTGCCAATTCGTATCCTGCGTCGACGATCTCGTCCCCCCAGGAGTCTTTTCCAAAGGCCAGGGCAGCGGCTTCCAGAGCTTTGGAACTGGATGAGGGGCTGGCCGAGGCCCATGCGGCGCTGGGAGCGGAAAAAGCAGGTTTTGAATATGACTGGGCAGGCGCCGAACAGGAGTTCAAGCGGGCGATTGAACTCATGCAAACTGTGGCGACGCGCATTTTTACTATTCCTGGTATCTGCTGACGCCGCTGGGAAGGTCGGAACAGGCCATTGCCGAAATGAAAAAGGCGCTGGAGCTTGATCCTTTATCGGGGATCTACAAGACTGTCCTGGGCCTCTCCTACTACTACGCTCGGCAATATGATCAGGCTTTGCAGCAGTTCAACAAGACGATGACGTTGGCTCCCGACTTCTTCATTGCACCCTTCCATCTTGCCTGGCTGTACTCGCAACTCGGGCAATATCCGGAGGCCATCACAGAGCTCACGAATGGACGATTCCTTCGAGGGGACGATCACGCCAAGGTCGCTGCCGATGAGATTGCCCTTAGAAAGGTATTTGCGGCACAGGGAGCCAAGGGGTTCTGGCAAGAAATTCAGAACTGGAACGAAAGAGATTTTCCGAACGTCGGAGAGTTCGACATACCGCAAGTCTATTCGCGGCTCGGAGAAAAAGAAAAGGCCATGGTCTCGCTTGAAAAAAACTTTGAGGACAGGGCTCCCTTGGTGAATCTTTTGAAAGTCGATCCTGCCCTGGATACACGGCACTCCGAGCCGCGCTTTAACGATCTGCTTCGCCGCATGAATTTTCCAGAGTGACCGCGAGTGAGGCTTCCTGACTCGAGTTTGAGATCCTCACGGAGAGGTTCACTCGGCTCCGCACCGCAGGAGTGGCCCGCACCACGCGAGCGACTTTTGACGATTGGGAGAAAAAGCAGATAATTAGTAATAGTGTTTTTCCATCGTTGGGTTAGCGTTTTGAAAATTCTGTTTTGGATGTTGGCAGCTTGGTCCGGGAGTGTTTTTGTTCCGGGAGCTGCCGCGGTTGTGCAATCTTCCGCGCCATCTTCGCCGTCGGCCTCGGCCCCGTCTTCGTCTCCATCTTCGGCGCCCTCGGCGACACCGTCCGCGCAGTCGACGGGACAGATTCAAGCTCCATCATCCACGACTCACTCCTCATCCAAACCTTCTTCTCCCTCGACGCATAAAAACCCGTCTGCGGGAAGGAAGAGTGCGGGAACGACGGCTGCGAGCGCGACGCGGCGGAAGCACGCGTCTCCGCGGTTGCAGCGCATGCATGAGGCGTTTGTGGCTTCGGCCAGTTTGAAGCCGATGGCGCAACAACTGCTACAGGATCGAACTCCGGCGGCGTACGCGGGCGTGGAAGGGTATGCGCGGCGTCATGCAAAAGAAGACGCGGGAGCGCTGGCCTGGCTGGTGGTCGGGTATGCGCACACGCTGGATAAAGGGTATGCGCAGGCGATTGACCCGTTGAACCAGGCGAAGCCGAGGGCCGGGGATCTGGGGGATTACGTCAATTTCTATTTGGGAACTTCGTACTATCAGACGGGGCGGCAGGCGGAGGCGGTGGCGGCGCTGGGAGCGTTTGATAAGGCGTATCCGGAATCGTTGTTGACTCGCGACGTGCATGTGGCTTACGCCAATGCTCTGGTGGCGGAGGGGAGGCCGCAGGATGCGATTGAGTTGCTGGAGAAAGACCGGGAACCGATTCGAGCGGACCTTGAACTTGCTTTGGGACGGGCGTACGAAGCTGCGGGGCAGCCGGCGAAGGCGTTGGTCATCTTGCGAAATTTGCATTTCACCATGCCGCTCAGTTGGGAAGCGAGCCAGGTCGAGGGTGATTTGAGGAAGCTGGCGGGAACTCCGGGGACGCAGCCGCCAAGTTTTGCGGAGCGAAGATCGCGCGCCGACTTGCTGGCCAAAGGCAAACAGTACAACCAGGCGGCCAATGAGTATCACGACCTGTTGAATGATGCGGGCCCGGAGAATCGCATTGTGATCGAGATGGCGATGGCGGAAGCTTTGCGGCACGCGGGACAGGCAAAGGAAGCCAAGAAGGCATTGGAGTCGATGCCTGAGACGACGCCGGAGATGAATGCCGAGCGCTTGTTCAACCTGGGAGAGATTGCGCGTAGTGCGAATGATGATGAAGCTTTTCTGCGCATTCTCGAACAGCTGCGGGAAACGGCTCCCACGAGCACATGGCTGGAGCAGGCACTGCTTTCGGCGGGAAATATTTACTTATTACGACACGATTATGACCGGGCGATCGATTCTTTCCGGGAATTGCAGAAGCGTTTTCCTGACGGTGGACGGGCCTCGTACGCGCTGTGGAAAGCCAGCTGGCTGAGCCTGCGGCAAGGCCGGCGTGAGGACGCGGAGAAAGGTTTCGAGGAGCAGATTGAGTTGTATCCGTCGTCGGGGGAAATCCCCGCGGCACTTTATTGGCGAGGCCGTTTGGCGGAAGAAGATGGCGAAGCGCCCAAGGCGCGGGCGTATTACCAGAAAGTCTCAGAGCGGTTTCGGAACTACTACTATGGCGAGCAGGCGCGGCAGCGGCTGAAGAAGATGAAAGTCGAGAGCGATCCGGTGCATTATGCGCTGCTGGACCGGGTCCCGCCGATCGACCCGAGCACGAAGATTACAGCCGATCCGCTTCCGACCGACAATCTGCGAGTGCAGAAGGCGCAACTTCTGGCGAATGGAGCGCTGCTGGATTTGGCGGTGCGGGAACTGCGCGCGGCGGCGGAGGAGACGAAAGGGAACTGGCTGGCGCCCGAGACGGCGCATCTTTATGCGGATGCCGGTCGCTATGACATCGCGATTGAGACTTTGAAAAAGGCGGTGCCAGGTTATTTTGCGGTGGATATTCCAAGTTTGCCACGGCCGTATTGGGAGGCGTTGTTTCCCAAGCCTTACTGGATCGACCTGAAAAAATTCTCGTCCGATAACGCTCTGGATCCCTACATGGTGGCGGCGCTGATCAGGCAGGAGTCGGAGTTTAATCCGAGCGCGGTGTCGCGGGCAAACGCAGTCGGGCTGATGCAATTGCTGCCGAAGGTAGGGAAGTCGGTTGCGAAGCAGGAAAAGATGAAGCACTTTTCGAACAACGAGTTGTTCACGCCGGGAGTGAACATGGAGCTGGGTACGCGTTACTTCCGCAGCATGGTGGATAAATTCGGCTCCTTCGAGTACGCGCTGGCGGCCTACAACGCGGGCGCGGAACGGGTTCAGGACTGGCTGGGCCAGGGCCACTATCGAGATCCGCAGGAATTTGTGGAGTCAATTCCGTTTACCGAGACGCGGGAGTACGTGCAGGCTATTCTGCGAAATGCTAATGTTTACCGGCAGTTATATGGGGAGCCGTAGAGCCCAAAGTTTTTAACCACGAAGGACACGAAGTTCACCAAGGAAGTCGGACAACACGCTACGCTTCGCAGCTAGGCGGACGTTTCGTGGGCGGGGGTCTTTGCCAACAGGATTTCGACGACGAGCAGGCCGGCACCGACGACGATGGCGCTATCGGCTACATTGAAGGCGGGCCATTGATACTGGCCGATGTAGAAGAGCAGGAAATCCACTACCCGACCGTTGAGCAGGCGGTCCCACAGATTTCCCAGAGCTCCCCCGAGAATCAGAGCCAGGCCGATCCCTGTGGTGGTCATGGAATGACTGTTGCGCCACAGCAACGCCGAGACGACTATCAGCGCAACAATAGAAAACAACACCAGCATCGCGATTTTCCATTGGGCGGGTGAATCGGCGAACAGGCCGAAGGCGGCGCCGCGATTCTCCACATGGGTGATGCGGAAGAAACCTGGAATGACCTGTTTGCCATCGTGCAGCGGGATATTTTGCGCGACGGTCCACTTGGTGGCGCGATCGAGCAACACCACTAGAAAGGCGATCAGGAAATGGAACCGGCGCATTAGGTGGGGATGAGTCATTAGGATTGGCGAGTTTTCACGCCGCGGACCTGGCAAGCGCGTCGCTCGGGACCCCAGAAAGTCGCCTCCGTGGCAAGGCCGATTTGGGGCTGGCTGAAGCTGGATTCGAGGTCGAGCGGCACTCGGTTCATTTACTCCCAAATGATTGAATTCTCTAATTATAGGGAGCGCCGCGACTAACGTCCATGGGGCGGCCGGGACCTTCCTGAAGGGAGCCCCGAAAGCACTGTGGAAAAGGGAGTAAAAAAGTGTACAATTTTGTTAGAAGACGATTTACTGCGGTTGCGCATCTAAATGTCTGAGATGCGCCGCCTCTGTCGTCTTGACGACGAATAGCGCGCGCCGGCACGAGTTAATAACACCGGGCAAGCAACTTGCTACGGCGAGGGTTCATCAAGCATAGAGTGTGGGGTAATTCTTTGGGGGTCCGGTCTACTCGGGTCAACTATGGCAACTGACGACATTCAGCCTACACGGGGAGGCGAACCCGAACTAAACCTGCTGCTTTCCAAGGATGTCTTGGACGAGCCTCTGTGGAAGTCCCTGGTTCAGAATATCCAGGAGATGTTCTTCCCCAAGAAGCAGGCGCCGCTGGTGCTAACCTCCAAGCCGATCCCGGTCAAGGACATCTGGGGATTCTACGATTACAAGAAAAACGGCGCGCTGTTCTCTAGCGTCGTTCATGTCATAGCGATAATACTGATCATTGGTGGAACCATACTCGGACGACGTGTGGTGCAGCAGATCACGAAACCTGCCGAGGTCGTCACCCTGATCACGCCCGATGATCTTCCTGCTCTGCCGCCTTCTAAAACGCAAGCGGGTGGTGGCGGCGGCGGTGGGGACCGTGACATATTGCAGGCCTCCAAGGGCAGGCTGCCCAAGCAGTCGATGGAACAGATCACGCCTCCGATGGTGGTAGTGCGAAACGATCATCCGAAATTGGCGGTCGAACCTACCGTGGTGATTCCGCCGGAAGTTCATCTGGCGTCGAACAACCTGCCGAACTTGGGCGATCCCATGTCGCACTTGCCTGGGCCGCCGTCAAACGGCACGGGTTCGGGCAGCGGTATTGGCTCGGGCAATGGTGGCGGTGTAGGTTCGGGTGAAGGACCCGGATATGGACCGGGCCACGGCGGTGGGACTGGTGGCGGAGCGTTCAAAGTGGGGGGTGGCGTGTCCGCGCCTAAAGCGATTTACGCACCTGATCCCGAGTATTCCGAGGAAGCACGCAAGGCAAAATATCAGGGGACATGCGTTCTGTGGTTAGTGGTAGGGCCAGACGGACGGGCGCGCGACATCCGAGTGGCGCGAACGCTGGGTCTCGGGCTGGACGAGAAGGCCATGGAAGCGGTGAAGACCTGGAAGTTTGAGCCCGCGATGAAGGATGGCAAACCGGTGGCAGTCCAGATCAATGTGGAAGTGACTTTCCGGTTGTACTAATTCAAACTTTTATTTGCGAAGGCGGTCGCGAAAAATCGCGGCCGCTTTGTTTTGTCGAGAAGTTCGCTTGGAATGAGTTCGCAGGGTTCCGTCGAAGGACCACGAGGTGCAGCAGAGCGCGTTTCGCGAATCCCAGGCGTTCGTACACTTGGATGGCGCGAGTGTTCTCCGGAAGGACGTGCAGGAAGGGCTGTTCGCCACGGTTGAAGATGCGGTCAACCAGTTTGGCGATCAGAACGCTGGCGTAGCCGTGACCGAGATGGTCGGGATACGTGCATACGGCGCTGATCTCGGTGTAGCCCGGAAGCTTGAGGCGCTCGCCAGCCATGGCCGCCAATGTTCCAGCGATACGGATGCCCCAATAATCTCCCATCTCGTGGGTTCGCGAGCCGAAGGGTCCGGGATTGGTCAGCTTGGTCAGAGCCAGCATTTCGGGTACATCGTCCTCGGTGAGGCGAATCACTCCCGGGTTGGAGTGAACGCCCGCCGGACTGCGACGTTCGCAGAGCATCTGGAGCAGCGGGGTGGTCCGGTCGATGGTCCACGGAGCGGGTGGGTCGGGCGGCTGCTCGAGAAAAAGCCCAACCCGTTCGTCCGGGCGAAGCAGAGCAGCCAGGGAGTTGTAGTTCTCCGGTGTCGGCTCGAAAAAACCTGCCAGCACGCTTACTTCGTGCGGGAACTTGCGCGCTCCGTTGCGGGCTTCTGCGAAGTGCGCATGCGTGCTGATCAACGCTTGCCAGATCGGATTGTCGAGTGCGTGCATGGCTCGTCAAATTGGTTCTGCCGAGCTTTGCTCGGCTCCCCGTCCGGAGTACGTGGGCATCGCAGGTCAGGTTATTTTGATGCAGTATTGCCGTCCATCCGACTCTTGCTTTCAAACTCGAAAGTGAGAGATGGAAGTCCAATCCGATTAGATTCGAGGATTACTCTACGAGATCCACGTGTTGCACATCATCAACCGGATGTCCGAGGAACTGTGCGCCGAGGCGGCGAAATTTTTCCGCTGAGTCGGTGGCGAAACATGTCAGGCGAGCTAACTTGCGGCGCTCCGGTTGAGGCGCGGAGGGCAAGGGAATGCGGCGCAGCAGCCTGCCAACGGCATCCGCTGTGGCATCGGCGGAGTCGACGATCTTGACATGCTTGGGTGCGACCTTACACAACACCGGTTGGATGAGCGGATAATGCGTGCAGCCGAGCAAGAGCACATCGGCCGATTTGAATTCGTCGGCGAAGGCTTCTTTAAGGTAAATCCGGGCCACCTCTTCGGTGACCGGATGATCGATCCATCCTTCCTCCACAAGCGGCACCAGTAACGGACACGCCTTCTCTCTTGCTTGCACGCCTCGAGCCTCCAGAGCTTTCAAATAGGCATGGCTGCTGACGGTAGCTTCGGTACCGATGACAACGACTTTCCTGTTCTCGCTCTCACCCGCGGCGCGCTCGGTCCCAGGTTCGATGACACCTACCACCGGAACACTTGCCGCTTGGATGATCTTGTCTAGCGCCAAAGCCGTGGCCGTGTTACAAGCGATTACCAGCGTCTGGGCGCCACGCTGCTCTAGAAAGTGGGCTGCGCCGACAGCGTATCTGGCCACAGTCCCCGCGGACTTCGACCCGTAAGGTAGTCGGGCGGTGTCTCCAAAGTAGAGGTAGTCAGCGTCGGGGATCAGTCGAAGCAAAGCTTTGAGGACAGTCAGGCCGCCAAAGCCCGAGTCGAAAACGCCGATGCAGGTTCTGCGCGCGATCATGAAAAGATCAGGCGTGCCTCTCGGATTTTGCGAAAGAAGGGCTGGCGAAGTCTCCGCTCCTGCCGCAGCATGGCCCCGGGGGAATGAGCGCGCCGTGGGGGCAGGTGCGGGGGTGGCCCAGGAAGGCGCAGATCTTGTCGGTGGCTTCGGGGGACAGAATGTGCTCGAACTTGCAAGCCTGTTGTTCGATTTCGGTTTCGCTGTCCATGGCGAGACTGTCGGTGAACAGGCGTTCGGCAAGGCGGTGACGACGGACGATATCGGCGGCGCGCTGGCGGCCGCAGGGCGTGAGTTCGACAATCATGCTGCCGTCGCCGGTTGAGACTCCGGTCGGTTTGAGGGCATCGTGGCAGGGATTGATGAACGGCTTGTGGTCGTGCGGCTCGGGGGGATGCGGTGTAGCAGTGACCAAGCCCATGGCGGTCATTTTTTCGACGGCGATGCTTACCGGGAGTGCGCCATGCACTTCCATTCGGCCGACTTCGGCGATCTCGCCATGTTCGGCCAGCGCCCAGAGTTCTTCGAGAACCTCATCGAATTGTTCTTCGTCGGCCATGGCGAAGACTTCCTGAGCTGCGATCTTGCCGTGGTGCAGCTCAATGCGGCGGTCAGCGAGGCGGGCGACGACGGGGTCGTGCGTCACCATGACGATGGTGCGTCCTTGCTGATGGAGTTCGCGCAGCAAGCGCAGGACAATCTCTTCGTTAACGGCGTCGAGGTTACCAGTGGGCTCGTCAGCAAGAACGATCCTGGGATCGTTGATCAAGGCGCGCGCGATGCAGACGCGCTGCTGTTCACCACCGGAAAGCTGGGACGGGACGTGGTGGGCACGCTGCTTCAATCCCATGCGCTGCAGGGCTTCGAGCGCTTCTTGCTCGTCCGTCATGCTGTGGAAGTATTGCGCCAGCATCACATTTTCGAGGGCCGTGAGATAGGGAATCAGATGGAACTGTTGAAACACAAAACCGATTTTGTCG
>Ga0210401_10003579_pt1 | contig 16564 bp, 12 predicted proteins | sample IncBWH32MmetaG_FD_150866 | JGI IMG/M metagenome (GOLD analysis project Ga0210401, IMG submission 150866) | Forest soil microbial communities from Barre Woods Harvard Forest LTER site, Petersham, Massachusetts, United States - Inc-BW-H-32-M | ecosystem: Environmental > Terrestrial > Soil >... | reverse complement strand
CGCCGCGCCAGATCGCGCAGGAACTGCGAAACCTGGTCGACCGAACGAGCCATCTTGGGCACCAGCGAAAGCTCGGCGAAATTCCGATAGCCCAGAAGCTGGGCGTGCTCGTGGCGCAGCTTCAGCAGCTCCAGGATCAAGGGTGTGTTGTCCCACCCGGCCGGCCCGAACTCGGAGGCCCGCGTCGTATACGCGCGGTACAGGCGCTCGCGCAGGCTGCGATCGTGAGCGTATTGCAAGGCCGGCAGGTAGCTGGGCGCGTGCAGCGTCACCTTGTGGCCGGTGCGGCCGTCGCCCTGGGCGGCTTCGCGATACTGCTCCAGCACGTCCTGCGGGATTCCGGCCAGCTGCGCCGGATCCTCCACGAACAGAGCGAAAGCGCCGGTCGAGTCGAGCACGTTCTCCGCGAAGCGCGTAGCGATCTGCGACTCGCGCTCACGCAGCGCCCGCAACCGTTCACGCTTGGCCGGCGGCAGCTCGGCGCCGCCCAGCCGGAAATCGCGCAGCTCGTTTTCGACGGTGCGCCGTCGCGCCGGGCCCCAATGGGGAAACTGCGGCCGCCCCGCCATGGTCCGGTACTTGTCATACAGCAGCAGGTTCTGCGAAAGCTCGGTCCAGAACTGCGTGAGCTTCGGAAGATTGCCGTTGTATTGCGCCCGCAGCGAGGGAGAGTCGGCGACGGCGTTCAGATGCGACACTGCAGCCCAGGCGCGTAACAGTGTTTGGGTTTTCTGCTCGAGGGGCTCGACCACCGAGCCCCAGGCGGCCGGCGTAGCCGGATCCGTCACGCGCTCGACCGCCGTCCGGCATTGCGACAGCAGAAGCTCGACCGCGGGCGTGACGCATTCCGGCGTGATCCGGTCGAAGGCGAACGGCTCGTCGAATTGCAGTAGCGGGTTGGCCGCGGGGAGAGCTTCGCCTTCGGGCGACATCGTTGCAGGCTAGCGGGCCGGTTCAGGTCGCGGCAGTCTACCTGGGGCGCATTTCATAGCGAGAAACATGCACTCACTATTTGGAATTAACCCGAACCGCTGCTAGAGTGACAAAGTCTGCTTCCTTGGCGCCGCGTACGGCGGCGCCGCGCCGTGTTGCAAGGAGAGTCAATGTCCGCGAATCCGATTGCGCTCGCTGCCAACGATCCCGATGCCACCGAGACCAAGGAATGGCTCGATGCGCTGGACACGGTGATTGAACAAGAAGGCCCGGAGCGCGCCCATTACCTGCTCGAGCGACTGGTCGAACAGGCCCGGCGTTCGGGAGTCGACGTGCCGTTGTCGACTGCGACCGCTTATGTGAACACGATCCCGCCGCACCTGGAGGAGCATTCGCCCGGCGATCACGAGCTGGAGGAAAGGATCCGCTCCTACGTGCGCTGGAATGCGATGGCGATGGTGGTACGCACCAACCGCGAAGAGGGCGATCTGGGCGGGCACATCGCCAGCTATGCGTCGGTCGGTACGCTGATGGAAGTGGGCTTCAGTCACTTCTGGCATGCGCCGGATGCGGAACACGGCGGCGACTTGATCTACATCCAGGGCCATTCCTCGCCGGGCGTCTACGCCCGCGCGTACCTGGAGGGGCGGATCAGCGAAAGCCAGCTGGTGAACTTCCGGCGCGAAGTCGACGGCAAGGGCGTCAGCTCGTATCCGCATCCGAAGTTGATGCCGGAGTTCTGGCAGTTTCCGACCGTATCGATGGGGCTCGGCCCGATCCAGGGGATCTACCAGGCCCGCTTCCTGAAGTACCTGCACGCGCGCGGCATCGCCGATACCGCTCGGCGCAAGGTCTGGGTTTTCTGCGGCGACGGCGAGATGGACGAGCCCGAATCGCTCGGCGCGATCGGAATGGCCGCGCGCGAGAAACTCGACAACCTGATCTTCGTCGTCAATTGCAATCTGCAGCGGCTGGACGGTCCGGTGCGCGGCAACGGCAAGATCATCCAGGAGCTCGAGGGCGAGTTTCGCGGATCGGGCTGGAACGTCATCAAGGTGATCTGGGGCTCCTATTGGGATCCGCTGCTGGCGCGCGACAGCGATGGCTTGTTGCGCCAGCTGATGGAAGAGACGGTTGACGGCGAGTATCAGAACTACAAGGCGAACGACGGCGCGTACGTGCGCAAGCATTTCTTCGGCAAATATCCGCAGCTGCTCGAGCGCGTGTCGCGGATGAGCGATGAAGACATCTGGCGCCTGAATCGGGGTGGCCACGACCCGCACAAGATCTACGCGGCGTACGCAGCCGCCACCAAGCACACCGGACAGCCGACCGTAATCCTGGCCAAGACGGTCAAGGGTTACGGCATGGGCAAGATGGGCGAGGCCAAAAATCCGACCCATCAGCTCAAGAAGCTCGACACCGAGGCGGTGCGCGAGTTTCGCGACCGGTTCCGCATTCCGGTCCCGGACGACAAGCTGGAAGAGGTGCCGTTCTACCGGCCGGACGAGAATTCGCCGGAGATGAAGTACCTGCACGAGCGGCGGCGCGTGCTGGGCGGCTACCTGCCGCAGCGGCGCAAGCGCAGCGACGAGTCGCTGCAGGCGCCGCCGCTGGAGACGTTCTCGGCGCTGCTGGAGCCGACCGCGGAGGGGCGCGAGATCTCGACGACGCAGGCCTTCGTCCGCTTCCTGACGCAGCTGGTTCGCGACAAGGCGATCGGGCCGCGCGTGGTGCCGATCATTCCGGACGAGGCCCGCACGTTCGGGATGGAAGGGATGTTCCGCCAACTCGGGATCTTCTCGCAGGAAGGGCAGCTGTATGAACCGGTCGATCGCGACCAGGTGATGTACTACCGCGAGGACAAGGCGGGCCAGATCCTCGAGGAAGGAATCAACGAGGCCGGTGCGATGAGTTCGTGGATGGCAGCCTCGACCAGCTATTCGGGCAACAACCGGATCATGCTGCCGTTCTATATCTTCTATTCGATGTTCGGCTTTCAGCGGGTCGGCGACCTGGCGTGGGCGGCCGGGGACATGCAGGCGCGCGGCTTCCTGCTAGGGGGTACCAGCGGGCGCACCACGCTCAATGGCGAGGGGCTGCAGCACCAGGATGGCCACTCTCACATCCTGTCGTCGACCATTCCGAACTGTGTTTCCTACGACCCCACGTTCGCCTACGAGGTGGCGGTGATCCTGCGCGACGGCGTGCGCCGGATGGTCGAGGACCAGGAGAACGTGTGGTACTACGTGACGGTGCTCAACGAGAACTACCCGCACCCGGGCCTGGTGCGCGGCCAGGAGGCGGGGATCCTGAAAGGCATGTACCGCCTGCGCGAAGGTCCGGCCGGCAGCGGCAGAGGTCAGTCGATCGCTCGCGCGCAACTGCTCGGGTGCGGATCGATCCTGCGCGAGGTCATCGCGGCGGCCGAGCTGCTGGAGTCGGAGTGGGGCGTCGCCGGCGACGTGTGGAGCGTGACCAGCTTCACCGAGCTGCGGCGCGAGGGTCTGGACGTCGAGCGTTGGAACATGCTGCATCCGACCAGCAAAGCGCGCAAAGCGTATTTCACCGATGCGTTGGAGCGCACCGCCGGCCCGATCATCGCCTCCACCGACTACATGCGGCTGTTCGCTGATCAGGTCAGGACGCTGATTCCGCATGGGCGCGCGTACAAGGTGCTCGGAACCGACGGCTTCGGCCGCTCGGATACACGCCAGAAGCTGCGCCAGTTTTTCGAGGTCGATCGCCATTATGTGGTGGTCGCCGCGCTGAAGGCGCTGGCGGAGGAGGGCGCGGTCGCGGTCGCGCAAGTGGGCGAGGCGATCAAGCGCTATGGCATCGACCCGGAACGACCCGATCCGTGGGTTGCGTAAGGCACAGGGGGCCCCTCTGATATAGGGATGGCTCCCGCCTTCGCCCTACGGGCTTCGGCGGGCCTGCCCGCCGTAGCTCGCGCAGCGAGCGAAGGCGGGTGAGGGTAAAAGAACAGCTCGGGGAGAAACCATGGGCAACATGGTGGAGGTCAAGGTTCCGGACATCGGCGATTTCAAGGACGTCGAGGTCATTGAGTTGCTGGTGGCGCCGGGCGATCGCATCAAACCCGAGCAGTCGCTGATCACGGTCGAGTCCGACAAGGCCTCGATGGAGATACCGTCTCCGGTGGCCGGGATCGTGCGCGAGCTGCGCGTCAAGCTCGGCGACAAGGTGTCGGAAGGCTCGCCAATCCTGGCGCTGGAACCCGCCTCCGCGCCCAGCGCTGAAGCGCCGGGCGCTACGGCGGGCAAGCCCGCCCAACCAGCGCCGGCGCAGCCCGCTGCGGAGGCGGCACCGAAGCCTGCGGCGGCTGCTCCTGCAGCAGCGCCCGCTGCTGCGGTCGTACCCGCTGCACCGGTTGCGGCCGCCGCCGGGTCGCCGCCGTCGACCGCGTTCGCCACCGAAATGGGTGCGCCTCCGGGTTCCGATTTGACCCATGCAACGTCTCCGCGCGCGCACGCGTCACCCTCGGTGCGCCGATTCGGGCGCGAGCTGGGCGTCGATCTGAACCAGGTCAAGGGCTCCGGTCCGAAAGGCCGGATCCTGCCGGAGGACGTGCGCTCGTTCGTGAAGGCGGCGCTGGCGTCGGGCGGCCGGCCTGCCCCTGCGCCTGCAGGCGCCAGCGGCCTCGGATTCAACCTGCCGCCCTGGCCGCAGATCGACTTTGCCAAGTTCGGCCCGGTCGAGCGCGTCGAGCTGTCGCGCATCCGCAAGCTGGCCGGGCCCAATCTGCATCGCAACTGGCTCTCGATCCCGCATGTCACCAACCACGAGGACGCCGACGTCACCGACCTGGAGGCGTTCCGGGTCCAGTTGAACAAGGAAAACGAGCGCTCGGGCGTGAAGGTCACGATGCTGGCCTTTCTGATCAAGGCCTGCGTGGCGACGCTGAAGAAGTTTCCGATGTTCAACAGCTCGATCGATCCGGCCGGTGATGCGGTGATCCTGAAGCGGTATTTCCATATCGGCTTTGCCGCCGACACGCCCAACGGCCTGGTGGTGCCTGTGCTGCGCGATGCCGACCGCAAGGGCGTGATGGATCTGGCGACCGAGACGGCGGCGCTGGCAGCCAAGGCGCGCGACGGCAAGCTCGCGCCCTCCGAGATGCAGGGCGGCACTTTCACGATCTCATCGCTGGGCGGAATCGGCGGCACCTATTTCACGCCGATCATCAGCGCGCCCGAGGTGGCGATCCTCGGCGTGTGCCGAACGGCGATGCGGCCCGTGTGGGACGGCAAGCAATTCGCGCCGCGGCTGATTCTTCCGCTGTCGCTGTCTTGGGACCATCGGGTGGTCGATGGTGCGTCGGCGGCCCGCTTCAATTCATATCTGGCGCAGGTGCTGGCTGACTTCCGGCGCGTGCTGCTATGAAGGTGTCGATCGTGCCGATCGAAATGCGGCACATCGAAGGGTTGCACGACTGCGTGGCGGAGGTGGCCCGCGAGCGGCGTTTCTTGTCGATCGTCGATGGCTTCACGCTCGACCAGAGCGCAGCCTGGGTGGCCGCGGACCGCGCGCGCGGCAACCCCTTCCTGGTCACACTCGATCAGGATCGGGTCGTCGGCTGGTGTGAGGTGCGCCGCGATATCCTGCCGGGTCGCGCGCACACCGGCATGCTGGGCATGGGGCTGAGGGCGCCGTACCGCGGCAAGGGTTTGGGGCGGCAGTTGATCGAGCAGGCATTGCAGGCGGCGCGCGAGCGCGGTTTCGAGCGGATCGAGCTGATGGTGCGAGGCCCGAATTCGCGCGCGATCCGCTTGTATTCGCAGGTCGGTTTCCAGGAGGAAGGGCGCAAGCGCGACGCGGTGCGCCTGGACAATGGCTCGGAGGACGAAGTGATGATGGCGCTGCACCTCAAGGAGAATGGCTGATGGCCGCGCCCGTTCAGGTGAAGGTGCCTGATATCGGCGATTTTCGCGACGTGCAGGTGATCGAGATCCTGGTGAAGCCGGGACAGGCGATCAAGGCCGAGCAGTCGCTGATCACGCTCGAGTCCGACAAGGCGTCGATGGAGATCCCGTCGCCGTTGGCGGGCGTCGTTCGTGAGCTGAAGGTCAAGCTCGGCGACAAGGTGTCGGAAGGCTCGCCGATCCTGGAGCTGGAGCCCACCTCCGCGACCAGCGCCGAGGCGCCAGGCGCTTCTGCCGGCAAGCCCGCCGAGGCCGGAGCGTCTGCGCCCGCCGTGTCGGCAGCCGCCGCACCGGCACCGGCTGCGTCGGCTCCGGCCGCGGCGCCGCCTGCTGCGGCGTCAATGCCTGCGGCACCTGCAGGCGGTGCGGCGGAATTCGAGTGCGAGGTGCTCGTGCTCGGCTCCGGCCCCGGAGGCTATTCGGCCGCGTTCCGCGCCGCCGACCTGGGCCGGCGCGTGCTGCTCGTGGAGCGCTATCCGACACTGGGTGGCGTCTGCCTGAACGTCGGATGCATTCCATCCAAGGCGCTGCTGCACGTCGCAGCGGTCATGGACGAGGCAGCCCACTTCGAAGCGCTCGGGGTATCGTACACAGCGCCGGCCATCGACCTGGACAAGCTGCGGCGCCACAAGGACCAGGTGGTCGCACGGCTGACCAGCGGGCTGAACTCGATGGCCAAGATGCGCAAGGTCACGGTGCTGCGTGGCACGGGAGAATTCGTCGACCCGCACCATCTGGACGTGGAGTTGACCACCGGTCCGGGCCGGGCCGGCAGCGGCGAGCGTCACCGTGTGCGCTTCCAGCAGGCAATCATCGCGGCCGGCAGCCAGGCGGTGCGGCTGCCGTTCGTGCCGGACGACCCGCGTGTGCTCGATTCCACCTCGGCGCTCGATTTGAAAAGCGTCCCTGCCAGGATGCTGGTGGTCGGTGGCGGCATCATCGGCCTCGAGATGGCCACCGTTTATGCGGCGCTCGGCAGCCGGATCGAGGTGGTCGAAATGACCGGCGGCTTGATGCCGGGAACCGACCGCGACCTGGTCCGGGTCTGGCAGAAATACAACGACAAGCGCTTCGCGCGGGTGATGCTCAACTCCCGGCTGGGTTCGCTGGAGGCGCGCCCAGACGCACTGGTCGCCCGATTCGAGGGGGAGCAGGCGTCGGCCGAGCCGCAATCGTACGACGCATGCCTGGTGTCGGTCGGCCGTTCGCCGAACGGCAAGCGGATCGGTGCCGACCGCGCGGGCGTTCGGGTGGACGAGCGCGGATATATCCCGGTCGACAGCCAGCGCCGCACCAACGTATCGCACATCTTCGCAATTGGAGACATTGCCGGCGGCCCGATGCTGGCGCATAAGGCCGTGCACGAGGCGCACGTCGCAGCCGAGGCGGCGAGCGGCCTGAAGTCGCACTTCGATACGGATGTGATTCCATCGGTCGCGTACACAGACCCCGAGATCGCGTGGGTCGGCGTGACCGAGGACGAGGCGCGCGCGGCCGGGCGCAGCTTGCACAAGGGACTGTTTCCGTGGGCTGCGTCGGGGCGCGCCATCGCCAACAAGCGTGACGAAGGATTCACCAAGCTGCTGTTCGATGCCGAAACGCACCGGATCATCGGTGGCGGCATCGTCGGGGCACACGCAGGCGACCTGATCAGCGAGATCGCGCTGGCGATCGAGATGGGCGCCGACGCGGTCGACATCGGACGCACGATCCACCCGCACCCGACGCTGAGCGAGTCGATCGGAATGGCAGCCGAGCAGGCCGAGGGCACCTGCACGGACCTGCCGCCCGCCAGGCGCTAGCAGCCGGTTCAGGACACCCAACGGCCGCTCCGGCGAAACGAGTGGCACTGGTTGTTTTTCTTAGAGGGGTCAACGTTGGGGGCCACCGGACCTTCCGACCGACCAAGCTGGCCCAACAATTACAGCACCTCGGTGCCGTCAACATGGGCGCGGCGGGCACCTTCGTGATCCGCAGCCAAGTGACCCAGGCTCAAGCACGTGCTGAAGTTGCGCGCAGACTTCCGTTTGACGCCGAGATCGTTGTTTGCCAAGGCCGCGATATTGCGAAGCTGGTTTCGAACGATCATTTTGCTGGACAGCCGGTGCAAGCAGATATTGTTCGCTTCGTGAGTGTGCTGTCCGCGCGCCCTCGATCAACACCGCCGACGCCCTTGAGTTTCCCGACGAGCGGCCAATGGCTGGTGAAGATCCTCGCGAGACAGAACCGATTCGTCATTGGGATGTACCGGCGCCAGATGAAAGTCATCGGCTGCCTCGGTGCGCTGGACCGTCTCTACGGTGTCCCGGTGACCACGCGCAACTGGAATACGATCGCGGCGATTGCCAAGGTCCTCCGTAACGAGGAGACCTGAATGACCCGTGATTGCGGTGGCCTCCCCTCAAATTGCATAATTTTCAATTCCGCAGAGCGACCGCTCGACACCGACTGCTTGGGGTCGACCTGCGTGGACCGAAGCAAGACTTACCGAGACCGCAAGCAGTCGTAGGATTTCGGGGTCTCGGAAGCGGTCGCTGGTGATGGGCCGAGTGCGGCCACTACCAGACATTGAACTAAGGGCGAGAACTGCACTCGAAAGCGGTCGTGCATTAACGACCTGGCCAACTCTGATCGGAGTCAAAACGATGAAGCTGATGGCCCTCTACTCATGCGTTCTGACATGTTTGGCGTCAGCGAGCTTTGCAGCAGACCAAACTGCCACTGGAACAGTGAGTGCCATGCACTCCGAGGATTCGTCACGACGCGCAGAATCAAGCTGGTTTTCTCTCGCCGGAGTCGATTCCCTGGGAACGTGCAAATCTTCCCCCGATGGTCACGTGGTGTTCCTCCTATCGGATGACAAGGAGGGAAGGAGGATGTTTGAGATTGCCCTGGCCTCGAAAGCCTCGGGCGCTCCGCTAAAGGTCTGGGTCGACGACACGGTGACCGGCGCGTCCAGCTACTGCCTTGTGACCGCGATGGAGTAGCTTTTCTCTTAGCGAAGTTCGAGCCCGGCACGGATATGCAAGGACCGCAAGTCCGCTCCTAGGCGGCCAGATTGTCTCCTGCGGGTCGCGCGAAAGAGCGTCGGGTATCGGAGGCGAGGTACGTCTGACCGCTAAGTATTGCGGTCGCTCAAGGTTGGATGTCTACTACGGGCTATCGACCGGACGCCGTCTTCAGGTCGAAGCCGACGATCGTGAAATTCGGCGGGCGGCCAGCATCGGGCATTCGACGAACTCAATTCGTTGCCCGGAAGCGGCCGTTTGCTTTGACGACGCGATTACCGCGCGCTGAAACGCCGCAAGGACTTTCCAAACACTGGAAACAAGAGGCCCGCTGCGCAGACGATACCAGCGTGAAGCAGCCAGAAATTTGTGGCCGACCAATGATCGTAGAGGCCGCCAAGCCGGCCGCTAATAAGGCCACCAAAGAAAATGGCAAGAAAATAGACACCAATCATCATGGCCTTCATGGAAGGAGGTGCCATTCTCGCGAACAACGCTATCGCCACGGGCTGCACGTGCAGGTAACCGAAACTCTCACCCAGGGTGGTGATCACAATCCAAAGCAATGGAACTTGATGTGGGGCACCGAAGATCAGTGTCGAGAGTGCATCACAGGCCGTGAAGGCCCCCATGATCAGGCAGCCCAGCGTCAGCTTGCCGATTTCGTCGGGTTCCCGCGCCGAAGCGGCGAGCCATCGCCAAAAGAGCAGCACCACGGGCACCAGACCGACGGCTGTGAGAGCCCCCAGAGACTGCACCCAAGGCACGGGCATGTGCCAGCCCAGGACCGATAAATCTACATGATCTCGTGTCCAAAGATTGTAGGTGTTCCATTCCTGTGTGTTGACGACCCAGTACAGCGTAAGCAGCGGCATCAACAGGAGGAGCGCCACCACCGTATGGCGCTCCGCGCGACTCAGTCTTGGATTCTGCGCGGTCACATGTCGCGGCGGACCCGGCGGAAGGTGCGGCGCACCGACCAGGTATACGATCAGTCCCACCAGCATGCCAATTCCGGCAAATCCAAACCCATAGTGCCAGCCATAGCTCTGGCCTAGGGCGCCAGTGATCAGGGGCGCCACGAATCCACCCAAGTTCACCACAGAGTAGTAGATCTGCATCGCGTGTGTGCTGCGTGCGTCGCCGTCCCGGTAGAGTCCTACAACCTGCGCGATCAGATTGCCGCGCAGGAAGCCGGCTCCCAGAATCAGCAGCAGGAGCGCGAGCAGAAACGACTGATCGAAGGCCATGCAGAAATGGCCGAACGTCATCAGGACGCAACCGAGGATGACCGCGTTGCGGCGGCCGAGTACTCGATCGCCGATCAGCCCTCCCAGTACCGGCGTGAAGTAGATCAGGCCTATGTAAAGGCCAAAAGTCTGCGTCGCGAGCGCTTCAACCGTAAGCGGTCCGGTGATACTTTCGAGGCGCTGCCGATAGGTCGCGAACCCGACAATTCTTTCTATGTGCCCAGGCAATAGCAGTTGGTCGGCCATGTACAGTGTGAGCAACGCGACCATGCCATGGAAGGAAATTCGCTCCCACAGCTCCGTGCCCGCTAGCGTTACAAGTCCACGGGGGTGACCAAAAATATCCCTACCCGACGTTGGTGCGGCGGGCGGCTCAGGTTTGGCGGGCATCTCGGATTGGAGAAAGTCGCCAATGTACACAGGGCGTACCGGTCACTGCGCGCGATGCGGCAGGTCCGCCGCTCCAAACCGGCTCTCGGAATGGCGACGATGTACGGACCTCACAGTCCGACCGGGCCTGCCGCAGGTCGGCCACTTCCGGACATACCTGAAATGTTTGCATGACACCAAAGTTCTGGTCGGCCATCGCTGTTAAGTGGTACGGGCGCCGTTGGCTGTTGATGGCTACCGCGTTGGGATATTTTGTCTTGCTTGCGCTTCTGCCACTCAGCGGTCGTGGGGCGACGTCGAAGGTCCTGTTCGCTCTCAGCGGGCCGCTCGTGTTTCTCCCGTGGGGGCTACTTTGTGCGTGCATTTGGTTTCATCCTAAGTACGGACGAATGCTGGCTGGAAGCGGATCGATTGACCGACTCCCGCAATTCATTCGGAGCTCGATAAGTTGGTACTCGGCGATTTTCCTATCCGCTTTCATTCTGCTTAGCACGATTGGTATTCCGGTCCTTGTTTTCTCTTGGGTGAGTTAGTTAGGGCGAATCTCTCGCCGATCCTCAACGCGCTGAAGAATTCCCCTTTCACGGGATTGTCGCGTCCGCTCTCGGGAGCGCCAGAGACCCCCTTGGGGTCGCGTGCGCGGAAATGTTGTCGCTGACGGCGCTGCGTGAGTTGGTCTGCTGAAGGAATGGAGCTGGCATCGACTGCCACCAATAGCCGGTGTGCCGCAGGTCGCGACCGATGGCAGAATGGGTCGCGGCACTCGTCAGGAACGTCACTGTCGGCCACAACCGGTCCTACGTGGGCAGCACGAAAAAATATCCCGAAAACCGACATAGCCTAGGCACTGATGCGTGGCTGCGTCGCCACCTGACATCCGTCAGCCTCCATTCCGTGACACTTCGGCGGTTGATGACCGTTTTCGGATAGCTATGCCGAGCGAACTCAGATACCGTCGTATTGGGCCAAGGGCAAATGGCGGTCTGCCAAGAGATCACGCTCCGAACCAGCCCATCCATAGGGAGGAATGAACATGATCAACGTGAAAACTCTCGGTATCGGTTTCTGCGCGATTGGCCTGACCGCGTTCATCAGCGGCTGCTACACCGCGGAAAAGAAAACCGCACAAGAGACCGCGACAGCACCGGTCAACTGCGCGACCGCCGACGGTGACATCCGCGCGCTCGAAGAAGAGAAGAAGACTACAGGTCAAAGGATTGCTGCGGGTGTCAAATCGATTGTTCCCATAGGGTTAGTCGCTGGCGTGGTCTCAGGCCAGGCAGGAACGAAGTACAAGATAGCCACCGGGCAGTACAACACCATGCTCGACAACAAGATCGCTGAGATCAAGCAGCAGTGCCCGAACGCTAGCGACGAGTGACAGTCGCGCGCGCCGTGGCGTGAAGCTACACATGGGGAATCGCCCGTGCATGCGGTTGTCTTGGCCTACCGGCGGATTGAACGCAACGTCTAGCGAAAATCGACTGGCCGCGTGACCACGACGGCATGACCCGCTGGTTTCTGTGGGAAGTACAGCTTCAGCGCCGAGTATCGCCAGCAATACCTAGCGCAGAATCCGAACATCTGCTGAGGGCAGCGTTCTACACCAGGCCCTCAGACCTCGCTGGCTTGCCCGATAGCAGCCGTTCACGACAGTCTGCAATGGGCCGACACCTGCCGCAGAGGCATCGACTTACGAGACCCGAAAGCCGACGTACGATTTCCAATGACCAATTGCAAACGTCGCTAACCGCCGCAGTCGGCCGAGGCCGTGTGGAAACTCGGTTGTTGAGTGCAGAATAGCGGATCGCAAGGCGGGAGTGGTCGATGCCGCGATTCATCGAGGGCGATGAGCGAAGCCAGAGCGTTCTGTTTCCGGAGCGCCTGGACGACTGGATCCCGGAGGACAATCCGGTCCGAGTGATCGATGTGTTCGTCGATGAACTGGACCTGGGGACATTGGGGTTCGAGCGGGCCGAGCCAGCAGAGACTGGACGACCGGGGTACCACCCGGCGACGCTCCTGAAGATCTATGTGTACGGATACCTGAACCGGATCCAGTCGAGCAGGCGCCTGGAGCGGGAGGCGCAGCGCAACGTGGAGCTAATCTGGCTCACGGGCCGCCTGATGCCGGACTTCAAGACCATCGCCGATTTTCGGCGAGACAACGGCAAGGCGATCCGCCGGGTGTGTGCGCAGTTCGTCGCGCTGTGTCGCAAGATGAATCTGTTCACCGAGGCGATGGTGGCGGTGGACAGCAGCAAGTTCAAGGCGGTCAATCACCGGGACCGCAACTTCACGAAGCACAAGATCAAGGTGCGGCTGGAGCACCTGGAGGAAGCTGTCCAGCAGTATCTGAACGAGCTGGACCGTGCGGACCGGCAGCCCGCATCAGTGCCCGCTCCCCGGGTGGAGAATTTGAAGGAGCGGCTGGCAACCGTCAAAGCGGAGGTACGTCAGCTGGGACAGATGGGCCGGCAGCTCGAGAAGGCCCCCGACGAGCAGGTCTCGCTCACGGACCCGGATGCCCGATCGATGAACAGCGCCGGCAAGGGCACGGGGATCGTCGGCTACAACGTGCAGACGGCGGTAGACACGAAGAGTCACATGATCGTGGCGCACGAGGTTACCAACGTGGGCCACGACCGCACGGCACTGACCGGGATGTCGGAGCTGGCCAGCCAGGCGATGGCGCAGCCTCGCCTCACGGTGCTGGCCGACCGCGGCTACTTCAACGGTGAGGAGATCCGACGCTGCGAGCAGGCGGGCTTCACGCCGATGGTTCCGAAGCCGCTGACCTCCAACAACAAGGCGCAAGGCCTGTTCGACAAGCGCGACTTCGTCTACAACGCGCGGCGCGACGAGTTCCGCTGCCCGGCGGGCAAGCGTGCGATCTGGCGCATGGCGACGGTGGAGAGAGGCCTGACGCTGCACCGGTACTGGGCGTCCGACTGCCCGAGCTGCCCGATCAAGAATCGATGCACTCCTTCCAGCTACCGGCGCATCACCCGCTGGGAACACGAGGCGGTGCTGGACACCATGCAGCAGCGCCTGGACTGGATACCGCAGGCCTCGATCTGGCGTTGGCGCACGGTGGAACATCCGTTCGGCACGATCAAGGCCTGGATGGGAGCCACGCACTTCCTGACCAAGACGCTGCCACGCGTGCGAACCGAGATGAGTCTGCACGTGCTGGCGTACAACATGAAACGAGCGATCAGTCTGCTGGGCGCGCGAGCACTGCTGCAGGCGATGCGGGCATAAAGAACCCCGCTCGTCCCGACTGCGAAAGTCTCTGATTACGGAAATGCAGACCGGAACAGGAACTCGCCAGCTCGATCAACTACGCGTTTCCACACGGGCTCGGCCAATTGCGGGCGAATGCGTCGAATGCGTCGAATGCGCCTCCAGGATTGCTAAGGTCATACATGACGACCGAGAATGCCTCCGACAACCCTTTCCTGGAGCACTTTGTGCCAAGGCGCAAACGAGCGCGACACTTGGCCGGGATGTCTTCGCGTTCGGAAGTCGCGGTTTTATTTAGTGCGACGCTTGAAGCCGACCTCGCGAAGTGGAGAAGAAAGGGCTACGCGTGCGTCGGGACGGCAGACGTCGTAACTCGCGCTGGCGCACCAGGACCAGACGCTCAACTTAAAGAGCAAGCGGTACGGGTGGGTGCCTCGCTAGTCTTGTTCTGTATTTGGCCCGCAAAGCTGCGCGCCGTTCGACGGCTACCTAGCGGAGAGATTGATCTCGACGCCGTCGTTGCAGATCCTCCCACAAGCTTTTCACCCCGAAGTTACGCGGTTACGGGAGCTATGTTTCTTGCAAGACCAGCAAGATAGCCATAGAAAGAATGCGATTTTTTTACGGGCTTGCTGATCAGTAGGAAGTCTCCGCCGCAGGCTTACTAGGCGTCCGCGAAGCGGACACATTGTATGTCTCTTATCGGTCGACACCTGCCGCAGAGGCATCGACTACGAGACCGAAAGCCGACGTACGATTTCCGAATCCGAAATGCGGACACCAGTTGTTGCCACAGGCAGCCACCACCGGGCTCGGGGCCTGGCGGGGCGCGGTCAGGACCCGGGCAGCTCGGGATTACGGTGCTCTATTGGCCTGCACGTGCTTGTAGACCATCGCCCTGAACAGGCCCAGCGCGGCCGATTCGTTGGCCTTGTCACGGGTGCGCTGATCGTGCCGCCGCTTAAGTGCCGGAGTGCTTTTGGTCCCGAAGTCCGTGGTTACCGTGACGACGTGCTTGTCGTTGTCTACCCGATAGCTTCCTTTGTAGGTCACTCCGCCAATCGTGGATTGAACCGGTTGGTAGCCTTCTGGAAGTGATGACATGGACCCGCCCGCGAAGAGGAAATGGAGGAAATCACCCCCAGTTTACCGCTGTTGACCCTGGAGCTAGTTCTAGTGAACGCACCAGACTGCGCCGCCGCGCCGGGCGTCAGGTATCGCCAGACAGCGGCCGCTCGAGCGGGCTTAGCGGCGCCCTACGATTCGCGCCGCTGCTGCGCAAGCAGCTGCAGGTAGCCTCGCTGCACTTCGGCGAGCCGCGATCCTGGATCCGGCAGCTGCTCGATCGCGGCAAGTCCTTCCAGCCCGCAGTGCAGGGGCAAGCCGTCCTTAAGAAGTTGCTTGAAGCTAAGCGGCGACGTCGGCGGCGCTAGGGCTGGCTCGCTTGCCGCCAGGTCTTCAAGGGTGATGTCATCGACGCCCATCGCATCTGGAATTTCGGCAGGAAATGGCGACCTTTGATCACGCATTTCCGGGGTATGGCGCCGGGCCTTAAGTCCTGATGGCGTCAACCGGGGGCGTGACACGGTGCCGCATCCGATCCAGGCGCCTCGCCGCGCGCAGCCGCCGCGCCCAGCGACCCGCCCGGCCGCCCTGGGCCTCGGTGTCGGCACGCCACTGCAGCATTTTTCGGCGTATCGAACGCCATACCGGACGCGACTCGACCTGGCCGTGAACCCGCACACGCCAGCGCAACACCAGTGCGTGCAGCCGCACGAACCAGCGCACGCGCATCAGAGCCGGTTGCGTCACGACGTACACGCGGGCAAACAGCGCCGTGGCTGCGATCTTGGCGGCCAGGATCACGCAGGCCCCGCGCAGCAGATGCCCGGTCAGAATCATCTTCACGGCAAACAGCTTGATCGGCAGGATCAACATCGAGGGCGCCAGAAACGCGACAGCCGCCCAGGCTGGCGGCAGGCCAGCCATCCAGCGCTCGAGCTGGCGCAGGCCCGGCAGGCGGCCAAGCAGCGCCATCGCCTGTTTCAGGCGATTCCACAGCCATTCCTCAACCAGGAACAGCAGCGCAACGGCGCCGGTGAACCACGAGGCGATCCAGCGCTCGAGGCGGCCAGTGTTCATCTGTCTATCATGCAGGCTTGGCGGCCATCCGCAAAATCTCGGTTTTGGGGATCGGTGTCTGCTCCCTTCTACCGCCCGGGCGGGAGCGGGGCTGGAAGCGGAGCTTGGCGAAGCATACCTTCGCCGATCGAATTGGCGCGCCGTGCGAGGCGTGGTGCGGAAATGGGATGAGCGCTATGCCGTCGCAGGACGAACTGAAGCGAGCGGTTGCCCAGGCGGCGGTCGAGCACATTTCGGCCCACTTTGGCACCTCGTCTGTGATCGGAGTCGGCACCGGCTCGACGGCCGATCTGTTCATCGACGCGCTGGCACCGCACCGCAGCGCGATTGCCGCCACCGTCGCAAGCTCGGAGCGCAGCGCGGCCAGGCTGCGCGAGCGGGGCCTGGTGGTGGTGGACCTGAACCAAGTCGAATCGATGCCGGTGTACGTGGACGGCGCCGACGAGATCGACGGCGGGCTTTCGATGATCAAGGGTGGGGGCGGGGCGCTGACGCGCGAGAAGATCGTGGCGGCGGTCGCCGATCGGTTCATCTGCATCGCGGATGCGAGCAAGCGGGTCCAGGTGCTGGGCCGCTTTCCGCTGCCGGTGGAAGTGATCCCGATGGGCAGCGCCCACGTGGCGCGCCAGTTGACCGCGCTGGGTGGAACGCC
>Ga0210401_10003577_pt1 | contig 16579 bp, 16 predicted proteins | sample IncBWH32MmetaG_FD_150866 | JGI IMG/M metagenome (GOLD analysis project Ga0210401, IMG submission 150866) | Forest soil microbial communities from Barre Woods Harvard Forest LTER site, Petersham, Massachusetts, United States - Inc-BW-H-32-M | ecosystem: Environmental > Terrestrial > Soil >... | reverse complement strand
GACCTCGGGCTCGGCATCCTGTTTCCGCTGTTCCCGGCGAAAGAGGATCGTAACGTGGTCATGAACAGCGTCGCCCCGGTGTGGGACGGCAACGAGACCTGGCTGGTGCTCGGCGGCGGCGGGCTGATGGCGGCGTTCCCGCTCGCCTATGCGGTGCTGATGCCGGCGCTCTACACGCCCATCATCGCGATGCTGGTCGGCCTGATCTTCCGCGGTGTCGCCTTCGAATTCCGCTGGCGCACCACGGCGCAGCGCAACCGCTGGGACATCGCCTTTGCCGGCGGATCGCTGCTTGCCGCGCTGTCGCAGGGCATAGCCCTCGGCGCCATCCTGCAGGGCGTGCATGTCGCGGGACGGCAATATGCCGGCGGCTGGTGGGACTGGCTGACGCCGTTCAGCGTGCTGACCGGTGTCTCGCTGGTGATCGGCTATGCCTTCCTGGGCTCGACATGGCTGGTGCTGAAGACCGAGGACAGGCTGCGCGACCGGGCCTATGCATTGAGCTGGTGGCTGTTGTTCGCCATGCTAGGGGCCATCGGCGCGGTCAGCCTGGTGACGCCGCTGCTGAGCATCCATTATTCGCAGCGCTGGTTCGCCTGGCCCAACATCATCGCGACCGCACCGGTGCCCCTTGCTGTGGTCGCGGTGACGGTGCTGCTGCTCGGGAGCCTCGCCAAGCGGCAGGACACAAGGCCGTTCTTCCTGGCGCTCGCGCTGTTCGCGCTGTCCTATGCCGGGCTCGGCATCAGCATGTATCCCTATATCGTGCCGCAGAGCATCACGATCTGGCAGGCCGCCTCCCCGCGTGACAGCCAGCTGTTCCTGCTGGTCGGAGTCTCGTTTCTCATTCCGCTCATTCTCGCCTATACCGGCTGGAGCTATTGGGTGTTCCGCGGCAAGGTCAAAGCCGGGAGTGGTTATCATTGACGCAAGACAGGCGGACTTTGGCGCAGCGCCTGTCGTGGTTTGTCGCGCTCTGGCTGCTTGGCGTCGGCAGCGTCGCGCTGATCTCGTTTGGCTTGCGGCTGTGGCTGATGCCGGGATGAACGGGATACGAATTCATCGCGACAAAATCCCGTGGCATTCCAGCGCTATATGAACGGCTCGCCATGAGCTTGCCATCATGCTCGCACTGAGATTTGATGGGTGCAGAAATTTGACTTGAGGCAACTTGGCGGCCGCGCCCGCAAGGAGTGCTTTGCATGATGGAATTTCGTCACCTGATCTGCGGCACGATCGCTGCGCTGGGTCTCATACTCGCAAGCTCACACGGCTACGCCCAACAGCAGGGCGATCCCGGCGATCAGCCCGGCCTCATTGCCGACGACGCCTACGAGCTCGATCCGGAATGGCAGAAGCAGGTGGTGTACTACCGGTCGACCGAGGCGCCGGGCACCATCATCATCTCGACCGCCGAGCGCCATCTCTATCTGGTCCAGCCCGGCGGCCGCGCGATCCGCTACGGCATCGGCGTCGGGCGCGACGGTTTCCAGTGGCAGGGGCTGCTGAACATCACCAAGAAGGCGGAATGGCCCGACTGGACCCCGCCGCCGGAGATGATCGCGCGCCAACCCTATCTGCCGCGCTTCATGGCTGGCGGGCCGGGCAACCCGCTCGGCGCGCGCGCGATGTATCTCGGCACCACGGTCTACCGCATCCATGGCACGAACCGGCCGGATACGATCGGCACCAAGGTCTCATCGGGCTGCTTCCGCCTGGTCAACAACGATGTCAGCGATCTCTACGATCGCGTTCCCGTCGGCACCAAGGTGGTCGTGCGGCAGAAGCCCGAGCTGTAGCAGCCGCGGGGCCGCCTTTTCCAAGCCTACATTTTTCCTGTTCATTGGTGAGAGATCAATCATGCGCACATTTCGAGGCGGCCTGCTGATCGGGCTCGCGGTCGCCGTGCTGGTGGCAGTCGTCGCGATCATTTACGAGTTCTACGACACCCGCACGCTGAAGCGGACCGTCCGCCGCGGCGAGGTGTTCTGCGGCGTCAATGTCGGCCTGCCCGGCTTCTCCAGCCAGGACGAAAAGGGCAACTGGACCGGCTTCGACGTCGATTTCTGCCGTGCGGTCGCGGCCGCGATCTTCGACGACCCGGCGAAAGCGAAATTCATCCCGCTCGAAGCCAGCGAGCGCTTCAGGGAATTGCAGAACCGCAAGGTCGACATCCTCTCGCGCAACTCGACCTGGAGCATGTCGCGCGAGCAGAACTACGATCTCTATTTCCCGGCGGTCGCCTATTATGACGGCCAGGGCTTCATGCTGCCACGCGCGCGCAACATCGAAACCGCGCTCGACCTCAACGGCAGCAAGGTCTGCGTGCAGGGCTCGACCACGACCGAGCTCAACCTCGCCGACTTTTTTCGCGCCAACAACATGAAATACGAAGAGATGAAGTTCCCCAAGCTGGAGGAGGTCATCAAGGCCTATGATTCCGGCAAATGCGACACCTTCACCGCGGACGTCTCCCAGCTCTACGCGCTGCGGTTGAACATGACCAAGCCGAACGATCACATGATCCTGCCCGACGTCATCTCGAAAGAGCCGCTGGCGCCCGTGGTGCGGCAGCGCGACGACGACTGGATGATGATCGTGAAATGGACGCTCTATGCGATGATCGACGCCGAGGAGCTCGGCGTCAATTCGAAGAACATTGACGAGGCGCTGAAATCAAAGAAGCCGGAGGTGATGCGCCTGGTCGGCACCGAGGGCAGTTATGGCGAGGATCTCGGGCTGACCAAGGACTGGGCGGTGCGCATCATCCGCCATGTCGGCAATTACGGCGAGGTCTACGACCGCAATGTCGGCGCCGAGTCCAAGCTGCACATTCCGCGCGGCATGAACCAGCTCTGGAACGCCGGCGGCATTCAGTACGCGCCACCGATCCGGTAGTCATTGCGAGGAGCGTAAGCTCCGAAGCAATCCAGTCGGTCTGCGTGGCGAGATTCTGGATTGCTTCGCTTCGCTCGCAATGACGGAGCCTGTCGTCACGGTGTCATTCCGGGACATCGCGAAGCGATGGACCCGGAATCCAGAGGTTGTGGATCGAGATTCCCGGTTCGATGCTTCGCATCGCCCCGGAATGACATCAATAATTCCGCAGCCGTGCCAGCTGGTCGGCGTGGAAATTGGCGTCGCCCAAAAACTCCTCGCAGACCCGCGCGCGCTTCATGAAGAAGCCGATGTCGAACTGGTCGGTCATGCCCATGCCGCCATGCATCTGCACGCCCTCCTGAACGGCGCGGGTCGCGGTGGTGCCGGCGCGCGCCTTGGCGACGGCGACCGCACTGGCCGCCGTCGCGGCATCGGCATCGAGCGCCTGCAACGCCTTCAAGACGGCGGCGCGGCTGATCTCGATCTCGATATAGAGTTGCGCCGCGCGATGCTGCAGGGCCTGGAACTCGCCGATCAGCTTGCCGAACTGCCTGCGTTCCTTGAGATACGTCACGGTGCGGCCGAACACCTCGTCGGCAAGCCCCAGCAATTCGGAGGCGACCGCACCGCGGCCGATATCGAGGACGACGTCCACGAGCGCGCCGCCGCGATCGACCTCGCCGAGCACATGATCGGCGTCGACCTCGACATTGTCGAACACGATGCGCGCCGCATTGTGGGCATCGACCATCATCGTGCGCTCGACCGCAACGCCCTCGGTTTTGGGATCGACCAGGAACAGCGTCAACCCGTCGTGCGCGCCGGGGCTGCCCGCGCTGCGTGCCACCACGATCAGCAGGTCGGCGACGTGGCCATCGACCACGAGCGCCTTGGCGCCTGAGAGCCGAAAGCCGTTGCCCGCGCGGACCGCCCGCATCTCCGTGTGCAGCGGGCGATGTTTGGGACCCTCATCGATCGCAAGCGTCGCGAGCAAAGCGCCGGAGGCGATTTTTGGCAAATGCTCCCGCTTCTGCGCGTCGCTGCCGCCGTGCGACAGCGCCGCGGCCGCCAGCACCGAGGTGGCGAGGAACGGCGACGGCATCAGCGTCCGCCCGATCTCCTCCATCACGATGCCGGCTTCGACCGAGCCGAGCCCGGAGCCGCCGAACTCTTCCGGCACCAGCAGGCCGGCAAAGCCCATCTCCGCAAAGGTCGCCCAGAGCTCGCGGGAGAAACCGGTGGCGTCCTTGCTGTCGCGCAGGCCGCGCAAATGCGAGACCGGCGCCTTGGCGCTGATGAGGCCGCGGGCGCTGTCGCGCAGCATCGATTGTTCTTCTGTCAGGACGAGGGCCATGTGGACGTTCCGCTAGACTGATGTTCGATTGAACTCGCTGTTACCACTCATGGTGAGGAGGCGCCTATCACGTGTGCCCTGCCTGCGTAAACTTGGCTGCGTAAACTTGGCTGCGGCGCCGTCTCGAACCATGAGGCCACAATGGGGCCTCATCCTTCGAGACGCGGCCTTAAAAGCCGCTCCTCAGGATGAGGCAACCACTAAGCCCCCGGCAGATCGAGGATGCGCTTGGCGACGATGCCGAGCATCACTTCGGACGTGCCGCCTTCGATCGAGTTGGCCTTGGTGCGCAGCCAGGCGCGCGGGCGCGCGCCGCCACGCGACCGCTCGCTCTCCCATTCCAGCGCGTCGATACCGCCCGCCGACATCAAGATCTCGTAGCGGCGCTTGTTGAGCTCGGTGCCGTAATATTTCATCGCCGAGGAGAACGCCGGATGTCCCTGGCCCGCCTTGGCAAGATCGGTCATGCGTTCGGCGGCGGCCGCGAGCGCCGCCTCGTCGACCTCGAACGTCGCGATCTGGCCGCGCAGCAGGGGATCATCGAGCCGGCCCTGCGCGTCGGCGCCGATGGAAGCGGCGGCGAGCTCGCCGAGCGGCCGGCCCACGCCGCGCTCGCCCATGCCCGAGATCATCGCGCGCTCGTGCTGCAGCAGATATTTGGCGACGTCCCAGCCGCGATTGACTTGCCCGACGACATGCGACTTTGGCACGCGCACATTGTCGAAGAAGGTCTCGCAGAACGGCGAATAGCCGGAGATCAGCAGGATCGGCTTGGTCGACACGCCCGGCGAGGCCATGTCGAACAGGATGAAGGAGATGCCGTCGTGCTTCTTCGCATTTGGATCGGTGCGCACCAGGCAGAAGATCCAGTCGGCGTAGTTGGCATAGGACGTCCAGATCTTCTGGCCGTTGATGATGTAGTCGTCGCCATCGCCGTCGGCGCGGGTCTGCAACGAGGCGAGATCGGAGCCGGCGTTCGGCTCGGAATAGCCCTGGCACCAGCGGATCAGGCCCGCGGTGATCTTTGGCAGGTGCTCCTTCTTCTGCGCCTCGGTGCCGTATTTCAGGAGCGCCGGGCCGAGCATGGAAATGCCGAACGAGGTCAGCGGCTGCCGCGCGCCGATCGCCGCCATCTCCTGGCGCACGATCTTGGCTTCCTCAGCCTCGAGGCCGCCGCCGCCATATTCCCTGGGCCAATGCGGCACGGTCCAGCCCTTGTCGCGCATACGCTCGAACCAGACGCGCTGGGCCTCCGAAGAGAACCTGGTGTTGCGTCCGCCCCAGAATGTGTCCTCGTCCGAGGCCATCGGACGGCGCATCTCGGGCGGGCAATTGGCTTCCAGCCAGGCGCGTGTCTTCTGGCGAAATGTGTCGAGGTCGGCGGTCATCCCAGGCGTTTCCACTGTCAAGATCGCTGCAGCGACCATAGCCCGCATCACGCGGATTGCAATATGCGCAAGCCGAACGGTGGACCGGAGACATCGGCCGTGCCGCGGAATAAGATATCGCGTGGAGCGGCATGACTGAGAAAACAGAGGGAATCGCAATGCGCCTGAAACTGCTTTCGCCCAGCGAAATGAATGCGCACCAGAGAGAGACCCATGACGAGGCGATCGCGGGCAAGCGCGGCTCGGCGCCGGCCCCGATGATGGCCTGGCTCAACAGCCCCGAGATGGCGCGGCATGCGACGCGGCTCGGCGAGCAGTTGCGTTTCAACACGATGTTTCCGCCAAAGCTATCGGAGATCGCGATCCTGGTCACCGCACGGCATTTTACCGCCCATTACGAATGGTATGCGCATAAGCGGCTGGCGCTGAAGGGCGGGCTCGACCCAAAGATCATCGACGACATCCGCGATCGCCGCACGCCAGCCTTCGGCGACCCCATTGCGCAGATGATCTATGATGTCGCGAGATCGCTGCATGAGGGTCACGGGCTGACGCAGCCGCTCTACGACGCGGCGGTCAAGCTCCTGGGCGAGCGCGGGCTGGTCGAGATCATCGGGCTGTGCGGCTATTACACGATGGTCTCGATGACGCTGAACGTCTTTGAGTTCGGCCTGCCGGAGGGCGAGGTCTCGGAGCTTGTCTGAGGAGCACTTTCCGAAACGGAAGGTTTCGCGACAAGCCGCCGTTGCAGGGTGGGCAAAGCAAAGCGCGCCCACCATCTAAAGCGAGACGCTCGACAGGCGATCGGCGTTGACGCGCCTTTGCCCACCCGACAGCTACGCTTCTCCCCGCACGCGGCGAGAAGCAAGGACAACAAGCGGAGACAGATTGCCATGCCGCACAACCCGCCCATCATCGCCGGCACCAGGATCGGGCATGTCCATCTTAAGGTCGCCGATCTCGACCGCGCACTTGGATTTTATTGCGGGGTGCTCGGCTTCGAACTGATGCAGCGCATGGGTTCGGGTGCTGCCTTCATCTCGGCCGGCGGTTATCACCATCACATCGGGCTGAACACCTGGGAGAGCAAGGGCGGCCATCCGCCGCCGCCCGGCACCACAGGGCTGTTTCATACCGCGATCCTCTATCCAACCCGGCCGGCGCTGGCGGAGGCCCTGCAGCGCCTGATCGAGGCCAAGATTCCGCTCGACGGCGCCAGCGATCACGGCGTCAGCGAGGCGCTCTATTTGCGCGATCCCGACGAGAACGGCGTCGAGCTCTATTGGGACCGGCCGAAGGAGCGATGGCCGCGCGATGCCGACGGGTCGCTCGCGATGTTCACGCGACGGCTCGATCTGGACGATCTGTTGAGGCAGCGGGACATTTGAACCTAAGCTCCGTGGTTCCGGGACGGTTCGAAGGACCGGACCACAGGTGCGCAATTGCGCACCGGGGAATCTCGAGATTCCGGGTTCGATGCTTCGCATCGCCCCGGAATGACGAAGGTCAAAGGCGGCGCCCCCGCAGCAAAATCAGCGCCGCCGCGATCACCTGCAGCGCCATGCAGCCGTAAAATGGCAGCGCGTAGCTGCCCGACCAGTCCCGCAACAAGCCGACCACGCCCGGGCCGAAGGAATAGGTGACCTGGTTGATCGCGGTGACCAGGCTGATCAGGACGCCAAAACTCTTCGAATCGAACTCGCGCTGCACGATCAGCGACGGCAGCGTGATCAGATTCCCGACCGAGAAGCCGAACAGCGCGCAGGCCGCGACCAGCACCACGGCGTTGGTCGAATGGATGACGATGATCAGCGCCACGGCCTGGCTCAGGAACGACAGCGCCGCGGCCGGCCGCTGATTGAGCTTGTCGATGACGGTGGAGAACAGCACCCGTCCGACCACGGCCATCGCGGTCAATGCGGCCATCGCGATGGCGGCGGCGTGCCGCCCGATCACCGGATCGAGGAACGAGATCAGGTGCACGATGAAGCCGACCTGCGCGAACAGCGCCAGTGCGAATGCAATCGCGATCGACAGAAAGCCGATATCCCGCAGGGCGCGGGCGCGAATCTCCACAGATGACGGCGCGGCGCGCGCCGTCGGTGCATTCAGATGATGCGGCGGCGATCCGACAGCGACCAGCACGAGGGGAACCATCACCACGACGATCGCGACGGCGGCAGCCGTCATCGCCAGCGAAAACCCGACGCTTCCAATCGCGACGACGAGCAAGGGCACGCCGACGATGCCGCCAAAGCTCGCGCCGTTCAGCGCCAGGCTGATCGCCATGCCGCGCCTTTTGTCGAACCAGAGGCTCAGCGTGTTGGTGATCATGGCGAGGCTGGTGCCGGCCCATCCGAAGGCAAGCAGCGCGTCCGCAGCATAGAGCTGCCAGGGTTCGCGCGCGTGCCCCATGGCAACCGCGGCGGCGGCCAGCGCGAGCAGGCCCGCGACCAGGCAGGCGCGCGGGCCGAACGCCCGCACCGCCTCGGCCACGAAGGCGACGACCAGCGCACCGAACAGATAAAAGAAGGTGGTGCCGGCCGAGATCAGCGAGGCCGGCCAGCCATGGGCGCGCTGCAGCTCCGCGAGGTAGACGCTCTGGCCGTAGAAGCCGAGTCCCCAGCCGAAGGTAGCGACGAAAAAGCAGACCACGACGATGCGCCAGCCCGCGTAGCGGACGGAGGTTTCGTCGGTGACCATGTGCATTGGGCTGTGCAAGGTCGCGCCTCTTGTTGTCTGCAACGTGAATGCTCCCAGCATGGTCCAGGTTTCCACCCGTTTGCTGCGATCAGCTTGTCCAACAAAAATTGGGATGAACCGGCCCACAAGCCAGGTCGAATACTTCGATGCAGATCGAACTGTCAGCAGATGGCATCAGGCGCTGATGGTCGCCGGATCGTAGAAGAACCGCTCGCGAAAGATCTTGTCGCCGCGCCACTCCTGAAAAGCAATTTCATCGAAGCGGCGCACCTTGCCCGTTTTGTCGGCGAGCTCGAAATTCCAGTGGATGGCGACGCGTTCACCTTCGACCACCGACGACAGCGCTTTCGAATACACCTGCGCCATGCGCGCCGGCGCCGCCCGCTCATGGGCGACCAGCACGTCGCGGCCGACGCGCCGGGCGCTCGCGTTCTCCTGCATGCTGGCGTCCTCGGTGCAATAGTGCTCGATCGCGCCGGCATGATCGCCGCTTTCGACCACCGCAATGAACTCGTCGAGACGGGCCCGCGAGGGCATGTGACCTCCAAATCAAAGAACTAGATGCTGGGCTCGGGAAATTCGTCGACCGCCGCAAGCCGCCCGCGGCGTCGCGCGAACGACACCAAGGCCAGCACGACAAGGCCCAGCGCGACCGGCGGGTAGACCACCATGTTGACCGCCGACCAGCCGTAATTGGCCAACAGCTGCCCGGAAGAGAACGAGCCGATCGCCATCATGCCGAAGATGAGGAAATCGTTGAAGGCCTGGACCTTGTTCTTCTCCTGCGGCAAGTGCGTCTCGAGCACCAGCGCGGACGCGCCGACAAAGGCGAAATTCCACCCCGCCCCGAGCACCACCAGCGTGGCCCAGAAATGCATCGCGGTGATGCCCGACAGGCCAATGGTCGCCGCCGTCGCCTCCAGGAGAAGCCCCCACGCGACAATGGCCGGCGCGCCGAAGCGCGCGATCAAGGCGCCGGTGAAAAAGCTCGGCCCATACATCGCGACGATGTGCCACTGAATGGCGAAATTGGAATCGCCGACCGACAGGCCGCAGATCTTCATGGCGAGCGGCGCCGAGGTCATCACCAGATTCATCATCGGATAGGCGATGACGCCGCACAGCGCGGCCGCGATGAAGCGCGGCTGCCGCGCGATCTCGAGCAGCGGACGGCCGGCGTGAAGATCCGCTTGGGCCGGCTTCGGTGCATCGACGCCGGCGAGAATGGCCATGGCGACCAGTGCGACCAGCGCCTGCATCACGAAAGAGAAGGCGAACAGATAAGGCGGCCAGATCTCCATGGTCCATTGCACGAGCTGCGGGCCGAGCACGCCGGCGAAGACGCCGCCCGCCATCACCCAGGACACCGCCTTGGGCCGGAACGCCGCGCTGGCGCCGTCGGCCGCGGCGAAGCGATAGGATTGCGCCACCGCGCCATAGAGGCCGCCGAGGAAGGTTGCAAAGCAGAACAGCGGGAAGGAGCCGCGCAGGATGGCGAGCGAGCCGAGCAGCCCGGTCAGCGTGCCGCAGCCGGTCCCGATGATGAAGGCGATCCTGCGGCCATAGCGCCGCGAGATCGCGCCTGTCGGCAGCGTGCCCGCGGCAAGCCCCACCACATACATCGACAGCGGCACGGTTGCGAGCGACAGGCTGGGTGCGATGGAGGCGCCGACGATCGAGCCGGTGGCGAAGATCACGGCGGAATTGGCGCCGGTCAGGGCCTGCGCCGCCGCGAGCCGCATCACGTTGGCGCGGGCGCGCGCATCGTCCGCCGTCTCTTCGCCTGCAGTCACATCGATCATCGGCAGTTCCGCCCTTGCGCCCGGGCGGACGCGCATCGCCTGGGCGCACTATGGCGGGGGCTAGATGCGCGATCAACCGCGGCAAGCGGGCGCGGGCCATGCAGGCCGCGCACATGCTCGGCAAATCAAGCAACCGCGCGTTGATCCAGCGCGCGCGAATGTGCTTTGTTGCACGCCGACCCCTGGGAGTTCGATGCATGCAGGTAGATGACCGGCCGACACTGGCCGCCCCCGACGACGACCCGTATCTCTGGCTCGAGGAGATCGAGGGCGAGCGCGCGCTTGCCTTCGTCGCGCAACAGAACCGGCTGGCGCTGGACGAATTCGGCGGTGCCGGCTGTGCGCGCGACCGCGACCTCCTGGCTTCGATCTACGACCGGCCGGACAACATTCCCTATGTCGCGCGCCGTGGCAGGCTGCTCTACAATTTCTGGAAGGATGCAAGAAATCCGCGCGGCCTGTGGCGGCGAACGACGCCGGACGAATACCGCAAGGACGAACCGGCGTGGGAGGTTCTGCTCGACCTCGACCGGCTCGCGGCGGACGAAAATCAAGACTGGCTGCTGAGCGGATCGCACTCCCGAGCCGGCGAGCATTCGCGCACCATCCTCGGCCTGTCGCGCGGCGGCAGCGATGCGGTGACGTTGCGCGAATTCGACCGCGAGACGAAGAGTTTCGTTGCGGACGGTTTTGCGTTGCCGGAGGCCAAAGGCGGCGCCGACTGGCTCGACGACGACACGCTGTTGCTCGCGAGCGCTTATGGCGAGGGCATGGCGACGACGTCCGGTTACGCCCGCACCGTGCGGCTCTGGCGGCGCGGCACGCCGGTCGATCAGGCGCCGGTGATTTTCGAAGTGCCGCGCGAGCACATGGGCGCCAGCTGCCATGTCGACGAGACCGTTGCAGACCGGCGGGTCTGGTACACCGATCTCCGCGATTTCTTCAACTTCGAGAGCTGGCTCGGCGACAGCTCCGGCGCAAGGGTCAAGCTCGATCTGCCGACCGACATCTGGCTGCAGGTTCATGGCGACTGGATGGCGGTCAAGCTGCGCTCGCCATGGTCCGTCGGCGGACGGAGCTATCCGGCCGATGCCCTGCTCGGCGTTTCACTGTCGGCCTTCCTGGCTGGCGACCGCGATTTCACGATCGTGTTCGAACCTGCCCCGCGTCGCGCGCTGCAAGGCTTCTTCTGGATGCCCGGCAAGCTCGTGCTGTCGATCCTCGACGATCTCAGGCCGGTGTTCCAAATCTGCACGCCGTCGACCGATGGCTGGAGCCGCGAACGCCTGGGCGGCCTGCCCGACATCGGCGTCGCGGATGTCGGGCGGCTCGACCGCCATGAGTCCGAAAGCAATGGCGACCTGCTCGCCAATGTGCAGGATCCCCTGACCCCGCCGTCGCTGCTGCTGATCGAACCGGCGAAAGCTCCCGTCGTGCTGAAGCGCGCACCACACACTTTCTCGACTGATGGACTTGTCGTGACGCAGCACGAGGCCATTTCGATCGACGGCGAGCGGATTCCCTATGTGCAGACCGGCCCCGCCGGCGAGACCGGCAACGCGCCGGTCTACATGACCGCCTATGGCGGCTTCGGGCTTGCGGTGAAGCCTTATTACAATTCGGCGCTTGGCAAGCTCTGGCTCGAGCGCGGCGGCACCATAGTGCAGGCCAATATCCGCGGCGGCGGCGAGTTCGGCACGCGCTGGCATGATGCCGGGCGCCATGCCGGCAAGCGACTCGCCCATGACGACTTTGCCGCGGTCGCCGCCGATCTGGTCCGGCGTGGCGTCACGCGGCCGCAGCGCATCGCGGCGGAAGGTGGGTCGAATGGCGGCATTCTCATCACCAACATGCTGACTCGCTATGGCGAGCGCTTCGGCGCGCTGTTCTGCACGATCCCGCTGATCGACATGCGGCGCTACACGAAGCTGCTCGCAGGCGCGAGCTGGATCGCGGAATATGGCGATCCGGACAAGGAGGAGGAATGGGCGTGGCTCAAAACATATTCCGCCTATCACGCGGCGGCGCCGGGACAGAAATATCCGCCGATCCTGATCGCCACCACCCGGCGCGACGACCGCGTCCATCCCGGACACGCGCGCAAGATGGCGGCGAAACTGCAGGCCATGGGCTATGAGGCGTATTTGTACGAACCCGCCGCCGGCGGCCATGGCTACGGCAAGGACAACAAGGAGCGTGCCGCCTTTGTCGCGCTCGGCCTGACGTTCCTGAAGACGAAGATCGGGTGGATGGATGGCTGATCGGACGAGTTGTGGCGTCCGGGCATCCACGCTTTAGGTCATTCCGGGGCGCGCCAAGCGCGAACCCGGAATCTCGAGCTTCTCAGGCGCACAATTGCGCGCCATCGTTCACTCGTTTCACTCGCGCCCGGAATGACGGAGGAAATGACGCAAGCCAAGCCGGCCATGACGACGCGGAAGCGTCCGTGCCGCCTATCTCCGCTCGAACACCAGGATGAGATTGTTCGCCGGCATCACAAAACTCTCGCGCAGTTTCAACCCGGCACCCGCCGCCAGCGTTTCGAGATCGGCGGTGTCCCGCACGCCCCATTCGGCGTTGGCTGCACGCAGGCTGCTATCGAAGATCGCATTCGACGGCGCGGTATGCTTGCCGTCGTGCTTGAACGGTCCATAGAGGAACAGCCGTCCATCCGCGCGCAAGTAATGCGCGCTGCCGGCAAATAACCCCTCCGCCACAGCCCATGGTGCAATGTGGATGACATTGGCGCAAACCACCGCAAGCAACGGGCCGGGACCATCGGCGCCGCCCATCTCGGGGCACCAGGCGGGATCAGAGAGATCGATGCGCAAGGGCGGGCTGATATTGCCGAGCCGCGCATGGGCCCGCCACGCCGTGATGCTCTTCAGGTGCGCATCGTTGAAGTCGCTCGGCCACCAGGTGACGTCGGGATTTTGCCGCGCGAAATGCACCACATGCTGGCCGGTGCCGCTGCCGGCCTCCAGCACCGCGCCGGATTTTCCGGCAAGAAACGGCTGCAGCACCGCCCAGATCGGCTCGTGGTTGCGATGGAACGCCGCCGCGTCGAGCCGACCGTCCGCTTCCACGCGACGGCCATCCTTGCCGAACTCGACCACATATTCAGTCATGCCGCCCCCCCGCGCGCCCGCCGGGCAACGGCGGACGATTGCGCGCTACCCACTTTCAGTCGTTGCAATAGATCTCCTTGAGCACATGCAACATGCGCATGGCACGGCGGTCGGTGACGCGGTAGTGCAGCGTCTGCGACGTCCGCCGGTACTCGACCAGGCGATCGACCCTGAGCTTCGCCAGATGCTGCGACAGCGCCGACTGGCTGAGCTTCACGGCATGGACCAGCTGCCCGACCGTCATTTCGCCGCGCTCGGCGAGAAAGCAGAGAATCAGAAGACGCTTCTCATTGCCGAGCAGTTTCAGGAGCTGGGCGGCATCATCGGCCTGCCTCGCGAGCAGCCGCAGCGAGCTGGCCTCGCTGGCGCGGAACCCGATGGATGACTTTCTCGCCTTTGTCGCGACAGCGGTCATGGAGATACTCTCTTTTCGAAGTCCGTGATCCATGGCACCCGTTGCACGAACTTCGAAGGAGCAAAGGGTCTTAAATTAGGATTTACTAATCTATCGAGCTTGCAAGAAATCGCACAATCACAATCGAGATGCGCGAGAGTCCAAAAACAAGGCAGCAGGCGCGAACTCCGACGCAAGACGTCTGTGGTATCGAAGCCTGACGCGTTGCGCAATCGGCGCTCGCAATCACGCGCGGCGATCGCCGCTCAGGCTGTATCAATCAGGGATCGCGCGCCCCGCGCGAGGCATGGGAATACCGAATCGACCTCCTCTCAACCCGGCTTTGCGACCAGGCCAATTGCCGCGATCGTGGGTAGGCCACCTGCCGGCCAACGCTTCTGGGAACCGATGATCGGCCGCATGCCGCCTCTGGTGGACTGCTCTGAAGGGATTAACCCCGCTCCGCCGCATAGATTGCCAACGCATTGCCAGCAGATGACGTTTATGCTTTGACCGCCTATAGTCTGGCCACCACACCACCGTGCCCGTGATTTTGTGACCGAGCGGACGGCTTGACGAAATTGAAATGCCCAGTCACGACAATTTCATCCGGGTCGCTCTATCCGGTGCAATCGACATGAGTCCGCAGGCCCACCCGTGAGCGTCATGCCCCTGATAAGCCTCACCTTGCGCGCGGCGGCCGCAGCGCTCGCCATGATGGCCACCAGCCCCGCCGGCGCCCAATCCGGAGCTGCGGATGGCCAAAAACTCGCCTTCGACCGCGGCAAGGGCAACTGCCTGACCTGCCACGAGATCAAGGGCGGCGACCTGCCGGGGACGATCGGGCCGAAGCTCGAGAACCTGAAAAGCAAATATCCCGATCGGGGCGATCTCGTCGCGATCCTGACCGATGAAACCAGGCGCAATCCGCTGACCGTCATGCCGCCGTTCGGGCGCAACCGCATTCTGACCGAGCAGGAGATCAATGCGATCGTCGATTTCCTGCAGACCTTGTGATCCGCGCAGGCTCTGGAGCTTCCCAAAGATGACCACCCGCGATTTTTCGCACCTCCGCCGCCTGATCCTGAAGGGGACGGGCTTCGTGGTGCTGATCGGCCTCGGCCAGATCGGCGTCGGCGCTACGACGGCCAGAGCGGCCACCGACAAATATCCCGAGGACGCCTTCAGGCAGAAAACCGATGCGGAAGCGATCAAGGCGCTCTACGGCAAGAGCGCGGACGCGTCCGACCAGATCAAGCTCGACACGCCGGAGATCGCCGAGAACGGCGGCGTGGTGCCGATCTCGGTGACGACGACGCTTCCCGGCGTCACCTCGATCTCGTTCCTGGTCAGCGAAAATCCCAATGCGCTGGCGGCCTCCTACCTGATCCCGGAGGGCACGGTGCCGAGCGTCGCCAACCGGCTGAAAATGGCCAAGACCTCCAACGTGATCGCGATCGTGGAGGCGAATGGCAAGCTCTACAGCGCGACCAAGGAAGTCAAGGTCACGGTCGGTGGCTGCGGCGGCTGATATCATCCGAAGGGAATTGTCATGGCTTCAACGATTCGCGTGCGCGCCATCTCGAGCGGCGACATCACCGAGGTGCAGGCGCTGATCCAGCACCCGATGGATTCCGGCTATGTCAAGGACGCGCAGGGCCAGGCCATTCCGCCGCACTTCATCCAGCAGCTCACCTTCGAATATGACGGCAAGGCCGTCCTCGTCGCCGATTGGGGCCCAGCCGTCTCAAAAGATCCTTATGTCAAGTTCAGCTTCAAGGGCGCCAAGAAGGGCGACGAATTGAAGGTGAGCTGGGTCGACAACACGGGCTCGAGCGATGCCACCACGGCGAAGATCCAGTGAGCCAAGGCGGAGCGGCCCCATGAGAGTGCGCGCATTCTTCTCCTCCGCCCTGACTGCGCTGTGGCTTGCGGCGCTCGCCACCGCGACAGCCCCGTTCGCGCATGCCGCGGATATCCCGGACCCGGCGGCCGACGCAAAAGCGTTCCGCGACTATTTCGTCAAGAAATTTCCAAAATTGAAGCTCGACGAGTTCGTCAACGGTCCCTATTCGATGGATGAGGACATGCGCAGGCAGTGGGAGGAGAAGGAACAGTTCCCGCCCTACGAATTCGCGCTCGAAGCCGGCAAGGAGATGTTTTCGACGCCGTTCAAGAACGGCAAGAGCTATGCCGACTGCTTTGCGAACGGCGGCATCGGCGTCCGCCAGGACTATCCCGCCTTCGACGTGAAGGAAGGCAAGGTCATCACGCTCGAGCTCGCGCTGAACCGCTGCCGCGAGGCCAACGGCGAAGCGCCCTACTCCTATGTCAAGGACGAGATGGCGTCGCTGACCGCCTATATGGCGTTCACCTCGCGCGGCAAGCCTTTCGACATCAAGATCCCCGACGATCCCCGCGCGCGCGAGGCCTACCAGGAGGGCAAGCGCTATTTCTACACGAGGCGCGGGCAGCTCAATTTCTCCTGCGCGACCTGTCATGTGCAGAGCCCGGGCGAGCGCATCCGCGCCGAGATTCTGGCACCGGGGCTCGGCATCCTGAACGCGATGCCGATCTATCGTTCGGAATGGAGCGGCATGGGCACGATCAGCCGACGCTTCACCACCTGCAACAGCCAGATCCGCGGCGTGCCGCTGGAGCCGCAATCCGACGAATACCGCAATCTCGAATATTATCTGTCCTATATGAGCAACGGACTGCCGATCTCCGGCCCGGGAGCGCGGCCATGAGCAGGACCACACGCACCATCGCAATTGCTGCAGCGGCGTTCGCCGCAGCGCTCGCGCCGGCGCGCGCGGCCTCCGAGGCCGATTTCAAGACGGCCTATGCCGCGGCCGACACGGCGGAGAAGGAGGCGGGCGCCCTGCGCAACCAATGGACCACCACCGAAGCCGCGCTGGCGACGGCGC
>Ga0210401_10003576_pt1 | contig 16582 bp, 11 predicted proteins | sample IncBWH32MmetaG_FD_150866 | JGI IMG/M metagenome (GOLD analysis project Ga0210401, IMG submission 150866) | Forest soil microbial communities from Barre Woods Harvard Forest LTER site, Petersham, Massachusetts, United States - Inc-BW-H-32-M | ecosystem: Environmental > Terrestrial > Soil >... | reverse complement strand
GAAGGCCAGGGCGCAGAAAATTGCGCTCGTGCAGCAGGAAAGCCAACTGTTGTTCCCGTTGCGCGTTTGGGAGTACGTCTTGCAGGGGCGCTATCCCTACGGCAAGCGGCTGCGGTTTGAATCCGAAGAAGATTGCGTGCTGGCGACCAATGCGCTGGCGCAGGTGGGCGCCGACTCGTTGCGCGATTACTGGATGGATGAGCTCTCCGGCGGCCAGAAGCAACGCGTGATTTTGGCGCGGGCGATGGCGCAACAGCCGTCCTTGCTGTTGCTTGACGAGCCGACGCAGCATTTGGATCTTGGCGGAAAGGTCGAGCTTCTAAGACGCCTGCGCAAGCTCGCCGACGAGAACCGCCACACCGTGATCGTGGTGACGCACGAACTGGATCTGGCGGCCGATTTTGCCGATCGCGTGGTTTTGCTGCAGAAAGGAAAGTGTTTGCGCGAAGGCACGCCGGCCGAAGTTTACGACCGGGCACTTCTGGAAGAGGTTTTTGACGCGCCGCTTGAAGTCGAGATGAGGACAAACGGGCGTCCCCGCGTGAGTTTGCGCACCAATTATTGACTCGGTTTTGCGTATAATTCTGCGGCAGCAACAGCGACAGTCCGGCTCTCGCGGAATGCCCCGTAAACCCGGCTTCTGTATACGGAGATGGCGCCATTTTAGACGCCACGTGCCGTTTTCTTTGAGGTTGTTGCGGACGGCAGGGCCAAGCTTGATGCCCTGCAAGCGGTGGCTGCGATTCGGCGGCGCCGTGGACAATCACCCGAGACTCCGTGCACGGGAAGACGGTGAAAGACCGTCGCCGCCGCGCGACTGTAAGGCGAAGAATTTTCGGCGCGAGCCACTGACCTCGCTGTGAATCTTCCGGATTCACAGCCCGGTTGGGAAGGCCCGCCGCAGATGCCGATTCGCCGAGCCAGGAGACCGACGGAGTCTCAGCCTGAAGCGGAGCGCACCAAGCGCGACCCTTTCAGGACAACCTTCAACTCCCGCGCGAGAGGGAGAGGAGGAAACGATGAGACTTTCATTCCGGTTTGTTCTTCCCTTTGCATTGCTGCTTGCGATTTTGTCACCGGCGACTTGCTCGGCACAAACCAGTGCGACCATTCGCGGAACTCTGACCGATCCGACAGGAGCGGTGATTTCAGGAGCGGCCGTTGATTTGCGGTCGGGCGGCGCTTCGAACTCGGCGGTCCATACCGAAAGCGCGGGCGACGGGACTTTTTCTGCCGTGGTTTCGGCAGGGACTTATCGCCTGAGCATGGCGGCACCGGGGTTTCTGACCGTCGAACGCGAGGTCAGTCTTACGGCCGGGGCTGTAGAAACGATCGACGCGCGGATGGAATTGGCACCCATGTCGGCCAACGTGATTATCTCCGCAGAGGCGGAGCCGCAACCGGCTGCCGAAGTCGTGTCGAGAGTCGATGTGTTGACCCGTGAAGACATCGAACAGGAACAGCAGGTCTGGCTTACGCCGATGCTCGCGACGGTCGCTGGCGTCGCATTTTCGCAGCTTGGACCCGAGGGCGGCGTCGTATCGCTATTCCTCGACGGCGGAAATTCGAACTATACGCGGGTCCTGATCGACGGGGTGCCCGAGGACGTGAGTTTGGCGGGGATTTCGATCGATCTTTCAGGCTACACGACCGATAGTGTGGACAAGATCGAAGTGGTTCACGGCGCTTCGAGCGCTCTCTACGGCTCGGACGCAATGACGGGCGTGATCGATGTCGTGACGCATCGCGGAACGGCGACTACGCCGCAGCTGATTCTGGGTGCCGACGGCGGCACGTTTGGCACGGCACGCGGCGGCGGACAACTGAGTGGCATACTCGGCCGGTTCGACTATTCGGTCGGCGCGGGTTATTTCACCACGCGCGGGCAATCACCGGGAACGTACGTGCTGGAGAATTATGGCTCCGGGACGTATCCCTATTTTCGCGATACGACGCTCTCGGGCAACTTCGGCTGGAAATTTTCAGAGACCAATACTCTGCGACTGACATTGCGCAACGGAACCAGCGATGGCGGGCAGCAGGGGCAGTCGCTGCTTGCCGCTCAATCGCCCTTTGCGATGAATCCCGGGGCACACGGTGCATTGCACGATTTCTCGTCCGGGCTGGCCTGGGATTTCGCGACGGGCAAACACTGGCAGACGCACGTCCAGGGATTCGATTCGCGCTACCAGGACGCGCTCGATGAGCCTTACTTCGAATATTTTGCAGTGAACAAATTCAATCGGGCGGGCCTGGACGCGCGAACGACGTATTCGTTCGGGCGTGGATCGGTGACGGCCGGATACTACTTCGAAAATGAAACCGGCGGCGTGCTTGGCCGGCACGACAATGCGGGATACATCGAAGCGCGCTACTCGTTCACCCGTCGGTTGACGGCCATTGCGGGCGGACGCGTCGAGGCAAACGACTCCTACGGCACACGGTTCGTGCCGCGCGCGGGGCTTGCGTACGCCTTGCGTTACGGCGACGCCTTCTGGGGTGCCACCGAACTACGCGCGTCGTACGGGGAAGGGATCAAGGAGCCACCGCTGTTTCCGCAAGGCTGCACGCCGATCTTGAAGCCCGAACAGAGCGCAACGTTTGATGTGGGCATCGATCAGGCGTTTGATTCGAATCGCGTGAAGGTTTCGGCCACCTATTTCCACAACGATTTTCGAGACATCGTGAGCTTCGAGTCGACCGGTGACGAGGAGACACAAAATTGTCCGGCGTTTGGTGGCGACTACTTCAACACGGACAAAGCCAGGGCCTACGGCGCAGATTCTTCGATCCGCGTGAAAGCGGCGCGCTGGCTTGACGTCGGCGGGACCTACGCCTACGACAATTCGAAGGTACTTGATTCGCCCAATGCTTCCGACCCCGCGCTGGTGGCCGGCAACCGCCTGCTCAAGCGACCACTCAACGCAGCGAACCTGTTTTTTAACGCGCACTTTCGCGGCATGAACTGGAATGTGACCGGCTACTACGTCGGACGCCGGACGGACAGTGACTTTCTCGGGTTGGGATTGACCAGCGATCCGGGTTACGTGAGATGGGATACCTCCGCGATTGTCCCGTTGCGCCACGGCCTTTCGTTCACCGCGCACATCGACAATCTCTTCGACAAACATTATTCGGACGCAATCGGCTATCCGGCGCTGGGGTACAACTATCGCGTTGGCATTCGGTATGTCTGGGGAGGAGAGAGGTAAACAGGCACGGGGCGCTCGCGACCTGTGAACTTGTCCGGGGGCGGCGCCCTAGGCCTTTCGCCGGTCAGGCGATTCGCGGAACAGGAGAGCGGCGACGATGACCAGAATCATGCAGGCCGAAGCCATCCACAGCGGCGTGGCCAGGCCGTAGCGTTCGGCCATGGCTCCGCCGAACGTCGGAGCGAGCGCGCCACCCAGAATTTCGCCGACAAGCGTGGTGAGGCCGATGGCCGTGGCCACGAAGCGCGGCGGCACACTCTCAGCGGGCATCAGGACGATGACCAGCGCCGCAATCGCTTGACCCCCTTGCGTGAAAAACAGGATTGCGGCGAGCAGCCAGAGATGCGAATAGAGGCCGGGAACGACGAGCGCGATCGGCAGAATCGCCGAAAGAGTCGCCGAAATCAGCAGGGCGGCTCTGCGGCCGATTCGGTCCGACAGGGACGAAAAGATGAGGCCGATGAAGAAGCTGCCAAGTCCTGCCGCACCGAGCAGGAACCCCGCCGTTGTGCCGGCTTGATGTGCAGGGCCCGCGATATAGAGGGGCGCAAAAACATTTTGCAGAAACAACCAGCCCATAAATCCCGCTGCGCCAAGGCAGCAGAGCCACACGTTGGGATATTCGAGGATGGAGAGATAACCCGAGGCCGATTCGTTGTGTGCGCGTGATTTTTCCTCGACCGCGTGATGTTCGGGCTCGCGCACAAATTTCCAAATCAGGAAAGCCATCAGCAGGCCGGGCGCTCCGGCAACAAAGAAGCTCCAGCGCCAGCCAAGATGCGCGGCGACCTGCGTGGTGAGAATCGGCGCGACGAACAGACCGATCAGTGCTGCGGCGCTGACCACGATTCCGACGTTGCGTCCGCGGCGTTCGGGTGTGGAGGATTCTTCTGTGATCGCGTTGATGACCGTCCAGCAGGGCCCTTCGGCAATGCCCATCAGCGCGCGGACTACCAGAAGCTGCTCGAACGAGTGCGCGACGCCGGAAAGCCAGGACAGGAGCGAGAAGGTGATGACGCCAGGGATCAAAACGGCGCGGCGGCCGACCCGGTCGGAAACGGCACCGAAGACCAGGGAGGAAATGGCCCAGGAAGCCGCGACAACCGAAGCGAGAAAGCCGACTTGCGCTTCGGACAGATGAAAGGCCGGCGCGAAATAGGGCGCCAGATAGAGCTGGGACATGCGGTCAAGAAAGACGGTGCCCCATGTGAAAAACAGGATGGCGACGAGCGTCTTTTCATATCTGCTCGATGACGAGGACGCCCGTGTCGTCAAAAAGGCCCTCTTTTCCGCGCGATATTCGCGCATGAACCCGTCGCAAAGTTCGCGGCGCAGACTCTAAGCCAAGCGCGGCGGGCGGGTCAACACGATTCGCCACCCGATGCTATAATTTGGGCTCCCATGACCCGAACCGCTGAGGAAAGTCCGCGAATGGCGCCGGACGTGATGGCTCGTTATGAGGCCGTGATTGGCCTGGAAGTGCACGCGCAGCTGCTGACCGAGACCAAGGCGTTTTGTTCGTGCTCGACGAAATTCGGAGCGCCACCGAACTCGAATACCTGTCCCGTGTGCCTGGGGCTGCCCGGGGCGCTGCCGGTTTTGAACAAGCGGGCGCTCGAGCTGGCAAGCCGAGCGTCCATCGCCATCGGATGCACGCTGCAGGCGCGTTCGATATTCGCACGAAAGAACTACTTTTACCCCGACCTGCCGAAGGGTTACCAAATCTCGATGTATGAATTGCCGCTGGCGACGGCAGGGGTGCTCGAGATCGTGGTCGAGGGCGAAACCAAGCGGATCGGCATCACTCGCCTGCATATGGAAGATGACGCCGGAAAAAGCCTCCATGAGGGGTTCCCGGATTCGGACACAAAAAGCTATATCGACCTGAATCGTTGCGGCGTCCCGCTCATCGAAATTGTATCCGAGCCGGATTTGCGTACACCGGCCGAAGCGTACGCCTACCTGAATACGCTGAAACAGATTCTGGAATATACCGAAGTGAGCGATTGCAACATGGAGGAAGGCTCGCTTCGTTGCGACGCAAACGTGAGCGTGCGGTTGCGCGGCGCCGAAAAATTCGGCACCAAGGCCGAGGTCAAGAACCTGAACTCGTTTCGTTACCTGGCGCACGCGCTGGAATACGAAATCGAGCGGCAGATCACTTTGATCGAGTCCGGCGGCAAGGTGGCGCAGGAAACGCGGCTCTGGAACGTAGCGGCAGGGCGTACCGAGCCGATGCGTTCGAAGGAGTTTGCGCACGATTACCGTTACTTCCCCGATCCGGATTTGTTGCCGGTGACGCTACCCGAAGCGGTCATTGCCGGTGTCCGGGCAGCGATGCCGGAACTGCCTGCATCGAAAGTGGCGCGATTCCTCGAGGACTATGGCATCAGCCCCTACGATGCGGGCGTGCTGACGGCGACGCGCGACCTTGCGGATTACTTTGAAGCGAGCGTGAAGGCCGGCGCTCCGGCGAAAGCTGCCGCGAGCTGGATCTCGGTGGAATTGCTGCGCCGGTTGAACGATGCAGGCAAACAGATCGATGCCTGCCCGGTGGCTCCAGCGGCGCTGGCTGGGTTGCTCGCGCAAGTGGAAAAAGGCGCGATTACGGCGGCCAGTGGAAAGAAAGTGTTCGCGCAGATGTTTGAGACGGGCAGGGGCGCGGAGGAAATCATCGCGTCCGAGGGGCTTGCGCAGATCAACGATACCAGCGCAATCGAGAAAGCGGCGCGAGAAATCATTGCGAAAAATGCCGACAACGTGGCGAAATATCGCGCGGGAAATGAAGGCGTCTTCAAATTTTTCGTGGGTCAGGTGATGCGTGAGACGCGCGGACAGGCGAATCCGCAAGTGGTAAATGAAATTTTGAAGAGACTTCTCGCGTAATAAGGTGTGAGGTGCAGGGACCATGCCAAAAGAGGGTGAAAAGGCTCCGGTTTTCGAATCAATGGCGGATGACGGAAGCAAGGTGTCGCTCGACGACTACACGGGCAAGAACGTGATTTTGTATTTCTATCCGAAAGCGAATACCCCGGGGTGTACGAACGAAGCGACCGAGTTTCGCGACCGTCTGCCGAAATTCGAAGCGTTGAACACCGCGATCGTCGGATGTAGCGCGGATTCAACCGAGTCTCAGACGAAATTCAAGAAAAAGTACAACCTGAACTTCCCGTTGCTCGCCGACACCGAGCGCGACGTGATTCAGGCATACGACGCGGCGCGCATGAAGAGCTTCCTCGGGAAGAGTTTTATGGGCATCGCGCGGATCACTTACTGGATCGGCACCGATGGGACGATCCGCCGCATCTGGGAGAAAGTGACGGCAAAGGGCCATGCGGCTGAAGTGCTGGCCGCGGTGGAAGAGGGCTGATTTCATCCGCGCCTCTCGCGCGCTAGAGCGTGACGATGAAGCGGTCGGCAGAATGTTCGATGAGCGCGTTGTCGATTAGCCGCGTTCCGCCGACCTTGGCCGCAAGAACCGCGTAGCAAGTACCTCGCAAGTTCATCACCGATTCGAAGGTTTCCGCATCGACAATTTCCGCATAGTCAAGCACGACCTCGCGATTGGCAGCAAGGAAGGCACGCCAGTCGGCAAGAAGGCGAACGATATCGCGCTCGCCGTTGTCGATCTCGGCGCGAAGCAGCGCGAGCGAACCAGAAAGAGTGGTTGCGGCGGCCCGTGCCTGCTCGTTGAGATAGACGTTGCGCGAAGAAAGCGCGAGGCCGTCGGGCTCGCGAATGATTGGGCAAGCGACGATTTGCGCATCAACCTCCAGATCGCGGACCATCCGGCGGATGACGGCAAGTTGTTGCGCGTCCTTGCGGCCGAAGAAAGCCAGGTGTGGCTGGACGGCTTCGAATAATTTCAGAACAACCGTGGCCACGCCGCGAAAGTGGCCGGGGCGCGAGCGACCTTCGAGGCGGTCGCCGAGCTGCTCGACCGAGACGTACGTCGAGAAGCCTTTGGGATACATCTGCTGGACCGAAGGGGCGAAGAGAAAATCGACGCCGAGACTTTCAAGCGCGGCGACATCCTTTTCGAAGGGTCGCGGATATTTCGCCAGATCCTCCGATGGGCCGAACTGCGTGGGGTTCACGAAAATCGAAGCGACAACCTGCGAGCAGTGTTTGCGCGCTTCGCCAACCAGAGAGAAATGGCCTTGGTGGAGCGCGCCCATTGTGGGAACCAGGCCGATGACTTGTTCTTTGGCGCGCGAGGCGCGCGATACCTGCTTCATCCAATCGACTGTGCGAATGATTTCCATCGAAGGTCGAGTGCTGTCACGCGGAAGCTTTGGCTGCGAGCTCGCGATGATAGGCGATCAAGTCCGTGGAAATGGCCTTTGTGCCGAGCTGGCGGAGCATGGTTGCGATCTGGCCGCGATGGTAGGTGCTGTGATTTGCGACGTGCTGGAGCATGGGCGCAAGGACGCTGGACATAGGTGTGCCGTTGAGAAGTCTGAAATCGATCGTTTCTAAAAGAGTATCGCCGTCGAGATTTGATACGAAGGCGATCAACGACCGGTCCATCTCCGCGAGCCGCCCGCCAATGGCCTGCTGATCCGGGAAATCGGCGGGCGTGGGCAGCGTGCTGGGTGTGCGCCGATTCCAACGCTCGAGCCAGATGAACTGGGCGCCGTAAATGTGCGCGAGCGTGTCGCGGATGGACGAAAAGCTCGATTTCATGTCCTGAAGGAATTGCCCGGACGTGAGCGCTGCGCAGGACTCGAGAGTGCGGCGATTGGCCCAGGCGTTGTATTCGAAGAGCACACGAAAATCGTCAGTGTCCATGAAAAGCGCTCCTTGGATTTCTGGCGCGATCAGCGCGTGGTTCGCACGGCCTCGGGTGCTTGGGGTGTGCCGGGAGCGTGGTAAGACTCTGCGTCTGACGGGAATGAGCCGGCACGAACGTCTTCGCAATATGCCGTCACGGCGCGGGAAATTTCGCCTCCGAGATCGGCGTAGCGGCGCGCGAATTTCGGCACATGACCGGCGGTGAGTCCGAGCAGATCGTGGAAGACCAGAATCTGGCCGTCGCAATCGGGGCCGGCGCCGATGCCGATCGTGGGGACGCGAAGTTGCGCTGTGACGCGGGCGGCCAGCTCGCGCGGCATCGACTCAAGGACAACCGCGAAAGCGCCTGCGGCCTCTGCGGCACGAGCGTCGCGCTCGATCTGGCGCGAGGCTTCGGCGGATTTGCCCTGGACGTGGAAGCCGCCAAGAGAGTTGATCGATTGCGGTGTCAGGCCGACGTGGCCCATCACTGGGATTTCGGCTTCGATGAGGCGGGCAATCAACTCTATGCGGCGCTCGCCGCCCTCGACTTTGACGGCTTCGGCGCCACCTTCTTTCACAAGACGCACGGCGTTGCGGACCGACTCCTCCAGCGAGACGTGATAGGTGCCGTAGGGCATGTCTGCCACCAGGAGCGCGCGGCGGGTGCCACGCCGGACGGCGCGGATGTGGTGGAGGATATCGTCGAGAGTGACCGGGAGGGTGCTGTCATAGCCGAGCACGGCCATGCCGACCGAGTCGCCGACCAGGATGACGTCGACGCCGGCCTCATCGAGAAGGCGCGCGGACGGGTAGTCGTAAGCGGTAAGACAGGTAATTCTCGGGTGCGTTACAGCGGAATTGTTCTGGGAAAGCGACTTCCTTGCAAGAATTCCCGGCGCCGTGACTTTCTGGTCGCTCGAGCGGGGTAGGACGCTCATATCGTAGCCTCCGGTGCCACTCCCGAGAAGCAGGATGCAGCCCGTACAACTCACATTTTAACAGATTGGCGGCCGCTTCGCACCTTGTGCGGATCGTGACATATAGCCCCGAACCGGGAGCACTCCCGGGGCGCGCCAGCCTCGGGGTCAAGCAGGCGCAGGTCCGAGCGCGCCGGACCGAAAGAAGGCTCTTGCGAGTAGTAAGATAGACGCAAAGGTCGAACGCAATGGACTATGTTGTGGGGCTTTTGCTGGTCGGTCTTGTAATTTACGGGATCGTGAAAGCGATCACGGGGAATTCGTATGCGGAGATGACATCGGAGGAATTCGAGGAAGATGTCAAAAGGTCTTCCAAGCTGGGACCTGCGCTGATGACGGTCCAAAAGATCGTAGATCCGGATCATCACGTTGAATATGTGCAAGAGGAAAAAGAGAGAATCGAGGCCGATGCCGCCGATTCAGGGGATCCACCCAAGGCAGGCGGCGCCTTGTAAATTCGAGGTTTTTCCAGAGGTGTGCGTTAGGCGTGGGCCATGTTCGCCGGGACTTGGGGTTCGACTACGCCGCGCCACCCGACGGGCCGTCCACGAACCGCTTCCTTCAGCGAACGGAACAGGACCACGTACATCATTTGGCGATAGTAGAAGCGCTGCAGGATAAGGGGCGCAAGGAGCGTCCAGTCTTCGCCTCTTTCGAGAGCGAACGCGACAACGCAGGTGAAAAGGTCGATCAGCATGAAGAGCGCGAAGAAGATCAGCGAACGTTCCACGTCCTGCAGCGTCCAGAGTTGCGGCAGCGCGGCAATGCGCAGTTGCGCAAGCCCCCACAGAGCCAGCGACAGCAGGAACAGGAAGTCGATCAGCGGCGAGACCATCGGCAGCACGATCTGGAACAAAATGATGTTTGGAATCGCGACCCAACCGAGCGTGCCGTAGCGGGGCTTGCCGGCCGTGTCCCGGTGTTTCCAGACGGCTTGCAGAGTGCCAAAGGTCCAGCGGAAACGCTGGCGGATGAGCGCTTCGACCGTATCGGGCACTTCGGTGCGGCCAATCGCTTCCTCGTCGTAAAGAATTTTCCAGCCGTTGCGCCGGATGGTAAGCGTCAGGTCGGTGTCTTCGGCGACGGTGTCGCCCGAGAATCCGCCACTTGCGCGCAGCAAATCCGCGCGCCACGCGCCGGCAGCTCCCGGGACGACCGGGATGCAATTGAGCAGATCAAAGGCGCGCTTTTCAAGATTCTGGCTGGTGATGTATTCAAGAGCCTGCCAGCGCGTGATCCAGCGATTACGGTTGATTACTTTCACGTTGCCCGCGACCGCGCCGACCTTCGGTTCGGCGAAATGGCGCACAAGGCGGGGCACCGCTTCCGGATCGACGATCGTATCGGCGTCGATGCAGACGATGATTTCACCGGTCGCGACGGCCAATCCATGATTCAAAGCCGAAGGCTTGCCGCCATTGGTTTGTGTGAGCAAGCGGACGCGTGGATCGCGACCGAAATTTTTGCGCACGAGCTCGGCGGTTTGATCGGTCGAGCCATCGTCGACGACGAGAACTTCCAGTTTTGGATACATCGAAGAGAGCGCAGAACCTACCGTACCGACGATAACCGACTCTTCGTTGTACGCAGGGATCAGGACAGTGACCGCTGGCTGATAGTCGGGATGCTCGGGCGGTGACGGACGCAGCTTTTCAGCCAGCGCGAGCAAGCCGACGATCAGAGCGCGAGCACTGACGAGCAAAATTCCGGCGACAAAAATGAAAGCAATGCTGGTGCGGAAGTAGCGGAATACGTCAAAAATCAAAGCGTCAGCACGAGCGAGCAGCCATTCGTGGGACGTGAGCGGCGGCATGACCTGGGCGCGCGTCTGACCGAGCAAGTCCGAGACCGAAACGATCTGGTAGCCGTGCGCGCGTATCTGGTCGATGATTTGGGGAAGAGCCGCGACCGTGTTCGCGCGGTCACCGCCGCCATCGTGCATGAGTATGATGTTGCCGCGGTTGGCCAGCACATCCGACATCACGCGTTGGACGATCAACTCGCTAGATGGCGGCGCGCCGCCGTTGATTTCGCCCCAATCGTGAGGATCGATTTTCGCACCGATGATGATGTACCCGAGGTCCTGCGCCGCAGGCAGGTTCTGGACTTCGGCCACTGTCTCTGGCAGGTGATCGATTCCGTAAGGCGGACGGAAAAGCGTCGTCTTTACGCCCAGGCGGCTATCGAGAAAAAGTTCGGTGAGATTCAGTTCGAGTTGAAGCGTGCCGCGCGCCGTGGTTTCGAAATCCGGATGCGTGAAGGTGTGATTGCCGATTTCGTTGCCGAGTGCATACTCCTGTTTCACCAGATCCGCTTCGGCTGCGGCGGACTCACCGATTACGAAGAACGTGGCGCTGGCCTTCTTCTGGTGGAGAATATCGAGAATTTTGGGAGTCCACTCGGGATCTGGGCCGTCGTCAAAGGAAAACGCAATTTCACGTGTCGCGGCACCCATTTGCTGAATGCGCCAGGACGACGGGTATTCCTCGAAGCTTTCGTCATCGATCACGTCGCTGCCTGAATCGTAATCGAACGTGCGCTTGCCGCTTTCAGGCGTGGCAGTGATTTTCCAAATGTCACCCACGCCTTCCAGGATCAGGTCGTAACCGGCAGGAACCTCGGCGAGTTTGGCGCGCGAGGCCTGGTCGGCGTGCGAAGCGTCCCAAATGTCCCAGATCGACGGATCTTCCAAACCGAGCCGCCACATGGCGATACCGTGAACACCGGCGCGTTCGGCGGCGCGGATCTCGTTGTAAGCGGTGACGCCGTCAAGCATCCAGACGGTGTGAACGCGATCGTCTGCATCTTCGTAGGAATAGTGGAGGTTGAACGTGTCCGGGTCGTAGGTGACGTCCGAGCCGGCTTCGACAGCTTTGACGACGCCCTGTTGGAAACTGAAAGATTGCGCGACCGGATGGCGGTCTTTTTTCGTTTTGGCAGGCCAGTCGTAGCCGTAATTGGCGATGCCCATGACAATCTTGTCGGCCGGAACGATCTTTAGAATGTTGGCGATGTTCAGCTCGAACCAGTCCTGAGGAGCGATTGGACCGGGTCCGGAAGTTTGCCAGTGATCGTCGTAGTTCATCAGGATGATCGCGTCGGTTTGGGAAGCAAAATATTTGTAGTCGTAGTCCCAATCCGCAGCGGGCAGTCCGACCATCAGTTTCAGGTTCTGCGAATGCAGATCCTGGCTCAAGTCATGGATAAACGCCTGGAAATCCTTTTGGCTGGTTTGCGGGAGCGACTCGAAGTCGACGACAATTCCGGGATCGCGCGCACTGAGAGCGTACTGTTGCAATTCGGCGGCAAGCTTGCCGCGTGCAGCCGGATCGGCAAGCATTTGAATGAACGAAGGCGGGCACCAGCCGAGTTCACCATCGTAGTTGTTGACAAGCGACATCACGGGCAAATCGACGTTTCTGGTCGTTTGCAGGTTTTGCAGGAAGGCGATGAGCTTCGAATCATGGTCGGCTTGGAGAGTGCCGTCTTTGGCGACCGCATGAAGCTGATCAGGCATGAGCAGATCGATGTCGCGATAGTGCAGCTGGAGAGAAGCCATGCTGGTCGGATCGTCGCCAACGTAGAAGGCCGCGCGCAGCGGCGTGTAATCCTGCGCGAATTTGCCGAGCGCAGCGATACGCGGGCGGCGAGGACGAGGCGGTCTGGTGCGCACGGCGGTGCGGATCGCACGAAGACCTTCGGTCACGTCCGGACGCAAGATGGAAGGCAAATCCGGCTTGCGGGAAACGTTGAGTAGGAAGACGATAAGAATCAGCGTGAAAATGCCGCCAGCGATTTCCAGAGCGAGGCGAGTCCGGCGCCACCGCCGCTTTTCCTCATCGTAAAAAATGGGCTTGCTATCAGACATTCGGAAAATCCAAGCTAGCGGTCCACCGGACCTCTGTCAATGATCCTGAGACATCGGATGCGCCTAAGTGTAGCGCTGGCCGCATTTGCGGGGCTGGGGCTCCGCCTACTCTTCGTTTTGAAATTTCCGGTGACGAATTCGGGCGATGCCCCATTTTACATCGAGTTGGCGTGGAACTGGCTGAAAAACGGCGTCTATGGGATGACGATTGACGGTCATCTGACTCCCGTAGACATGCGGGTACCCGGATATCCCGCTTTTCTTGCCGCCGTCTTCGGACTGGCCGGAAATTCGGAACGGGCAGCGATGCTGGCGCACATTGTGGTCGACATGGCGACCTGCTTTGTCGCAACGCTCATCGCCGTGCGCTTGGCGGGCAGGGATTCGAGGCGGCGCGTGGGGCTGGCGGCGTTCGTGATGGCCGCGCTGTGCCCTTTTACGGCCAACTACACGGCCGTGGTGCTCACCGAGACCCTGGTCACGCTTCTTACAGCGCTGACGCTTATTGTCTTGCTTGAGACCGATGCCGGCGCCGCGAATCTGGAGGGCCAGCCGCCTGAGACCGCGAACAAGCCATGGTTTTTTGCCGGCGTTATGGCCGGATTTGGCGCGCTGGTGCGGCCCGAGACGCCTTTGGTCCTGGGCGCGGCCGGGATTGTGCTGGTGGCGAAATGGTGGCGTCCGGCGGACTGGACCAAGCTCGTACGTGCGGGTCTGTTGATGGCGGTAGGGCTCTTGTTGCCGCTGATTCCGTGGGCCGCGCGAAACTGGTACACCCTGCACGAAGTGCAGTTTCTTGCCCCACGCTACAGCCAGCTTCCCGGCGAGGTCGTTCCACGCGGATTTACGGCCTGGACCGACACGTGGCTGTGGAGGATGCGGGACGTCTATCTGGTCACCTGGAATCTGAACTCGGTCGAGATTTCGATGGACGACATCCCGGCAACCGCCTTTGATTCCGACCAAGAACGCGATCGAATTGAGGCGCTTCTCGACGAACACAACGACACGCTGACCGAAACCGACCAGATGGACGCCAAGTTCGGCCAGATCGCACGCGAACGGACGGCGCGCCATCCACTGCGAACCTACGCAAAGATTCCGTTCTTGCGATGTCTGGCGCTGTGGTTTACGCCGCGCGTTGAATTGCTGCCACTGGCCGGCCATTTAACGCCTCTGAAACTGGAATGGGAGGAGGATCGGCCGGATTTTGTTTCGACCCTTGCGCTGGTCGTCGCGAACGGGATTATTGTGCTCCTGGCTCTGGTCGGGCTATGGAGAGCCTGGGCGAGGCCCGGTGTGGCGCTGCTGGTCTGGTTCGTGATTTTAAGGACGGTCTTCTTTGCCTACCTTGTCGATACGCCCGAGCCGCGGTACGTGCTCGAGTGCTTCCCGGCGGTCATTGCGCTCGGCGCGCTCGCGTTTGAGCGGCCAGGTCGGCGCTATTCGACCGGCTCGGGGTGAATCGTAAGCCGTGAAATTTCTGGAAAATTCTTTTTGACCCGGTCTTCGAGTATGGCCGTCAGATCATGAACTTCGGTGATCGGCAGCTCGCCATTCATGGAACAGTGGCAGGAAACCAGAATTTTGTGCTCCACGCTGCGCGCGCGGACTTCGTGGCAATCGAACAGATTCTTGTACTCGGGCTGGTGTGAATTCAGAAACGTCTGAACCTCGCTTTCGAGCTCTTTCATGTTTTCCGCGCCGGCAATATTCGAACCGAGCGGTTCGATGTGAATGTTCACTTCCGCTTCGGGATCGGTCTCGCGTCGAATATCCTCTTCCAATTCGGTTGCAAGCCGGTGGGCTTCCTGCAGACTCGAGCGCTCATCGACCTCGAGGTGCAGTTCGATGAACAGGCGGCCGTCGTAGTTGTGCGCCGAAACTTCGTGGATCGGGAAGCCGCGGCGCTGCGCGATGGCCCGAATCGTTTCGAGCAGGTGTTCTCCGCTGCGCGCCCGCGGCTCCACGTGAACCACGACGTCTGCTGGAACGATTTCGGCGACGCGACGCTCGACAAGCTCACTGGCCTCATGCGCCTGCTCGAGGCTCGCTGTGCGGGGCACGCTGATGGTTACGTCGACGAAGTAGCGCTGGCCGGAGCGGCGGACACGGACGCGTTCGGTCTGCAGCACGCCTTGGACCTCGTCGACGGCGGCGGTGATCTGTTCCCGCAGGCCACGCGGGGCGACGTCCAGCAGAGCCTCGATGGTGCTCTTACCGAGGCGCGAACCAACCCACAGAATCACGCCCGACACTCCGAGGGCGGCGAAAGCGTCCAGCATCGTGAGCCAGGGCATGTTGAATCGCAGGCCGAGCCACGCGCCGGTGATCCCCAGGATGACCACAAGCGTGCTCCAGACGTCGGTCGAGAAATGGAGCGCGTCGGCTTCGAGCGCCTCGCTCGGATATTTCGAGGAGACTCTTTTGAGGGCGCGAGCGCGAACGAAGTCGATGATGAGACAAGCGACGAGCAAGAGAATTGCGGTGAGGCTCGGTTTGAGCGGCGGCGCGTTGAAAAGCAGACGGTGGAAGGCTTCCCAGATAATGTAAAGCGCGGTAAGGAAAAGAAGCGCTGTTTCGACGAACGCGGAGAAGCTTTCAACTTTGCCGTGTCCGTAGAGGTGGGCTTCATCGGCCGGCTTATCAGCGACGCGAACCGAAAGATACGTGATCACCGCGGCGACCAGGTCGAGAATCGAGTGGAGCGCTTCGGAAAGAATGCCCAGGCTGCCGGTTGCGACCGAGGCGAGGACTTTTAGCGTGACCAGAACGACGGCCGAGGTAACCGATCCAAACGCAGCCATGCGCTTTTCGTGGCCCGGGTTGGGGTGCCTCGACATGAGTGCCGATTATACGCTCAGGCATCGGAACGACGATTTGTCACTTGACCCGAGATCGCCCCGGGAAGTTTCTGTTTTTGCCGCTGCGCACGGCCCGGTATAGTGAATCTTTGCCTCCATCGAGGCGTTTCGAATGACAATTGCGCAAGAGACTTCCGAGAAAGAGGCACCGGTGCGCCGCGACTTGGTGAGGCCGCTGTGGCAGCGGGCTTTGGTGTGGGTCGCCGGACTCGTGCTGCTTGGCTTGGCGATCGATGCGCTTTTTATCGAGCCGTACCGCGTCCAGGCGACCTACTGGGACGTACAGGGCGCGATTGGTACGCCGCTCAAAATCGCGCAGCTGAGCGACCTGCACACCAGGGGCGTCGGTCCGAGGGAGCGTCGCGTACTGGAGATCTTGGATGCCGAGCAGCCCGACTTGATCGTGGTCACCGGGGATAGTCTCGCGGGATATGGCGGGACGTATCAGGAGTGCAAGGAGTTCTACCAGAAGCTCCATGCGCCGTACGGCGTGTGGTTTGTGCGCGGCAACTGGGAGACCGATCAGCCGATTCGTCCCGCCAGGCGCGAACGGGAGTTTTATGAGAGCGCGGGCGTGCATCTGCTGCTCAACTCGAATGTGCAATTGCGCCCCGGCCTGTGGATGATCGGGTTGGACGATCCGACGACCGGCACGGTACGGCTGGAAACTGCGTTTGCCGGGGTGCCGCCCGACGCCTACAAAATCGCGTTGTTCCATTCGCCGGCGTTTTTCGGTCACATCGCTTCGCGCGTAAATCTTGTGCTGGCCGGGCACACGCATGGCGGACAGGTGCGGATTCCCTTCGTGCATCCCTTTTGGCTGCCCAACGGGTCGGGGCGGTATCTGGAAGGCTGGTACGAAGAGCGAGGCACCAAAATGTACGT
>Ga0210401_10003575_pt1 | contig 16582 bp, 6 predicted proteins | sample IncBWH32MmetaG_FD_150866 | JGI IMG/M metagenome (GOLD analysis project Ga0210401, IMG submission 150866) | Forest soil microbial communities from Barre Woods Harvard Forest LTER site, Petersham, Massachusetts, United States - Inc-BW-H-32-M | ecosystem: Environmental > Terrestrial > Soil >... | reverse complement strand
GTTTCGGGCATGCAAATTCACGACCGCCAGATCTCCTTTGCGTTCGCCTGATTCCAGCCGCTGAAACACGAACTGTTCATTCATCGGAATGTCGCGCAACGACAGGTTTTCGGCGGTGGACCCTACGAAGATGAGGTTGTCGTTCTTCGCGTCGTCGAGGGAAAACAGGCTGCCTCTCTTTACCCGGACCTCGCGGCTAAAAAGGTGAAACACGCGGTCAATTTCGTGGACGGCAAGGACTTCCCCTACGCCCGTGTAGTGATCAAGCATAATCGCCCCGGCATCGGTGGCTGGATTCCGGTAGCGCATTCCAGTTTCTGGCCTGCCCACGAAAGCTGCGTTACTGAAAACAACCCAGGGTGGCGTCGGAGCCGAAATGAAGCCGCCCCAAAATGTCTGGAATACCGCCGGGACTGGCGGATCCGTCGTAGCGGCTGGCCGGGAGCGGTTCACCAAAAGCACCACCACCACCGCGACTCCCGCGGCCAGCAAAAGCGACAACGCCAGCACGCTTGCTGCCCAATTTCGCAGGATGTGCCGCCATTTGCGATTCTGCTCTTCCTTTTCGAAAGTCTCCGGTTGAGTCTTCGGGACAATGACCCGGGGTTGGAACGATAGCGTGTAGCTGCCTTTGGGCAGTTCCACAAGGACAGGATCGGTCTCTCCTTCTGAAGAGTAGTACTCGGCAAGCTTCAGTCGCAGCCGGCCCGCCTGGACTCGAATCGCCGAATCCGAATGTGGATCGAAGTCAGCCGGGCGCCCAAAGACTTCTGTCGCGATTTGATACTCCTTGATCGGCACTCCGGGATTCTGCAGGCTGTGTTCGGCGAGGTATCGAAGAAGCTTGCGAAGGGATTCGGATCCGTGAAGAACTTGGCTTTTCGCGACCCTGTCCACCGCGGCTGAATACTGTTCCCGCTCCACCACCGTGGGTCCTGTTACTCCCATGTAACTCAGCGTAACAATGCGAGCAACCTACTGCAAGCGCTAGAACATTTTTTGTGTAACCGTATCAAACCCTCCGAAACTTTAATTCGGTCGATCGAAGGCTCAGAGTGGCGGGGCCAAAAATCCTTCAGTCGAGCGTGTGGGTGTGGAAAGCTCGGCTGCTGTTCACTGCTTTGTGAGCTGACATTCACTTGGAGAGCTTAGTGCCGGAGGCGCTGGCGAAGCGTCAGGGCGCAAGGACTCTTTGTGAATTTCCGTTTTTCGTTCAAGAAATGGAATTGGAATCCCGCTTTTCATAGTCCAAAGAACGTTTGTGTCCAGAATTCTGTAGGTTGGACTCGACGCAGGTTCCTCGCCCAAATCCCAGTTGGCTAAAGGCAATAGCTCACTGGGGTGTGACGGGGCAAGTAATTGTTTTGTACTACTAAATCGAATTAGGGCTGACCGTCGCCGGATCAACGGTCCCGTAGCTTTTTGAGACAACTGACAGCGTTTACGAAAAGTGGTTCAGAACTTTTGGAGGATTCGATGAAGACCAGGTGCTTGATTGGGTTGGCGGTAGCACTGGTGGGGCTGTGCTGCACTCTCTGGACGCCCGTAGCGTTTGGGCAGGCGGTATACGGCAGCATTCTTGGCACCGTCACTGACCCGCAGGGCGCGGCTGTCGCAAACGCGAAGGTGACCGTCGTCAATCAGCGCAAGGGGACTGAAGACACGACGACCAGCAACGCCGACGGCAACTATTCAGTGACCCACCTCGTGCCCGACACCTATACCGTTCGTGTCGAAGCATCTGGATTCAAGGTGAGCGAACAGAAAGACGTCATCGTTCAAGCCGACGCCGGATCTCGCGTCGATCTGCAGTTCCAAGTCGGCGGCACCACTGAAACGGTCGAAGTAACGGCCGAAGCTCCTCAGTTGAAAACCGACCGCGCCGACGTCGCGGTTACCTTCAACGACCGAGCGGTTGAAGAAGTTCCGATTCTGAATCGCAACTTTACTCAGCTCCAGTTAATGGCTCCCGGCTCGCAAAAGATTGTCGGCTGGAGCCACGCGGCCACGGAGAACCCGCAGCAGGGCTACCAGATCTTCTCGCAGGGACAGCACTTCAGTGGCACCGGGTTCGAGCTGGATGGAACCGATAACCAGGACCCCATACTGGGGATTATCGTCGTGAACCCCAACCTGGACGGAGTTACCGAAGCCAAAGTAGCGTTGCAGAACTACGACGCCGAATTCGGCAAAGCCGTCGCTAGCCTGGTGACGTCGCAGACAAAGTCCGGAAGCAATAGCCTGCACGGGTCGGGCTTTTTCTATCGTCGAACCGATTGGACAGCGGCGCGCGATCCGTTTGCGCAAAGCGCCCCGGATCCGATTACGCATCGCTTGATTCCAGGTTCCCGCTGGGCGCAGTTTGGCGGCACCATCGGCGGCGCGATTATCAAGGACAAGCTGTTCTTCTTCGGCGATTACCAGGGAACCCGACAGATCAACGGTGTCAGCGGCCTGTTTACCGTTCCGACCCACACGGTTCTGACCACGTGCAATCCCGCAACAAACCCAGGGGGCATGTGCGATCTGAGCGAGTATCTGACTAAGGCGCCCGGTGGAGGCATCGTTTACGACCCTCAAACAGGAAACCCCCAAACCGGAGCGGGTCGAACACCGTTCCCCGGCAATAAAATCCCGGTGACTAGACTCTCGGCGGCAGCAACGAAAATTCTCGCTTTGTTTCCTGACCCCGGTGCGACAGCTCCGGTACTCAATAACTTTGTTGGATCAGGCTCAGGTCCTTTTACATCGAACGGCTTCGACACCCGCATTGACTACACGGTGAGCCAATCGCTCAACGTGTTCGGGCGGTTCAGCCTTTCCTACTACACCATCTCGGGGACGGGTCTGTTGGGCGCCTTGGGTGGTCCTGGCAATGGCGGGACGGCGGACGCTCCTGGATTGTCCGGTAGTTCCAAAACCCATAATTACAGCCTCGCCACGGGTTTCAACAAAACCGTAACCAATAGTTGGCTTACCGATTTTCGCTTTGGTTATTTCAAGTACAATCCCCAAACCAGCAAGCCCGATGGCGGTACGCCAATGACCAACTTCGGAATCCTGGGTGCGAATATACCGGGTGACCCCAAGACGAACGGTCTCGGCTCCTTCCAGCTTGGTAAAGATCCTCTCAGCGGATTCAACGGCGCGCCCAACCAGGGCGGGAATGGTTTGGTAATTTCCAGCTTTGGTGATGGATTAGGCGTGGCTCGCTGCAACTGCCCGCTGACCGAGAGCGAGCAGCAGTTCCAGTTCGTCAACAACTGGACGCATGTGAGAGGCAACCACCAGATCAAATTTGGCGCCGACATTCGCTACGCCATGAACCTGCGAATCCCCAGCGACAACAACCGTACGGGTGAATACAACTTCAGCCCCGAGGATACCTCCAGCGGCGGAAACGGAGGTTTGGATTTAGCTACTTTCCTGCTGGGCGACGTTACCTCGTTTGCCCGCTACGTCAACAACCCCACCATCGCCGGCGCCAATAACGCGGCCGAGAGACAAAAGCGCTGGTTCTTCTATGGGCAAGATACATGGCGCGCCACAACCAAGCTAACCCTGAACTACGGGTTGCGCTGGGAGATCTACTTCCCCGAAACCGTAAATGGCAAGGGCCACGGAGGATTCGCGAACATCGTCGACTTCGGAACTGGGGGAATCCGCGTTGCGGGTTACGGTCCTTACAATTCGAGCGGGAACGTCAAAAATGCTCTGCGTGCCTTCGCTCCTCGCTTGGGTATTGCTTACCAGGCTACGTCCAAGACCGTAGTTCGCATGGGATATGGACGGAGCTATGACATCGGCGTGTTCGGCTCCAACTTTGGGCACACGGTCACGCAAAACCTGCCCGTGTTGCTCAAGCAGAACTACGATGCCAGCACCTTCCCCGACGCGAATGCCCCAAACCCCAACTGCGTTGTAACTGCAGCGCAACCAGTTACGTGCTCCGCCAATCTGGTCAGGCTGTTCAATCTGGGTGACCCTCAAGGGCCGAATACCAGTCCCGACATCAATCCCGGCAACGCCTTCCCGGCCATACCGTCCAACGGCTTTTTCACGTTAACGCCGGGACTTTCCGGTACCCACATCCGTCCTCTGCGTCAGACCCTGCCCACAGTGGACGCCTGGAACATCACCGTGCAGCGACAACTGACCAACACCATGTCCTTGGAAGTTTCCTACGTGGGCAGCAAGGGAACGCACGGTTTCGTCGGCGATGGACCTAACTATGACATCAACCCGGCGGCTGTGGGTGACGGAACCTCGGTCACCAAGGCCTTCATCCTGACCGGCGGCGCAGGCTCCCCTGCGACGACAACACCCTGCCCAGCAGGCTCTACGCCAAATTCACAGACGGCGAGCGGCTTCTGTGGCCCGGCGAGCGCCTCGCTCAGTCCCTTTGTCCCGCAGAACAACCGGCGACCCCTTTACCCCAAAATTCCCTTCGACCTAAGCAACTACTACGGCAACGATGCGGCCAGTACCTACAACGCATTCGAAGTCAAACTGGACAAGCGTTTCTCGCAAGGCTTCCAGTTCTTGACCCACTACACCTACGCTCACGCGGATGGCTACCCCCAGGATAACTACTACGCGGTGAGCCATCTCTACTCCTGGGGCCGGGTGGATTTCAATCGCAACCACGTTTTCGTCTTCAGCCCCATCTATGAATTGCCTGTCGGCAGAGGCAAAAAGTACATGGGTGACGCGAGCAGGGCAATGAACTACATCGTCGGTGGGTGGCAGATCAGCAACACCACCAACTGGAGCAGCGGCCTGCCCTGGACCCCGAGCATCGGTGAATGCGGGAGCGTCATCGACACAGGTCCGTGCCGTCCAAACTCAATCAGCTCCAAACTTCACACCGGGGTTGGACCATTAGACACAGTCAACCATACTCGGTCGTTCTTTACGCCTGTCGCCCCAGTATTCGATCCGAACGCGGTGCCTGTGGGGACGGATGTTTGTGCCCTGGCGCGAGCCCCCTCTGGGCCATTCGCGCTTCCCAACTGCGGACAGATCGGCAACATCGGCCGCAACACGTACGACGGCCCGAGAGGCTTTTACTCCGACATGTCGCTCACCAAGGCCTTCGCGATCACCGAACAGGTCAAGGCAAAGTTCATCGTGAATGCTTTCAACATCTTCAATCACCCTGTCTATGCTTTCAGTCAAAACAACGGAGCCAATGGCTGCATTGATTGCCAGGGCGGCAACAACGGCAAGATCACTGGACTCGAAGGCGGCACCCACATGCGCCAACTGGAGTTCGCGGTTCGGTTCGACTTCTAATCCGAGCCAAAAATTTCCAATTCACGAGGGAGCCCACCTGGCTCCCTCTACTTATTGGGTGCGAGCCCATTACCATGCAATCGGCAGGTTGCCGGTAAAGCTGGGGAAGGAACTACAATAGCTCGCATCAGGTTGCTTCGGGCAAGCGTAGGTACTGTGACGAAGCGAATCATTCTGGTTCTCTTGCTGATGTCGGCCGCCGTGGAGCGCTTGAACTCCGGTCGACCGCAATCGAACGACGCGGCAAGACTCCCCGCCGTGGCGGCTCCCGAAACTTCCTACGTTGGAAACGATGCCTGCGCTCGCTGCCACGAAGCCATCAGCGAGTCCTACTCGCACACCTCGATGGCGCATGCCAGCGGTCTGGCCACTGACGAGCCGCGGACCGTGGACTTCGTGGACCCCGGCTCTCGCGTTCACTACCGGATCTTCAGCGATGCGGGGCAACTCTGGCTGAGTTTTGAGCGCCCCGGCGACAACTTCGTCAACGGGAAGCGGAAGCTGTTGTACTTTGTCGGCTCCGGACGGCGCGGCCTGACCTATCTGTTCGCCGTCGACGGTTTTCTGTTTGAATCGCCCATCAACTGGTATGGCGACAAGAAGCTTTGGGACATGGCGCCAGCCTACCAGGGTTCCCGGGAGATTCCATTGAATCTCCCCGCGTTTACCAGTTGCCTGTATTGCCACGTCGGCGATCTACAGCCGCCTTTGCCGGGAACCGAGAACCGCTACGCTATGCCGTTCCAGGGTCATGGAGGCGTCACCTGCGAGCGTTGTCATGGTCCAGGGGCATCTCACGTCAAGGGCGGACCCATCGTGAATCCCGCTCATCTCCCCGCCGATCGCCGCGACGCCATCTGCATGCAGTGCCATCTCGAAGGCAAGATCGCGGTGGAACGTCCCGGCCTTCATCTCTCAAACTACAAACCTGGGGACGACCTTTCAACCTACGTTCGCTATTTCGTGCTTTCCGACCTCGCGACCCGCGACCTGGGAGCCGTCAGCCAGGTGGAGGCCCTGGCGCAGAGCACCTGCAAGCAGAAGTCCGGCGACTCCATGTCCTGCACGAGTTGCCACGATCCTCACTCGGAGCCCAGCCCGGAAAACAAGGTTGCTTATTATCGAAAGAAGTGTCTGTCTTGTCACGGCGCATCGTTCGCTGAGAAGCATCATCCCAACCAGGCCGATTGCGCGGGTTGTCATATGCCGGCCTCGCGAAGCACCGATGTGGCGCACACGCAAGTGACCGATCATCGCATTCTGCGACGGCATCTCGGGTTCGACGGCGTACTTCAATCGGCGGGAGACCCTGAACTAGTCCCCTTCCCGCGCTCCGAGCAGGTCGATCTGCGCGACCGTGCGCTCGCCTGGCAGATGCTGGCCCAAAAAGGAGACGCAGAGGCCCGTGGCAAGGCTGAACGTTTACTTCGTCAAGCCATCATGAATAATCCCGACGATCCCGCTGTGCTTGCCGAGTTGGGATATGTTGAGCAGCAACATGGGCGCATCGACTCCGCCCGTGCTCTGTATCAGCGTGCCATCACTCGCGATCCTGACACTCTTGATGTCGCGATCGATCTCGCGGTGCTGGAGGCCAGCAGCGGGCATCTTGGGGCGGCCGTCAAGCTCTGGCAGTCGGTATTTGCACGGGCGCCCTACCGCAGCAACGTCGGATTGAATCTGGCAGAGGCTTTCTGCAAGTCCGGACAGTACGATTCGGCGCGCTCTTATTTGCTGCGCGTGCTGGAATTCGACCCCGACTCGGCGCACGCCAAGTTATCCCTCCAACGTCTCAATCAGGTTCCGCCCGCCTGCGGCCCCTGATCTGGACGGGCTGTGTTCTAATTGCGTTCAGAGGTTCAACGAAGACTCCGTGACACTTGCTGACTGGATCGTGTGGGGTTTGCTGGTCGGGATTCCTGCCCGAACTTTAGCCCAAGCCAGTGTCGTCTCCACGCAGAATAGCCCGACTCTGCCCGCCAGTCCCTCGCATGCTGCCGATTCTTCCTTTGCGGAATCCAGAAGGCTGCTGGAACAGGGAAAGAACGAAGAAGCGTTGGCTCGATTGCAGCAAATAGCCTCGCAGAGCCCTTCCACGCCGGGCCTCGCCAGGGAGTTCGGTGTTGCCTACTACAAGAGCGGCGAATACCCCAAAGCCATTGAGTCCTTCCAGAAGGCAACGCAGGAAGATCCTGGCGATCAGGAGGCCATCCAACTGCTCGGCCTGTCCAATTACCTCGCGGGCCGCCCCGCGGCAGCGATTCCCCTCCTCGAAAAAGTTCAGGGCTGGTTCCCGCGCGCCAACGTCGATGCCTCCTACATCCTCGGCGTCTGCTACATCCAGACCAAAGACTATCCTCAGGCGCGCAAGGCGTTCGCCCGGATGTTCGACGTTCCTCCCGATTCCGCGGCGGCGTACCTCTTCACAGCGCGGGTTCTTCTTCGTCAGGAATTCGATCCGATTGCCGAAGAGTACGCGCAAAAGGCAATTGCGCTCGATCCGAAGCTGCCCCTGGCCCACTTCTTCCTGGGGGAGCTCCACATTTTCAAATCGAAGATTCCGGAGGCCATCGCCGACTTTCAGGCGGAACTGGCTCTGAACCCTGGGCACGCGCCGACCTACTACAAACTGGCCGACGCCTATTCGCGTGTGCAGAAATTCGATGAGGCCGAGCGCCTTCTCCAGCGCTCGATTTGGCTGGACTCTACTTCCACAGGGCCTTACATCCTGCTTGGAAAGGTACTTGAGAAAAAAGGCGAGGCCGAGCTTGCCGTCAGAGCTCTCCAGCACGCGCTCAGCATGGATCCAAACAACTCCGTCGCGCACCACCTGCTGGGCCAGGCTTACCAGGACATGGGAAAAACAGGCGACGCAGAACGGGAACGTAAGCTCGCCCAACAACTGAACGACGCTGCAACAACCAATAACCCGCAGTGACCGCGTCCACTTAAATCCGGGAAACGCGTGCAGCGCGGGAATGCCGGTGTTCAGCTATTTGCCCGCAGTCGAAGGATGATCCTGCTCATTGGCCAGCCGTGTCGCCATCTCCGCGGGCAAGGCGTGGAGTAATGCCAAAAACGCGCCGTTAGTCCAGCCAAATCCAACCACGTTTTGCTGATACCCGGCAGCCACCGGCGTTTCCGAGGACCGGGTGACCACGTTGTATTTCTCGCGGATCGTTCCATCGCGCCGAAAATTCTCCGCGACCGTCGACAGGAACTCATACGACACACGATCGGCATCTTCTTTATAGCCGTATCGCCGCAGGCCTTCGATGGCCAGCAGTTGAGTGGGCGCCCAGCCGTATGGATAGTCCCACTGCACACCCTCCTCGCGATTACTCATCGCCAGTCCACCCGCATGCTCAAAAATCGACAAATTCCGTCGCACCGCCTCAGCCTGCTCTTTCGTGGTGATTCCTGCCCACAGCGGATAAAACGTCGTGATGTATTCGTAGGTCGAGCGCGCTGAAGTCTCCAGGTTATAGTCGAAGAACATTCCCCGCTGCGCATCCCACAGATACTGCTGGATGCGATCTTTGCGCCGCTGCGCGCGTTCCTGCCAGCGCTGCGCATCTTCTGTGTGGCCTAACATCTTGCTGATCTGCTCGAGATCCGTTTCGGTTTTGTAGAGAAGGCTGTTCAGGCACACCGGGGCGTAGTGATGCGTCGCCGCCCCATAGGGTCCAAAGCGGAAGGAAATATCGAACCCCGATTCGCGCATGGCGCGATCGCCCTTGTAGTAGTCGGCCGCCAGCGAGATGTCTTGCGCAGGATTGCAATCCGGGGCCGCCATGGTCCGCGCCGCATCGCACAGTTGTACCGCGTATTCCGCTCCCACAATCGGCTCGTGCTGCTTATCGCCGTGAACTTCCGCAATATACTTTTGCGCGTCTCCGTGGAGCAGCAAGAACCCTGCGACTTTCCGGTAGAAATTCTTCTCGTCCTTCAAACTCTCGGGAGCGGGACCATTGCCAAAATCAAAATAGCGTGCCAGGCCAGTGTCGCCCGCCACATGCGGGTCGCGATTCCACATCTCATAATCTTTGCTGGCCCAGCGGTAGCCAGCCTCCAGCAATTCGCGATCGTCTTTTCCCGCAGCCTTCTCCGCTTCATAAACCGCCACGATCATCGACGTGAGAAATGGCGGCTGCGAGCGCGTCAAGAAATAAGTCCGGTTGGCATTCAGGACCGTGCCATAGTGCTCAATCTCAAAGAAAAAGTTCTCGATCATCCCGCGCGCCAAGTCGACCCGCTTGTCCTCAATCAGGCCCCGCACAATGAAATAGCTGTCCCAGCCATACATCTCGTTGAACCGCCCACCTGGCACTACGTACCGATTTGATAGATAGAGCAGACCCGGAGGTGTGATATTGGTGCTGACCTGGCCGGGACCAGTGATCGCGACCGGAAGCTGCCGAACCTGCAGGTGACAGCGCTTCTCGGCCTCTTTTGTCGAATCGGGTTCAGGAAATTCAGCGGGCAAATACAGGACCGATGCTTCCACAAGCTTCGGATCCACCACCGTATTGCAGTCGCTCATCGAGCGCGTCAATGTGTCCCAGCCTGTTGCAATGTAGCCGAGTATGGGGGCGAGCCCTTTCGCGTCGGCCGCCTCGCGCGAAGATCCCGCGGCTGTCGGCAGCAGGATGGCAAAACAAAGAATGAGCCCAGCCCACCGCCTTGGCAGTGGTTCATTGCCCTTGTCGTTTTGCATGATCCGAGGAGAATAGAACAGAGAATCACGAAACAAAAGCGTGTTTTCGGGTCAATTCCGCTCAATTCGAGTCACTCTATCTACAGCTACATCAGCTACTTACAGGCGGCTTCTGCTTCGCCAACTCGCGCCACGACGCCGTGCCGTCCTGTGTCACTCCCAGACAAGTCCAACCGCTGGATCGGGAGTAGCCTGTCGCCAAACATCCCCCGGCGAAGTGTCTTCTTCGATGCCTCGCTCGGGGTAGCGGAAGGGTACATCCCGGTCAGGAGGAGCCATGAAACCGTTCTCGTGGTGCGCGTCCGTGCTTGGGTTCGTGTTGGCTTTGCAAGGGGCAGTTTTCCCGCAGGGTTCGTCAAGTTCACTGCAAGGAACTGTGACTGATCCAAGCGGCAGCGCCATCCCCGGCGCGACCGTGGTGCTCTCCAACACGCAAGCCACCTTTGAACGAACCACCACGACAGGTGCGCAAGGCGACTTTCGCCTGCTCGCTGTCCCTCCCGGAACGTACACCCTGACCGTAACCGCGCGCGGTTTCGCTCACTACATGCAGACTGGCCTTGAGTTACTTGTGAACACGCCAGCAACCGCAAACATTCAACTCAAAGTCGGCGCCGTTACCGAAAATATCAACGTCACCAGCGAAGCGCCCGCGCTGAACCTGGTCGATGCTTCCATCGGCAATTCCTTCAACGAAAACCAGATCCGTCAGATCCCGCTCGAGGGCCGCAATGTCCCCGACCTCCTCAGCCTGCAGGCTGGCGTGGCCTACACTGGCAATCGTCAGGATATCGACAAAAATCAAGACTCACGCAACGGTGCCGTGAACGGAGCACGCAGCGATCAGAGCAACATTACGCTCGACGGCGTGGACGTCAACGACCAGTCCAGCGGATACGCCTTCACCTCAGTCCTCCCCACCACCCTCGACTCCGTGCAGGAATTCCGCGTGACCACCTCGAACTACAATGCCGACCAGGGCAACGGTTCCGGAGCCCAGGTGGCGCTGATCACCAAGAGCGGCACCAACAATTTTCACGGTTCTCTCTACGAATACCATCGCAACACCGTGACCAGCGCGAACGACTGGTTCGTCAAGGCGTCTGAAGTGCGCAGTGGCGAACCGAATGTTCCCGACAAACTCATTCGCAATATCTTTGGCGCATCGCTGGGTGGTCCAGTGAAGAAGGACCGTTTGTTCTTCTTCCTCAACTACGAGGGCACTCGGCAGCGCGAAGAGCAGAGCACCGTGCGCACCATTCCTACGCCCTCCATGTGCGCGGGCAACCTGAAATACCTCTATTACCCAAACAATGACCCGAGCCAGCCGCTTCAGGTGCAAACCCTGACTCCGGCTGACATCAAGAATCTCGATCCCTGGACGACTTTGGGCTGGAACCCTTCTGGTGCTGGGATCAATCCCGCCATTCTGAATGGAAGCACCGGCTACTTCGACAAGACATTCTGCACCGGCAAGTTCAACACGAATGATGGCTCCGTGGGCGACGGCCTGAACTATTCCGGCTTCCGTTTTCGCGCCCCAGTCAGCCTCGACAACAACGCCTTCATCGCACGCCTCGACTACCACCTGACTGCCGACGGCAAGCACACTCTGTTCTGGCGCGGCGCGCTGCAGAACCTCCACAACCCCCAGGCCCCATTCCTCCCCGGCAGCGCTCCAGAGTCAGTTCTCGACGACCACAGCAAAGGAATTGTGGTTGGCTACACCGCGGTGTTGACTCCAAAAGCCGTCAACAGTTTTCACTGGGGTTTCACCCGGCAAAGCACTGGGATTCTGGGAAATTCCAACCAGGAGTGGAATGTCTTCTACGGCCTCGACCAGGGTATCGTCTACAGTCACAACGCGCAGACTCCCGTGCACAATTTCCTCGACGACTTCTCCTGGACCAAGGGCCAGCACACCTTTCAGTTCGGCGCCAACATCGGCTTTGCTCGCAACCCGCGCATCAGCTCCGAACATTCCTTCAGCGTCGGCAAAGGTGCGACTAACTGGATGTCTCCCACCGGTTTTGCCAACACGGCGACTCATCCCGATGCCGCAAATCCCCTCGCCTGCGGCGGAATCGGAAGTGCCACCGGCGGAAGTCCCCTCGATCCCTGTCACGGAACCGATCCCAACACCAATCTCCCCTATCCGGAGCCCGCGTCCACTCCGCAGTTTGACTATCCCGTCATGGGGCTGCTCGGCATGGTCTCCGATGTCGTCGCCAACTACAACTACGACAAGAGCGGTCAGGTCCTGGCTCCTGGCGAACCTGTAAAAAGAAGATACGGCCTTAACTGGTATGAGCTCTACGCCCAAGACTCCTGGCGGGTGAAGCCGAATCTCACCGTCACTTATGGAGTTCGCTGGTCGCTGTTCCCGCCGCCGTGGGAAGTGAACGGCCTTCAGGCCTCGCCGACTTGCGACCCATCCGTAAATCCCGGAGGCTGTCCTCCCTGGGCTTCCAACCTCGGCACCGAGTTCGCGCACAACGCCCAGGCAATGCGCCAGGGCATCGGCTACGACGCCACCCCGCTCGTGTCCTTTATTCTGGGTGGCCCCGGAAACCCCGGCCCCGGTTTTTACCACTTCGAAAAATCGGATTTCTCTCCCCGCATCTCGTTCGCGTATTCCCCTCGTCCGCACGGCGGATGGCTCAAAACCATGTTCGGCGACTCCGACAAGACGGTCATCCGCGGCGGTTTCAGCAAGGTCTACGATCGTGCCGGCATGCAAATGCTGAGTACCTTCGATGCCAACGCCCCAGGAGGCTTGTCGGCAACCGTGCAAAATCCCTGCTGCGCCGCAACCGATCCTGCAGGATCCGGAACTCCTTACGACACGGCCGATGGTGTCCCGCGTATCGCTAACATCAACAAAATTCCGGTGAACAATATCTTCGGCGCCAACTTCTTCGTGCAAGCGCCTCCCGGACAATTCCCCCAAACCCCGCCTGCAACCGGTCAGGCCATCACCTGGGGCATCGATCAAGCCATCAAAACTCCGTATGCCTACGCATTCGACTTCTCGGTCGGACGCGAATTGCCAAAAGGATTGTCGCTGCAGCTTTCCTATGTAAACCGCCTCGGACGCAATCTGCTTACGCAGCGCGATCTCCGCCAGCCAATCGACCTTTACGATCCCAAGACCGGCATCGATTATTTCTCTGCCGCTACTGCATTGGCAAAGGTCGCTCAGTCGCAAGCGGTGTTCGATCCCACCCAGGTCACGGACGCGATGGTTGGGCCAACCGCCGCCTTCTGGCACAACATGATCTCGCCGCTCGCGAATCAAGGCTCGTCCTACGTTTCGTACTACACGCAGTTTCAGGCAACTCAACCCGGTTCCGCGGGATTGATTCAGGCCGTCTATGACCTCTACTACGACCCCTTCCTTTCCTATCTCGGCAACGAGGTGGTCGGGTTGGGATACACCGACATCTACTATGGGCTGACTGACAGCGCGGCTCCCGGAACCAACTTTTACGGATTCAAAGGTCCGGGCTGTGCACCGTCCGCGGGTCTGAACTTCTGCCCCGGGACGTCTTTGAACAACCAGGCCACCAGCATGTTTGCCTGGAGCTCGATCGGCAAATCCGACTACAACGCCCTCCAGGTCAGCTTTCGCAAGCAGTTCAGCCAGGGCTTGCAGTTCGATTTCAACTACACCTTCTCCAAGTCTCTCGATATCACATCCAATGCCACTCGACTTGGCTATAGTTCTAGCGTCAACGTGGGTTCTCCTGGAAGCCGATTGGCGAACGCCTGGTCCCCAAATGCGCGCCGCGCGGTTTCCGACTTCGACACGCCGCACCAATTCAACCTGAACTGGATTGCCGAATTACCTTTCGGCAAAGGCCGTCACTTTGCCGGCAACGCCGGCTCGCTGGCTGACGCCATCATCGGCGGCTGGGAACTCTCGGGAGTGGCTCGATGGACCAGCGGTTACCCGTTCACCGTAGACAACGGAAATTTCTGGCCCACAAACTGGGACGAGCAAGGCATCGGGCAAATGATCGCTCGGCCAAGTATGGGCCACCACCGCGATTCCACCGGCGCCGTGAGTGCTTTTGCCGACCCCGCTGCCGCCTTTGCCGACTTTGTGCATCCTTATCCGGGCCAGGCCGGCTCGCGCAATGTCATCCGCGGGGACGGCTTCGCCGGACTCGATATGGCCTTGAACAAGCGTTGGAAGATGCCAATCGAGGGCCACAGCCTGCAGTTCCGCTGGGAAGTCTTCAACGTGCCCAACCTGCATCGCTTCAATGCGCTCTCGGGGCTTGGCACACAAGCCTGCGCCTGCATTGCATCGCTGCAGCAGTTGCCGACGTCGTTCGGAAACTACACGGGCCTCTTGACCGATCCGCGAATTATGCAATTCGCCTTGCGCTATGAATTTTGAACTGTAGCGCCGGCGTCCCGCCGGCTGTCGTGAGAGCCTGCCCTGAGCTTGTCGGAGGGGCATCTTGCCCTCACCGCGCAGGTTCATATCAGGGCGCGGCTTCAGCCGCGCCGCCAACGGGTTGCAGATACACTGGGGCTTTAGCCCCTGGGGTCAGCCATCTTCCTCGCGTACCCTATTTATGAGGTGAGTTGTAGACTTTTGCGGATCTCATGACACACCTGGCACGCAAGCTACGGCTGGTGGACTACTTCGCGCTCGGCTTCGGCGTGATGGTCGGCACCGCGTGGCTGGTCGTGATGGACGACATCCTCAAGCGTGGCGGCCCCCTCGGCGCCTTGCTCGGCTTCACGCTCGGCGCGCTCATCCTGCTCCCCATCGGCTACGTCTACGGCCAGCTCATCAAGGAAATTCCCGACGCCGCGGGCGAAGCCGCCTACGTGGCCAGGTTCTTTCCCCCGGCCGTCAGCTTTGCGACCGGCTGGATGATGTTCCTCAGTTATTTCCTGACGTGTCCGTTCGAAGCGCTCGCCGCCGGGCGGATTACCGGATACCTGTTCCCCGCGCTCAACTCGATTGAGCTTTATCGCATCGGCGGCTACCCGGTATTTTTGCCGCATGTGATCCTGGGGTTGATTCTCACGATCGCCTTGACCGCACTGAACTACCACGGTATCCAGGCGAGCGCGCGGCTCAGCAAGACAGCTACTTTCACCTTTCTGACCCTGGTCGTGATCTTCGCTCTGGCCGGCGCGCGACACGGCTCTGCTTCGAACTTCTATCCACTATTCAGTCACAAGCCGTTGTTATCGATCCTGTTAGTGTGGCAAGTGGTTCCGTGGCTGGTATCGGGGTTTGAATCGGTCGGCAAATGCGCAGAAGAAGCCAGCCTCGGTTTCGAGAAGCGGGACTTCTCCGTTGCCGTTCTTCTCACCATCTTCTCGGGGCTGGTTTTCTTTTGGGTGGTGATCGCGGCCGTGTCATTCGTTGCCCCATGGCAGAGTCTGAACAGCAATCAGCAATTCCCGACTGCGGTTGCCTTCGAGCGCGCCCTGCACGCGCATTGGATCGTCGCGCTCATCATGGGCTCCGCACTCGTCGCTTTGGTGCAAGCCTTTAATGCCAACGTGGTTGCATCGTCGCGCCTGCTTTATGCGATGTCGCGCCGCAACCTTCTGAATCCCGTGATGAGCCGGGTCCACCCGCGCAACCTCACTCCTTCAACCGCAATCATTTCGGTTGGAGTGGTGACCGCATTAGCGATCTTTCTCGGCGAGGCCTTGCTCATCCCGATCCTGGAAGTAGGCGCGATAAGCGCCGCCGTCGGCTGGATGGCGGCTTGCGCTTCCTATTACCGCATGCGGCCGGGTGGATTGAAGCGCGCTGCTGCAGTATTTGGTCTGTTCGTAACCGTGGCCATGATCCTCGTGAAGCTGCTCCCCTGGATTCCCGGCCACTTCCATTGGCACGAGTGGCTCGCCTTGGGCATCTGGTCGGCATTGGGGATCGCAGCCCATGCCACCCGAGAACGAAATTTTCAGGAGCAGCCTGACCTGGAAATGGCAGACGCTGCCCCCTAGCTTGCTTCGACAGAACTCGCACCCACATTTCCCCTCATGAGCGACTACGCCAACAACAGCTTCTGGCTTCAAACTTCGGGCGATGACCTGACCCCGCGACCGCCGCTTCGCCAATCCATCGACGTCGACGTAGCCATCCTCGGAGGCGGATATACCGGGCTCTGGACCGCGTACTACCTTCTCTGTGCGGACCCAACCCTCAAGGTCGCAATCCTCGAAAAAGAGATCGTCGGTTTCGGCGCTTCGGGCAGAAACGGCGGCTGGTGCTCCTCCAAATTTCCCGTGAGTCCCGCGATACTCGAGCAGCGCTATGGCCGCGAGAAAGCACGTTCGCTCCTGTTGGCCATGAACGATACCGTCGCCGAGGTTGCGCGAGTCTGCCAGCGCGAGAACATCGATACGCACTTTCACAAGGGCGGCATGCTGACTCTGGCACGGGGCGAACATCACGTCCCGATGTTGCGTTCGGCATTTGACGGATATGCGCGGCTGGGCCTTGAACAACAGTACAAGCTGTTGACTGCCGATCAGGTGCGCGAACGCGTGCGCGTCACCAACGCCTGTGGTGGACTCTATGCCCCCGAG
>Ga0210401_10003573_pt1 | contig 16588 bp, 11 predicted proteins | sample IncBWH32MmetaG_FD_150866 | JGI IMG/M metagenome (GOLD analysis project Ga0210401, IMG submission 150866) | Forest soil microbial communities from Barre Woods Harvard Forest LTER site, Petersham, Massachusetts, United States - Inc-BW-H-32-M | ecosystem: Environmental > Terrestrial > Soil >... | reverse complement strand
GCTGCTCTTCTGGATCACGCCCAACTTCAGCCTTTTCAACCTGCGGGAGGACCTGGGCCAGGTGGGCGCCGGGGCCGGTTTCGCCGGGGTCTACGTCTGGCCGCTGGCCTACGCGCTGTGTTACGGCGGCGTGGTCCTGGGCCTGGCCTTGTGGCGCTATGAACGCAAGGATTTCTGACCTTCCGCGGCCCCTGCTGATCGGCCTGCTGGCGGCCGCGCTGCTGGGCGCGGTGGCGAGCCTGGAGCTGTCCACGGCCACCGTGGGCGCGGCGCGGGCCTACCCGCCGCCCTTGGAGCGCCCCCTGCCGGCCGGCCTGACCCGCCTGGCGCTCAGCGCGGCGCTCGGCGGCGAGTCCCGGGCGGCCGCGGACGTGTCCTACATCGGCTGCCTGCAGTACGTGGGCGGCCCGCTGCAGGACGGTTTCTACGGGCAGACCCTGCGCTGCTACTCCGAAGTGGCCTGGCTGGACCCCGGCTTCAAGCACGCGGTGGTCGAGGGTATTTCGGTGCTGGGCTGGATGCTGCGGCGCCCGGACGACGCCATGGCCCTGGGGCGGCGCGCCATGGCCGCCGACCCCGCGGAGCCGCGCTACGGCGCCTACATGGCGGCCCTGGCCTACCAGAAGCACCTGGACCCGGACAAGGTGATCGATGCGCTGCGGCCGGAGCTGGCCCGCCCCGACGCCCCGGACATGCTGCTGCGGCTGGTCGGCAACCTCTACCTGCAGAAGCGCGACTGGAAGACGGCGGCGGCCTACTGGACCTGGGCCGCCGACCGCATGAAGACCCCCGAAGACCGGGATTTTGCCCTGCGGAGCCTGGATGCGGCGCACCTGCACCGCCCCAGCATCACCACCAACGAGACCCATGGCCTCTGACAAGCTCATCATCCGCGGCGCCCGCCAGCACAACTTGAAGGACATCACGCTGGAGATCCCCCGCGGCAAGCTGGTGGTCATCACCGGCCTGTCCGGTTCGGGCAAAAGCAGCCTGGCCTTCGACACCATCTACGCCGAGGGCCAGCGCCGCTATGTCGAGAGCCTGTCGGCCTACGCCCGCCAGTTCCTGGGCCAGATGGACAAGCCGGACGTGGACTCGATCGAGGGGCTGTCGCCAGCCATCGCCATCGAGCAGAAGACCCACGGGCGCAACCCCCGTTCCACCGTGGGCACGGTCACGGAGGTCTACGACTACCTGCGCCTTTTCTTCGCCCGGGTGGGCCAGCCGCACTGCCACAACTGCGGGCGGCCCATCAAGGCCCAGAGCGTGTCCGCCATCGTGGACCAGGCCCTGAGCCTTCCCGAGGGCACCAAGGTGCAGCTGCTGGCCCCGCTGGCGCGCGGCCGCAAAGGGGAGTTCAAGAAGATCCTGGAGGAGGCCGGCCGCCAGGGCTTCAACCGGGTGCGGGTCGACGGCAAGGTCTACGAGCTGGCCGACGCCCCCAACCTGGACAAGAAGCAGAAGCACGACGTCGAGGTCGTGGTCGACCGCCTGGTGGTCAAGCCGGACATCAAGCGGCGGCTTTCCGAAAGCCTGGAGACGGCCCTGCGGCTGGGCCAGGGCGTGGTCTATGTGCACTGCGTCGACGGCCTGCCGGCGGGCTTTTCCCATGGCTCCACCGTGGTGGAGTGGACCTCGGAAAGCGGCCAGGGCGCGCGCAAGGCCTCGGCCAACCAGGGCCTGCTGCTCTTCAGCACCAACCTGGCCTGCGCCCATTGCGGCCTGAGCTTTGAGCGCCTGGAGCCGCGCAGCTTCAGCTTCAACAGCCCCCAGGGCGCCTGCCCTGACTGCATGGGCCTGGGGCTGCGCGCAGAGGTGGATGCGGACCTGGTGGTGGACCCGGACCGCAGCCTGCGCCAGGGCTGCATCGAGCCGTGGAGCGGGCCCAACCAGGTCTACCTGCAGGCCCAGGTGGCCGAGGTGGCCCGCCATTTCAAGTTCAGCCTGGACACGCCCTGGAAGCACATCAAGGCCGAGCACAAGAAGGCCCTGCTCTACGGCACCGGCGACCTGAAGCTGCCCATGAAGTTCCTCAAAGGCGACAGCGACTACACCTACGAAGGCCGTTTCGAAGGGGTGGTGCCGCGCCTGACCCGGCTCTTCAACGAGAGCGATAGCGAGTCGGTCAAGGAGAGCATCGCCACCTACATGCGCGAGATCCCCTGCCGCAGCTGCGGGGGCAAGCGCCTGCGGGCGGAGAGCCTGGCCGTGACCCTGGGCGGCAAGAACATCATCGAGGCCACCCAGCTGAGCGTGAAGGAGTGCATCGCCTTCTTCGACACCCTGAAGCTGGGCGACCAGGGCAGGACCATCGCCAAGCCCATCCTGAAGGAAGTGCGCGAGCGTCTGGGCTTCCTCAACGACGTGGGCCTGGACTACCTGACCCTGGACCGGGCCAGCTCCACCCTGTCCGGCGGCGAGGCCCAGCGCATCCACCTGGCCACCCAGATTGGCTCCTCCCTGGTGGGGGTCCTCTACATCCTGGACGAACCTTCCATCGGCCTGCACCAGCGCGACAACGCCCGGCTGCTGGCCACCCTGCGGCGCCTGCGCGACCTGGGGAACTCGGTCCTGGTGGTCGAGCACGACGAGGAGACCATGGAGGCCGCGGACTACCTCATCGACATCGGCCCGGGCGCGGGCGTGCACGGGGGCAAGGTGGTGGCCGCCGGGACCCCGGCGGAGGTCATGCGCAACCCCAAGTCCCTGACCGGGCTCTACCTCAGCGGCAAGAAGAGGATCGACGTGCCCAAGCGCAGGCCCGGCAGCGGCGGCAAGCTGCTGCTGAAGGGCTGCGAGCTCAACAATCTGAAGAAGGTGGATGTGAGCATCCCCCTGGGCAAGCTGGTGGCGGTGACGGGCGTGTCCGGGTCGGGCAAGAGCACCCTGGTGGAGGATACGCTGGTGCCCTCCATCAAGCACGCGCTCTGGCGCACCCGCTTCAAGCCGGCGGGCTACGCCAGCCTGGAGGGCGCGGAGCAGCTGGACAAGATCATCAACATCGACCAGACGGCCATCGGCCGCACCCCCCGCAGCAACCCTGTCACCTACACGGGGGTCTTCGACGAGATCCGCAAGCTCTTCGCGGCCACCCGCGAGGCCAAGGAACGCGGCTACGAGCCGGGCCGCTTCAGCTTCAACGTGAAGGGCGGACGCTGCGAGGACTGCCAGGGCGATGGGGTGAAGCGCATCGAGATGCACTTCCTGCCCGACATGTACGTGCCCTGCGAAACCTGCCTGGGCCAGCGCTACAACCGCGAGACCCTGGAAGTCCGCTACAAGGGCAAGACCATCGCCGAAGTGCTGGACATGATCGTGTCCGACGCCCTGGGCTTCTTCGAGAACGTGCCCACCGTGCACCGCATCCTGGAGACGCTGAAGGACGTTGGGCTGGACTACCTGAAGCTGGGGCAGCCGGCCACCACCCTGTCCGGGGGCGAGGCCCAGCGCATCAAGCTGAGCACGGAGCTCGCCAAGCGCGGCACGGGCAAGACCCTCTACGTGCTGGACGAACCCACCACCGGCCTGCACTTCGAGGACGTGCGCTGCCTGCTGCTGGTGCTGGCCCGCCTGGTGGACGCCGGCAACACCGTGCTGGTGATCGAGCACAACCTGGACGTGATCAAGAGCGCCGACTGGATCCTGGACATGGGGCCCGAAGGCGGCGGGGCCGGCGGCCGGCTGGTGGCCCAGGGCACCCCCGAAGAGGTGGCCAAGGTCAAGGAAAGCTACACCGGGCAGTACCTCAAAAAAACGCTGGCAAAGGGGAAGGCATGATCATCGTCACCGGCGGGGCAGGCTTCATCGGCAGCGCGCTTGTGCGCGGGCTCAACGAACGCGGCCAGCGCGAGATCCTGGTGGTGGACCGCCTGGGCAGCGGAGACAAGTGGAAGAACCTGGTGGGGAAACGCTACCTGGACTACCTGCACAAGGACCAGTTCCTGGAGCAGCTGCTGGGCGGAGCCTTCGGCGAGGGCAAGGAGATCCAGGCGGTGCTGCACATGGGCGCCTGCAGCGCTACCACCGAGACCGACGCCGACTACCTCTGGCGCAACAACACCAAGTACACCCAGCTGCTGGCCACCTGGTGCCTGGACAAAGGGGTGCGCTTCATCTACGCCAGCTCGGCGGCCACCTACGGCGGGGGTGAAAAGGGCTTCCTGGACGACGACGCGGTCCTGCCGGAGCTGAAGCCCCTGAACATGTACGGCTACTCCAAGCACGCCCTGGACCTGTGGGCCCACGAGGAGGGCCTGCTCAGCAACATGGTGGGCCTCAAGTTTTTCAACGTGTACGGCCCCAACGAGGCCCACAAAGGGGACATGCGGTCCTTGGTGGACAAGGCGGTGGCCCAGATCCAGGCCACCGGCAAGCTGCAGCTTTTCAAGAGCCACCGTCCGGACTTCAAGGACGGCGAGCAGACGCGCGACTTCGTGTACGTGAAGGACGTGGTGGCGGTGATCCTCAAGATCCTGGACGCCCCTAACGTGAACGGCCTCTTCAACTTGGGCTCCGGCCAAGCCCGCACCTGGAACGAATTGGCCGCCGCGGTATTCGGCGCAATGGGCAAGGCGCCCGCCATTGAGTACGTGGACATGCCAGAAGCCCTGCGTGGGAAGTACCAGTACCACACCCGCGCGGAGATGGGGAAGCTTCGGCAGGCGCTGGGCCTTCTCCCGATCCGTAGCCTCGAAGACGCGGTCACGGATTATGTGAAAAACCACCTTATTCCCGACCAACGCTGGTAGGGCACCCAAGAGCCATGCTGAAACGAATCCCTGAATTCCTGTTGGGCAAGTCCAAGGACCCGCTCGACGCATCGACGTTCCATCAGATCAGCCTCATCGCCTTCCTGGCCTGGGTGGGGCTGGGCGCCGACGGCCTCTCCTCCTCGGCCTACGGCCCGGAGGAGGCCTTCAAGGCGCTCGGCTTCGGCCACGCCCACATGGCGCTGTACCTGGCCTTGGCGACGGCCTGCACCGTGCTGATCATCTCCTTCAGCTACAACCAAATCATCGAGCTGTTCCCCCACGGCGGCGGCGGCTACACCGTGGTGAGCCAGCTGCTGGGCCCCAGATGGGGCCTGGTCTGCGGCTCGGCCCTGGTGGTGGATTACGTGCTGACCATCTCCATCAGCATTGCCGCCGGCGTGGACGCGGTGTTCAGCTTCATGCCGGTGGAATGGGCCCCCCATAAGCTGAATGTGGCCATCTTCTTCGTGGGCGTCCTCATCTGGCTGAACATGCGGGGAATCAAGGAGAGCATCAAGGTGCTGGTGCCGATCTTCCTGGTCTTCGTGGCCACCCACCTGGCGCTGATCCTGGTGGGCCTGGGCAGCCACGCCTCCAATGCGGGCCCCATCCTGGCCAGCACGGTGCACGAGACCCACGAAATGATCCGGCTGAGGGGCTGGTGGCCCATGCTGGTGCTGCTGCTGACCGCCTACAGCATGGGCGGAGGCACCTACACCGGCATCGAGGCGGTGTCCAACGGCCTGAACCAGCTGCGTGAGCCGCGCGTCCGCACGGGCAAGCGCACCATGCTCTACATGGCGCTGTCCCTGGCTTTCACCGCCGGCGGCATCCTGGCCCTTTACATGCTCTGGGATGTGCACCCCATGGAGGGGAAGACCATGAACGCGGTCCTCACCGACGCGGTCTTCGGCCAATGGCAGATCCTGGGAATCCCGGTGGGCAAGGCCCTGGTCTACGTCACCCTCATCTCCGAAGGGCTGCTGCTCTTCGTGGCGGCCCAGGCCGGCTTCATCGACGGCCCCAACGTTCTGTCCAACATGGCGGCCGACTCCTGGATGCCACACCGTTTCGCCAACCTTTCCGTGCGCCTGGTGCGGCAGAACGGGGTGCTGCTGATGGGCGGGGCGGCCCTGGCCATCCTGTGGTACACCAACGGCGACGTGACCAAGCTGGTGGTGCTCTACTCTATCAACGTGTTCATCACCTTCACCCTGTCCCAGTTCTCCATGAGCAAGCACTGGTGGCAGGAGCGCAAGGCAGGCGGCACCAAGTGGCTGCGCCGCCTGGCCATCAACGGGGTGGGCACCGGGCTGACCGCCACCATCCTGGTGGCCACCACCATCATCAAGTTCGGCCAGGGCGGCTGGGTGACCATGGTCATCACCGGAGGCTTCATCTTCCTGTGCTGGCTGGTGCACCACCACTACGACAACGTCAAGCTGGCGCTGCGGCGCCTGGATGACCTGCTGGTGGGGCTGCCCATGCCCGAGGAGGGCGAGGTGCCCCAGGCCCAGCGCGACCCCAACGGGCCCACCGCGGTCCTTCTGGTCAACGGCTTCGGCGGCCTGGGCATCCACGCCATCTTCAGCATCCGCAAGCTCTTCCGCAGCCAGGAATTCAAGAATTTCATCTTCGTCAGCGTGGGCCAGATCGACAGCAGCCGCTTCAAGGGCGCCGACGAGATCGAGGCGTTCCGCTTGAAGATGGAGAAGGACCTGGGCGCCTACGTGGACCTGGCCCGCAAGTTCGGCTATTACAGCGAATACCGCTATTCCATGGGCACGGACCGGGTCAACGGGCTGGAGCGCATCTGCACCCAGCTGGCCGAGGAGTACGTCGAACCGGTCTATTTCTGCGGCAAGCTCGTCTTCGCCCGCGAGAACAACTTCACCAAGGTCCTGCACAACCAGACCGCCCTGGAAATCCAGCGGCGCCTGATGTTCGCGGGGCTCAACACCATCGTGGTGCCGGTACGGGTGTTGTAAATTGAGTGGAATGATCCCGGTCATACGCCAGAAATGGGGCTTTTGCCTGTCGGCGGCCTCTGCTATAACGGTCCCTCTTCCGCAACTTTAGGAGCTTTGCTATGCCCTTGGTCCCTGGTCGTCAGATCCTTCAGGAAGCCCTGAAGGGCGGTTATGGGGTTGGCGCGTTCAACGTCAACAACATGGAACAGATCCAATCCATCATGATGGCGGCCCAGGAGACCCAGTCCCCGGTCTTCATCCAGGCCAGCCGCGGCGCCTTGAAGTACAGCAACCTGAACTACCTGCGCCACCTGATGCTGGCCGCGGTCGAGCTGAATCCGGACATCCCCGTGGCCATGCACCTGGACCACGGCAACGGCCTCGACAGCGCCAAGACCGCCGTGGATCTGGGCTTCACCAGCGTGATGATCGATGGTTCGCTGAAGGAAGACGGCAAGACCCCCACGACCTACGCAGAGAACGTGGAAGTGACCCGCAAGGTGGTGGAGCATTGCCACAAGTACGGCGTCAGCGTGGAAGGCGAGCTGGGCACCTTGGGCGGCATCGAAGACGGCGTCGGTTCCGGCGAGATCCACCTGACCGACCCGGCCCAGGCCATCAGTTTCATCAAGGAAACCGGCCTGGACTACCTGGCCCTGGCCATCGGCACCAGCCATGGCGCCTACAAGTTCAAGACGGCCCCCAAGCTGGCCATGGACATCGTCGAGAAGGTCCGCAAGGCCAACCCGGAGACGCCCCTGGTGATGCACGGCTCCAGCACGGTGCCGGCCGACCTGCGTGACGCCATCAACAAGTACGGCGGGCAGATGCCGAACGCCATGGGCGTCCCCATCAGCGCCATCCAGGAAGGCATCAAGCACGGCGTGGCCAAGATCAACATCGACACCGACGGGCGCATGGCCATCACCGCGGCCATCCGCAAGGTCTTCATGGAAGAGCCCACCAAGTTCGACCCGCGCGAGTACCTGACCCCAGCGCGCGAGGCCCACAAGAAGATCGTGGTGGAACGCATGAAGGAATTCGGCGCCGCCGGCCATGCCAAGGACTACAAGCCCATGACCCTGGCCGAAAATAAGGCGTATTACGAGAGCAAGGGCAAGTAAGGCCTAAGAAGCCTGGCAAAGGAGAGGCTGCCGCGGGGCAGCCTCTCCTTTTTTGATGGAAACCTGTGGAAAACTTCCGATATTTTCTACTGGTGGAATGCCGTTTTCCAATTGACAGCAGCCGGGCTTGTAATTACCATCACAACCGCAAACAACCAGAAACAAACGTGTTTTTCGACTATTCCCTTGGGAGGACCCCGGTGGCCTCAATTAAGCTGCCTTCTGTCCTGCTGGCCGCAGTTTTCGCGGCAGCAATGATGCCGACCGTGCTTTCGGCGGACGATTCGCTTCCGCCGCCGCCTCCCCCGGGCGGTGACGCTCTGCCGCCCCCTCCGGGCGCGGACGCCTCGGCTATGCCGCCCCCTCCGGGCGCCGACGCCTCGGCCATGCCCCCGCCCCCCGGCGGTGACGCCTCAGCCATGCCCCCGCCCCCTGGCGGCGACGCCTCAGCCATGCCCCCGCCCCCTGGCGGCGACGCCTCAGCCATGCCCCCGCCCCCTGGCGGCGACGCTTCGGCCATGCCCCCGCCCCCTGGCGGTGACGCTTCGGCCATGCCCCCGCCCCCTGGCGGCGACGCCTCGGCCATGCCCCCGCCCCCTGGCGGAGACCTGGTGGCGCCCCCGACGGACAAGCTCTTCCCGGACAATGGCGCCCAGGCGGCCGAAGAACCGGCCCCGAAGAAGCATGGCAGGCACCACCACGGCTCGTCCAAGGGCGGCAAGGTCAGCCACTACGAAGTGGCCCACCACGACTCCCTGTGGACCATTTCCGCGAAAAGCCGGGTCTACGGTGACGCCTTCCAGTGGCCGATCCTGTTCATCGCCAACCGCGACCAGATCAAGGATCCTGACCTGATCAAGCCCGGCTGGGACCTGAAGGTGAAGCGCGACCTGGGTTCGGACGAAGTGAGCCAGGCCGTCACCAAGGCCAAGGACACGCCCCGTTACGAGCCCCACACCACGGTGCGCGAGAAGCTCCCCATCGATTACTGAGTTCCAGATAGATCTAGATAACGGAAAAGCCCCCGGGGTACACTCGGGGGCTTTTTCTTTCGCTTAAAGGCTCCCATGAAGCTCGGTATCGTCGGATTGCCGAACGTCGGCAAGTCCACCTTGTTCAACGCCATCACCAAGGCCGGCGCGGCCGCGGCCAATTTCCCCTTTTGCACCATCGAGCCCAATGTCGGCGCGGTGGCCGTGCCCGATGCGCGGCTGGACCAGCTGGCCAAGTGGTACGAATCCAAGAAGACCGTGCCCGCCGGCGTGGAATTCGTGGACATCGCCGGCCTGGTCAAGGGCGCCAGCCAGGGCGAGGGCCTGGGCAACAAGTTCCTCAGCCACATCCGCGAGACCCAGGCCATCGTGCACGTGGTCCGCTGCTTCGAGGACAAGGACATCACCCACGTGACCGGCCAGGTGGACCCCAAGAGCGACATCGAGACCATCGAGACCGAGCTGATCCTGGCCGACCTGGAAAGCGTGGAAAAGCAGTTCGAGAAGCTGGCCAAGAAGGTCCGCGCCGGCGAGAAGGACGCGGCCAAGCAGCAGGAGCTGGCCCACCAGCTGAAGGAACACCTCGGCAAGGGCCTGCCGGCCCGCACGCTGGGGCTGGGCGCCGACGACATGCTGCTGGTCCGCGATTTCTTCATGATCAGCTCCAAGCCCGTGCTCTACGCCATGAACGTGGGCGAGGGCGACCTGCCGGCCATGGACAACGCCTTCACCAAGGCCGTCCAGGCCATCGCCAAGGAGGAGGGCGCCCTGGCCATCCCCATCTGCGCCAAGATCGAGGCCGAGCTGGGCGAGATGGAGCCCGCCGACGCCCTGGAGCTGCTCCAGTCGCTGGGCCTCAAGGAGCCGGGCCTCAACCGCCTGATCCACGCGGGCTACGACCTGCTGGGCCTGCAAAGCTTCTACACCGCCGGGCCCCAGGAGGCCCGCGCCTGGACCATCAAGAAGGGAACCAAGGCCCCCCAGGCCGCCGGCGAGATCCACAGCGACATCGAGCGCGGCTTCATCCGGGCCGAGACCATGGGCTACAAGGACCTGGAGGCCAAGGGCGGCGACGAGAAGGCCATCAAGGAAGCCGGCCTCATGCGCCAGGAAGGCAAGGAGTACGTCATGGCCGACGGCGACATCGTGCACTTCAAATTCAATGTCTGAGCAGGCGGGCCGGATCAAGCTGACGGTGGTGGCCACGCCCATCGGCAACCTGGGGGACCTGAGCCCCCGGGCCAAGGAGGCGCTGGAGGAGGCCGAGGTGCTGGCCTGCGAGGACACCCGCAGCACCCATAAATTGTTGGGCCTGGCCAATGTCGCCAGCGCGGCCCGCTCCCTGGCCTACCACGAGTACAACGAGCAGCAGGCGGCGCCGGGCTTGATCAAGCTGATATCAGAGGGCAAGCGGGTGGTCCTGGTCAGCGACGCGGGGCTGCCCGGCCTCAGCGACCCCGGCTACCGGGTGCTGCGGCTCTGCCGTGAGAACAACATCGACGTGGAGGTCATCCCCGGCGCCCACGCCGCGCCCATGGCCCTGCTGATGAGCGGCCTGCCGACCAGCAGCTACACCTTCAAGGGCTTCGTTCCCAAGAAGCCCGGGGCGCGGGCCCGCTTCTTCTCGGAAGAGGCCAACAGCGCCCACGTGCTGGTCGCCTACGAGAGCCCGCTGCGCCTGGCCGAAACCCTGGGCGTGGCCCTGGAGGCCCTGGGCGACCGCGAGGCCGCCGTCGCCCTGGAGATGACCAAGCTGCACGAACGCTGCCTGCGCGGCACCCTCAGCGGCCTGATCACCCAGCTGGGGGGCGAGCCGCCCAAAGGGGAAGCCGTGCTGGTGATCGCCCCGCTGCCCCGTAAACAGCGCCAAGAAGCGGCAGACGAGGATTGAAGTCCGGCAAAAGCTGAAATAGTCTTTGCTTCCAGGCCTTTGGCGCTATTGCCCGGGGCCTTTGGTGTTTGCAGCTGTCTTGGGTCCTCGCCCGCAGCGACAGCCAGACGCCAGAAAACGAGACAAATCCCCTCGCGGACAAAACGATCCATGCCGCGAAAAGGTGTATTTTTCCGGGTGCCATTGGCGCCCCTGAGAGGAACCGACATGACGTTGAAAGCCACGGCCCAGGATTGGTCGGTCACGGAGTTCAACCCGGGCCCGGACCGCAGCGAAGCCCTGGGAAGCAAACTGCTCATCGGCAACGGCTACATGGGCTACCGCGGGACCTTGGAGGAATACGGCAAGGCCCAGCTGGTGGCCTGCACCCTTTCCGGCGTCTACGACAAGCGCGGCGACGCCTGGCGCGAGCCCGTGAACGCGCCCAACGGCCTCCTTGTCCGGCTCTTCCACGGCAAGAAGCTGCTCAGCCCGGTGGAGCAGAAGCCGCTCAAGCACACCCAAAGCCTCGATTTCCGCCACGGCATCCACAGCCGCGAGACCGTCTACAGCCTGGGCTCGGGCAAAAAGGTCACCGTCAGGGCCGAGCGTTTCGCCAGCATGGCCGACGTGCACCTGCTGGCCCTGCGTTACCGCGTGACCGCCAGCCACGCCTGCACCCTGACCCTGCAGGCCGGCATCGACGCGGACGTCTGGGACATCAACGGGCCCCACCTGGCGGGATTGAGCGGAGCCAGCAAGGGCTCCCTGCTGCTGCTCTCGGCCCGCACCAACGAAGGCAAGATCGTCAACGTGGCCGAGGCGGTGGTGGGCCTGCCCCACGAGGGCAAGGTGCGCAAGTTGGACCAGGGCCTGGTGCGCGAGCTGACCCTCAAGCTGGCCGCCGGCCAGAGCTTGGAGTTTGAGAAGTTCGCCGCGGTCTACAGCAGCGTGGACAAGAACGGCGCCAACCCGAAGACGGCCTGGAAGGCCTGCGATGCCGCCGCCGAAGCCGGCTACGACGCGGCCCTGGCCGCCACCCAAGCCGCCTGGGAAAAGCGCTGGGCCGACTCGGACGTGCAGGTGCTGGGCGACAAGGTGGGGCAGCACGCGCTGCGCTACAGCATCTACCACCTTCTCTGCATCGCCCCGCAGCATTCAGACAGGGCCTCCATCCCTGCGCGCGGGCTTTCCGGCCAGGTCTACAAGGGCGCCATCTTCTGGGATACGGAGATGTTCATGCTGCCCTTCTTCAACGCCACCCAGCCGGAGCTGGCGCGCAACTTGGTGCAGTACCGTTTCCACACCCTGCCGGGCGCGCGCCGCAAGGCCGCTGGCCTGGGCTACCGCGGCGCCTTCTACGCCTGGGAAAGCCAGGAGAGCGGCGACGACGCCTGCACCCTTTTCAACATCACCGACGTGATCACGAAGCGCCCGCTGCGGACCTATTTCGCCGACAAGCAGGTGCACATCAGCGGCGACGTGGCCTACGGCGTGTGGCAGTACTACCTGAGCAGCGGCGACCTGAGCGTGCTGGTGGACGGCGGGGCCGAGGTCGCCTTCGAGTGCGCCCGATTTTTCCTGAGCTGGAGCTATTTCAACCAGGACAAGGGGCGCTACGAGGTCCTGGACGTGACCGGCCCGGACGAATACCACGAGCGCGTGCACAACAACGCCTTCAGCTCGGGCCTGGCCCGGCACACCGTGGGCATCGCCCTCAAGATCGTGGAGCTGCTCAAGAAGAAGGCGCCCAGGGACTACGCCCGCATCGCCAGGAAGATCGGCCTGGCCAAGGACCTGCCGGCCCTGAAGGACCTTTACGGGCGCTTCTACGTGCCCCAGCCGGACCCGAAGACCAAGGTGATCGAGCAGTTCACGGGCTACCACCGCCTGGAGGACGTCTCGATCAAGGACCTGAAAAAACGCATGTTGGACCCCCACGAATACCTCGGCGGCGGCCAGGGCATCGCCACCACCACCAAGGTGATCAAACAGGCCGACGTGATGACGCTGCTGCACGTGCTGGGCGGCCAGTACAGCGCCGAGGTCAAGAAGGCCAACTGGGCCTTTTACGAGCCCCGCACCGAGCACGGCTCCTCGCTGAGCGCCTGCATCTACGCCCTGGTGGCGTCGGCGGTGGGCAATTCCGACTGGGGCTACCGCTATTTCCTGAAGACCGCCACGGTGGACCTGACGGGCGACGCCAAGCAGTACGTGGGCTCGCTCTACATCGGCGGCACCCACCCGGCGGCCAACGGCGGGGCCTGGATGGCGGCGGTGAACGGCTTCGGCGGCCTGCGCCTGGACGAGGGCGGCCTGAGCATCCAGCCGGCCCTGCCCAAGGCCTGGAAATCCCTGTCCTTCCGGGTGGCGCTGCGCGGCCAGTGGGCCAGCGTGGTGGCCACGCCGAAGCGGGTGACGGTCACGGCGGACGCGTCCAACACCCAGGCATTCAGCCTGCGCTTGAAGGGCCGCAGCGTCAGCTGCCGTCCGGGCGCCAAAGTCGCCGCCTAAAAAATACGGCCGCGGCGCGTTTTTTCCGGTGGAAGGCGGGGCGCGCTGGGCTATCCTTCTTTGGCTAAAAAGAACCCCCACAGGAGCTTGACCGATGTCCATGCAGCTGCAAGCCGTGCTTTTCGACCTGGACGGCGTGATCGTCGACACCGCCAAATACCACTACCTGGCCTGGAAGATGATCGCCGACCAGGAAGGCATCCCCTTTGACGAACACATCAACGAGCGCCTCAAGGGCGTCAGCCGCATGGCCTCGCTGGACATCATCCTGGAGAAGGGCAAGCGCGTTTACAGCGAGCAGGAGAAGCTCAAGCTGGCCCAGGTGAAGAACGACGCCTATGTGGAGATGATCGGCAAGCTCAAGCCCGAGGAGATCCTGCCGGGCGTGAAGAACTTCCTGGTGGCCCTGCGGGACGCCGGCATCAAGCGCGCCATCTGCTCGGCCAGCAAGAACGCGGTCATGATCCTGGACCGCCTTGAGCTGACCCAGTTCTTCGACACCATCGTCAGCGGCAACGACACCTCGCGCAGCAAGCCGGACCCGGAGGTCTTCACCATGGCGGCCGAGCGCTTCAAGCTGAGCCCGGCCAACTGCCTGGTGGTCGAGGACGCCTTCGCCGGCGTGCAGGGCGCCAAGGCCGGGGGTATGCAGGCCCTGGGCATCGGCGACGCCAAGGTGCTGAACAACGCCGACATGGTCTACAGCAGCACCGGCCTCTTCAACCTGGCCGAGATCAAAGCCAAGCTTTTCGCCTAAACCGCACCTTCAAACTTCAGACGGAACCATCCAAGGAGCACCATGCCTAAGGTTGCAGACCAGTACCTGAAAGTGGACCCCTGGCTCGTCATCGAAAAGGGCTTCCACCCCGACCGCTCGCGCGTGTCCGAGGCCATCTTCTCCAGCGCCAACGAATACATGGGCGTGCGCGGCTACTTCGACGAGGGCTACAGCGGGGACCGCCACCAGGGCAGCTACATCAACGGCATCTATGAGAGCCGCAACATCCCCAAGTCCTACAAAGGCATCTCCACGTCCGGCAACTACATGATCAACACGCTGGACTGGCTCTACACCCGCGTCAGCGTGGGCTCGGAGACCCTGGACCTGGCCAAGTCCAAATTCAGCGACTTCACCCGCACCCTGGACATGCGCAACGGCATCGTGGTCCGCGCCTTCACCTGGAACCTGGCCGGCGGCAAGAAGATCAAGGTGAAGTTCGAACGCTTCGTCAGCATGGACACGGCCAAGCTGGGCGCCCAACGTATCAGCTTCGAGTCGGTCAACTTCAAGGGCACGGTCAAGGTGGTCAGCGCCCTGGACTTCGACACGGTGCACGAGACCAGCGGCAACAAGAACCTGTGGAACGGCCTCAAGCAGGGCGCGGCCAACGGCATGCCCGCCATCCTGGCTGAGACCCTGGTCACCAAGAAGAAGGTCTTCTCTGCCTTCAAGCTGACCAGCACCGCCAAGGCCGCCAAAAAGAGCTGGAGCGAGGGCAAGAAAGTGGGCCTGCAGCTCACGTTCAGCCTGGCCCCGGGCGGCCGGGAAGTGATCGAAAAGCTGGTGGTCAACGAGGCTCGTTTCAGCGACAAGGTGACCACGGCCCAGGCCTGGAGCCAGGGCGCGGCCCTGGCCAAGAAGCTCAGCGCCACCACCTTTGACGCGGCCGCCCGCAGCCACACCAAGTACTGGACCAACCTTTGGTCCACCCTGGACTGCACCATCGAAGGCGACGCCGAGAACCAGCAGGGCCTGCGCTACTGCATCTTCCAGCTGCACCAGACCTACCACGGCTCGGACCCCAAGGCCAACATCGGCGCCAAGGGCCTGACCGGCGAGTTCTACAACGGCCACACCTTCTGGGACTCCGAGGCCTACTGCCTCAATTTCTACCTCTTCAACAACCCCAAGGCCGCGAAGAACCTGCTGCTCTACCGGCACCACCTGCCCCAGGCCAAGGCGCGCGCCAGGGAGATCGACTGCATCGGCGCCTGTTTCCCCTTTGCCACCATCAACGGCGAGGAGGATTGCGGCCTGTGGTGGATCGCCAACACCGAGATCCACGTGGGCCTGGCCGTGTTCTACGCGGTCTGGCACTACAGCAAGATTACCGGCGACAAGGCATTCCTGTACAAGGAAGGCGCCGAACTGTTGGTTGAGTTGAGCCGCTTCTACGCCAGCCGCGGCCAGTACGGCCAGAAGAGCAAGAAATTCGGCTTGTATGGCGTGATGGGACCGGATGAGTTCAAGCTCATGGTCAACCACAACGCCTACATGAACCTGCTGGTGAAGATGACCTTCGAGTACACGGCCCAGGTGCTGGACGAAATGGCCAAGAAGGCCCCGTCCGCGCTGAAGGCCCTGGTGAAGAAGACCGGCCTGAAGGCCGGGGAGAAGGCCGAGTGGCTGAAGAAGGGCAAGGACACCCTGGTGCTGCAGGACAAGAAGACGGGCGTCTTCGAGCAGAACGAGGGCTTCTTTGACATGCCCCACAAGGACTTGAAGTCGATCCCGGTGGAGGATTTCCCGCTCTACCACAGCTGGTCCTACGACCGGCTGTACCGCTATGACATGCACAAGCAGCCCGACGTGGTCCTGTTCCTGTTCTTCTTCAACCGCCAGTTCAGCCCGGCGGTGAAGAAGGCCAACTACGACTACTACGAGCCGCGCTGCATCCACGAGTCCTCGCTGTCCCCGGCCATCCACTCCATCCCGGTGGCGGAGATCGGCTACCACGAGCAGGCCTACCAGTTCGCCCAGTACGCCTCGCGCCTGGACCTGGACAACTACAACCGCAACACCCGCGAGGGCCTGCACACCACGTCCCTGTCCGCGGCCTGGATGAACCTGATCTACGGCTTCGGCGGCATGCGCTCGGACGGGCCGGTGCTTTCCTTCGAGCCTTCCATCCCCAAGAAATGGAAGAGCTACAGCTACCGCGTGCTGATCCAGGGCGGGGTGCTGGAAGTGAAGGTGGACAAGAAGAACGTGCACCTGGCCATGATCAAGGGCGGCACGCTGGACGTGGACGTCTTCGGCAAGCGCAAGAAGGTAACGCCCGCCGGGGTTTCGGTGGCGTTGCCGGCGGCCCGCAGGGCCTAAAAGGGCCAGGAACGGCTTTTTATCGGCAGAATAAGGACTTTAAGGCGCCCCTTCCCATTGACGGAGGGGCGCCTTTTTCCTTATTATCTTTGTCCCCAGCAAGCGCTGGGGTTTTTTGTCTTTGCCGGTGCATTACCGGCCCAGACCCTTGTCCCTGTCCAGCGCCGGCTTTGACCATGGCCGGCGGGCCGCAGGGGCTTTCCCGTGCCATGCACGGGATATCCAGGAGGGAAACATCGTGGCTAAAATTCAAGCCTACGAGAC
>Ga0210401_10003572_pt1 | contig 16594 bp, 17 predicted proteins | sample IncBWH32MmetaG_FD_150866 | JGI IMG/M metagenome (GOLD analysis project Ga0210401, IMG submission 150866) | Forest soil microbial communities from Barre Woods Harvard Forest LTER site, Petersham, Massachusetts, United States - Inc-BW-H-32-M | ecosystem: Environmental > Terrestrial > Soil >... | reverse complement strand
CGATGCCCAAACCACTTCGGGGGGCTCTGGCGGTCCGCTTTTCAATAACGAGGGCAAAGTCATAGGAATTAACTTTGCCATGGTACGTGAGTTCGGCGGATCGAATTTTGCGATTCCCGTCGCCTATGGAAAATCACTCCTGAAACCCTGAGGCGCGCGCAAGATTTGTATCGAATTGGTTATGCAGCGCAAGAATGCTCCTCTCGGTCTCCGTGGCTTAGGAACAGCTCCAACCTGCGGGCCGGCCGCGGGCGGGTCGTATGCCAGAGAGGAGACCACTCGGAGCGGCACACCCTGCCGCAACCAGTACCCTGAGCGAGGGAAATCTCGATGAGACAAAGTGCCTTTCTTAAACATGCGGCGCCCAGCCTTTCTCGTACTCGCGGCCCCACATCTTCATCGCTTCCGGGTCGCCCTGGATCCGTCCATCTTTCGTGTCAAGATGCAATTCGCGGTTCACTTCCCACGCGATGTTGGAAAGCTGCAGCATCGTAACCGCTACATTGCCGACAGAGATAGGAGCGTTGAGTTTCTCGCCCTTACGAATTCCCGCAATGAAGTTCGCGAAGTGGGCGTCAGTCATGGAATCGCTGCCGATCAGGTCGGCGGATGAACTGGTATTTCCGGCCTTGACCTTACTTGTCTTGTTTCCGTTGAGGTCATATATCTCGTATCCACCGCGATCGACGAGCACCGTCCCAGTAGTTCCCATGATTGTCGAACCGCGATCGCGGCGGTAATACTTCATTCCCTGGCAGCTCTTGCCCTCCCACGAAATCATCTTGTCTTCGTACTCGAAACTGGTCACCAGCGTGTCATAAAACTGCCAATCGTCCTTGAAGTGGTATCTGCCGCCAGATGACGTAACCCGCTCGGGATAGTCGACGCCAAGCGCCCAACGGCAGACATCGACTTCGTGTGTGCCGTTATTGAGCGTCTCGCCGGTGCCGTAAATCTTGAACCAATGCCAGTTATAAGGATGCACGTTGTCGGTATACAGACGGCGTGGCGCTGGGCCCTGCCACAGGTCCCAATCGAGCTGCGGCGGCACGGAGACTTCTTTGCCTGTGCCAATCGACTTCCTCGTATTTACGTACCAGGCTTTGGCGAAGTAGGGCCTGCCGATAATTCCTTCATGAATTCTTGTGATGATTTCGATGGTGTGGGGTGAAGAGCGCTGTTGTGTTCCGATCTGCACGAGCTTGCCATACTTCTGCTGCGCTTGCACCAGCATCTCGCCCTCAGCAGGATTATGGCTGCACGGCTTCTCCACATAGACATGCTTGCCCGCCTGCAATCCGGCGATGGCCATAGGCGCATGCCAATGGTCGGGCGTGGCAATGGTGATGGCGTCAACGTTTTTCTCTTCGAATGTCCTGCGAAAGTCTTTCTCTGCCACCGGAACCTCGCCAAACTCCTGTTGAGCGCGGTCGGCGAACTTTCTGAGAATGTTGCTGTCTACATCGCAGACATGCGAGACGCGCGCAACTCTCCGGTTCGCCTTGAGCGCCGTGAGATGTGCATAGGCGCGGCCATTAAGACCGATCACGGCGAAGTTGAGTCGCTCATTAGACCCAAGTATCTGGCTATAGCTTTTTGCCGTGGTTCCCACAGCCAGGCCCGCCGCGCCCACAGCCAGAGCATCGAGGAACTCTCGTCGTGTAGCCATCGGTTCTCCTTATCGCTGGTTTTTGTTGTCGCAGACGGCTACTCCTGATCTGTCGCCAGCTGACAAGAAAGCCTCTGGTCAGCAGGAAATTCCAGCTTTTGTCAGTGTCTTCTTGAGTCCATCCATGCTGGCGCGTGTGGACGCTTCTGGCGTGCCAGCGCCGCGCCAGTGGGTCTCGAGACTTAGCCCGTAGTGGAAGCCACCACGCTGCAAAGCCTGAAGTTGCCCAACCCAATCCACGATACCGCCGCCTACCGGAGCCCAATCGTATTTGTGGTCCGGCTTGTGCACCACGTCTTTGCAGTGGCAGTGTCCAATGCGCTCTTTCGGCAGCAATTCATAGCCGGTTGGATAGGGCGTACTGCCGATGGCCGCAGCATTGCCGGGATCCCAGTTCAGCATGAAGTTCTTGTTTGGAATCGCCTTCAGCACAGCAGCCGCCTCTTCGCCCGTGGCTGTGTTGCAGGACATTTCGTTTTCAAGGAGGAGGACGAGGTTGTCTTTGGCGCAGCGTTCCGCAGCCTGCTGCAGTTTCGCGTTGATCGCCGCCCGGTAAGGCTTCTGATCATCCAGCCGCCAGTAGTCGAAACAGCGAATCCTCTCCGTATTGAAAGATTTGGCAAGCGAAATACACCGCTCTAGCAGCTTATCCTGCGCGCCGGCATCGAAGTCCGCATGGAACTGGTCGCGCGTTTCGCTCTGTGAAGACCGCGGAGCCCCAGGCCAGTCTGTCTTGAACAGCGGGCTTGCGATATCCGTGACGCGCAGCTTGTGTTCTTCGAGAATCTTCCGCGCATCCTCAACTTGTTTCGCGTCGAGTTCGGTCACGTTCTTGTTCCACATCGAGCGCAGTTCGATCCAGAGCAGCCCAAAATCGCTGGACACGATCTGACACACCTTCTCGAAGTCCTGCGCGATCTCGTCATTGATCACCGCCAGTCGGAACGGGCACGTGCCTGCGCCCACCGCCAACGGGTTCATCAGTGACGATGCGCCGGCTTTCTTTACCAGAGGCGACATTGCCGCCCCGAGGCCTGCCAGTCCTAGGCCCGCGAGCAACCTGCGTCGTGTGTACCGCATGCGCCCTACCTCTTACGATTCAGGCGATTCTCGCCGTGGCATTCCATCATTTTAGGCCCTCGCGTGTTTCCCCCCTATTGGTTGACGCCGCTGGCCAGAAATCCTCCGTCGACGACCAGAGTCTGCCCGGTAACAAAGGATGCGGCATCGGAGCATAGATAGACCGCAGCCCCGACGAGTTCCTCGGTACTGCCAAAGCGCCCCATCGGCGTCCGTGTCAGCAGTTCCTGGCCGCGCGGCGTGTTGGCGAGCATGTCTGCATTCAGAGCCGTGCGGAACACACCGGGCGCGATGGCGTTCACCGTAACGCCCTTCCTTGCCCACTCCACGGCAAGCGAGCGCGTGAGCGAAACCACGGCTGCTTTGCTGGCTGCGTACGCAGCGACTTCGTGGAGCGCAACGAAGCTGTTGAGAGATGCGATGTTGACAATGCGGCCGTAGCCACGCTCCAACATGTGCCTGCCGAAGACCTGGCACGCGCGCAGGGTTCCGGTGAGGTTCGTGTCCACGACATCGGCCCACTCTTCTTCCGGCATGGTGACCGTGGGCATGCGCTTGATTTTTCCGGCGCAGTTAATGAGGATGTCCACTTTGCCGAAGCGCCGGAGGGAGGCAGCGAGTAGTTCTTCGAGCGAAGTGCGGTTGCACACATCGGCGCACAGGCGCAGGGTTTGGAGTCCACGTCGTTCGATCTCGGCCGCGGTTTCGTCGACTTGTTCCTGGCGGCGCGCCGAGGCGATGACATCAGCTCCAGCATCTGCGAGGCCGAGGCTCAGGGTGCGTCCGATCCCGGAGGTACCTCCGATCACAGCGGCGGTTTTGCCTTCAAGGCTGAGGATATTGGTCGTCATTATTTCTCCGCTCCGGTGGTGAGCAGGCCGGCTTCGCGCAGCCGTCCAAGTATCTCTTCGACGGCTTCCTCCGGTCTTCCAGCAACGGTGACGGGCCAGGCATCGGACGGCACTTCCAGCGTGGCCAGCTGGCTGTCGAGCAGGCCGGGGTTCATGTATGGATGGTCTCGCGATTTCATGCGCTCTGTGATCAGAGAGGTGGGTGCATGCAGGTAGACCAAGCGCATTTCGCTCTTTGCGAAGCCGTCGGCCAACCACTCGCGATACTGCTGCTTCAGCGCCGAGCAGGCCAGAATGACAGTCTCTCCCTTTTGGCGGTACTGAAACATGCGCTCACGCAGAGCCTTGAGCCACGGTTCTCGGTCGGCGTCGGTCAGTGGGATTCCGGCAGCCATTTTCCGCCGATTTTCCTCTGGGTGATAGTCGTCGGCGTCTTCGAACTTCCATCCCGTGCGAGCGGCGAGCATCTTGCCGATGGTCGTCTTGCCGACACCGCTCACACCCATCAAGACCACGATCATGGGTTGCGCCCCCCCAATTTACCGCGGTATGCCCACAGTCCCAGCCCAGGATTTGGAATAAAGAAGATTTCTTCGCCGTCAACTCGGTTGTAGCCATAGTGAAGCACCTGCGGGCTGTAGCGCGTGAGCATGGTTTTCAAATCGCCGTATTCAAAGCCCACGCCTTCAACCTCTTCTCTGCTTAAATGACCGGGGCACAACCGGATGGTGAAGCGACCTTCGGAGGAACCGTGGATGAGGTGAGCCGCCGCGCTCAGGTCGCTGGCGAGATCCGCATTGACATTCACCGCTTCGAGGGTAGCCGGAGTTCCGCGATAACCATACTTGCGGATCAACGCGTCAATATCTCTGTCTTCACCAAATTCCTTTACGCCCGGCGCGAGGATGATCAGCTCTGCGCCGTCGGCCAAGGCCATCCGCGTACGGTAGACAGCCTTGTTGCCCAGCCATGTGCTGTGAAATTCATGCGGATCGAGATAAACGACAGCCTTCTGCATCGGCGCATCCATCGTCTCGAAGTTCACTTGCAGGCTGAGCGCGGCGGCGCGGTGAAAGCACTCGGCATCGTCGCCGATGAAAAGCCCGCGCACGGCCAGGCAGCCGTCCGCAGTGCGCCCAATGACGGTAAGCACGTAGACAATGGGCAGATGTCGCAGGAAACGATCGGCCGCGTAATTGAGAAGGTTGCGCACGGGATTCTCAGCGCGGCCCATGATGCGCTCCATCCCATAAACCGCGCCCAGGTAATGGCTGCGGTTTATTGAGTCGCGGCCTCCGGTGCCCACCAGAATGTTCTTGTTGTAATTCGCCATGCCGATGACTTCATGAGGCACGACCTGGCCGATCGAGAGAATGAGGTCGAAGCCACCGTGTGCAACCAGCCGGTTCACCTGCGCCGGCCACGAATAGTTCAGCTTGCCTTCCGATTGCTGGTGGATGAATTCCGCTGGAACCTCGCCCAGAGTCTCGATGCCCGTTCGCCAGTCATGCACGCGGAAAAGCTCTTGTGGCATGGCGCCAAACATTCGCGCGATCTGATCGGGCTGCATGGCCGCATGTGTGCCAAGAGCGGGCAGAACCGCTTGCAACCGGTCGCCGTAATATTCCCACGCGTAGCGCGTCAGGTCGCCAGAGCGGGAATGGATGCGGCTTTGATCGGGAGGTACAGCGAGTACGCGATTTCGTTGCCCCAGCTTGGCAAGACTCTCTGCAAAAAGATTTTGCAACTGTGGAAGCAGATCACTATTAACGTCACCCGTTGCGCAGTAGAGGCTCATACGGCGAATTCCACCTTCTTCAATCCGGGAGCGAGCACGTAAAGAACGATCAGAGCCAACAGATAAGCGCTGGAGGCAATGCTGAAAAGGATCACATAACTGTGCGTCAGCTGCAGGATGTGGCCTGCGAAAAAGGCAAAAAGTGCGCTGCCCAAAGATCCTGCCATGCCGCCGATACCGACCACCGCGCCCACGGCGCTGCGGGGAAACATATCCGACGATGTTGTGAACAGATTGGCGGACCAGCCCTGGTGTGCGCCGGCGGCGACACCGATCAGCGCGATGGCGCTCCACAGCGACTTGACACTTGCAGCCGTGCAGATGGGAACAACCAGTGAAGCGCAAACGAGCATGGCCGCAAGCCGCGCGTAGTGGCTCGAAAGTCCAAGGCGACGGAAGGGCGCGGGCAGCCAGCCTCCGCCGACACTGCCAATCGCTGAGACGTTATAGACGATAATGAGTGGCAGACCTAGGTGCGAGAGGTTCAGATTGAATTTCGCGCTAAAGTAAGACGGCAGCCAGAATAAATAAAACCACCAGATCGGATCGGTGAGGAACTTAGCGACAGAAAAGGCCCATGTCTGGCGGCAGGTCAACAATCGTCGCCAAGGCACGCAAGGACCCAAGTCCTCGGCTGCTTCCTGGTAGATATACCGCAGTTCCCTGGCAGTCAACGTGGGATGATCGGTGGGCCTGCGGTAATTGCGAAACCACCACACAATCCAGAGCACACTGAAGAGGCCAGTAGTCAGAAAGGCCACGTGCCAGCCCCAGCGCAGCGTCACCCATGGCACGATGGCAGGAGCCAGAATCGCTCCGACATTTGCGCCAGAGTTGAAGATGCCCGTAGCCAGTGAGCGTTCTTTCTGCGGAAACCACTCGGCTACGGTCTTGATCGCGGCGGGGAAATTGCCAGATTCCCCGAGTCCAAGGAAGAAGCGCGCAAATCCGAACTCCAGCACGGTGGTGGCCAGCGCGTGTCCCATTGCGGAGAGGCTCCACGTCACCATCACCAACATGTAGCCGACGCGCGTGCCCAGCTTGTCGATCAGCCGGCCCGCCGCCAGCAGGCCAATCGCGTAGGCGATCTGGAACGCATCCACAATGTAGCCATAACTTACTTCCGTCATGCCGATACTGTGCTCGAGGGTTGGCTTGAGGATCGCGATTACCTGGCGGTCCATATAATTGATCGAGGTGGCGACAAACAGCATGGCACAAATGGTCCACCGCACCCCACCCAGACCGGCGCGTGGAGCGGATCCGGGAGATGAGCCGCTGTCCGTCTGGTTGTCGAAAGCCGTCGTATCCGCCATGCCGCGCTCCTACAGTCGATATGCCTTTTTCACCAGCCCGTAGGCGAGGTCTCGCGCCACTTCCGAAGCCTCTTCCTCCTCCAGTCTATGTTCAGCAACCAACTTCGCCAGGAAAGCGCAATCCATGCGCCGCGCCACATCGTGCCGTCCCGGAATCGAGAGGAAGGCCCTGGTGTCATCGTTGAAACCCACGGTGTTGTAGAAGCCGGCCGTCTCGGTTATGCGCTGGCGGAAACGCATCATGCCCTCCGGACTGTCGTGAAACCACCACGGCGGTCCGAGCCTCAGGCACGGATAATGCCCGGCCAGCGGGGCTAGTTCTCGGCTGTAGACTGACTCGTCTAGCGTGAAAAGAATGATCGTCAGATCGCGCTCATTGCCGAATTGATCGAGCAAAGGGCGCAGTGCGTCCACATAATTCGTCGGCATCGGCATGTCCGCACCTACGTCGCGACCGTATCGCTCATAGAGCTTGCGATTGTGGTTGCGCGCGCTGCCCGGGTGAATCTGCATTACCAGCCCGTCTTCGAGGCTCATCCGCGCCATTTCTGTCAGCATCTGGGCACGAAAGAGTTCGTGTTGCTCGGCATCGGCGCTGCCAGCGATCACCCGACGAAAGAGTTCCGCGGCCTCTGTTGTGGGAAGATTCGCAGTTCGCGCCGTGGGGTGCCCGTGATCGGTTGCCGTGCAGCCGAGTTCACGGAAACGGCCGCGCGTCCTTCGGAGCGCATTCAGGTAGCCCGCCCACATCGAAGTATCTTCGCCGGTCTTCTCGCCTAGCTTTGCGACACTGCCGGCAAATCCCTCAAAATCAGGATCGACAACCGGATCTGGCCGGAAGGTCGGCAGGATCCTCCCTTTCCAGTTCGATTCGCGAACGGCCTTGTGATCGGTCAGCGAATCGAGCGGAGAATCGGTGGTCGCCAGCACTTCTAAATTGAAATGCCCGTACAGAGCGCGCGGCCGGAACTGCGGCGTAAGAAGCTTTTCTGAAATCGTGTCGAAGTAAAGATCGGCGGTCTGTTCCGACAGCCGCTGCTTAAGTCCGAACAGCTCCTGAAAGGCAAAATCCAGCCACATGCGCGTCGGCGTTCCCCGGAACAGACAATAATGGCTGGCAAAGATGCGCCAGACTTTCCGCGGATTCTTCAGTGCCGTTTGCCCAATCTCAAGATCTTCCAGGGAAACTCCCTGGCTGTAGAGCATGCGGAAAATGTAGTGGTCGGGCTGAACAAAGAGTTTTGCAGGATCGGGGAACGGCTCGTTCTTCGCAAACCATGTGGCGCTGGTATGCCCATTAGGACTAATGATGGGCAAGATTCGCACTTGCTCATAAAGTGTCCGGGCTATCCTTCGTGTGCCGGGCTCGGCCGGGAACAGACGATCTGGATGGATCAGCATGACTCGAACACTACTTGGCGCTTCGCACCGGCGAACGGAGATGCAGAAGCGGCACTTCGGTCTTCACCAGCGTTGACGTCACCTCGCCAGACGCGGAGGCAGCGATTACTCCTCCAGACAAACCAGCTGCTATCGATGCTGCCCCTGTCTTAAGGAAACCCCGGCGGTTCTGGTTACCGGCGTCCCGCGGCGCGGCGTCATTCGTTTTCATGTCCATCGCTCCAAGTCATCCGAAATAGAATACCGATTTCTTGGGAACTGATCGATCGCGCGAGTATATTTTTCTCTTTGCGAGCCAGTCAACCTTTTGCCTTCTTTACTTCTACTTCTGTTCGCGTTGTGCAGCTGGTTTCACCGTCTGTTGAGAGCACCCGATTTCTATTCATGGTACTGATCGGTGCTCAGGAGAGATGAAGAATGAGTCGTCGAGTGCTTCCCTTTTGCTTCCTGGCCGCATTGCTGTCACCGACAATTGCATTTTCCCAATCATTCTTGAGCCAATATAAAGGCTTGCCTTACCACGACACCCGCTATAGTGGCGGTCCACAAGAAATACCGGGAAAGATCTTGTGCGCATACTATGACTTGGGCGGCGAAGGAGTTGCGTATCATGACACCGATCCACAAAATCACGGCAGCGGAGAGTTGAACCCGGCTGATGGGACCTATCTCAATGAATTTCGTATCCATGAGGGAGTGGATACTTCATACACGAAGTTTCAGCGAAAGCCAGATTCGATTGACGACAACCCCTTCGACAAGATCGTGCCTCCTGCAGACCTGCTTTATGTTGGCTGGACCGAACCCGGAGAGTGGTTCAACGTAACGATAGATGTGGCACAGTCGGGAACATACGCGGCCGATTTCCTTTACACATCGAATCGCGGCGGCACAATATCAGTCGATGTAAACGGAAAGGACGTAACCGGACCTGTGCCGATCGCAACAACAAATGATCCTGCAGACCCGATTGCCTGGCGTCAATGGCACCATTGGAATCTGGCTGCGCAACTTTTCAAAGTCCGTCTGAGCAAAGGCAAAAATGTTCTCACCGTGCACATATTGACAAAGGGAAACATGAATCTCGCCTATTTCGACTTCAAACCGGTCCGCAGATGAAACGGAACCTGTCAGCGATTCAGCTCAGTGTCACACGTAAGCCCGTCGCATGGGGAACAATAACGGAGCACTTGCCTTGCTTGAGGGACTCCGTCTTCATCGACATTGTGATCTGTGCTTCGCGGCTGTCTAATCCCGGTGCGTGTAATGTCTCGGTGTGCACCACCCCACTCGCGTCGCGACCAAAGTCGAGTTCTACCTCAAGGTCTGCTTCCGCGTCCTTGTTCAGAATGATCACAGATGTTTGCCCGCCAGGCAGTTTCGCAGCATACGCCGTTGCATTTCCCTCCGCATCCTGCAGCTTCTTCGAGAAGTCGGTCTTCAACATTGTTCCGCCACTGAACGAGCCCGCAAACTTGAGCCCATACGCGACGGGCTCCAGCACATAGTCCGAGCCAAATGTCCCAATCGGTGTATAGAAAGGATGCGGATGAGCGGCAATCTGTTCGGGAGTTTCGCCATTCGCTTGGAGAAGCGCGTCGCCGGGCAGAGATCCGCCAACGGAATTGGCCACAGACTTGCCCGTGCCACCGTGCAGATTGATGCCGGAATAATCATTACTGGCCAGAAGAAGCGAATAATCGGAAGACCAAAGCGCAGCGGCAAAGACGTCGGAGACACCTGGCTTGCCTCCGCGATAGCACGTGTTACCTTCAGTCATGCGTACGCGCGCACCGATCTTGCGGGCTGCCGCTGTTGCGATATTTGCCGTGTTCTGCACCTTTTGCATCGTTGCAGGTTTCAGCAGATTCGGAATGTTGACCTCGGGGTTTGTCGCCGGGCCGCCAAAGTAGTAATGATGAGTCAGGGTCGTTACCTGGGGCGGATCCTGGATGGAAGGCCACTGATCAACGATCTCAGTGAGCCATGACACGGCACCGACAACATCAGGCATGCCGAACTTCGCTGTGGGCACCCGAGCTGCAATGGCGCGCGCCAACGTGAGCCATTCTTCCAGGTACGTCTTGGCCGACCACGTCTTCGGATCGCGCAGGTGCCGGTCAAATAGATCCGCCTCGTTTCCGATCTGGAAATACTGAAGGCGGTCGCCCAGTGTCTCAGCTACAAAGACCGCTTCCTCCGCGGCGCGCGCAGGTGTATTCGTGCCCATACCGACGCCGTACACGCAGGTCCAACCAGTCGCTCGGAGGAACTCCGCCAGATTCCTGATTGCCTCGACAGTCACCGCGTAGTACTGAACCTTCGGCTCGCCCGTAACCTCACGGACTTGCGGATGCGCCGGTTCTGGGGAATCAGGCTTAGGTTTCCAGTAAGCGAACTCGCTGGTGTTGCCCCCAAGGCGCAGAGCGCCCGTTGACGAGAGTGCTTTGAACTCGCGAATCAAGCCACTGTTCTGCGCCGAAAAAAAACTAGGGTCGGCGAGTTGCTGGACCTCATAAGACAGGCCGACAAAGTCGATCGGCATATGCGGACCAGTCGCATCCTTGGGGACGCTGAGGGCAACCCGGATCTTGGTTTGGCCCTGCGCGCGAAGACGTGCCGCAGCCACGGTGCAGGCAGCGGTGGCAAGAAACCTTCGTCGTGTGAGCATTGAATGCCTCGATTCGGTTTGTGGGCCTGGAGCACCCGCTACTTTCCGAAAGCTAAGAATACGATATGTTGCGGTATTCCATCTGGGTCTCTGTCGCAAGTGCTCGCGAAGGCTATTGCCCGGTTGACTTTTGCAATTTGTCCATCCGGCCTACGATTTTGGCGTCTCTCACGGCGCGTACCAGTGCAGTCCCGATGTCATCCTTCGTCACGTGTGCGCTTTCAGAGTGCAAATACCTCATCCGTGGGCGTGCGACGAGCAACGGCAGCGAGATCACCTTGGCCTGCGACATGAGTTTCGCCAGCCGCGAGAAGACCAACATCTCGCAATGGGAGGTCGGCGTTGGGATGGTCGCCGGCGGCGGCCCCATGGCCCGGCTTCCCGAACTCATCGGCCGAAACCGCGCCCTCGAGGTTCTGCTAAGCTCGGAAGACATCAGAGGGGACCAGGCCGAGGCCTACGGCTACGTGAATCGAGCCCTGCCCGACGCGGAGCTGGACGCCTTCGTAGATGCACTCGCGACCCGGATCTCCGGATTCGACAAGTGGGCGATCGCGAACACCAAGCGCCTCGTCAACACCAGCCTGCCGCCGGACGTCGAGATTGTTGCTGGGTGGGATGCGTGCATCGCTTCGCTCGGTCGATCCGCCGCCCAAGAGGGGATCAAAGCGCTGATGGCGCGCGGCTTCCACAAGCCGGGGGATGTCGAAAATCGGCTGGGATACTACGTGGGCCAAATTAAGCGCTAGGCCATCGCAGAAAGCTTCTTGTCAAATTGAAGGCTCAAAATGAACGATCAACAAAAGAAGGAGCAGTACCCTGGAACGCGAGATCAAGAGATCCGTGCGGCACTGGATCAGCATTGGGCGGCGTCCGATGCCAACGATTTTGAAACGGAGCACCGCATTTATCACGAGGACGCAGTGCTGGAATACCCGCAGTCAGGCGAGCGAACCCGCGGTCGACGCAACATTCAGCACCAACGCGCTAGTCAGCCGAGCAAAAAGCGGTTTACTGTCCGACGAATCATTGGCGGCGGTGATCTTTGGGTCACCGAATTCATCCTGACATATGACGGCAAGCCGTCCTACACCGTGAGCATCATGGAGTTCAGGGACGACAAGGTCGCGCGGGAAACACAGTACTTTGCGGATCCATTCGTGGCTCCCGCATGGCGCGCTCAATGGGTTGAACGGATGGACACATAATCTCGAGGCGCGAGAATTCCCCAACGACGCCGCAATGGAGGGATAAGAGGTGGATTGGAAACGGTTGGTCCAGTTTGCGCTGCTGGGTAGCAGTGATTTGGAACAATATGCCATCCTGCTGGTACGCGTATCGCTCGGGCTGTTCTTCGCCATCTCCGGGGCAAACAAATTGTTTGTCGCCGGCAGCACGCAAACTATGTACGAAACGCTGGTTGAGGCCAAAGTCCCGTTTCCCCACCTGATGACTTATTTCGTGTCGGGTGTCGAGTTCGTTGGCGGATCCTTGCTCACCGTGGGCTTTCTTTCGAGCCCGGCCTGCGTGGCTTTATTGGTCGATATGCTTGTCGCCATCCTGACCACCAAGCTTTCCGCCATGCCTAAAGGACTTTCGCCTCTTAACTGGCTCGACGATTTCCTCTACCTTCCGGAAGTCCTGTACGTGCTCTTCTTTGTTTGGCTGATCTGCTCTGGTCCGGGAAAGTTCAGTGTCGATCACTGGCTCGCCGGGAAGTTATGGAGGTGATCGATCGACGAAGCAGCTTGTTGCTAGAGCTAGGGCTTTGCGGGCAGCGGCTGCCAGAGCTCAATTTTATTCCCATCCAGGTCATAGATCCAGGCAAAGCGACCGTAGGATTCATCTTTTCGTTTGGCGTCAATCTTTACTCCCTCTTGTTTCAAGCGATCGAGCAAAGCATCCATGTCGTCCACGATGTAGTTGATCATGAACGGTGCGGGGCTGGGATCGAAATACTTAGTGGAGGCGGGAAAAACAGTCCAAACTGTAACGTGTTCCTTTTGCGGGTCGTCGTGTTCGCGCCACGGAAGCATCGCGCCTTGGCCTTTGTCAGCGAGTCCAAGATGCTTCGAATACCATTCGCGCATCTGATCACGATTCGCGGATTTGAAGAAGACGCCGCCGATTCCAAGGATGCGCCCGCGCTGCTCCATCTTCACAGGCGGCTTCGACTTTTCCGGTTGCGAAGATTTCACTTCCTGTCCTCCGGTTAAGCGGGCCGAGATGAGCAACAGCGACCCGAGCGCAATTGTGCTCCAGGGTATTCTTTGCACGTGTGGATTATACAAAGTTCGATTCGATGGCGAAAACGGTTCGCTCAAAGTTCGCCGCGATTCGCACTAAGCCGCGCAGATCGGTACTGCTACGGGTACCCGATCTGCAGTACGATTTTGCCGGACTTGTGTGGTGCGCCCGCAAGCATGCGTTGCGCCTGGCGCGCCTCCGGAAGCGGCAGGATTGAGCCCACACGCGCTGTGATTTTGCCCGCGTCAAATAATGTTGTGAGTGTCTGAAAGCGCGGTGGTCACCTCAGCGTAGAAGAAAATGGCCTCTGCTGGGAGCGGCTGCGTCGAGACCGAGGTGACGAGTTTGCCTCCGGGTTTCAACGCAGCGACGCAGCGTTGAAATGTACTGCCCCCGACCGTGTCGAGGATAGCATCCACCTGTGGGAGGTCCTGCTCGAATGCGGGCTTGCTCGAGTCGATGATGGATTTCACCCCCAAAGATCGGAGCAGGTCCTCGTCGTCGAGGTGGGCGATGGCCACGACGTGGATCCCGGCGTCTACGGCCATTTGTACGGAGTAGGCCCCGACGTTCCCCGCGGCTCCGACGACCATTACGGTTTGACCCCGAGTCGCCTGTCCATACTGTAAGAGCATTTGCCAGGCGGTGACGGCGATGACGGGAGCCGATGCTGCCTCGACGTAATTCAGCGAATGCGGTTTGCGGGCGATCATCCCGGCCCTGGCTACGGCGAACTCGGCCTGGGCGCCACAGAACTGCGGATTGGTGACGCCATAGACTTCGTCGGCCGGCGCGAAGCCCGTAACGCCGGGGCCAACCTCCTCGACGACACCGGAGAAGTCCGAACCGAGGGTAAGCGGAGGTTGCGGGCTAACCTTGCTCTTGCCATCACGGATGATCGCGTCCCAGGGAGCGACGCCCGCGGCCATCACGCGCACCAGAACTTCGTTTGGGCCCGGCGACGGCATCGGCACATCCTCGACCACCACGACGTCGGGCGGCCCGAAGCGATGAATCCTGACTGCCTTCACGGCAAATTCCTGCCCGCCTTAAAGACGCTCGAAAGCCGATTCATCCAAAAAACGACCGCGATAGCAAGATCTGTGATCATTTGATCCTCGGCGGGAGTTGATTAATCACTGCCGCGCCTGCGTTGCTCCCACGTTCGGCGGTTTTTCGCTGATGCCGCCTGAAAATCAGGCAAGTGTGGAGTTTTCATCGATATTTACGTCCTCCAAGTGTCGTCCCTTTCTCAATTAGCTCTTTCTTGGCGTCCCCGATTCTTATGCCGCTGAAACCGACTTCTTCTTCCCATCGAGTGCCGGTAGAAGAAGTTTCAGAAGCGCTTGATCAGAGAATGGGTTCTGACCTGAGATAACCTCGCGATCCTGAAGGACGTAGCTCTGCCATGGAGCGACCACACTTACGTCAGCGCCCGCCGTACGCAAGGCAAAGTCCGGGTAGAAGAGAACCTTACCACCAATCTCAAGCGGTTCCCGCTGCTGCTCTTCCGCTGTCGAAAAGATAGTCATCTTATATCCGGAATAGATCCAGCCTTGAGCCTTTGCGTGTGCTCCAGCGGCATCGCCCGCCGACAGCGCGGCGACCACTTCCGTCGAATTCGGAAGCGCCGCGAGAAGTGAAATCGGGCCATGGCAGAGCACTGCCGTAGGCTTGGATGTTTTATGAAAGTGTCTCAGCACGGTGCCCGCGTCGGGATCATCGAGTAGGTCCATCATCGGGCCATGGCCGCCGGGGACGAAAACAGCGTCATATTGATCCAGGCCCGATGCGATGACATCCGAGATACGAGTTGGATTTTTGAGCCCAGTCAGGGTGTCGCGGAATTTTAGATAGTCCTGAAGCTTAGCCTCGTCCCCACCGAAGAACTGGGCTATAGCTGAATTGACATCCATTTGCGGCGTGTTGCCTTTGGGGTTGGCGAAAGTGATTTCGTAGCCCTCGTTCATCAGGGCGCGAACCGGAACCGTCAGCTCGTTGAGATAGTAGCCTGCGCCGGTATAAACCTTGCCATCTTTCAAGGGCAAGCCATGACCGCTCGAGACTAGCACTAAGACTTTTCCTTTAGTCGTCATTGTCGTTCTCCTTTTTGAAATCGAATTCTGTTCTCCTGAATATGAGCTAGCTCATCGTCCGCGGCTTCCTCCAAAGTTCGCAAGGATCGGCTACCGCGGTTGATGTGCGTTATGCCCCGGGGAATCCAAACATCAACCACGACTGATTGGCCACCCAATGCGGGTATAGCTCCGTCATCTGATCGAACAGATCCTGGTCGGACGTCGCGGTTTTCTGCACCCGATCGAAGTCCTCGAGGTAACGCTTGGTGTCCTGGATCGTCGAGGGAGAGTCGGGCGCGCCAGGCTTCTTGTGACCGGCGACAACAATCGCCGGGTTCAGCGCCGCTAACCGGTCTAGCGCCGCGATCCAATTCTTTCGGCTCTCGGGGGTGGTGTCGCCGACATACATGCGGCATTGGTTGTACACAACGTCGCCAGCGACGATCAGGCCGATCGATGGAACGTAGAGAGACGTCGAATCGGGACTATCGGTGCGGCCCTGCTCGATGATGCGCAATTCGTGACCCTCGAGAGTGAACGTGTCGGGCTCATAGGGCTCGGGTGAAACCAAGTTGGTGGCGACCTGCCCAGGAAACATACGGCGGGCCAACCGCTCCACAGTGGGAGTGAAAGACATCTGCATGGCCTTCACCGTCTTGGGTGTTGCTATCGCCCGAGCGCCGGGGAAACGGTCGAGCAGAATGCTAAGGCCGTAGAAGTGGTCGAAATGGGCGTGCGTTATATAGATGGTCTCCAGGTTGCGGTTGTGCAGAGCGACCCAATCCGCGAGAGCCTTGGCCTCAGCCACCGTCCCCATTGCGTCCACCAGCACCGCGTCGTACTCGCCGAAGATTAAAGTCGATGTGATCGGGTCAAAGCCGAGCGCTTCGCCGAAGGGCTTTGGGCGCTCGCCGACCATCGTCTTTCCCGGGGCGGTAAAAACATTCACACTAAGCGTGTTCAAGGCGACAGGCGCGATCACGCGCGCGGCCTCTTTCAGTTCGTTTGTGACGACCATCTGGTACTCCTTTCGATGTCAGAGCGAGTGACTGTTCGAAGCAAAATTGGCAGAAGCGCCACGACGAATCAGTTGCACAAACGTATCGATCGAGACCAAAGTACTGGCTCGACACGGCAGCCCGGAAGGCCCCAAGCGGACATCCGCAACCGTTGAAATCCGCATCCCATCCGAGCCGAGCGTTAACCGTACGTGAGCTCGGTGCTCTGTCCGACCTCGATGATATAACCGTCAGGATCACGGATGTAGCAGCGCGTCTCGCCGTACTTGGGTATTGGTTCCGTGATGAACTCCGCTCCTCGACTTTTCCATAATTCATAGCACGCTTGAATATCCGCAACGCGGAAATTCATAAAGCTGTTGATGTGATTCGGGTCGGGGACGCTGAGCGTTACCGTCGGCTTATCCGGGGTCGGCCCGCCCCCAACGTTCAGAATCATCCAGATATTCGCAAGCTGAAGGTAC
>Ga0210401_10003571_pt1 | contig 16597 bp, 21 predicted proteins | sample IncBWH32MmetaG_FD_150866 | JGI IMG/M metagenome (GOLD analysis project Ga0210401, IMG submission 150866) | Forest soil microbial communities from Barre Woods Harvard Forest LTER site, Petersham, Massachusetts, United States - Inc-BW-H-32-M | ecosystem: Environmental > Terrestrial > Soil >... | reverse complement strand
CACATGCCCTTATGCTATTTCTCCCAACTCGATGGCATATTGAGTAAAAGGGGCAACTCTCTAGTCCCTTCAAACAAATTTCATTATCTATGGCTGACCATTTCCTTGCTTTGCTTTCCAAGTCAATACCGTCCAGGCTCCAAAACTGAGTCCCCAGACTATGCCAAGGTCTTCGACCGCACTAGTTCTAGGCACAGTAGTTCTATGTAGCCAAATATAATATATCCGAACAATTAAAGTTATCTATTCTGTTTTGCTCTTCCTCGCTGCGAAGTTGCGGTGGAAGTGTGATTCTATTCGAGGAAGACCCAACCTTCTCTTTTTGAATCCTTCATTGTTTCAACCTCATCTGCTCCGTGCACTCAGCGATCTGATCGTCAAGCTGTTTGATCTCTTGTCCCATACGAACATTGTTCGGCGCAGCTTCAAACTGCTCGAACAGCCAGTGGCGTTTGGCTGCCAACCCCTTGCGTTTGTCCTTCCAGCTAAGTTCTGTCGGTAGCATCGGTTCCGGAACCGCCGCATTCGGAACTTTCGCGAGGTCGATTTCTCGTGCGACGGGACTGTCAGCTCGAATTTTAAGGTTGTCCAGATATTTTCTTATTTCGCTGATAAGCATGTTAACAGGATAGTTTATATTAACCCAAATGGCAACTCCAGAAGCGAATCTGTTGCACCTCTTTGAAGAGGACAGCGATGAGCACGAGGGAACTTCGGCGCGCAGAGATATTGGGGGCGGGTGTAGAGCAAGACGCTTCGGTTGACCGATGCGGCAAAGATACTGGAGTTGAGTTACCGGCAGACGAAGAGACTCTGGAAACGGTATCGAGGGGAAGGAGCGAAGGGTCTGCAGCACCGCAGTGCGGGAAGAGGTTCGAACCGCGCGAAGCCGGAACCCTTGGAGACTGCCCGCGATTCTCGCGGTAGATTTTTCCCTTTTCAAACCACACACGTCGGCATAGATTGATGAAAGGGCCTGATTGGCGGAAGTAGGGGGCGAGCATGCCGAAAACGCCCAAGAAATCGAAGAGCCCGAGCCCCGAGTGCGCGAGACTAGTTCGGGATTTGCGGCAGGAACTCGGTTTTAATCAGGCGGAACTCGGTGCTGAGACTGCACTATTCGGCAATGGCTATCCCGGTGGGAACGTGGAGGGCAAGAGCCTACCGATCGAGCCTACATCGAACTCGGGAACCTCGCCAGAAACCCAAAGTGTTGGTATTTTTGGGGACGAGCCGGTCTGCATAATGAAACTTGCTGCGCGTCATGCCCAAGATGCGAAATCGTCTGCAGACGAGCACGTTCGCCAACCTCGGAACAGCGCGTCCAGGTAGCGTGGCTCAGAAGACCCACCTAGCCAAAGCTTGTCGCAATTCCCTTGCTGAAAGTCGTGGCAGCCACGCATGGTGAAACAGGCGGCCATCCATCTAGTCTTCTGTCTGGACCCGTAGAAAGTATGAATCGCCGCTCCTAGAGACTGGTTTCCGAATCCGGCCAACAACAAGCTGCCTGCGGGTTCGCGGCAATTCAATGAGCCCACTCATCCAGGACGGCTATATCCTTGGTGTAGATTATTCGCAAAGCGATCAAATGCTGTTGAATGGAAAAATCGTTATCGCCTGGCACAAGGATAGAGGCTTAACTAACGGTGTCTCGTCTTAGACGTTTCGATCACACCGAAGTGCTCGAGCCCAAAAATCACGGATACGAAGCAATCACGCTGGGCGCCAAGCAGCGCTGGACAATTCTCGCCAAAGTGCTTTGGTGGATAGCAATGGCTCGGTAAGAGATTCGAGCATGCTCGCCCCACTGACTATGCGCAAAGCTTCTCTACGGTGCGAACCAGTTCGGTAATGAGTTTGCTTTTGTCTAAGAGTAACGATGCGCCGTAGCTGTTTGAAAGTCCAACGGCCTCATCATCATAACAACGTGACATTGCTAAAACATGATCTGCGGAAGCTTGCAGTTCGGATCTGACGAACTCAGGTTTGAATTTGTATTGGTCCCGCATATGCAAGTCCATTAGTACAATTCTTGGCTTCAGTGCGAGGGCCTTCTCGAGCAATTCGGTGAAGTCTTTCGCTTCTCCGACGATTTCTATAAGAGGTTCATCCTCTAGAAAAACGAAAAGGACACGTCGAATGACGTCCGAGTCATCTGCGAGCAGCATTCGAATAGGGGTGATTTCAGGCCTCCTAATGAGGCATTGCTCTCGCAAACCCACTGTTTAGTCCTCTACCAGTGATGACTAGCCGTTGATGTTAGGATAGTTCTGAGCAAATCGACTGTCAAGGCGAATAGTGAATTAACGCGATTACCGGCAACCCTTGTTTCCGTGAGAGATTTTTCGCGTATTACACACCAGGACTTCCGTGAGTCGTACAACCAGGTCGCCCAGGTTCCTCCTTCAACGCAACGCACAAATCTCCGCGCAGTCCGTCAATGAACTGCAGGATGGTGCTCGCCTTGTTTTCAATGACGCATTCCATCACGATCTTGCCGACCGAGTTCCTCACCGCAATCGGTTCCCTATTCCTTCATTCCTTCTCCAATCCCTCACCTGCAGGTGCGCACTGGTGTCCCCGCGTATTTCGCTCCAGTTTGAGTGTTTAAAAGATGTCTTACTGGGAGGCGAACGTGGACACGCCCACAAATAAAGAAATAAACAGACAGTCTACATCTTGGTTTATCAGCGCGAAAAATGCGGCAGGCCAACTGTTCGCACCTATTGGTCAATAGTGTTCTCAAAAGCCGATGTGAAAGGTACGGCGTTCACGGTTAGCTGTCCGGAGAATTGTAGCGGTCCTGAAACCCTTCCTAGCAGACAAGCGCACTACATTGCTGAACTCCCTTGGAGGCGCGAGGAGCAAAAGACATTGCCATTGCCGTTGACGAGAGAGCGCTCCATCAGAATTTCTAATTGCCCGAACTGACAGCATTATCCCTTCCACGTGTATTTGCCGCACGGGCAATGTACCGTCTCGGCAGGATGTTTCTTTTCCAAGAGTTTCTGACAAACCGGACAGCTTCTTTGCCACATATTCAGACCTGGCTTTCCACTTACGAATAGGCTTGTTAGCGGAAGAAGGCTAGTAATTCAGGGCTCGCTTGTCTGTTCCTTTCTGCACACAATGTCCCTTAGGACTACATGTGGAGTTAGCACACGTCTATCACCAGATGGATTCGTCGTTTCCCTTCGATGGCTTCCAAAGCAGCAAACTTCCGATCCACGTGTGGCTGTGAGCGAGGAACACCGGAATGCAGTTCACAACACGTCCCGGTCGGGACGCCACATGTAGGACAGGGAACCGAGGATACTTGTTTAGGGGTGAGTTCGCTCTTCTTCATTCTTGACAGAATGCGATTAAACGCAGTCGCGAATCTGTACAGTTTTGGACACTCACTAACCTCAGTCGCCAATAACGGACCTGTCCGTTATGCACGCGCTGAAACGGACTGCGTCCATACCTTCCTTGAGTCGCTCTAATTTGGTTGCAGGAATGAGAAGGTCTGTATGTCCGCAGTCCAAGCACGCCAATTATGCCGCAGAGACATAGATGGCAGGTAGACTCTGCCCAGTCTCCGGGTCCCGGTCGGTCACGCGGTTGCGGCTGTCGGTTGACCAAAGGACTTCACGGCCACCGCCTCGTCATTCTTGATGTCGAAGACGGTATATAGTTTTGTCATTTGCATCAGGTCTGTGACCTTGTCCGTGAGGTTGAGAAGCTTTAGTTCTCCCCCCTGCTTCCGGGCGCTCGTGAAGGAACCAACCAGTGCACCCAAGCCTGAGCTGTCGATGTAATGGACAGCGCCAAGATTGAGCAAAATCTGCTTATGTCCATTGTTTAACAGCTCGGAAACCAAGTCGCGCAATGCGGCACTTTCTTCGCCAAGTTCAATCCGTCCGCTGATGTCCACGACGGTGACACCGCCAACTTGTCGAGTGCTTGTGGTCATTTTCATCGGCAACCTCCTGAGAAATTCCAAGGCCTTTGACAATTCTCCGCGGGGTAAGAGTAAGCATCCAAAAGACGCCTGCCTGTTCAATATTGCACACCTCGGAAGATTGTCCCCACCAAGTTGTGCGTGATTTCTGATTAACGCGGGTGATCGGGAAACGTACTCCAAAAGGGGCGCCCTCTTGGAGGCCAGTACCAGAGTCCGGTTAACTATCGCGAAGCCAATATTCTTCTAGCTCGTGACTTTGGGAAATCCACGATTTGACTGGCCGAATACACCGACTCTCTTTCGCACGCCCCACATCGAAGAACAAAAACCTGCGATTCGATGTCCTTACCTTCTGATGCCCGGTGCGCGGCTCTATTTTCGAGTTTCTGAGAAACGCGAATAGGTTTGGCGCAGCGGTGACAAATAACGGCACGGAAAGTTTCAGGGGCGGCAATCATCTTAAGACCTCGACTCGGGAATCCAGCGGTGAGCGGGACTATACACGGAAATCTTGAAATCCGTCTACTCTCGTTCCCAGCAAAGAAGGACGGGCCCCGACGAACTACGGCATCAACCGACCATCATTCGTGGTCTGCGCATTTCATCTACGACGGCTTCTTGGTCGCGTTTGTCTTCGCAACAATCTCTTTGGTCGGCAGATGCATGGCGAAAAACTGGTTCGTGGATTTGTCAGCCAATTCTCTCAATTTCGCCAAAGCTTCTTCTCGTCCCACAATAGCCGCTCGCCAGACACGGCCTCCGTTGGACAGATTTTCGAACAGGTCATATTCACGGTTCATGTTGGCACCTCTAAACTCGGGAAGAGGAGCGAGAAGCGAACTTGAGGAGTTTCTACCCTAACACAAAGCTAGTTAACTCGATGTGACTGGGAACTTCGAACGATTCGCCCAACATGTTGCGGGGCACTCGGAGCGGGCAAAGAGTACCTCGGGGCTGGCTGCCCGGGTTTCGTTGCTCCGGATTTTACTTGTCCAATATCCGGACTAACTGGGAGTGTGCTGCGCATCAAGTTGGTTGTCCAACGCCCGGAGAACCCACTGTTGCAAAATGTCTCGAAAGTGAGGCCTTATTTCGCGAAAGACGAGACCCATGCCCGACGGCTTGACATAGAGGACTGATGCGCTGGCCTCGAAATATTCTCCTGAATTGTAAATCTTCAGCAAAACATGGCGCTGCATCTCGAACGACGCAGAAGTTTCGAGGAAACACCCCCGCAAACTTAGCTCTGTCACACGTGCGGGGGCAAGATCAGTAGGTGCGCTTTCAGGAGCGGCCTCGGCGCTAGCACTGAACGAAAACCTCAACCCACGGCGCTCTTGGTCCATTGTTGGAGCCTATTCCGTTAAATGATAGGTGTCGAGTCATCTGATGAACGTCTGGCACGAATTGCGCAATACCGGTCTTCTCATGACAACCGATAATGAAACTTTCTCTCCAGGGAAGTGTAGCCACTCGCAAACTTGCATGCCTTCGCGCGTGTCGGCGCTTTTGTGTTTCAAGGTTTGGTTACCCACTCCCCGGCGGGGTTTTCCCCGGAAACTGTGTTGGGTCCAAATCCTCCAGATGGCTTACGCTGATTATTTTATCCAAGGCGAGATCAATCGCCGGGTACTGGACGCCGCGAGGATACCGGGTGTCGGCGCTCACACCAAGTGGGGCAACTCAAAGTGCTCGCGGTGCTTGTTGCACAACCAAGCGCGCTGTTGTGGGATGGCCCAAATATCTCCGTTCGGCGTCCCAATCCCGGCTTGTGACCCGGCAATCGGGGCCTTCAGCAGTGTCAATCCCAATTTCACCTCCGGGATTAGGACACCTTCTGGTCTCATTTTCGTTTGGCATACTGTCTCCTTGGCCGATCATATCGTTTACCGGGGGTACCCGGCGCAAGGCGGCACCAAATTGAGGAATGGTTTGCGGGCATCGTGCTATAGTCGGTTACGCGGCGGAAAATTGGGGCCGTTGGGTCGGCATTTTGTAGCACGATTGTAGCAGCGCAGAGCCGTAAGGGCACTTTTTGCGGTAAGAGCGGCAAGCAGAATCAATAAGTTACGTTGTATCAGTGCCGATTAAGGGTTCGACTCCCACCCGGGCCATGTTTCCATGAATCCAAGCCAACAATTCGCCAGCTATCCCAGCTTGCAACGACGGCTGGCCTTGATCACCGGAGGCGCTTCGGGAATTGGCGCTTCGCTCGTGGAGCATTTTACCGCGCAAGGCTCGAAGGCGGCGTTTCTGGATGTCGATGAGGACGCAGCCCACAAGCTGGTGAGCGAAATTTCCACGCGAGGTTCCGAGGTTCCGGTTTTTCTGCGCTGCGATTTGAAGGATATCGCGGCCTTACGCGCAGCCATCGCGGAAATCGAGGACCGTTACGGTGCCATTCGCGTGTTGGTGAACAACGCAGCCAATGACGATCGCCACAAGTTCGCCGAAGTCACTCCGGAGTATTGGGATGATCGCATGGCGGTTAACCTACGCCATCAATTTTTCGCCATTCAGGCTGTGGCGCCTAAGATGACCGCTGCGGGCGGCGGCTCCATCATCAATATGAGTTCCATTTCCTGGATGATCCCCTCAACGGGGCAGCCAGCCTACATTGCCGCCAAAGCCGCCATCGTTGGTTTGACCCGCACGATGGCGCACGAACTGGGCCGCAAAAACATCCGTGTGAACAGCGTGTTGCCCGGCTCCATCCTGACTGAGCGCCAGCGCCGGCTGTGGCTGACGCCGGAATACGAGGCGGAAATCTTGGCGAGCCAGGCGCTTAAGCGAAGCCTGCTGCCGGAAGATGTGGCACGCCTGGTCCTGTTCCTGGCGTCCGACGACAGCGCTGCCATCACCAATCAGGCTTATGTAATCGATGGTGGCTGGGTCTGACCTTCGCCAACCGGCCATCCGGCTCTAAGCCGTGCCCTCTCCCGAACGCGCCCAAAAAAGAGAAGAGAGATTCCTTATTGCGCAGACTCCATTCGGAACTATCGAAATGAGAATTTGCCGCAAGCTGTTTAATCTGGATCGGAGAAACTGGGACAACCGCCTACCCGGTCGACGTATCGGGAACGGGCAATTTGTGTAGGTTCACTTGTCCATCGGAAGTCATAGGAAGGGCGTCCATCAGTATCAATTCTGTGGGTGCCTTGTCTGGTGAGAGGTTTTGCTTGAGGTAGTCGAGCAATTGCTGGATTAGTTTTTCGCGCAGAACGGCGAGACCGGGGACATTTGCATACCGCGCCAGTTGGCTGGCATCGAGATCAGCCTGGGGCCACGTGATGGCCTGGTGAACCGGCCGAGCGCTGTCGACAATCTTCCGGAAGACAACGTCATAATTTCCATCGGACCGCGAAGTTGCCCAGCTGAGGTCGACCCGATATCCGAGTTCTTGACCCAAAACGCAAATTGTCTGTGGGTCGATTCCAAGAAGTGATCGCCTTTCAAGCCGTTCTCGCAACTCGCCAACGGTTTTTGACGCTTCAGTCCTGGCGAGTTGCGAGAGTGCTTCCACGTCGTTTTCGATTCTCGCATTGATTACATTTTTTATCGCAAGAAAGTCCGGATTGCTGTTCCGTAGAAGAGCAGCAATGGAATCCAAGGCCAAGCAATCCAAAAAGGGAAGCTCAAGGTTTCCATCCTGCGGCTTATCCAAATGAAGAATTGCATTGTATCGAAACCGAGTCATTTCAGTATCGAAGTAGCCTAGCTTTGGGTGAACTTCCACTCTATTTATCTTCGGGAACCGGTCCCGCAGGGCCAGGAAGAACTCAGGCGAAATTACCAATTGCTCTTCAGACCGGATTCGGTGGAACACCCGCTCGCGCAATTCCCCGAGACTCATCGAGGATGGAGCCTGATACAGTTCAATCGAAGCGGCATAGGGCTCCAGCAAAACCAGGCTTCGCACATCGCCAATGAAAATTAGGCCGCCGGGCTTCACTACGCGAATAGCCCCTTGTATGACCTCGAGCAGGTAAGAGAGACTGGGGAAGTGCTGCGCGACGGAATTCAAGATGAAGGTATCGAAAGAATTTTCGGCAAACCCCTCAAAGTTTTCCGCGGAGCGTTCTAGAAGTGTGACGTTGCTCCAATCTTCGCCCAATTCCTCCATTTGCTTTCTGAGTTTCTTTAGAACTGCGGAGGAAAAATCTGTGCCGGCGTAACGCTTGCACTCACGAGCCAGGCGCAGCAGCAAAAGCCCCGTGCCGCAGCCAACTTCCAGAATCTCCTGCGGGTGGAAAGTCCGTAGCTCTTGCACCGTGAGTTCGACCCACTCGCGCATAGGTTCGGCAGCAATAGGTTGCCTGGTATAACTGCTATTCCACCCCGCGGTGTTGAAGCCGGGACTGGAGAGACTGGCCTGTTTTCCGAATTGTGAAAGGTCAAACGTTTTGCGCCACGTCTGGACCCGTTTGCGTTCAGCTTCGCCGGCTGCAAAAACGCGACCGATGTAGTCGTCATCGGGCACTGCATACGCGACCAACCGCGCGTCTCCTGTGCCCTCGTCCTCCCAGACCACTACGACCGCGTCGCGGACGCCCGGATGAGTGCTGAGGATGGTCTCAGCATCCTGCTGCCTTGATCGTCGTAAATGCTCCGCGGACTCCGGGTTCATATTCGGACTTTCTCACCTGCTATCTTGAGTGTTACGTCGGTCTTACCACGAATCGAATTGCAAACGTGTCCGGAATACGGATGGGCAAAGCTAATCGATGGCCTTTACGTTGCGAAGCAGAGATCCAATCGCTTCGACGCTGTCAATCTGGGACTGGTCAAATCCAATCTCGGCAAAATCGATTCCATATTTTTCTTCCAGAAAAACGACCAGCTCCACGGCATCGACGGAACTTAGGCGGCCGCTGAGAAAAAAGGAAGTGCTGTCTGTGAACGGCTGCCGGTCGTGCCGAATGGCGAGCAAGCCCTTGAAGAATTCGCGAACTTCAGCGGTGTGATCCATGATGTCCTCAGAGATTCAAATTAAACAAATGCCCCATAAAACGAAAGTACTCCGTGAGCGGGTAGTTCCGGTCCGAGAACCCAAAAACATCCAGGAGACAGAAGAACAGCAGGACGAGGAACGATGGCCATAGTTGCCCACGAATGAACCCGGAAGGCGCGGGCTTGCGGTGACGCAATTGTGAAATGCTGATGGCAGCGGCAAGAAGCACGCAGTAAAAGAGGTAAACCCGATCGCTCATAAGGGCACCGCGGAGCCCTTGTCGCTGAACGAACGTCAGATCGCGCGCAAAATGATAGTAGGCATTGCCAAAGCATGCAGCGGCAAATATCGCGCCAACCATCCGAAGTTTGTGATTTTTTTTGAAGTATTTGAGGAAAAACGGGTAGAAAAAAACATCGACAAGCAATTCCTTGAAGTAAAAATAGTAGCGGTTGAAGAATTCCGCGACCGTCCTGGACGAGAGTGGCCGGTAAGTGTTTCGCAGGGCGTTAAATCCAGCCATCCGGCAACAGGCAATGATCCGGTGTCCGAAAGCGCTGAAGGAAATGAGGCTTCCGATAAACCCGACGAGGATGCTGGCCCAGCAATGATACCAAGGCAATGGCGTGCGGTTCGCGCTTAGATAGAGCGCCTCGCTGAACTGCGGAATATGCAGATAGCCGTATGCACAATAATTGAAAACCGCTCCGAACAGCGAAAGCATAATCGACCATGCCAGGAGCTTTATGGCTTTTAGTTGCGTGACGGCCAGCTGCTCGGGGTTGCGTGCTTCGATACCACGGAGATAAGCCGCGCCTTTTGCGAATGGCGTATTTGTCGAACCCCAAAAGGGGCGATAGGATCCGAGCTGCAGGCTGAACGGGTCGCGGCCGGCAGCTTTCTGATCGAGCAAGGAGTAGCAGATAAACCAGATGTATACCGACAAGCTGTTCGTGAAATCCCAAACCAGTTGGTAAGCTCTTGTGCCTTGAGGGGTGTACGACGCGATCACAATCAGAAGGGAAAACGAGCAGAGGAAAACAAAAACCGGCCTTCTCCCATACCAGGAGCGCGGCCAGAGTGTTGCGCACCAGAACAGCACGGCTCCCAACGTGAGGACCAACACGATCAAAGCCACGGAGTAAAATGGCTGTTTGAAGAATTTCCAAGGCACAATAAACGCAAAAAGTAGGGCACTGATCGTAACGAGTATCCTGCGTTGTGCGGGAAGAAACGTAATCAGAGCCAGGCACAGTGTGAGTATCAGCCAATCCGTGGATCCATACGCCAGCCCCAAACCGAACAATGCAAGCAGCACGAGCTTGCCGAAGACGGTCTGCGCGAATGCCACAACGGCAGGGTAGGTATCGACCCGAGGAATCAGGCGGAAGTTCCTGAGCCTGCTGAGGCCCTTAGGCGCGAGTTCGCCCGGTACGATGGTTGCGGAAGCGCTCAAAACTTTCCCTCATCTAACAATGTCACCAGCTCTTTACGGTTCACCTTGCCATGCGCATTCAGCGGCAAGGACTCCACACGATGAATGCTGGAAGGCACCATATAGCTGGGAAGCCGGCTCTTGATCCTCGACTTGAGGTCCGGCCCATCCTCACCGGTTTGCCCACTGACAAAGGCGACAATTCCGTCGGCGGAGCCGTGGTCGACCGGCCATGCCACGGCGGCGACGGCGTCGGTGCCGTAAATCTCGCGCAGGTAGCTTTCGACTTCTTCCAATTCGACGCGCTGCCCGCGCACCTTAATTTGATTGTCGATTCTACCGAGATGATGGAATGTTCCGGATGAATCGCGATAAGCAAGATCTCCGGTACGATACCAGCGCTTCCCCTGCAGAATGGGAAAGCTGACGCGGCTCAAGTCTTCCGCTCCAAAATAACCCGTGCTGAGTTGTGGACCCGCCAGAAGCAACTCCCCTTGCTGACCATCCGGTAGAAACTCCAAAGACGAATCCACAATGGCCGCTTCCATTCCCATGAGAGGAGTGCCAATGGCGACAACGTCACGGTTCGGGGTAGCGTTCTCTGGACCAGTGAATCGCTGCCCAATACAGACGACGGTGGCTTCGGTTGGACCGAACAGATCGTCCACCACGCTGTTGGGCGCAGCTTGCTTCCAGATCGAAGCGGTGAATACGGGTAATGGCTCTCCGGCCAAAAGTGAGTAGCGAAGGCTGGGGAGCGAACCAGAAGGGAGCATCTTCATTCTGTGCATGCCGCTGACAACCGACGGAACCGTGAAAATGCCCGTGCAGTTTTGTCGCTGGACAAAGCCCGCCGGAGCCATCAATTGGGAGGCAGGCACGATGAGCAGGGAGGCGCCTTTACTCCACACGACGAACATGTCGAATACAGACAGATCAAAGGTAATTTCCGTCATTCCTGCGAAGCGATCCGAGGGCTGCAGCGGGTAACGGGCTTGCATCGAGGCAATATAATGAGCGGTCCCATTCGCGGGAATCATTACACCCTTGGGAATCCCGGTGGTTCCCGAGGTGTAAATGATGTAAACGACGTGGTCAGGTTTGACCGGAACGGGTGCGTCGTGAACGTCAAACGCTGGAAGCACGTCCTTTCCTGCGAGCGTCACGCTCATGCCATTGTCCGCATGCATCACGGAAGACGTCGCCAGTTCAGGAGCGAGAATGAGCTTTGGGCAGTAACTTAGCACTCGCTTGGACAACGCGGCCACGCTTTCGGAGTCCACAATTAACGCGGCGGCTTGCAGCCTCTCAAGCAACTGGATGAGACGTGACTCTGGTAACTTGGTGCTGATCGGGACGTAGGTACCACCAGCCCAGCACGTTCCGAGAATTCCCATGTATGTTGCCGGGCTGCGTGAAGCCAGGATGCCTACTCGGGGGGCCTCGTCCGCCGTAGTCCGCCGCAGCCAGCCCGCGACAGGTTGGGCGAACTCCCGTAACCGGGAATAGCTAAATTCGCATCCGCCCACGGAAAGAGCCAAGCTCCCGGGAAACTGCAGAGAGCTTTCGTAGAAGCCGCGTGCGAGATTATGGTTCATCGGATCGATCGCCAGAACAAGTCATGATAGCAACGGCGGTGGGTCCAAAGAGTGGCGCCAAGGTGCGGCTGTGTAGGAACAGACAATAACAGGGGGAGAACGGGGGCCTCTGGCCACTGGTTTCTGACGACAGCTCTGCCATCACCTATCGGTTTATGTCATCGATGGCTGGGTCTGAGCGTACCCGTACCGGAGAAAAGCTAGGGCTCTATCTAGCGACACCGCGTCGCGCAAGTCCGTCTGGTACAACAGTCACAAGAAGTTTTTCGCCAGACCGGTAGAATTGCCGTTCCGCCGGTAACGCACTCAAGCAGGCTCAGGCGTCCATGTGACTGAAGTCACAGCCTGCTGTGACCGACAGCTGCTACCGTCGGGTTGAGGTTGCAGCGCATGTCGACCCAGGTTCCCTTCATCCCACCGGCGCCCGCCACGGGAATTCACCGGTCTGCTGCGGAAATCCCGCCGAGTGCGACTCCGGCTGGCAAACCGAAGAAGAAACTGATCCGGCGGCTTCAGAAGGATCGTTCACAACTTTACCGGCGCGGCTTTCAAGTCGCGTTTCTGCTTCTGAATCTGGCGCTTGGCGCGAAATTCTATTTTTGGGTGCGGCAGCTGGAGACCCGTACCACAAGTCTGCATCGTCCGCCCTTGAGCATCGACGAATTCATCGAACAGGTCTTCAACCATCCCACGCTCAGAAAACCTACGAACACGCCGCCTACGACGACCGGGGCAAGATGTCAGTCCACAAACTCCGCGAAGGCTAAACCTGCGTCACGCGGCTGCTTTTTCTAGGGACCGCCTTCTGAGGCGGTCCGCCACCACAATTTCTTGGCACCACCGTTTGCTGCCGCTTTTCGGTAGCGCACCGACCTTTTCTGACATCGAAACGAATGAGGAGAATTCTCCATGCCAATCGTACGAATCGATCTTCGCGAGGGAATCTCCCTGGACTATCGCAACGCGCTTGGCGATGGCGCGCAACGCGCCATGATTGAAGCATTCGCTCTCCCGCCCGACGACCGCTTTCAAGTGATCACCGAGCACCCGCCCGAAGGCCTCAGCTACGATCGGACCTATCTTGATATCCAGCGCTTCGACAACATCGTCCTCGCGCAAATTACGATGAGCACCGGACGCAAGCCCCAGCAGAAATGCAAATTCTTCCAGCGCATGGCCGAAATTCTTGCTGAATCCCCGGGCCTGAAGCCGCAGGATCTAGTGATCAATCTCGTGGAATTCGCTTGGGAAAACTGGTCCTTCGGCAATGGCGAAGCCCAATACATGGACAGCTGATTTTTCTGCCAGTGGTTCGCTGGTCGTGTCGTTACATCAATTCTTCGATGAACCCACGAGCTGCGTCGGGCGGCACTCGCGGGTCTCGATGCACCAGCGGCCCATCGTTCAACACCGGCTCGGCCGCGTGCAGTGAGGGAACATCGGTGCGCTCGAAGAATCTTCCAATAGGAATTTCCTCTCCCCAGAGCAAGGATTTTTCCATGGCCGCCATCCATGCGGAGGGATCATACGTGGCATCGTCTTCGAGTTTTTTCACGCGCGGCCGGTACCACTGGTAGGTGTTGTCGTGATTGTAGGTGACACAGGGGCTGAAGACGTCCAGGAACGAAAATCCCTTGTGTTCGATTCCTCGCTTGATCAGTTCCGTCAGATGCTTTTGGTCGCCGCTGTAACCCCGAGCCACAAACGTGGCGCCGGCAGCCAGAGCCAATGAGATCGGATTGACCGGTGCTTCGATATTGCCAAACGGCATGCTTTTCGTCTTCATACCAACGCGGCTGGTGGGCGAGGTCTGGCCCGTCGTCAAGCCGTAGATCTGGTTGTCCATGACGATGTACGTCACATCCACATTGCGGCGCATTGTGTGCACGAAATGGTTTCCGCCGATCCCGAAGCCGTCGCCATCTCCCCCAGTCACCAACACTGTCAATTCGTGATTGGCGAGTTTCAGGCCAGTGGCAACTGCCAGAGCCCGGCCGTGCAACGTGTGCATGCCATACGTGTTGATGAACCCCGGCAGATTGGAGGAACACCCGATGCCGCTGATGGCGACGACATTGTGATTCGGGATTTGCAGCTCGACGAGGGCCTTCTGAATGGCCGAAAGCACGCCAAAATCGCCGCATCCAGGGCACCAGTCGGGATCGACTTTACCTTTCAGATCCGCGAGTGTGAGTTGACTGCTGCGCGCTGTCGTCGCCATCTGCGTTACCCCTTCAAACCATGATCTCGTGCATCGGAACGGATAGTTTTGTTTGCCCGGCGAGCTGTTCTTTCGTCGCTTCGACGATGTGGTGTGGCATGAAAGGCTCGCCATCATACTTGCGAATATGACCGTTGGCCACAAAGCTGGTTTCGCTGCGCAGGTAGCGGGCAAACTGACCGGAGTAGTTGTTCTCAACGATGATGGTGTGCCTCGAATCCTTTAAAACCTCGAGAATCGCATCGCCATGCAGCGGAACCAGCCAGCGAATCTGCAACTGGTTGGCAGAAATGCCTTGCTCGTTCAGAATCTCGCAGGCTTCTTCGATCACACCTTTCGTCGAGCCCCATCCAATCAACGTGACCTCGGCGTCGCGCGGACCCCACAGCTCAGGTGGCGGAATGGAAGCTTCGATGCCCGCCACTTTGCGCATACGCTTTTCCATCATTTCGCGTCGCTTGATCGGATTGGTGAATTCGTCGCTGATCAGTACACCGTCTTCCATGTGTTCGTCGGTGGCTACAGTGTGAACGTGTCCGGGAACACCAGGAACCGCTCGCGGGGAAACGCCGCTCTCCGTGAACTTGTAACGTTTGTAAGACCCGTTCGTGGGAGCCGAAGAAGCTGTCCCGTTGTTGCCAGTGATGAGTTCGCCCCGGTCGATCGGCGGATTGAAATCCAGGTCCTTCGGATGCACGCTCAGCCGGCCCTCAGACAGCAGAAGATCGCACAGCACCAGGCCCGGGCACTGAAAACGGTCTGCAATGTTGAATATTTCGGGGATGAGCTTGAAGCAATCGCCAATGTCCAGCGGTGCCGCGATCACTCGCGGATAATCGCCAAACGCAGCGCCCAGCATTTGCCACAGGTCACCTTGTTCGGTTTTTGTGGGAACCCCTGTTGACGGGCCGGCTCGTTGGCAGTTGATCACCACGACGGGGGTTTCCATCATTGCGGACATGCCCAAGCCCTCGCTCATCAGCGCGAACCCGCCGCCCGATGTGGCGCACATGGAGCGGACCCCGGCTTGAGCCGCGCCAATCGCCATGTTGACGACACCGATCTCGTCCTCGACTTGTCGAACCATGAGGCCGGCTTTGCGCGCGTGCGCCGCCATCCAGTGCAGCACGCCGGTGGAGGGACTCATGGGATAGGCACAGTAAAACTTCACGCCGGCGGCAGCGCCGCCCATGGCCATAGCGATGTTTCCGCTCAGGATGGCGTAGCGATTCTCTGTCTTCGGGAGGGGATTGGGAAAAGCGGTGAAGTGCGCCGCCGCGTAGTCGTAGCCGGCTCGCGCCACGCTCACGTTTTCGGCGACCACGGCATCGCCTTTTTTCTTGAACTGTTCTTGAAGGACGTCTTCTAGTGACTGGAATCCGATTCCCATCATGTGCAGGCCAGCACCAATCGCAATAGTGTTCTGGGCCACCTTATTTCGTGTGATATCTGCTAATTCGGCAACCGGAAGCGCGCAGAGTTGCACCCCTTCGGCGGCACGTCCCGGCTGAACGGTATCCGCATTGTAGAGACAGGCTGCACCGGGGCTGAGTAGCTTCAGGTGGCGGTTCATGCTGTCCTGATTCAGTGGGATGAACAGATCTATCCGGTCGCCCATGTTGGTAACTTTATCCGGGCCGGTACGAATAGTCAGGAATGTATGGCCGCCCCGGATTATGGATTGGTAGGCGTTGTAAGCATTCAGATTCAGGCCGCGTCTGCTGAAGATCTTTGCGAAGATGTCGCCCGGCGTAGCCACACCTTGCCCAGCCGCTCCTCCAATCCCGATAGCGAAGGTCCGCTTCATACACCCTCCCTAGCTGCGAGCGAGACACCGACGTCGAAACAGGGCACAGCCCAAGCTCAGTTGAAGATGCGAATTCCCATGGGAGAAACTGCTCATCGGAACGTCCAATTTGACTATCTGACTCGCCGGAGTACACCCCGCCCCTACGAATGCGACCGCATGCTCCCAGCCGTTCGAAACAACTCTATCTCGACGGGAACATGTACGATTCCAGCATGTCCGCCCGCTCCTTGTTGTCAGCTGCCATCACTTTCAACAAGTCGCTGACCGATAGCATTCCCTGGTACCGATTCTCTCCATCCAGTACCAATAAATGATAAACGCCGTTCTGCTCCATGGCTCGCAAGCTGTCTTCAAAGCTCATCTCGGGAGTCACCGTTAACAGGTTCCGGGTCATGATCTCATTCACTCTCATCGACTCCGGATTCCTATTCTCGGCGGCCACCTTATCCGAGATGTCGCTCTGCGAGATGACGCCGGTCAACTTTCCCGCACCGTCCACGACGCCAACAGACCGCACCTGTTTCTCACGCAGATATTGTGCGGCCTTCATCACGTTGGTCTCTTCTGTGATGAAATAGACTTCTTTGCGAGACCCGATCAGATCCGAAACTTTCATAGATAGGACCCTCCGGGAAC
>Ga0210401_10003570_pt1 | contig 16598 bp, 11 predicted proteins | sample IncBWH32MmetaG_FD_150866 | JGI IMG/M metagenome (GOLD analysis project Ga0210401, IMG submission 150866) | Forest soil microbial communities from Barre Woods Harvard Forest LTER site, Petersham, Massachusetts, United States - Inc-BW-H-32-M | ecosystem: Environmental > Terrestrial > Soil >... | reverse complement strand
GACGTGCGCTCCGTCGATGAATTCACGGGGAAAATCATCGCACCGCCGGGAATGTCTGAGACCGCGCAGCGCGCCGGCCACATTCCGGGCGCGGCCAATATTCCCTGGGCGCAGGCAGCCAACGAAGACGGCACCTTCAAGTCCGCCGATGCTTTGAAGGAGCTATACGCCAAGAAGGGAATTAACGGCGCCGAGGAAGTGATCGCCTACTGCCGCATCGGCGAGCGCAGCTCGCACACCTGGTTCGTGCTGAAATATCTGCTCGGCTTTGACAAAGTGAAGAACTATGACGGTTCCTGGACCGAGTGGGGCAACCTCGTGGGCGCACCAATCGAAAAGGAAGTTGCGGCCGCCGCTAAAACCTAGCGACCGATGGTAACCTTCCGTTGCGAGGGCGGGTTTCAGTCCCGCCCCCTTCTTTACGGAATTTGATTGTCTGGGACACCGTTGTGCCGCGCTTCATCCTGCATCGCACTGATCTGTAGAGCGATGTCCTCACGCTGTTTTTGCAACCGTGCGAGCTGATCGCGCCAATCGTCAAGCTTTACGCCGCCATAGTGCCGCGTCTCATTGACCGTGGCGCCATTCAGCCCCGCCTGCAGGACCGAGATCTGCTGGTCCAGGGGCGGAAGTTTCGCCTGCAATTTCGCGATTTGATCCTGATACTGCTTGGCATTGTTTGAGCTTGGTTTGGCTGGAGCAGGTTTCGCGTTCGCCGGCCTATGGGCCCCGCTTGAAAATGTCGAAATCGCCGAATTGCTGTGGATCGCGCCCATGTCTTCATTCGTCCAGACTTTTTTCGCAGGCGTCGCGGTCGGGTTGGTCCCCGTCGCATTGTTCGCGGCCGTTGATTGCGCGGCTGTATTACTACTGGCGTTTGCAGGCTGCGCGGAACCGTTCTGCGCACGCGCCACACCTGTTAGCAAACCGATCTCCATTACGGCCAGAACTGCCACCAGTGTGAGCATTCGCCGTTTCATGTATGGACCTCCGGAGCAGCCCCGTTACCCGGGAACGATAATCGGATTTCTCACGCAAGACTGCCACGTCTCAATAGGGCTATTGTGCGCCCATTCCTAGCAGAGTGAACCGGGGTGGACCGAACAGTTACGGGTCCCCGTAAGCGAACTTGCCGGTGGCAAGCTCATTCCGGACCAGCGCCAGCGCTTGTTTCGGGGAGCCGTCGCGATGGTACTGACTGATTTCCACATACTGATGTTGCTCGAACGGGAACAGAAATTTGCGCGCGGTGAAATCGTATTGATAGCGCGTCGGCAGCCAAATTCCCGGCGCCACTTCGTCCTGATCGAGCGAAAATACTCCGCCGCGGTAGAGCTTCCCGAGAATTCCGCCGCCAAAGGACATGTCGCGGATCACATGCGCTTCGCCGCGCGATAGCTGATCGGTGGCGCGATCGACCCAGATTGTTGCGGTAACGCGCGTCAGAACGTCCTGCACAATCGAGCGCGGATGAAAATTGGGATTGGGGTCTACTTGGAATACGTCGCAAACGCGTCCGTTCCGCGTCTGTTGCCCAATCCATTTCGTTAGAAAGGCATAGCGCGTTGCGTCCACCAGCTCCTTGCGGTCTTGTTTCTTTTTCTGCAATTTCTCATAGGCTGTTTTCGTTCTCGGATCGTCGGTCTTGAGCATGACCTCGAGCAGGTCTCTCCATGCGATCAGTTGTCGGTGATATTCAGCCGGGTCCGCTGGGTTGGTGCCATCTTTCAGTAACAGTTTCATCGTCCCGGTGCCGGTGGGAACCACGCGATAGGTCTTGTCTTCGAGCACTCGAGGCGTGTCACCACCGGTGCGCTCAACATGGCGCTCGACCCGCTCGTACTGCTCCAGGACTTCATCGTTGTGGTGCTGGTTATCGATCAATTTTTGGGCGCGTAGTTGGATTTCCGCATCGGATGGAGCTTGGGGGGTCGAGGCTTGCGCGAGATACTGGAAGTACTGGACGGACCGAGACCGAATGTTTGAAGCGGCAGGCGGGACGTCACCGCTCTGGGCGCGCGGCACAAGGTAGCCGGAGCCCGCTGCAAGCCCCGCCAGCGCCAGAGAGGCGACTGCTCCCGAAACCGTAAGTCCTTTAAGCATATCCACCGGGTTCTTGCTCGAATGACCCCTACGCCCTCGCGTTACTACCTTAATTCTACTCGAATCCGCTGCCGAATCCTCTGACCTAGGGTACAGGCACTCCCGGTCCGTGACCTAAAATTATCGCTTTTCTGCACTTTTCTACGCCGCCATCCGTCTTATGATAGTAGAAGCGATGAAGTCAGTCCTATCCCGTTCCGAGGCTCGGCAAACTCTCGCCGCCCTGCGCGAGACGATCTGGATTGCCCTGGACACCCTCCGCGCACACAAACTGCGGACGTTCTTGACCCTGCTCGGCGTGATATTGGCCGTGACCACCCTCGTCGCCGTAATCTCTGTTTTGAACGGCCTTAACGTGTATGTCGCCGATAAAGTGGCCAACCTCGGAGCCAACGCCTTCGTGATTGACCGGATCGGCATCGTGACGAACTTTGAGGAATGGAACAAAGCGCGTAGGCGTCCACCCCTCGGCGTAGACGACCTGGAAGCCCTCCGAGCAGGGATGAAATTGGCCGATACCATTGCGGGCGAACAGGACACGATTGCCGATGTTCGCCACGGCAATGACCTGAGCGAGAACGTCACTATCCTCGGCGCGACTCCGACGTTTGCACCCATCAGGGATATTGATGTCTCGAACGGCAGGCTTCTCACCGACGTGGACGAAGTTCACCGTGCGGGTGTCTGCGTGATCGGCGCGGATGTCGCCAATAAATTATTCCCTGGCGTCGATCCGGTGGGGAAAGAAATACGCGCCGGGCAAGGGCAGTATCTGATCGTCGGCGTCGCCACGCCGAAGGGCAACGTCTTGGGCCAGTCGCAAGACAATTTCGTCATGATCCCACTCGGGACGTATCGCAACGAGTGGCTTGCGCCGCAGGACTCGGTTGCCTTCTTCGTGCAAGCGCGTGGGCCGGAGTGGATGGACGCAGCGGAGGATGAAGCTCGAGTGCTTTTACGCGCCCGCCGCCACGTGCCTTATGCGTCGGAGGACAATTTCGCAATCATTGCGCCCACGTCGATTATGGGACTGTGGAACCGCATCACGGGGAGTGCCTTTGGAATCGCGATCTGGATCACATCGGTCTTTCTGGTCGTCGGCGGGGTCGTGATCATGAACATCATGCTCGCGAGTGTTACCGAGCGCACCCGCGAGATTGGCCTGCGCAAATCGCTTGGCGCTCGGAAACGCCACATTATTTTGCAATTCATGGTCGAATCATCCGTGCTCGCCGCCCTGGGTGGTTTTCTGGGCGTGGCCGCGGCTGTCGCTATCAGCCAGTTGGTTCGCGTCGCCACACCAATTCCAATTTCGACCCCCATTTTTGCTATAGCCACTGCGCTGGTTCTCTCCACCGCTGTGGGCTTGTTTTTTGGCATCTATCCCGCGATGCGCGCTGCGAGGCTTGATCCCATCGAAGCGCTCCGGGCGGAAAACTAAGGCCCACTCAATGCAAAGCGACTTTCGAGAAAATCTTCAGCTTGCGCTCGATACGGTTCGGGCACATAAGCTTCGCAGCTTCCTCGCCATCCTCGGCGTGATGATCGGAGTCGCGCTGATTATCCTCGTCGTGGGCTTAGTACAGGGGTTTCGTCAGACCATCCAGGATGAAATCGTTTCCGAAGGTATCGATACGGCTTTCGTTTCGCGCTTCGATCAGGGACCGCAGAATGGCCGCCGGCCTAAAGAGGAGAAGTTGCGCAAGCCGCTTACTCTCGAAGACGCGATAGCGATTCGCCAGCTTTCCCCCGCAATCAAGGAGATTGCGGTGTCGGCTTTCCAGTGGCAGCTCGCGCACATTGCGCGCTACCAGGGCAACATCATCGAAGGCACGGATTTTCGCGGCACCTTCCCCGCATATCTCACGGTTTATTCCAACGCCACAATGAAGGCCGGGCGCTTTTTCACGGAAGCGGAGAACGAACACCGCGACAACGTCGTAGTGATCGGAGAAAACGTCGCCAAAGCATTCTTCCCCAGCATTGATGACGCGCTCGGAAAAGAAATTCTCGTGGACGGCTCAACGTACACGGTCGTCGGCGTTTTCGAGAAGCCGCCCAATGGCTTCGGAACCAATGATGAAGACCGCCGCACGGTCATTCCGTACTACACGTTTATGAAGCTGTATCCGGGCAGCTACGAGATCGGCTATCGCTTTCTTGCGTACTCCGGAAAGCTGGACGCGGCCGTGGATCAAGTTCGCGAGGTTTTGCGTCGCCGCCGTGAAGTCCCTTACGATAAACCCGACAATTTTTCCATCCAGACGCAGGTGGAAGTGGTGCAGCAGTTCAATGACATCATCGGCGGCGTCGTGCTCGCGGTCGTCGTACTCAGCTCGATTGGCCTACTGATTGGCGGAATGGGCGTGATGAACATCATGCTCGTCTCGGTGACGGAGCGCACGCGCGAGATCGGCGTGCGCAAAGCCATTGGCGCGCGCAGCAAGGACATTACCTGGCAGTTTCTGTTCGAAGCCATGACCCTTACCGGAACTGGCGGCATCATCGGCATCATGGTGGGGAGCGGCATCGTCCTACTGATACCGGTGGTGAGTTCGCTGAAAGCCGTCGTACCGCCGTGGGCCATTATTATCGGCTTCACCGTTTCGGTCAGCATCGGCCTGATCTTCGGCGTCTGGCCGGCCACGAAAGCCGCGCGGTTGAATCCGGTAGAAGCTCTGCGCTACGAATAGCGCAATGTGCGGTTATGGCTTTCGTTGATTTGATTCGATTTTGACCGAGCTGTGGGGATCGAGTTGCGGTATCCCGCGGGGGCCCATGGCATAAGGATAGCCGGCTGGGTCTTTAAGGTCGCCTTCGACCAGCCCCGCGCCGCGTAATTCCTGCATGGATGTGGGAAAGCGGCCGAATTTTTTCCAGTAAACTTCCGAAACTTGATTTAGACGCTTCAACGCTATCTCGGCATCCAACCCCTGTACGTGCTCGAGCGCCGTCTTGCGAACCGATTCGTCCTTCGTCGAGTCATACAATTCAGCCCAAATGAACCGGGAAGTTTCCAGCGACTCGCCGTTCTCCGCTACGCGGGCTGCCATGATTTTCATCCATATCGGGGCGGCTGGAGTCTCACTGCCCTCCAGAAACGCCCGGGAAGCTTTTTGGTAATCTTTCAAGCGCGTGTAATAGATAAATCCAAGGTCGTAGTACAGGCGCCATTCATTTGGATTTGCCGTGATGCCTCGCTTTACCAGTTCCACGGCAAGATCAGGGCGTCCGGCGCCGCCTGGGGGATGGTCCGAAAGAAAAATGCCTCCGAACTGGTAGACGATCAGCAATTTGGGATCGAGCGTCGCTGCGATATTCAGCAGCGGCGCTAGCAACTGGAAACTTCCGCTCCGGTTTTGCAGCCGTGTTCCGTAATATTGCACGGCGCGGGTCCAGTAGATATCGGCAAGGAGCGGGTCATAGCCCAGGCTCAGTTTCTTAAGCAGGGATGCAGAACGCAGTACCAGTTCTTCCTTATCCTGCGTTACTGGGGCGCTCAGGACGTCAATGCGCGCCTGCAGCGCCGCGATCGCCACGAAAAGTAGTGGGACGGCCACAACCGCTAGGGTCACCGACCGCACGTGGCTGGTAATTTTCAGCGTGTGAGTACTCATTTTAGATTGCGTCCGGAAAATACCGCCGAGGCAGCGACTAGAATCAGAATTACATAAAGCGCGGCATACAACGTATTGTGCCAAATCAGTGTAAAAGGAATCGTCTCGCCGTGGGCCGCCGCCGCGATCACGTTGAAATTATGAAAATTCGGCAGCAAGTAATATACGAAGCGAGCGCCGGCAGCCATGGCTGGGCTTTGCGTGTATTCACCGACGCCCTTTATGTCCGGCGCGAAAACTCCTGCGACGTAAATTCCCAGCGTGTATAGCGTCGAGAGCAGGGGGCTTGAAAAGCAAGAGAAGAACAAGGCCAGCGCGGTTATCAACGCCAGCTCCAGCAGAATGAAATATACCGCCACCAGAATCGCCACGTCCGAGCGCTCGAACGTGCGGCTCACGTAATAAAGAGCTCCCGTTAGTCCCAAGGTCATCAGCGCCGTGTTCACCACTAACGTCAGCAGCAGACCTGCGAACTTTCCGACCAGGAATTCCCAGCGGCGAATAGGCTTCGCTAGCAGGCTATACAAGGTGCGCTTTTCCATCTCCTTGTGCACCAGCCCGACACCGATAAAAATCGCCATGATAATTCCGAAAATTGAAATTGCGGAGAGTCCCAGATTGACGATCACCATCTGGTGAACGCCGATCGAAATCTCGCCCACCAGAATCGCCCCACCGATCATCATCAGCGCGAAGATAATCAGGTTGTAAAGCACACGGTCCCGCACGGCCTCGCGAAACGTATTGACGGCCACCACAGCTGGCATCGTGCTCATACCAAGCTCACCTCGATCGGCGGCCGCGTTGCTTTTTCGCGACCCACGAGTTTTAAGAAATAGTCCTCGAGGGATGGCCTTAGCGGGGCAACCGAAAGAATTCGCGCTTCGCAACTCCGCAGCTCTTCGAGCGCGGAGTAAAGGTCTGCTTCCGCCACTTCGATGCGGTAGCGGTTTCCGGCGTGTGTGGCGCGCTCGGCCATGCTTGTCGGCGGCGCGCTGCCCGCCCGCACCTCAAACAAAATTTCCATGCCCAGCACTTCCATCGAAACAAGCTCTTCCGGTGCGCCAACTCCCTGCAGTTTTCCGCCAACTAACACTCCCACGCGGTCGCACAACATTTCCGCGTCGGAAAGAATATGCGTCGAAAAGAAAACTGTGCGGCCTTGCCGCTTTAGATTCAGAATAATGTCGCGCACCTCGCGTCGCCCAACGGGATCGAGACCAGACATCGGTTCATCCAGAAACACAACTTGCGGATCATGCAGGATGGCCTGGGCAATCCCCACGCGCTGTAGCATCCCCTTCGAGAACTTCCGCAACTGCACGTCGCTCGCGGTGGTGAGTCCCACCAGTTCCAGGAATCGCCTCACACGCTCGCGCCGCTCAACCGCGTTATATCCAAAAAATCGCGCGAAATATTCCAGGAGCTCCCGAGCCGTAAGGTAGTCGTAAAAATAGGGCTGCTCCGGCATGTAGCCGATCTCGCGGTGCATACGCACGTCGTCAATCGAGCGCCCGCGTACCCTCGCCGTGCCGGCTGTCGGGAAAATCAGGCCCATCAACAGCTTCATTGTGGTGGTTTTTCCCGCGCCATTCGGCCCCAGAAATCCGAACGTTTCGCCCTCTTCTACTCTTAGCGTTAGATAGTCGAGCGAACGGCACATGCGCTTACGCCAGAATCCGACCGGGTAGTCTTTGGTCAGCCCTTGTATCTCGATGGCGGCATTCGTCATGGCCTTTTCATTATCATTTTTTTCGGGCGGGCTGTTCTTGTCAATCCCGGGGAGTTGCCTGATGTGAAACAAGCATCAGCAAACATGACCGCACAAGAGCGTTGTGCACGTGGAGCAAATGGCGTTTTGTAATTGGCACGCATGGCGCCGGCATCGTCGACGAAAAACCAGAACGGGAAGAAATGGAAGCTGCGCGGAATGAGTCGCGTGCAGGAAAAAGAAAAATCCGTCGCGCGGCAGTGCTGCGCACCGACCACTACAAATAGACACTTTCGACACGGCTAGCGGGATATTTTGTAGTCGCTCTATGAATTTTCCTTGACAACTTTTCCACAACCTTCGATACTGCGCTTCCAGACTCGGGGGAAGCGCCAGCCGGTCTCAGCGAACTTTGCTGTGCCGGTCGGCGTGAAAGTCGGACCGGGTTCTACCGAAAACTCAGAGGGGAACCACCCCACTTTGCACCGCGCCACAAGTTTTTAAGCGCGGCTTAGCTGGGCTTTTCTCTTTTTCGGAACGGGTGGCAATCGCAACGGGATTTTGCCGTCCAAAAAATCCGGCTAATTTCGAAATGCTCCGTGTACTTCGGTACACACAACCTCACCCACGGGACTGCGGATGGGAGTAAAATAGTGCTTGGCCACTCCCGCACCGCTCCCCCGGCTCACATTTCGACGGCACGACTGCCGGCGCGGAGGCAGAGATGGCGGAAACCAGGACAGCTTTGAACGGTATGACGGAAACAAATCAAATTACGCGTCGCGCGACCGGGCTGGAATTCCAGCGCCGGTTCACCGACGGAAAAGTTTCACCCTTCGACAACGTCGAGTGGGAGCGGCGCACGGCTCTGATCGGCAATGATAAGGGCCAGGTAATTTTTCGCCAGGAAAATGTGGAAGTTCCCAAAACCTGGTCCATGACGGCCACCAACATCGTGGCTTCCAAATATTTTCATGGCAAGCCCAATACGCCGGAACGCGAAACCTCTGTGCGCCAATTGATCGGACGCGTCGTTGATACGATCGTCCGCTGGGGCGAAGAAGGCGGTTACTTCGCCTCCACTGAGTCCAAGAACATTTTCCGCGACGAACTGGCTCACCTTCTCGTCGAACAGAAAGTGGCGTTCAACTCGCCCGTTTGGTTCAACGTCGGCGTCCAAGCCAAACCGCAATGTTCCGCCTGCTTCATCAATTCGGTCCAGGACAACATGGACTCGATTATGAACCTGGCTAAGACCGAAGGGATGCTCTTCAAATGGGGTTCCGGCACTGGCACAAATTTCTCTTCACTCCGCGGCAGCAAGGAGTCGCTGTCTGGCGGCGGCATCGCTTCCGGCCCTGTCAGCTTCATGAAAGGCTTTGACGCTTTCGCCGGCGTGATCAAGAGCGGCGGCAAGACGCGTCGCGCGGCCAAGATGGTGATTCTGAACGTGGATCATCCGGACATCATGGAATTCGTCGAGTCCAAGATGAAGGAAGAGCGTAAGGCTCACGTGCTGATCGAGCAGGGCTACGATTCCTCGATTGATGGTGACGCTTACGCTTCGGTCTTCTTTCAGAACGCCAACCATTCCGTCCGCGTCACTGACGATTTCATGCGTGCGGTCGAAGAAGACCGCGACTGGTGGACCCGCAACATTAACGACGGCAAGCCGTGCGATAAGTTCCGCGCTCGCGATCTGCTCCGCGAAATGGCGGATTCCGCATGGCACTGCGGCGATCCGGGCATGCAGTACGACACCACGATCAATCGCTGGCACACCTGCAAATCCACCGACCGCATTTACGCCTCGAATCCCTGCTCGGAGTACATGTTCCTGGACGATACGGCTTGCAACTTGGCATCGTTTAACCTGCTCAAATTCCTTGGCGCGAACGGCCAGTTCGATACCGAAGCATTCACGCACGCCGTAGACGTCACCATCACCGCGCAGGAAATCCTGGTGGATAACGCCAGCTATCCGACGGAAAGAATCGCGCGCAATTCGCACGATTATCGTCCGCTCGGTATCGGCTACGCCAACTTGGGCGCGCTGCTGATGTCGCTCGCGCTTCCCTATGACTCCGAAGGAGGCCGCGATTTCTGCGGCGCCATCACCGCGCTGATGACCGGCGAATCCTACGCCCAATCCGCTCGGATCGCCGAACGCATGGGGCCTTTCGGCGGCTACCTGCGCAATCGCGAAGCTATGATTGACGTAATTCGCATGCACCGCGATTCGCTGCGACCGATCAAGGAAGAGCAGGTGCAGCCCACGCTTCTGCGTGCGGCCAAGAAGTCCTGGGACGACGCGCTCGAGCTTGGCGAACGATTCGGCTACAAGAATTCGCAGGTTTCCGTTCTCGCTCCCACCGGCACGATCGGCTTCATGATGGATTGCGACACCACCGGCATCGAGCCCGACCTCGCGCTGGTGAAGCAGAAGAGGCTGGTCGGCGGCGGCGTCATCAAGATCGTCAATAACACCGTGCCCCAAGCCCTAATGAAGCTCGGCTATTCGCCCGAACAAGTCTCGGAAATTGTTGACTACATTGATGCCAATGCCAAGATTGAAGGCGCGCCGCACCTGAAAGACGAGCACCTTCCCGTTTTCGATTGTTCCCTCGCTCCCATGGGCGGCGGCCGTTCAATTTCCTGGCGCGGACATCTCCGCATGATGGCGGCGGCTCAGCCGTTTCTATCCGGCGCGATCAGCAAGACCATCAACATGCCAGAAGAGTCCACTGTGGAAGACATCATGCAGGCCTACGTTGAGTCCTGGAAGTATGGCCTGAAAGCCGTGGCCATCTACCGCGACAATTCCAAGCGCTCGCAGCCACTGTCCGCTGCAGGCAAAAAAGCAGACGAAAAGACTGCGGCCGCGCCGGCGGGTGTTCCTGAAGTCGCCGCACCGGCGGCCAAGGTCGAAGCGATTTCTCCTGCTCAGCAGGAGCTCTTCGACCGCACCAAGCGCCGCAAGCTGCCCAACGAGCGCGACTCCATCACTCACAAATTCTCGATCGGCGGACACGAAGGTTACCTCACCGTCGGCAAATACGAAGATGGCGCTCCGGGCGAGATCTTCATCAAGATGGCCAAAGAGGGCTCCACGCTTTCCGGCATCATGGACGCCTTCGCCCTTTCCGTCTCCATTGCGCTGCAGTATGGCGTTCCGCTCCGCGCCCTGGTGGACAAATTCGTGAATTCGCGCTTCGAGCCCTCGGGCTATACCGGAAATCCGAACATCCGCTACGCCAAATCAGTTGTGGATTACATCGGTCGCTGGCTCGGCGGAAAATTCATCTCGCCGGATTATCTCGACGGCGAAGCCACGGTGACTACAGAGCAAGTCGCTCCGGCGTCGCCGGAAGCTGCGATGAAGCCGTCTCCCAACGCTCCTGTGATCGCCGCGAAGTACGGCGAACCCGAAATGTCCACGCGCCAACGCGCCACGATTGACGACGCGCCGTCCTGCTCCGAGTGCGGTATGTTGATGACGCCCAACGGCAGCTGCTACAAGTGCTCAAACTGCGGCGGCACCTCCGGCTGCAGCTAGAAACCACGCGTTGGTTTTTTCGGGAAACTGGAAACGAAATAAGGTTTACCGGGGCGGGTTTCAGACCCGCCCTTTTTTTGTGGTGCCCGAGTCCGGCCGGCTCTTTGGTTTGCAGGGAACTAAAATCTGTGTGGCAGCAACGAAGGTCAGGCGTCAGGGTGTCGCCGCTGCCGACCTTCGCAACGAACGCACCGCCGCATAGCCAATCAGCATCACCACGACCAGCAGCACGAGCCACAGAAAGATGTCGTGCGTTTCGGTCCACGCGCGCGGATCCACCCAGTCTCCATTCACTTGCTCCGGACCAACCTGCCCGGCGACGGACGCAGCCATCTGCTTGGCATCCACGCGCCGCCCCAGATCGTACTGCGCGGCCCGCGCGCGTTCTTGCCCGTAAATCAGCCGGTAACTCCTCCCCGGCTGCTGCTCGAACGCGATGTGGTGCGGCGTGATGTACAGCTTGGGCGCCGCGGCATCCAACGGCGCGTCGTTCCCATTCGCAATTACCACGCGCAGGTAGCGCGATTGCCCCCAACTAGTGGAAACCATCACCGCAAGCTGTTGCTGCTGGGCGTTACGGTAGCGATAAATTTCCGCGGCTTGGAGAGACTGCCAATCCCTGCCATCGGCGCTCGACGATACGTCCACGGAGCGAATGAATTCCGGCGGCGCGCTAACGTCGAATCGCACTTCAGTCACCAGCGGGACAACCGCGCCCAACTCGGCACTCCAAACGCTGCGGCCCGCGGGCTGCCTGGTGTCCGCGACCATCGCCATTTCCAATGGAACACGTTCGGCCGTCTCGGTCGTTTGCAGAAGAATTTGCGCTCCGCTCATCGGAAATTTCCTGTCGCCGTCCAGAATACGCACGCGCAGATACCGCGCGTTATTTTCGGAGTAGTGCACCAACTGAGTGCCTTCGTGTTCATTTTTGCGGAAACGAAAAATCGGCGCCCGCTCCTCGACCATCCTCCAGACATGCCCGTCGTCGCTCGCCTCCACCTGCACCCATTCGATGAAGTCCGGCGCGTCCGTCTGGATGCGGACGGTGTTGTGAAATGGCGCGTGCGCTCCGGCGTCCAGCACCAATTGCGTGAAGGCGCCCACGCTAAAACTGTTTTCGCGCAAAGTCGCCGGCAGCGTAGCGGATTTCGAGCTACCGACGCGCTGGAAAATCACGTAGGGAACTTCCGTGCCTTGGTCGTCAATCAAACGCAGGTCGGCGAGCCCGGTCTGCGCGTGTGCATACAAGTCAGGAGGCGCAACTACGCCCACAAGCTGCGCCATAGCGGGCGTCGCGCCCGTTGCCCCAGCCGGTGCCGACAGTTCGATCGCGCGCGAATAGCGCCAATGCTTCCACGCCGAAGGCAGCGGTGTGGCCGCAAGCATCGCGAATGCCGCGAACAGCGCGGCGCCAAAAGTCCAAAGGTATGCCGAATTTCGCTGCACTTTGGTGGTCACGATTTCTTATCGGCCCTCCGCGCGATCAATTGCCGCTGGTAGTAAAACGAAATCAGCAAGAGCGCCAACCCCAGCAGGAAGAACGAAACGATGCGGTAGAACTTCTCAAGGAACGATAGGTCGAAAAGGAACACCTTCACGATTACGACACCCAGCAGCACTAGCGCCTGCCAGCGCATCGCTTCCGATTTCTTCCACAGGCCTGCGCCCAACAGTCCCAGGGCATATACGAGCCACAACATCGAAAGCGCCAGTTCCTGCGCGTGTCCGCGGTCAATCCCGAGCGACGGCATGCGGCCGAACGCATCCCAAAACTCGAGCGAAAGCGCCACCAGCGCGAGAACATTTGCGCCGATGGCCGATATGCGGTACGCGGTTTTTTCCGTTTCGCTGAGGTCTGTCCACGCAGCGCTCGCGAAAGAACACGCCGCCAGAATGCAGGCCACGGCAATCGCAAACGTTGCGAACCGCGCGTTCAGCAAAAAATCTCCGGCCGGAATCGAAATCACCGCGAGCCTTCCCGCCACAATCGCAAACATCACGAAGCCCACCCAGCGCATCGCGGCGAATCGCACGCGCAGTCCGCTCCAGATCAGCACAGCGCCCTCGACGGCCCAGGCGATTGTGATCCATCTCCCCTCCAGTCGGATGGGAATCGCGAGCGTCACGAACGTCAGGGCCAATCCCGCGTACAAAATCCGCGCCACGCGTAATTCTCTGCCGCGTTTTTCCGGCAGCAAGCGTTCCGCCCCCAGATGTGCGGCCGCCAATGCCAACACTGCCACGGTCAAAGCCCAGCGATTCTGCGGCCACAACATTTGCCGCAATGCTGCCAAGTAAGCCAGCGAATTGACCAGCCCAATGCCGGCTTCAAGCCCGGAGAGTTCGCCGTCGCGCCAACTGCGCACGACCGGCAGTGTCGCGAACAGAATGAAAAACACGGTCGCAAAAACGATGGTTGTCGTCAGCTCATTGTCGCGATAAAAATCGCTGTACCATCCCCAGAAATAAATCAGCGTCGCCGCGAACTGCGCCGGTGGCAACGATTTCCAATTGCGCACCCACGCGATCCCCAACACGCCCACGCCGAGGATGGTGAGATACGTGAACAGTGCGACTTCGTGGTTTTCGCCCGTGCTCACCAGCAGGGGCGTAATCAGCCCGCCGATCAGCGCGAGAGACGCCATGCGTTCGGAGTTGCGCCCCACGGCCACAATCATCGTCGCCGCAGTCACTACGATCATCAGCGCAAACGCTGTGGACTGCGAGAAGATCCCGTAGTAATGCCAGCCTGCCCACAACGAGAGATACAGCACCGCCGCGCCCAGCGCCGCGATTCCTTCCGAAAAATACTTATACCCTCGATCGAGCAGCCAATGGCTCCAGGGATAAAGCGCGCTGCCCATCAGCAATCCAATTCCCACTCTTCCGCGTGGTCCAACCCAATTGTTGTCGAACGCATATTTCAAGAAGAACGTCACCGCGAACAGCAGCGCCAGGATCCCGACGTAATTCAGCCAACGTCCCGCGATCACCGCTTCGAAGCCGCCGTCACTTTGGCTGGGTGCGCTCGCGCTGGACGCGGGGATCGAAAGCGTCGGTGCATGCTCGCGAAGAGCCGCAGGTTTTTGCGTTGACGGCGGAGGCCGAACAGCCGATGCAGTAGACGCTCGTGGAACTTCCACCTCTGAGAGCACCTGCGTACCAGATAAAGAAGGAACTTGGCCGGCCGCCGGAGGTGCGGACGGCGCGGGTGCGTCCGATCGCGGGGAAGTTGAACTGTTCAGCGTCGCAAGAGCCTTTTCGATCTGCGTGAGCTGCCGCTCCAGCGCGTAAATTCGGGCGATCAACTGTGGCGTTTCCCTCTGCACTTGTTTCTTCAGCTCACCCGCGCGCAGGTATCCCGCGATCGCAAGCACAGGTATTCCGATCAGAAAGAACGCGCCGAGCAGGATGAAGAATGCCGCGCCGGATGCCATATTTGAGAGGGTATGCGAAGACCGAGGGTATTACAGCACAGCCAAGTAACGCGGGCAATCGGATAGCCCAGAGGTGCTTGCCAAACCGTCAACCGCTCCGATCGGGCGGCGCGTTTGGGCACAAAAAAAGAGGGGCCCCGTCGGGCCCCTCTATATGCTCTACCCCTAGTTCCGGCTTCGGCGCGGCGAAACCGGCCCACCCCGGGATAAGAGACAGCCGCTAGCTGGGTTGCACGCCGAGTGCCAGCACGGGCATTCGTACTCGAGAGCATCGCCGGTATGTATGGAAAGGACTTAGCTTATGTTACATCCGACACTGTCTACGTTTTTCGGGGATCTGTCTCCAGTTTCTCAGAGTAGTCACGCGTTTTTCTATGTTCTTTGGAAGGTCGCAAACGCTTCAAGTCTGCGCGGGACGCCGCAGCCGCCTCCAAATAAGCCATCCAGGAAGCATCAAAGCAGCTAACCAGAATAGGATTGAAGGCCCATACGCCAGCAGGAAAATGAGTGCCGCCACGGCACCATCCTCCAGGTTTCCCAGCCCTTCCACCAGCGCGTTCCAGATCTTGGTTCCCTTGGAAGTGGTGCTCAGCCGCTCGCGATATTCTTCGCTGAGCTCGACCTGCACCGTCGCGTAGGTCACTCGATGGACCAGGATCGCGTTCTGCCCCTGCATGCTTTCGATTTCACCGCGAATGCGCGCCAGTTCGCGTTCGGCGTCCAGCACGTCCGACAGCTTCCCCGTGCGGGTGCCCAGCAGTTCGATCAGCCGCTGTTCTGTCGCCCGCGCGCTCTTCAGCCGCGCCTGCAAATCCACGTACAGCGCGCTCACTTCCTCGTTCTCGCGTGATTCTTCTTCAACATGCCCAAGCTTCCTCAGGTCCGCGAGGAAGCCATCGAGCTGCTTCGCCGGAATTCGCAGCGCCGCCGAAAGTCCGCGGGCGCTCCCGGTTTGCGTCTTAGCGGTCAGCTTCTCAACGTAACCGCCATGCGCTGCGGCTAGCCGCTCGATCGCCGCGCTCGCCTCATCGTAGTTCGTCGCCACGATGCTCAGCGATGCCGTCTGCGCGATCATCGGCCCCACAGTTTCCGGCGCCTTTAATTCGTCGCCAGCCACAGGCGGCGGCGCGGGCGACGCAGATGGGAGTGCCACTGTGTCCGTTTCGCTGGTTTCAGTTGAGGACTGATAGACATTCGAGCCAGATCGTGTAACAGCGGTCCCGGCTTTTTCCAACCACGACTTGTAGCCGCTTGCGCGTCGGCTGGCAAGCTCCGCCGCTTCGCGTGCTCTAAAAAGGTTTGGGATGCTCACGAACAAAATCAACGCAACGATCGCCCAACTCGCAAACACCCAAAGATAAGGCCTCGCCATCAGACGGCGCCACCTCCATGATTCTCTTCGATTGGAACTGTTCGAAACTTCTTTTCTTGACGTCGCGCGAGAATCGAGCGCAGCAAGCACGGTTTCGCTCATTTCTGCCGAGGGACGCTCCACTTCGAAACTCAACGTCCTGTCCGAAAGCGCGCGAAATCCCTGCGCCACTTCCTGGCACTCGCTGCAACTCACCAAATGCGCCGCTAGCTCGGTCGCTCGCCGCGCTTCCAGCTCGCCGTCCAGATAAGCCATCACCTCTTCGGCATCAAACGCGTGCTGTGCATTTCGTTCCATAAAATTCCCCAACCTCAATCCTTCACCGGCATCAATTGATTTTTCAGCGCCATCCGCGCTCGAAACAATCGCGAACGCACTGTATTCACCGGCAAGCGCATCAAGCCTGCGATTTCCTCGTAGCTCAATTGCTCATATTCTCTAAGCATCAGAATCTCGCGCTCGTCTGTTCCCATATGTTTGAGCGCCTGGTGCACCCAAATGCCCGCGTCGCGGCTCTCTCGGGCATTTTCTTCCGTTGCCCGATCGTCTAATTGCTCGTTTTCCGCGATTTCGCGCCCCGCCTTGCGACGCTCCGCCGAAACCAAGTGAGTCGCGATGCCATACAAATAACTCCGGAAACTCGCGCGCGGCTCGTACCTTCTCACATTCTGCAAAAGCGCCAGAAAACATTCCTGCGCCAATTCTTCCGCGCGCCCGGGATTCTCGAGGCGCCGGCGAAAAAAGCCGTACACCGGTTCGCGGTAGCGCTCGAAAAGCTCGGCGAATGCTCCCCGGGACC
>Ga0210401_10003565_pt1 | contig 16608 bp, 17 predicted proteins | sample IncBWH32MmetaG_FD_150866 | JGI IMG/M metagenome (GOLD analysis project Ga0210401, IMG submission 150866) | Forest soil microbial communities from Barre Woods Harvard Forest LTER site, Petersham, Massachusetts, United States - Inc-BW-H-32-M | ecosystem: Environmental > Terrestrial > Soil >... | reverse complement strand
TGGCGACAAACCTGATATATCCAGCCAAGAAGGTAGTAGCGACCGTCGGCGACGGCGGCTTCCTTTACTCCTCGATGGAATTGGAGACAGCTGTACGTCTCAAGCAGAACATCACAGTCCTCGTCTTCCGCGATGGCGGCTACAACATGGTCGCGTTTCAGCAGAAACTTCTGTATGGCCGAACTTCGGGCACCAATTTCGGCAATCCAGACATCGTGAAATATGCGGAAAGTTTCGGAGGTGTGGGCCTGAGGATCAGCAAGCCGGATGAACTCTTGGCGACCTTACGGAAAGCGCTAGAGATGCCGGGCGTAGTCGTGGTCGACATTCCCACAGATTACAGCAAGAACGTGGAGATCGGTCAGCATGTGATTCCCGAAGCCTGGGACTGAGAGGATGCGTATGGGGAATTCACTTGTATTTGGCCCACTTGCAATGGTCGAGCCGGCGTGGCAGCACGTGTCCGGCAGAACGTAAAAGCTGATTGAACAAGTGCAAGAGGAGAGCATTTTCTTACTCAAAGTGTTTACAAGACGAGAGAGCGATCCGCCGCTAAGTTGAGAAAAGGAGAAGCCCGATGACAGCGCCAGTTACGACCGAGAACTATACCGATGTCATTCTTGTGGGCGCCGGTATCATGAGCGCGACATTGGCAACAATCCTGAAAGAACTTGATCCGAGCCTCAAAATTGAGCTCTACGAGTTTCTGGGCAGTGCAGCGCAGGAAAGCTCGAATGCGTGGAATAATGCCGGCACCGGCCACGCTGCGCTCTGCGAGTTGAACTACACCCCGGAGAAAAGCGATGGCACCATCGATATTTCAAAAGCACTGCAGGTGAACACGGAATTCGACCTGTCCCGTCAGTTTTGGGCCTATTTGGTTAAAAATGGAGCCATCAAGGACCCTCAATCGTTTATTCATCCGGTCCCACACTTCAGTTTTGTACGAGGACAGGAGAATCGCGTCTTCCTTAGGAAACGCTACGAGGCGCTAACAGCCCATCCTCTTTATTACGGGATGGAATTCTCCGACGATCCAAAGCAGCTTCAAGAATGGATTCCTTTGGTGATGGAGGGCCGCGATCCGGGCGAGATTGTTACGGCCACACGAATGATCACGGGCACGGACGTGGATTATGGGGCGCTCACGGATGGTCTCCTCGAAGTTCTTCGCAATAAAGATGGCTTCTCGATCAACTTCTCCAGCCGCGTACAGGATCTGAGCCGCGATGGGGACCTTTGGAGCGTGCAGATCAGAGACGAAAAAACAGGAGAGCACCGAGACGTCCGCGCCAAATTCGTCTTCATCGGCGCCGGTGGCGGATCGCTGTCGCTTTTGCAAAAATCCGGAATTCCCGAGGGGCGCGGCTATGCCGGCTTTCCAGTAAGCGGTGTCTGGCTTCGTTGCGACCGGCCCGAAATCTCTTCGCGTCACAACGCCAAAGTGTACGGCAAAGCCGCCGTGGGCTCGCCGCCGATGTCCGTGCCTCATCTCGACACGAGGCACGTCGAAGGAGAGGTGTCCTTGCTTTTTGGCCCTTTCGCAGGCTTTTCTACAAAGTTTCTCAAGCACGGATCCTATCTCGATCTCTTTGGGGCTATCGATCCTGAGAATTTGTTGCCGTTAATGGCTGTCGGCAGGGATAACCTAGCGCTCGAAAAGTATCTCTTAGGTCAAGTTCTCGAGTCCTTTGGGGAGCGGCTTGCCGCATTGCGCGGGTTCTATCCGAACGCCAAGAAAGAAGACTGGGGAGTAGAAGTAGCCGGACAGCGGGTACAGATCATAAAAAAAGATCCGGTACACGGAGGTGTCCTCGAGTTTGGCACGGAGCTCGTCGTCGCATCAGACCGTTCCATCGTTGCTATGCTGGGCGCTTCGCCTGGTGCTTCGACGGCAGTATGGATCATGCTCCAAGTCATCGAGCGCTGCTTCGCGGAAAAACTGAAGACTGGGGGATGGTCAGCAAGGCTAAAGAAGATCATTCCTTCCTACGGTCAATCTCTTGCTGAGAATCCGGCTTTATGCCGGCAGGTCCGAGCCGATGCCGCGGCCGTATTGCACATCAACGAAATTAGGCAGATCGGGCAAATCAAGGAGGCAGGGCGATGATCCGAGCGTATCGTCTCTATACAGGTTCCGACGGAAACTCACATGTGGTGCGTGGTAGCGTAAGTGAAAGTAAACTGGTCGAAGCGCAATCCATCCTTTTCAAAGAAACCCCCCCGCATTCCTCCTTTGACTGGCATAACGATCCAATCCCCCAATATGTAGTCACCTTGGCAGGAGTGCTCGAATTTACAACCGTTGGCGGCGAGACCTTCACGATCCATCCCGGTGATGTGCTGCTTGCAGTCGATCACACGGGCTCAGGACATAAGTGGCGCTTGATAAATGACGACCCGTGGAAGCGCGCCTATGTTGTCTTCAAGGAAGGCGCGGACACTCATTTCGTTCCGGACCCGCCCGACATGGCGCTAGGAGCAGCGTCACAATGACGCACCGGCCTGCAGCTAAATCGCCTCGCGCACAGCGAGCCGTCCTCGATTATCCAGACTCACGTTGAGCCGATGAGGGGCAGTGAGATATGCCCTCGTCTCAGTTTTGGTTGAGTTTGCAGACCACGGGCGCAGTTGGATGTCATCGGATTGATCGGATAGAGAGGGCATCATGAGCCAAACGGACACTCGGATCGAGATAGATTCCCTGGGGGGGGCGTAGCTGTTCCCGCCAACAAGCTCTGGGGCGCGCTGACGCAACGCTCGCTCGAGCACTTCAGCATCGGCGATCACCTACGTCCAGTTACTCCTCGAAGTCTTAAGCAGATCGCAGTGACGAAACGCCATAGAGGCAGACGGGCGACGCGGTCATCGCCGGTCCGATAGGAGGCATTATGAATTTCATCATTCGAAGTTTGATAAGGCTGGGTATTCTCAGGAACGACCTTGACTACCATTTGCTTCGTGCATTGATGGTCATCATTAGCCTATTTTTTGGATATCAGAAATGGTTCGATTATGAGGCACAGGCGCTGATCCCCTATATCAGTCATGGCCCCCTCATCTTCTGGCTGTACCCCGTCTTTGGCATTCGCGGAGCAACCTACTTTCTTGGCGCCTCAGAATGGGTATTCGGTGCAATGCTGTTCGCTGGATTCTGGAACAAAAAGTTGGGGATTCTCGGGGCTCTCGGCTTATGTTTCTCAATGCTCTCGACTTCGACGATCATTCCGTTCATTCCCGACGGCTGGGCCGCTTCCGCCGGCGGATTTCCTGCTATGACCGAGAGAGTTGCGTTCCTAATGAAGGATCTGGTTCTGCTTGGTGTTTCTGTGTATTTGCTGCGGCAGGATGTCATAAGAGTGTCGCTCGCCAAGACCACAGCACGCGTGGAGGCAACCCATCTTGCTGCTGATTAACACTCGCGATGCTGTCGGCATCACAGTGCGTGGACGACGGCGAACTCGTCGTGCCGCCGGGCCCTCTGCGCGGATGCAAGGCGCTGCGCGAACGGGGCGGGCAAATTGTTCAATCGCCCGCGTGGCGCACCATTCGCCACGTGTGCGGTAACATGCGCTTCGTAACTGAGAGCCCCGACGAGGCGGCAAGCCCGCCATTGACAAGAACGCGATCGAAAACGCGTTGCTCTGATTTAACTGCGTAAGGGAGTCGAAGAGGATGTATGAACACTGTTTGTGGGAAGTTCAACTTTATAAATTCCGTTGCACGCTTAGCCGGTACGTTGGCGCTCGTCATGATCGCGGCTGCAGTTGTGCTTGGCTCGACGCAGAATTTCACCGTTCCAGACGATGTGGCTCTACGGATTCGCCTAGATGACACTCTTACTAGCGTCGATTCCGAAGTCGGGGACCCTTTCAGCGCGACTGTCGTTGACCGTGGCGATTACCAAAACGCTAGAGTTTACGGCCAGATCTCGGAGATTGATCCATCCGGCAAACTCACAGGTCATACCAGCATTATGCTGCGATTCGATCGGCTAGTAATGCCGGACGGCAGGCGCGCGCCAATTCAAGCGGAAATTGTCGAACTCTATCACGCACCATCAGGGGAGAAGGTCGGCGTCGAAGGCGCTATCGAATCAGGAGGGCGAGGCCGCAAGAGCGTCGAACACACCGTCATTGGCGCTGGCGCCGGAGCCTTACTGGGCGGGATCTTCGGGGGTGGAAAAGGAGCAGGCATCGGTTCAATCATCGGCGGTGCGGCGGGCTGGGAACAACCGCTTTCCACGGTCGTCAGAAGATCACACTCAGTAGCGGCCAGGAAATGTTAATTCGTATCACAAACCGCGGATCCGAACCGTCGCCTCCAACAACCTGATCCAACAATTGCAGGTGAAAAGCATGAGTCGAATCATCTTGGTCGGCATTATCACAATAATGGTTCCTGCGGCATGCCTTACTCAATCTTCTAAACAGGAACCCACTACCGGCGAATTGCAGAAGCAGTTGAAAGAAATGCGTTCGCAGATGGCCACAATGCAGAATCGAATTGCGGAGTTGGAGGCGGCCAGAGGGACAACAGCGATGAGCTCCAGTAATGATCCAGTTCTGCCGCCGGAGGAGACTCCTCCGGCACCAGCTCTTCAGCTGCAACCCGCCAAGGCGAAGAGTTCCGAAGAACCAACGTCAATCCGCTTTAGAGGGCTTTCTTTGACTCCGGGCGGCTTTCTGGAAGGAACAATGCTCGTCCGTACTCGCAATGAAAACGCAGATATTGCGAACAACTATTCTGTGATTCCGCTGAATGGATCGTCGAACGCAAGACTGACCGAGTTCCGCGGAACCGCGCGCAACTCAGAGTTCTCGCTGTTGATCCAAGGGGCAGCAGGAAGCGCGAACCTAAAAGGATACGTCGAAACCGATTTTCTGGGCGCAGCACCGACTGCCAATTACGTTGAATCCAACTCCTGGACGCCTCGCCTTAGACAACTGTGGGTTCAGCTCGATTGGCCTTCAGGATGGACTATCACCTCCGGTCAGACCTGGTCCCTTCTCACTACGAATGAGCAAGGCATTGCAGCTTTAGCGGAATTAAGACCCGCTACGGAGGATGGTCAGTATGTCGTTGGTTTCACCTGGACGCGGCAGAGAGCATTGCGCGTAACGAAGAATTTTAACAACAAGGTTTGGGCTGCTTTTGCACTTGAGAGCCCGGAAAGTACATATTCGGCGGCGTTCGCGCCCGCGAACATCATGGGGCTGAACACCAGCCAGAATGCTGCAACTGGTGTTAACCTTTTGCCCTTTCTGGCCAATTACAGCAATGGTTTCTCCACGAGCCTGGCGCCCGATCTTTTGGCGAAGGTAGCTTTTGAACCGGGCTGGGGACACTTTGAGATCAAAGCCTTAGGCCGTTTTTTCCGCGACCGTATCGCATCAACCGCAACGACGAATGGCTATACAAACACCACCGAAGGCTATGGCGTTGGCTTCGGTGCGCTAATGCCGTTTGTGAACAAAAAATTGGAACTATCGCTGGAGGGGCTCCTTGGGCAAGGCATCGGACGCTATGGCTCTTCGGGGTTGCCGGACGCCACTTTGAATCCGACAACAGGAGAGCTGCGTCCATTGCGCGAAGCTAGGATCATGGGAGGTCTGGTATATCACCGCAGCAGCCGTCTTGATTTGTACACGTATGGCGGGGATGAATACGCGGGACGGTATGCGTTTATCTCACCCACTGGGACCGCTGCGGGCTACGGTTCTCCTCTAATCGATTACACGAGCTGCACAAACGAAGTAGCGCTGAATGCCTGCAGCGGGGCAAATCGCAACATCTATGAAGCGACGGTAGGTTACTGGTATCGCCTCTTTGGAGGCGAGTACGGCAGGATCGAACAGGGAAACCAGATCGTTTACATACATCGCAACCTGTGGAGCGGTATAGGTAGAACGCCCCAAGGTGGCGATATCGTAGCCTACACATCGCTGCGCTTCTATCTGCCTTAGCTTTGACAGGTAGGAGTGGGCTGCTTGTAAATGGGGCGCCGATGGTCCTTCTGCAATGGGTTATTCAATCATTCCGAACGTGGACGGAAGGACGACGCGCTCCAGTTTCTGGGTATAAAAGCAAAGTGGGGTCTCGCAAAAAGAAACCTAAGGAGAAATAGCTATGAACAATGTACGAAAAGAGACGGACAGCCTCGGGGTCGTTGAAGTACCTGCGGACAAGCTCTGGGGCGCTCAGACTCAGCGGTCGCTCGAACATTTCAGCATCGGCAAGGACCTAATTCCACGTGAGATGATCACCGCATATGCCTTTTTGAAGAAAGCTGCGGCAGCGGCGAACCACGGTGACAAGCGGCTGGGCGATCAACAATACAAACTGATTACGCAGACTTGCGATGAAATTCTTGCAGGCCAGCATCACGACATGTTTCCACTGCACGTGTGGATGACCGGCAGCGGGACGCAATTCAACATGAACGTGAATGAAGTGATCTCCAACCGGTGCTGCCAGATCGCTGGGACACCGCTGGGGAGCAAGACACCGGTTCATCCCAACGACCACGTCAACATGTCTCAGTCGTCGAATGACTCCTTTCCGTCGGCCATGAACATCGCGGCCGCTGTCAACGTGAAGGCGCGGCTGATCCCGGCGGTGAAGCAGCTGCACGATGCGTTCGCTGCAAAGGCCAGGGAGTGGAAAGACATCGTCAAGATCGGCCGCACACACATGCAAGACGCAACACCGCTCACGCTCGGGCAGGAATGGTCGGGCTACGAAGGCATGCTGGCAGACGATCTCGATCGGATCGAAGATGCCTTGAGAGGCGTCTATCGCCTCGCGCTTGGAGGCACAGCAGTAGGCACCGGCATCAATTCTGCACCTGGCTTCGCCGAGGCCGTCGCAGCCGAGATCGCCGAACTCACGAGTCTGCCGTTCGTTACGGCGCCCAACAAATTTACGGTGCAAGGCGCCCACGACGCCCTTGTGCAACTCTCCGGCGCGCTGCGAACGCTAGCTGTGTCGCTTTACAAGATAGCCAACGACATCCGGCTGATGTCTTGCGGCCCGCGAGCGGGCTTTGCCGAACTATTGATTCCAGAAAACGAACCAGGCTCCTCGATTATGCCCGGCAAAGTAAACCCCACTCAGGCTGAAGCCCTCACAATGATTGCGGTTCAAGTGATGGCGAACGACGTGGCGACCGGCCTCGGCGGCGCCGGAGGATACCTCGAAATGAATGTCTACAAGCCGCTGATCATCTTCAATGTGACCCACTCAATCTCGATTCTGTCTGATGGCTGTACAAACTTCCGCAGATTCCTGGTCGAGGGAACGAAACCGAACCTGAAGAAGATCAACGAATACGTCGAGCGTTCGCTGATGCTGGTGACCGCGCTCTCTCCAGTCATTGGCTACGACAAGGCTTCAAAGATTGCTCACTACGCGATGGACAACGACCTCTCGTTGAAAGAAGCGTCACTAAAGTTGGGATTTGTCACCGAAGACGAATTCGTCCGCGTCGTTGACCCATCGAAGATGGTCCACCCGTATATCGCGAAGGCATTGGAAGCAGATTCCCGACGATAAGAGCGGAAGGGACCTTAAAAAGATAATCGCGCCCTGCGCGGGGCGGTGAACAGATCGTTTCAAGAGGAGGAGCAAGATGATCTCCGCGGAAGAACGAAGCAGTCCGACAACAAGGCCCCAGGCGTCAGGCTTTAGTCAGGCAATCACCCATGGAGTCCTACTGGCGGCCTGCTGCCTCGTTAGCTATGCGGTAATCACTCATATCCTTGTCGCCGCGCGAATTGTGACGCGAGATGATGAACTCCTGGGAGGCATGTGGGCCATCATCGCTACAATCTTTGTTTTCCGCTTCACCTACCAAGAGAGCGTAACCGCGGCCCTTTCGAGAATGTCCGCGACCGTGCTCAGCTTCGCCCTTTGTTTCCTCTACCTTTTGCTGTTTCCTTTTCGACCATGGGGGTTGGCCGCGTTGATCGGAATCTGCACCATCCTACTGAGCCTTATAGGACGGCCCGGAGACATTATTACGGCTAGCATCACAACAGCAGTAGTGATGGTAGCAGCTGGCATCAGTCCCCAGCACGCTTGGAAGGAGCCCATCTTGCGGTTGATCGACACGGTTGTTGGAATTGGAGTCGGCATCGCGGGCGTGTGGATAGGCCGGACGTTCATTGGGCATAGCCTGAGTCGAGCACCGGCGGAATTACGCGAGGTTCCTCCCAGCAAACTGTGAGGGGATCCGGTAGCCGGGCCCTTTGATGTGTGAGATCGCTCACTACGCAACGGACAACAATCTTATGTTGAAGGCAGGGTGCTGATGCTTGGGTTCGTGACCCGGGACGAATTCGATCGCGTCGTGGATCCGAAGGAAATTTTCAGACCGCAAGTAGCCCCTGCCGCTGCCTAGGGCATGGGGCTCTCATCCGCATCGAACACACGCGAAGGCAGGAGCCGGCTCGGACGGTTCAAGCCGGCTCCACTTCGACAACCAGGCAAGTTATTGGATCAGATGACGTCTGCAGTTTCAAAACCGCCGCTGTTGGCCGCCCATATCACCCGGGAAGAACGGTCGAATCTTGTCCTGTCTTTTGCCCGAGTTTTGTACATCAATGGCGAATCCACGCAAAAGACATTGAGTACGGCCGAGCGTCTTGGCAATTGTCTGGGATTTCGGGCCACGATCTTGCCTCGCTGGGGAGAGCTTGAACTCCTAGCGGAAGACACCGATGGCAAGTTTATTTCGGTAATTGAGGCGAATCCCTCCGGCGTAGACATGGAGCGCGTCGTGTCGGCTTTGAAAACTGTTGGGGAGTTATGCGAAAGCCGACTGCCCCCGGCCAACGCAATGGAAGCAATCAACACAATCGCAAAAACCCCGCCTGCGCCGACGTGGATGTTCACGCTTGCGGCCGCCGTGGGCGCGGTGGCGTTAGCAGTACTTTTCGGTGTTCAGCACGTGCAGTCGGCGGTGCTCATATTCGTCAGTGCTGCGGCGGGCGCCCTTTTGCGTCGCACGTTGGCCCGACATAGCGTAAACATCTTTCTTCAACCATTCGGCGCAGCGTTGGTCGCCGGCATCGTCGGGGCAATAGCGGTTCGTTATGACCTGAGCTCGTCCTTGCGCCTCGTTGCCGTTTGCCCTTGCATGGTGCTCGTGCCGGGTCCGCATTTCCTTAATGGCATGTTGGACCTAATCAGGGGCCGCATGAATCTCGGAGCGTCCCGGCTGATCTATGCCGTGCTCGTGGTTGTGGCCATCTCGACGGGACTTCTCATGGGGCTCGCCCTTTTTGGTGTCTCCTTACCGGTAGACCCGGCTGGCAGGGCGCTAACACTTTGGCATGACTTGATTGCCGCTGGCCTCGCCGTAGCTTGCTACAGCGTCTTCTTTTCCACCCCTTTGCGCATGCTGGCTTGGCCGGTCGTGGTCGGCGCTGGAGCCCATGCTCTCAGGTGGGTGGCGCTCACCGTACTTGGGGGCAGTGCCGCGACCGGCGCATTTGTTGCGTGTTTCATCGTCGGAGTGATCCTCACTCCGGTGTCGCGCCGTTGGCACATGCCGTTCGCAGCCGTCGGTTTTGCCTCTGTGGTGTCAATGATGCCAGGAGTCCTGATGTTCAGAATGGCCAGCGGACTCGTCCAACTCACACACGGTGCACAGAGATCATCGGAGCTTATGGGCGCGACGATCGCTGACGGTTCCGTAGCAATTCTCATCATTTTGGCGATGAGCTTCGGCCTCATCGTTCCGAAACTGATCATTGATTACGTCACCGAAAAATTGACGGGGGACTGAGTCTTGACCGACGAGGAATCTGCCATGTCCACAGCAGGATCAACGGACCGACATGTTGGAATCGGTGCATCTCATGACACAGCGACGCCCTCGCGATCGGAACGATAACCTCCTACTAAGTGATCTCGATTTTGTCGAAGCCCCGCCACTTGTAGATCGCCATGGACAACAGCCAGCTCAGAGCAAAGAGTCCTACAATCGCATAGCCAAGTTCCGCAAAGCTGTCGTTCAGACGGGTCACCACGACCCAAAATCTTCCGTTTGGATGGAATTGGCCGGCCAACAGTCCCAACGCTTCGATCCCTCCTACTGCTAATGCAACAAGTGCGGAAACGCACGTAATCGTCATGTTGTAGTACAGCTTGCGAACAGGCTTCATGAACGCCCATCCATATGCACCCAGCATAAGGATGTTGTCCGTCGTGTCGATGAGCGACATGCCCGCCGCGAAGAGCACTGGGAACACCAGGATCGAAGTGAATGAAAGGCCTTTCGATGCTTCAGCCGCCGATATACCCAACAGGCCGATCTCCGTCGCGGTGTCAAAGCCCAAGCCAAAAAGAACGCCCAGAGGATACATGTGCCAGCTGCGGCTGATCATTCGAAAGATTGGGCGAAATATTCTTGAGAGACAGCCTCGATTACTAAGGAGCATGTCAAAGTCTTCGTCCTGGTAGCTGCCGCCAGAACGCACCACTACGAAGGCGCGATAAATCGACCGCAAAACGATCAGGTTAACCATCGCGATCGCAAAAAGAAAAACAGTTGATACCAGAGTCCCAATTATGCCTCCGACGGTCCTAATGGCACCTACCCGATCTTGGAGTGTCAATGCAGTGCCAGCTATCGCTGCGGCGCCGACTAGCACAATCGTTGAGTGGCCGAGCGAAAACATAAATCCAACCCCGACAGGCCGCTTGCCCGCCTGCATCATTTTTCGCGTGACGTTATCGATTGCCGCAATATGATCTGCGTCCACCGCATGTCGCAGTCCCAGGCTATAGGCTAGAAACGCCGTTCCCAGCAGGACGGGATGCCCACGGAAAACCATAACTGCCCAGAACCATGATCCTGCGTTGAACAAAAACAGGAGACAATACATTCCGAAGATTCTGCTGCGAAGACTGCCGGGACCATCCTCGAGCAAGCCGTTCATCTTAAATCGCATGATCTCCCCTGCAGACCGTATGACCTCTACTGGCGGACAGACTCTTTGAGCCACGACTCCCTAAATCTCCGGCGAGTACCTAAATAACAGTAAGCTGTGAAATAGGCGCCTTGCGCCAGTCGCACGATAATTCTCCAAGATTAAGAAAATTTCACCTGCACCGTGAACAAGGATGTCGAGCTTTCTATTCGCTTTTTCGTTTCAGTGAAAAAACAACCAACATTTTTCATTGCCGAGATGCTCTCTTGCCTCTGCGATGGAATCTCCGACCCCCTTGGAGCTCCAATCACTTCTGCCCCCGTACCGCTTAGGTATAAACCGCTCTCTACACTTCCTCTGCAAGATTGTGGATAGCCAAACGCGTTTCCTGAATCATCATTGCGAATCCGACTACGAGACCCGCCACTCCAACCGCTTCGGATAAAGGGCTCAGGAGAGCAATGACTATGAATCCGCCGCGCAGTGCTGAAACCGTGAAAAGAGACTCGAAGAGCGAGATCAGTGCAGTCGCTGCGAACGATCCCAGGGACATGTAGAAGATTCTCAGCGCCTGGAGAACGAGGGTCCAGCGCAACGCGAGAGATTCCGGCTGACGCTGGTACATCCTCATTCATGAACGTGCTGTTCGTCCGATTGGCGGACCGGCATCACCAGGTATAAATCGGTGCGGTTCGGCAGATGCGTGACGTAGGGCATTCCATTCGATGCATCGCGATTGAGCCCCTGAAAATCGTCTTGATGCGGACTCACGATCATCAGGTGCGGACCAACATGGAACTCCTCACCCGCCTTCCGCGATTGCGCCCAGGCGCCAAGGTACATGTACGAAATCCCGATGCGATCGATGCGCGGCGTGCGGCCGGCCAAGCTGTCCTGAATCCATTGCAGGAATACCGCGTCGAAGCAACCCGGCTCATCGTGCGGATACCCGGGAATGCCCGGCAGACAGGTCCATTCGTTCGAGCCTTTACGAAGGACCCGGTATTCGTCTCCAGACGCCGCGGGCCAATCGAGCAGTGTCGCGTCTTTGGTGATGAAGGCAGGACCAGCGCGCAGCGCGTCCGCGATCTTCTCCGCGTCAGTCACCGGAAATCGATCTGACGACTGAGCGAAGGCGGTAGCCGCGGTCAAAACAACAGTTGTGAGCAGCTTCATAACAGTATTCGTGCGGATCATCGATAACTCCTGACACCACGAACAACGAATGCATTAGTTTCGTGACATTGCGTGCTCAGCTGCTAACGGCGCAGTTCCAAAATTGAGGCTGAATCGTTTGCACCACACGGAAACCGCACGATACCTGGACAAGTCCACCTCGGGACCCAACGCATAGTTTTGGTCGCCAACATTGCCTTTGATGGGCCCCAAATCTATAAACCCGGCGCGCCGAACGCTCGCGCTATCTTTTGCTTCGTCGGCAGCCACCATGTATACATGAACGTTGGGCCCATTCGTCGTCTTGAAGTTCGTGAAGCGGAGAACGCGGCTGCCGTCTCCGATCTGATAAATGGTTGCAGTGCCTTCCGTGGGGTGTATGACACTGTGGAAGGATCCCGACTCAACGGATTGGAGTGAGGCGCCGCCCTTCGCGGTGGGCATTTCTTCTTGCACACGCCGGTCGATGAAAAGGCCCTCCGGCCGAAATGCGTACCACGCAGCGAACAATACAATCACAAACGCGGAAACGGCGAATTTCCTCAGTTTCATTCTCATGTCTCCTCCAGGCCACGGAACTGCCGACCCTCGCTGCTGCATGTTCACAACTCGCTTGCTTCCGATCGGTATCTCATGGAGTAGCACTGCGTTATGGCGCAACCACTTCAACTCCACCCGAACAGAAGCACGACAGGGACCAAAAGGACAAACAAACTCATCTCACTGAAAAACGGGCCTGAGTCGGGAGTCAATCTTGGGAACGGAGATCAATCGCAGCAGTGGCCCTAATTGTCGGCGTCGAAATAACAACACCGAGACGTCCGCTCGACACGCCCACGACGCCTCCAACGCTCGCTCAATACTGCGCAACGCCGCCATCCGCGAACAGTTCGACGCCGTTCACGTATGCGCTGTCGTCCGACGCGAGAAATGCCGCAACTCCGCCCATGTCATCTGGCGTGCCCAAGCGGCCGAGGGGAACGTTGGCAAGGACGCTGGTTTTCTGCTCGTCGGTCATGAGGACAGACAAGCCCGGAGTATCGATATGGCCGGGGCTTAGAACGTTGACTCGGACTCCACGGCCCCTAAGGTCCACGATCCAGCTGCGTGCGAAAGAACGCACCGCCGCCTTGGTGGCATCGTAGATTGAGAACGCTTCGAAACCCTTGATCGACGCAATTGACCCGACGAGGATTACCGACGAACCTTTAGCCAGCAGCGGCAACGCCTTTTGCACCGCAAAAAACAAACCGCGCACATTGGTATTGAACGTCTTATCGAAATGTTCTTCGGTTATTTCACCGAACCTTCCCTGCTCGTAGAATCCTGCGTTCACGAATAGGATATCGATGCGGCCTGCCTTCTCCTTGACGAGCTCATAGATGCGGTCAATATCGGCAAGCTTCGAGCTATCAGCTCGAACCGTGCGAGCATCGCCCCCGATCACAGCCACTGCCTTGTCCAGTTCCGACTGCCGGCGCCCGGTAATAAAGACCTGCGCGCCTTCAGCGGCGAAGCGTTTAGCGGCACCCAGGCCAATGCCGGCGCTGCCGCCGGTAACAACTGCAACTTTGTTTTTGAGTTTCTTGTCCATGAGATCCATGAGCTCCCCAGTCGTTTGCTGATGACTCCCAGCGTTTTCTCACAGCCCCGCAACAAACGGCACGCACTTGCTGCCGGTCCATTCGTTACGGCCCGCGGAACATTTCTCTGCATCTAATTTGCCAAAGGTGGCCCAAGGCCGCCTTCGCCACAAAATACGTTGCAGAAGACTGTTGCGCGGATTTTGTTCACAAACAGTTGCCGACTGCGCAGGTACCCTGTGACGTCATGCGTCGACATTTTGACAAGAAGTCGACCCGGCGATGGCGGTGAGCACTCACTTCCTGTTCGCGGCCGATTCACTGCACTGTTGGTAGGCGTGCATGCATCCTGTACTAATCGCAGCTCAGATCGCACGAAATCGAGCACATCCGTCGGAGGGAACTCTGGCGCATGCTGACAAGCGGGGCTGGCTTGAGCGTCATCTCGCCAAATTTAGCGCACGCCAAGATGGACCTGTACTTCGAACATTCCGCTGTTCAGAATTCGCATCGCGCGAGGCGATTCTCGATGTAACGAAATCAGCGGTCCGCATCTGTTCTACATTTCTCGATTCCCGGCAAAGACAATCGTCACCCCACAAACTCTCTCTCAGCTTGTTGGTTGCCATCGCTCCTCGTTCTTCCGGCTGTCGCTGAGTGGTTTTATGTCGTATTTGTGCACCGGTCGTGAGATCCCGAGCTTCTTCATCTTGGCAATTAAAGTCGTCCGCTTCAGTCCCAGTCGGGCGGCAGCACCACAGGATCCTCCGATAACCCAGCCTGCCACCCGCAATGCCTCCTCGATCAGGGCTCGCGTGGAATCGTCGAACGTGCCCTGTGAAGGAGTTACCGCCACCGGATTTTTGTCTGATACAGGAAGAGGGTTCGGAAGTACTCCGTTATTCGACAGGATGACCGCTCGTTCGATCAAGTTCTGAAGTTCCCGGACGTTGCCGGGCCAAGGATAATCGACCAACGCACTCAGGGTTTCATTCGGGATACAGGTAATTCGCTTGGCCATCTTACGGCTAAAAACCCCAATAAAATGCGAGACCAATAACGGTACATCCTGGCGACGTTCTCGCAATGGTGGCAGCACGACAGGAAATACGTTTAGGCGGTAGTAAAGATCACGGCGGAATTCGTTCCGCCTCGCCATCTCCGTCAGGTCTCGATGAGTCGCCGCAATCAAACGCACATTGATGCGATGCGTGCGGCCGCTTCCCAGACGTTCGAACTCCTGCTCTTGAAGCACTCTCAGCAGTTTAGGCTGCAACGCCAACGGAATATCCCCTATCTCATCGAGGAACAATGTCCCTTTGTCGGCCATTTCAAAACGGCCGATTTTTTGAGCGTTGGCTCCAGTGAAAGCGCCCTTCTCATGACCAAAGAGCTCACTCTCCAGTAGATCGAAAGGAATGGCGGCACAGTTCAGCCTCACGAAAGGGTTTCCGGCGCGTGGGCTGATATTGTGAATGGCGCGGGCGACGAGCTCCTTACCAGTTCCTGTTTCGCCTTCGATGAGAACAGTGGAATCAGTGAGCGCGACCGTCCGAACCAGGTCGAGCACCTCTTGAAGCGACCCGCTTCCTCCGACGATGCCTTCAAAACCGTCGTTCTCAGTTTTGCCGTTCATTGGCTTACGGCCTCCGGATGTAACGGTTGAGAACAATGCCGAGGAATTGGATTCTCCTGTCGCGCACGTGGAAATCTCGGCCTCATATCCTCGGTCGGCGACACAGGCTTCAAGAACATTTTGATTTTCCGAGAGAACTGCATTCCCCCAAGTCATGTGCCCTCCTCTAACTAGTCGCTGACTTCTCTTCCGTTCCCGAAGGCCCCTTTCGCGGATTCATGCTGGCAATTTCTCGAGCCGGATGCTGCCCGCTTCGCGGCGCTCGAGAAAACTGATAGCTATGGACTTGAAAATCCGCAAAATCGGGTAGTCAACATTCGCTCAGCCTCGAACTTCCGAAGTCTCAAGCTGCATCGAACTCGACGTCACAAAAGGCAGTTGTGCATAGGAAGATCGCTGTTCCGTGTCTATTAAGAAGGCCAACCCTTTTTCGGTGGGATTCCGATCGATCAGAAGCACTTCGCCTGGGTGCACTTGAGCCGTGTCCAGCAGCCTCGCAAGCGGGGAGACTATATAGCGCTCAATGGCACGCTTCAGGTGGCGCGCTCCATACCTCTTATCAGTCCCTTCTTGCAGCAAGAACTGCCGTCCTTCGTTTGTTATTCGAAACAGAAAATGGCCCGTCGTGGAATCCAAGAGGCGCTTCTGCAATTGCCTCAGTTCGATCTCCAGCACTTCATCAAGTTCTTCGCGCTTCAAAGGGCGAAACACCACGACTGTGTCGAGCCGGTTCATGAACTCCGGCGAAAACTTCCGCCGCGCTGCTTCCACCCCCGTCCGCTCCACCTTCTGGTCCAAGTCGGTCCCCGCCCTGTCTCTCGGCTGGATAAATCCCATACCCCCAGTCATCAACTCCGTGATCTCTCTTCCCCCCAGGTTGGACGTCAGAAAGATCACCGTCTGCGACAGGTCCACCCGCCGGTTGTCTCCCAAAGTCAGCGTCGCCTTGTCCAGAACCCCCAGCAGCAACTGCCACAGCGCGTCCGACGCCTTCTCAATTTCGTCGAACAGCAGGAAAGAAAGTTTCAGCTTGTCCGTGTGCGATGCCGCCAAACCTTCCTGGGTGATCAGCGGATGCGTCTCCCGGTGCCCCAGATACCCTGGGGGAGATCCAATCAGTTTGGCGATCTCATGCGAGTGCTGAAATTCCGCGCAATCCACTTTGATGAGCGCTCGGTTATCGCCGAAGAGAATCTCAGCGGCGGCCTCGACAATGCGCGTCTTGCCTGAACCGGTCGGCCCCAGGAATAGCAGATTTCCGACTGGGCGCCCTGGT
>Ga0210401_10003563_pt1 | contig 16617 bp, 12 predicted proteins | sample IncBWH32MmetaG_FD_150866 | JGI IMG/M metagenome (GOLD analysis project Ga0210401, IMG submission 150866) | Forest soil microbial communities from Barre Woods Harvard Forest LTER site, Petersham, Massachusetts, United States - Inc-BW-H-32-M | ecosystem: Environmental > Terrestrial > Soil >... | reverse complement strand
GCGCGCAAGAATTTAGCCCGCGCGTAAGTGCGGGGTACGCAGCAACCCACGAATCGAGCGCCGTAGGTGCGGCACTCTACGCGGATGGCCCAGACTACACCCCGATCACGATTTTGGGTGCCCCATCCGTGCGGTTTGGTGCATGCAAGGGTGGGGCTTGGGTTCTTTTTCTCTTGGCGCCCACACGCCGTTCTCTGCGTGTGGGTGTGGCTTCTTTGTGGTCTTAGGGGGTCGGAGTTTCAGCTCCGACATTTGACCTTGATAAGAATTGGGCTTCAGCCCCTGAGGAATCTTTCAGTCGACAACTTCTCTCCATCCCTATTTCAGCAAACCGTACACATCCACCTCGCCTCGTGCCCCCAGGTATACCCGCCCATTCACCACCACCGGGATCGCGAATCGCGTCGCCAACCCTGCCCGATCGCGCGCGCTGTTCTGCTCTGAGGTGTAGACCGGCTGCTCAATGTTCTTCCCATCGAACGCATACAGCACCGCCCGCTGCTCTTCGCCATTCCATGTTCTTGTTGCCACCGCCCACACAACCGCATTCTCGGCGTTGCTGGCCGAAACAGAAGGCGTAGCGCCGGGATTCGCGAATTTCATTCGTGACGTTTTACTCAATGTGAGATGCCCTTTTTCGATGGCATAGTCCCGCAGGTAGTCGTCGCTGCAAGCAAAGAAAACGTGTCCGTTCCAATACGCCATCGCGCCGTAGCCTCCCCCTCGCATCCCGATCCGCTGCACTACCGCATCGCCTTCGCTGTGGAACTGGCCCATCTCTTCGCGATCGATCACGTAAATCTCGGCGCCCTTGGTGGGTTGCAGCAGCAAGTGACGATGTGGCCCGGGCTGGTCCGGCAAAAGGGTCGGGCCACTCGAGCCCACATCCGCGTCCGTATTGCTTAGGTGAGCTTGATCGTACGGCGTGAAGTAATCGCGAATCACTAGCGAAGATCCATCGACTGCGATTTTCAGCACCGAGTCGCCGTAGTCGCGCCCTCCGGTGGCCGCATTGAACGTTCCGTTGCCGGTGGGCACGTAAATGTTGCCGCTCCCGTCGACCCCCGGCCCTGTGTCGCTCGCCCAGATCCCGCCTTCCTCGCCGTCGGGAGTGACGTTCAGCACCGCCTTTTCGGCCAGCGTCTCCGCATCGTACGCCATCACCCAGCCGTGGTATGGCGCGCGATCGCAAGACGATGCCCAGGTCAGAATCACAGCGCCCTTCACCAGCACCAACGAAGCGCGCGGATTTTCCAGCAATGCATCAAAATGCACTTGCCCTCCCGCGGAACCAGCGCCTTTTCCTGGGACGGTCGCGGCGATCAGCTTGGGACCGCCGAACTTTTCCACCCCCGTGGTGATCGCCAGGGCATGCAAATGCTGCGAATACTCGCTGGCGTTAAACGTATGGCTGATCTTTGTGCGCGCCAGCACGTACAGCGTACCGGTTTTCAGGTCGATCACTGGCGTCGAGGTGATGCCGATTTCCGGCTGAATGAAAGGGCATTGCACATCTCGTGCGGAAAGAGGCTCATCGCCTCGCTTCTTGTCCAGCAAGCTCACTTGCCACAATGGTGCATCGCCTGTTCGTTCCGCGTCAAACGCATAGACGCTGTCGTGCTCGGTCGCGACGAAAATCACGTTATACTTTCCCTTGCCAGGAATTTCCACGGAGGGAATGAACAGCGGCTGAGCATACACCGCGCCGTCAACTTTGTACGCGCCTAGCTTCCCGAACTGATTCGCGTTCACGTTTTGCGGAGTCAAGATCTTCTCGCCCAGCGTGGTCCCGGTGCGCAAATTGTCGTATTGCGAAGTGAGAACTTGCGCAGCAACACTAGTTGAACAAGCCCGTGCAACCTCAAGCACCAGACAGCAAATCACGGAATGTTTCATGGCTGACTCCTTCGAGCGTAAGGGTCGCACCAGGCAGGACAGGAACCCGAATCTCGCGCCAACAGGCAAGGCGAGCCCCACGTCAGGGCGGGTCCACAGCATTAGACGCCCCTGCCGCAGAATTGTTTCCACCGAGCGTGCGGAGGTTCAAAAAGCTCAAAGATGACTTTGGGTTGCGGGTCGGGTGGCCCATCCTTGCGGTCTTGTTCTATGCAAGCGTGGGTCTCGGTTTGCTCTTCTCTAGCCGAAGAGTGGCCCTTCGAACGATTGCGTATTCACTGGGCGCTGGCCACCTGGTCGCTGACCACGACTCACTACTCTAGCAAATTCCTCAGCACATACTGCAAAATCCCGCCATGCTGGTAGTAGGAGAGTTCCTCCGGCGTATCCACGCGCACCGTGGCCGTGAACTTCTTCTTTTTAGCGTCCGGCGCGTTCGCGCCCACCGTCACATCGCCTCGAGGCGCCATCGATGCCACTCCTTCGATCTCAAACACCTCGTTACCCGTCAGTCCCAGCGATTCGCGCGTCTCCCCTTGTTTGAACTCGAGTGGCAGCACGCCCATACCCACCAGATTGCTCCTGTGAATGCGTTCGAAGCTCTCCGCAATCACCGCGCGCACGCCCAGCAATCGCGTGCCTTTGGCGGCCCAATCGCGCGACGAACCCGATCCATATTCCTTGCCCGCAAGCACCACCAGCGGCACGCCGTCTTCGCGATACTTCACCGCCGCGTCGTAGATGAACATCTTCTCGCCGTCCGGCAGGTGCAGCGTCCAGCTTCCCTCGGTGCCCGGCGCCAGCTGATTGCGCAGTCGGATATTCGCGAACGTGCCTCGCATCATTACTTCATGATTTCCGCGCCGCGCCCCGTACGAATTGAACTCGTACGGCTTCACACCGTGCGCGATCAAATATTTCCCCGCCGGGGAATCCACAGCAATCGAGCCCGCTGGCGAGATATGATCGGTGGTCACGCTGTCGCCGAGCACCGCCAGCACACGTGCTCCGTGAATGTCCGCCAGTGGCGCTGGTTTCTTCGGCATGTTCTCGAAGTACGGCGGCAGCTTGATGTAGGTGGAGTTCGCATCCCACTGATAAAGATCGCCCTCCGGAACCGGCATCGCCTTCCAGTGCGCGTCGCCTTCAAACACCTCGCTATAAGTTTTGCGGTATTGCTCCTTCGTCACCGCCGCGCGCACGGTTTTTTCGACTTCCTGCGCTGTCGGCCAGATGTCCCGCAGGTAAACGGGCTTGCCCGCCGTATCGTTTCCCAGCGCCTCGGTGGTCAGGTCCATGTCCATGCGTCCGGCAAGCGCGTACGCAACCACTAGCGGCGGCGAGGCCAGATAATTCGCGCGCACCAGCGGATGGACCCGCCCTTCAAAGTTACGGTTTCCGCTCAGCACCGCTACCGCCACGATGTTGTTTTCTTTGATCGCGGCGCCAATTGGTTCCGGCAACGGTCCACTGTTCCCGATGCAAGTTGTACAGCCGTAGCCGACCAGGTGGAATTTCAGCTTTTCCAGATAGCTCATCAATCCCGATGCATTCAAATAATCGGTAACAACTTTCGAGCCTGGCGCAAGACTCGTTTTCACCCACGGCTTCACCTGCAAGCCGCGTTCAACCGCTTTTTTCGCCAGCAAGCCAGCGCCCAGCATCAGTGACGGATTCGATGTATTCGTGCAGCTGGTAATTGCCGCAATCACCACTGCGCCGCTTGACAGGTCGAACGCATCGCCGTTGTTCTTCACCGCAACGTGCTTCGTAGGAAGCCCTTCGACTACTTTTGTGAACGACGTCTTCGCATTTTTCAGCGCCACGCGATCTTGCGGACGCTTCGGTCCCGCTACGGTCGCTTCTACGCTGCCCAGATCGAGTTCCAGAACATCGCTGTACGACGGATCCGGCGTCTTGTCCGTGCGGAACAGCATCTGTTCCTTGCAATACGCTTCCACCAGGGCGATTTGTTCGTGCGAGCGCGCCGTGAAACGCAAATACGCCAGCGTTTCGTCATCGACCGGGAAGAAGCCCATCGTTGCGCCATATTCCGGCGCCATGTTGGCAATGGTGGCGCGGTCGGGCACGCTCAAGCTGGTCAAGCCCGAGCCGAAGAATTCCACAAACTTTCCGACAACGCCCTTCTTACGCAGGATTTCCGTTACCGTCAGCACCAAGTCCGTCGCCGTCGCGCCTTCTTTCAACCGGCCATGCAACTTGAATCCGACCACTTGCGGCACCAGCATCGACAGCGGCTGGCCCAGCATCGCTGCCTCTGCTTCAATGCCGCCAACGCCCCAGCCAAACACGCCGAGCGAATTCACCATGGTGGTGTGCGAGTCCGTGCCCACCAGTGAATCAGGAAACGCTTCCAGCCGGTTGCCGTTCGGCATAGAGCAAACCACGCGGGCCAGAAATTCGATGTTCACCTGGTGGCAGATGCCCGTGTCCGGGGGCACAACCTTGAAATTACGAAACGCTGTCTGCCCCCAACGCAAAAACGCATAACGCTCCACGTTACGCTGAAATTCCAGTTCCGCATTCAGTGCAAAGGAATTCGCCCCGCCAAAGCTGTCCACCTGCACCGAGTGATCGATCACCAGTTCCGCCGGAAACAGCGGGTTGATGCGCTTCGGATTTCCGCCCATCTTGTGCATCGCTTCACGCATCGTCGCCAGATCCACAATCGCGGGCACTCCGGTAAAGTCCTGCAGCAGAATGCGCGCGGGCATAAACGCGATTTCCTTTTCCGGGCCGTTCGGCGTCCACTTTGCCAGCGATTTGATGTCATTTGCGTGCACAAATCGCCCGTCTTCAAATCGCAGGAGATTTTCCAGCAGGATGCGCAGAGAAAAGGGAAGTTTCTCGATGTGGCTCAGGCCTTGCTCTTCCAGTTTTTCCAGGCGCTGAATCTCGAATTCTTGCGCGCCGACGTTCAGTTTGTCGCGCGTACCGAAGGAATTTGCTGCGGAGATGGGCATTCCGTCCATCCTTTCACCGGATGATAGAGCTTCTATAATAACCGAAATCGTGGCGAGTCGCGGAGCCGCTATAATGGATCATTGTGAAGATTGTGCTGATCTCAACGTACGAGATGGGCCGGCAGCCCTTTGGTCTGGCCTCGCCCGCGGCGTGGTTGCGTCAGCGCGGGCACCAGGTCACCTGCCTGGACGTTTCGCGCGATCCACTGAATGAACGAGCGGTGCGCGAAGCCGGCCTGATCGCTTTCTATGCGCCGATGCATACGGCCACGCGGCTGATTCTTCAACTGCTGGAACCGCTGCGCCGGATGAATTCTCAGGCTCATTTCTGCGCTTATGGTTTGTACGCCACGCTCACCGCGGAGAGTTTTGCCACGCATGGCGTGAAAAACCTCTTTGGCGGCGAATTCGAGCAGGCCCTTGTGGATCTGGCGGAGCATCTTTCCGGACCTTCCACGCTTCCGCAGCTTCAGCCGCTTGATTCAACTGTCTCCCTTGCCCGATTGCGTTTCCAGACTCCCGACCGCGACGGCCTGCCACCACTCCGCTCCTACGCGCATTTGGTTTTGCCAGGCGGAGAGCATCGCGTCGCCGGTTACACCGAAGCGAGCCGCGGTTGCAAGCATCTCTGTCGGCACTGCCCGATCGTGCCGGTGTACAACGGAGTCTTTCGGATTGTCGATCGCGAAGTAGTATTGGCAGATATCCGCCAACAGGTTGCCGCCGGAGCGCAGCACATCACTTTTGGCGATCCTGATTTTTTCAACGGTACGGGCCACGCGATTCCATTGGTGGAAGCGTTGCATCGCGAGTTCCCGCAACTCACCTACGACGCAACCATCAAGGTCGAGCATGTGCTGAAACATGCGGACTTGTTGCCCACGCTCCGGGCAACCGGATGCCTGTTCATTGTCTCCGCGGTGGAATCGCTGGATGATGCCACGCTGCAAAATCTCCAGAAGAATCACACGCGTGCGGATTTCTTTCGCGTCGTAAACGAATGCAGGCGCGCTGGCATCACGCTACAACCTACATTCGTGCCCTTTACGCCATGGACGACATTCGCTCAATACCTCGATCTGCTGGAACAGTTACAGCGCTTCGATTTGATTGAAGCGGTTGCTCCGATTCAGTTGGGGATCCGTCTGCTGATTCCACCGGCGTCCAAACTGTTCGAGCTGGACGAGATTCGCAAACTCGTCGGCGCTTTCGATCCGCAGGCGCTCGTCTATCCCTGGAAGCACGCAAATTCGGACGTCGACGCCCTCGCCAACGAAGTGCAGGACATCGTTGCCGCGAGCGAAAAACTGAAGCGCGGCCGCGCAGCAATATTCCAGCGAATCAGGCGCGCCGCGAGCCTCGCCGCCGGCAGTTCCGCGGAGGAACCAGCGCCGCCGCTGCTCACTTCCCGCGCCACCGTGCCGTATCTCAATGAGCCTTGGTACTGTTGAGCAGAGCCCACGCGGGACCAGTTGGTCCCCATCGCAAAAGCCAAAGAAGCTGTGCGCCCGGCCGAAACTTTTATCTGATTGATTTGTGCGAGAATGAAACCGAATGCACACTGAACCCATGAACGCGCGCAAACGCCTGTTGCTCTTCGCTACAAAGCTTGGTTACCAGACGCGTATGTTCAACGCAGCCGCGGAAAAGCTCGGTGTTGACCTGGTTTTCGTCACGGATCGCTGCAATCGGCTGGACGATCCCTGGAACGATCGAGCGATTGGCGTTCATTTCGAGAACCCAGAGGCGGCGGCACATTCGGTGCTCGAAGCGCAGCGCGAATCGCGCGTCGACGGCGTCCTCGCGACCGGCGATCGTCCCGGCCCTACGGCGGCCTACGTCGCGCGCTCTCTGGGAATCCTCCACAATCATCCAGCCAGTGTCGAAGCGTGCCGAAACAAACTCGGCATGCGCGAAGTTCTGCGCCATGCCGGTCTTGCTGTGCCCACGTTTCGCAGTGTCGTGTTGCACCCGCTCCCGGAACCGGCCCTGCTGGGCATTGCCTTTCCCTGCGTGCTGAAGCCTCTTTCGCTTTCCGCCAGCCAGGGAGTTGTGCGCGCCAACAATCGCGAAGAATTTGTTGCTGGGGCAGTTCGCCTGAAGCATCTGCTCGAATCACCAGAAATTCGCGCCACCCGCGAACCTAGTCTGGATCGCATGCTGGTGGAAAGCTATCTTCCGGGCAGGGAAGTAGCCGTCGAGGGACTAATCACCGAAGGTGAGCCGCGCATCCTGGCGATTTTCGACAAGCCCGATCCTCTCGTGGGCCCCTATTTCGAGGAAACAATTTACGTGACGCCGTCGCGTTTGACCGGCCCCGAGCAACAAGCCATCCAAAAATCTTTTCTGGATTCCGTGCGCGCGCTCGGGTTGACCCACGGACCGGTGCACGCGGAATTCCGCTTGAATGAAGGGGGTGTGTGGCCGATTGAACTCGCGCCGCGCCCGATCGGCGGGCTTTGCGCGCAAGCTTTGCGGTTTAATATTTCCGGCACACCGGAAGTGATCGGATTGGAAGAACTTCTATTACGGCATGCCCTCGACCTGCCGGGTGCAAGCGCGCAGCGCGAGCTTGCCGCATCGGGCGTTATGATGATCCCGGTTCCTCATGGCGGAATTCTGGAAAAAGTAGACGGGGAAGAAGAAGCCAGCGGTGTGCCAGGTATCACGAAACTGGAAATTACCGCGCGACTCCACGACTACATCGCGGCGTGGCCGGAAGGTTCCAGCTATCTTGGCTTTCTGTTCGCCCGCGCCGATGATCCTGCGACCGTCGAAGCATCCCTGCGCCAGGCCCACGCCAGGCTGCATTTCACCTTGACGCCGCGCCTTCCCGTCGAACATCCTCTTGCGGGAAAAGTACAGGGAACTCGAAGCGAATAGAACGTCGCGAATTATCCGTTGTCATCCCGAGCGAACCGAGGGACCTGCTTTTTTCTTGAGGGAGTTCCTTTTGTAGCGGCCGCCTTCTGAGGCGGGGGCCTTCCGTAAGGAACCGAGGCTATCCTTTGGCCTTGGGCGGAACATATCCTTCCGGTAGCTTCGCGCCTTCGCCAAAAAAGAATTGTTCCATCTGCTCTTCCATGATCTTCTGCGAATTGGGATCGAGCGGGTTCAAGCGATATTCGTTCATCACCATCTTGGAATACTCCAGCCAGAGCTTCCATGCATCCTTGGAGACGTTCTCAAATACACGCTTGCCGATTTCGCCTTTCCAGGGCACGCGATCCAGTCCCGGCATCTCTTTCCCGAATTTCACACAATGCACCATGCGTGTACCGGGCTTCACCGGTTCGCTGGGTGCGGGCGTCGGGTCGCAGCTATCGTTTGCCATGCATTCCTCCCACCAAGCTTCATTCTCCGCCGGCGCATCCGTTCGTTGCAAGCCGGTTCTGGGCTAATCCGCGAGCCGCTATTGTGACACGTTCCACGCGGCGCAAACGCCCGGCTTTCATCTTTTTCTCTTCCGTCTCGTGAACACTTCTGGTATTTCTTTATGGCTTCTCCTGGAGGCTGTGCTTGCCGGCTATCACCACATTGTTCTGGGACCTTGGCGGCGTGGTCCTGACCAATGGTTGGGATCGCGAGTCCCGGCGGGCAGCCGCGCAGGCCTTTCAACTGGACTGGGAGGATTTTCAAGATCGCCACGATCTTTCTTTTCCTGCGTTTGATTCCGGGCAAATCACTCTGGACCAGTATCTCGATCGCACCCTCTTTTACCGCCCGCGCACCTTCGCGCGCGAAGAGTTCACCGCCTTCATGTTTGCGCAGTCCAGGGAGTATCCCGAGACCCGCGCTGTCCTTTCGGCAGCCGCGCGCACGGGCAAGTACTTCATAGCCTCCATTAACAACGAACCTTTGGAACTTAACAATTACCGCATCGAGGCATTTAACCTGCGAAAAGACTTCACCGCTTTTTTCAGCTCCTGTTACTTGCACTCCCGCAAACCGGAAGAAACCATATTCCGTATCGCTCTGGAAGTCACCCAGCGGCCCGCCGAAGAATGCGTGTTCATTGACGACCGCCCCTTGAACCTGGAGAACCCTCGCCGGCTCGGCATGAACGTGATTCACCATCAGAATGCGCCCCAGCTCCTTGCCGACCTGAAATCCCTCGGGATTGCGGTATAGTTTTTCAGCTGTTTGGCATCCAATTTTGTGCCGTATTCCCCAGGAGGGGTCCATGCCGGAAGAAAACAATCGCTCAGGATCCATCTATGGCGGCGTCGCTGATCCTGTTACCGTGGTCTTGTTTGGAGCTTCGGGTGACCTTGCCAAACGCAAGGTGATCCCTGCGATGTTCGATCTGGCGCAATACCAGGCACTCGGAGAACGCTATGCGATTGTCGGCTTCGCGCGTACGCCCATGACCGCTGACTCTTTCCGGTCGATGGCCGGCGAGGCGGCGAAGACCATTGGCGAGGGTGGCCCGCCGGATCCCGCGAAGTGGGACGAGTTCGCAGCGAACCTCTTTTACATCTCGGGAGATTACAACGACGAGAAGGCTTATACGGAACTGGCCAAGCGTCTGGCGGAACTCGAACAGCAAAAGCAACTGGGCGGCAACAGGCTGTACTATTTGTCGACCCCGCCGGAAGTCTATCCGGGCATCGTGGAGCAACTAGGCCGCGCTGGCCTTGCGCGCCCGTCGAATCCCAATTCGTGGGTACGGATCATCATTGAAAAGCCGTTTGGACGTGACCTTGCCACCGCCAAAGAACTGAACAAAATCGTTCTAAACGTCTTCGAGGAAAAGCAGGTTTACCGCATCGATCACTATCTCGGCAAAGATACGGTGCAAAATCTGTTGGTCCTTCGCTTTGGGAACGGCATTTTCGAGCCCCTTTGGAATCGCAATTACGTGGACCACGTGCAGATCACCGCATCGGAAACGTTGGGCGTGGAGCGTCGCGGTGGCTTCTACGAAACGGCGGGTGCGCTGCGCGACATGATTCAGAGCCACGTGTTGCAGCTCACCTCGCTCGTGGCGGTGGAACCGCCGGCATCGTTTGACGCCACCGCCGTGCGCAACGAGAAGCTGAAAGTGTTGCAGTCGATTCGCCCCTTCAATCTGGAAATGGTGGCGCAGTGGGTGGTGCGCGGGCAATATTCCCCCGGCAAGCTCGCAGACAAGCCGCTGCCGGGCTATCGCGAGGAGCACGGTGTAAATCCAAACTCACGTACGGAAACGTTCGTCGCCATGCGCTTGCTGATCGACAATTGGCGCTGGGCCGGTGTGCCCTTCTATCTGCGAACCGGAAAGCGCCTCGCCAAGCGCACCACCGAGATCATGATTCAATTCAAACGCGCGCCTCACATCGTCTTTCGTGAAAGGGACGTGCAGCCAAACCGCCTCATCCTCAATATTCAACCCGACGAGGGAATTTCTGTCTCGTTTGGCGCAAAGAAGCCCGGGACGGAAATGAACATCGGCAACGTGGAAATGAATTTCAGTTATTGCGAGGCTTTTGGTGGCGTTACGCGCAGCGCCTATGCCACGCTGCTGAATGATTGCGTGCGCGGAGACGCTACGCTGTTCGATCGCGGCGACTCGGTGGAAGCGGCATGGTGGCTGATCGAGCCGGTCCTGGATGTGTGGAGTGCTGCGAAGACCGCCACGGTTCCCACTTACCCGTCGGGAAGTTGGGGGCCGAAGGAATCCGACCAGCTACTCGAACGCGACGGCCGGCAGTGGTATAACCCCTAGGGTCAGCAGAGAAGAAGGCCGTGCCCAGCGCGCTGCTGGTTGACCACGCTGGCTTCCGCCCGGATCGCCCGTAGACCGCCCTTACGCTTGACACTCGCGGTTTCCTAGGTCAAGGTAACCCCTTGCTCTTTTCCCTGCTATTCTATTAAATCGGTTTAACGAGTGCGATTTCTTCGGAGGGCCTGTGATTCTGGCTGGTGATGTGGGCGGGACCAAGTGCAACCTTGCGCTCTTGTCCCGAAAAGACGGCAAGCTCGAGTTGATCTACAAGCAGCGATTCGCGAGCAAGGATTTTTCCAGGTTCGATCTCATCGTCAAGGAATTCTCCCGCCACGCCGCTCCCTACCTCGGTAACGAGAAAATCGAAGCAGCCGGCTTCGGGATTGCCGGACCGGTGGTCGGCAATCGCATCCATGCCACGAATCTTCCCTGGGTCATCGACGCGGACTCGTTGGCGGAGGAAGTGAAGGTCAAGCCCATCGTGCTCATGAATGATCTGGGCGCGTGGGGACACAGCATCGATCATCTGGCTCCCAACGAGATGGCCGTCCTGAATGTTGGCAAGCCGTATCCCGGTGGCACTCGCGCCCTGATTGCGGCCGGCACTGGCTTGGGCCAGTCCATTTTGTTTTGGGACGACACGCGTTATCGCGTGGTGCCCTCCGAGGGTGGCCATTCGGATTTCGCCCCGCGCACTCCGCAGCAAATTGAGCTTCTGAAGTTCATGAGCCGCCGCTACCCGCAGGTCAGTTGGGAATTGATTTTGTCGGGCCGCGGCTTCCGTACGATTCACGAATTTCTGGCGCCGACGGTGCGACATCCCGTATTCGAAGATCCCGATGCGGATCCGGCGCCGTTCATCACCAAGAGCGGACTTGAGAAGACTTGCCCCATTTGCGTGCAAACGCTGGATCTCTGGACAGTCCTCTATGGCGCGGAAGCCGGCAACCTGGCACTGAAAGTACTTTCGCTCGGCGGCATGTACGTGGCCGGTGGAATCGCCATCAAAATCTTGCCGAAGATGAAAGACGGATCGTTCGTGCAATCGTTCAAAGACAAATGGCTGTTCGCGGGTTTGCTGGCGGATATACCGGTATACGTGGTCCTGAATGAAGATGCCCCGCTGATCGGCGCAGCTCACGAAGCGCTGGCCGCAATGTCCATGGCTGCTAGCCACTAGCTCCCCTGCCAAGCGGCGGCAGCATTTCTTCGCTCTCCCCCAACTTTACACATCTTTGGTAAACTAACTTCTCGTTCCCCGGTCGTTCTGACCGTTATCCTTCAGGCAAGTCCTGCTACCCGGCGCACTGCGGGTAGAGGCACGGAGCAATACCCATGAGCAGTACAGCCACTACACCGGCCGTTGACATCCTGAACTACGTCAACGGTGCCTGGCGCAAATCCACCGCCACGGAATTCGTGACCGTGATCAACCCCGCTTCCGGCGAGCTCATCGCACGCACGCCCATGTCGACGAAAGCCGACGTTGACGCGGTCGTCCAAGCCGCCGCCGCTGCGTTTCCGGCGTGGCGCCGCACGCCGGCCGGTGAACGCATCCAGTATCTCTTCAAGTTGAAGTTTCTGCTCGAAGACCATATCGACGAACTCGCCAAACTGATCACTCTGGAAAACGGCAAAACGTTCGCCGAAGCCAAAGCCGAGTTGCGACGAGGTATCGAAAACGTTGAAGTGGCATGCGGCATTCCAATGATGATGCAGGGCTACAACCTGGAAGACATTACTCCCGGTGTCGACGAAACGCTGATCCGCCAGCCACTCGGCGTGGTTGCGGCCATCACGCCATTCAATTTTCCCGCCATGATTCCGTTCTGGTTTCTGCCCTACGCGGTAGCATGCGGCAACACCTTTGTCCTGAAGCCCAGCGAGCGCGTGCCCCTGAGCATGCGCCGCGCCATGGAGCTCATCGAACAAACAGGCATTCCCAAGGGCGTCGTGAACGTCATCAACGGGGGCAGGGAAGTTGTCGACGCGCTTTGCGACCATCCCGACGTTCGCGCCGTCAGCTTCGTTGGCTCCACGCCAGTGGCCAAGCACGTTTACCAGCGTTCCGCGGCCAGCGGCAAACGCATGCAGTGCCAGGGCGGCGCGAAAAATCACGTGATTGTGCTTCCCGATGCCGACATGGACTTGGCCAAACAGATCATCAGCGATTCCGCGTTCGGATGCGCGGGGCAGCGCTGCTTGGCGGTTTCCGTCGCCGTGACCATTGGCGAAGCGCAGAAAACCTTTCGCGACGCCATTGCTGACGCGGCCTCCTCGATCAAAGTCGGCTTCGGCCTCGACTCTGGCGTGCAGATGGGCCCGGTGATCAGCAAAGACAGCAAGCAGCGCATCGAATCCCTGATTGCCACGGGAGTCAGCGATGGAGCCAAGCCCATCGTTGATGGACGCAACGCAAAGGTGGCCAGCTACGAAAATGGCAATTTCGTGAAGCCCACAATTCTGGATGGCGTTCCGTCTGCCAGTTCGCTTGCCAATACGGAAATTTTTGGACCTGTGTTGAGCCTCATTCATGCCAACTCCATCGATGAAGCAATCGAGTTCATCCGCAAGAGCCCCTATGGCAACCAGGCTTCGCTCTTCACCACCAGTGGCGCAGCGGCTCGCAAGTTCCGCTACGAAGCGCCCGCCGGAAACATCGGCATAAACATCGGCGTAGCCGCGCCCATGGCCTATTTCCCCTTCAATGGCTGGAAGGAAAGCTTCTTCGGCATATTACACGCGCAAGGCAAGGACGCGGTGGAGTTTTACACCGACTCCAAGATCGTCATCGAACGCTGGTCGCGCCAAGAAACCCGCAAGTTCTAGCCGCCCTGACGCGTGACGGGCTTTGAACTTTTCCGCTTGAATTGATAATTTCCTGCCATGATGAGCAAACCTTTCCGTCTGGACGTTAATCCGCAGCTGGAATGCGCGGAAACGCTCGCGTCGCGCTACTACACCGATCCGGCGATGCTCAGCCTTGAGAAGGAGCGCATCTTCTTCCGCACCTGGCAGCTCGTTGGCACGTTGACCCAGAGCTGCGGCGCTCTGCAGGGAGTGAAGTGCACGATTGCTGACCCGGAAACATATTTCACATTCGATGTAGCCGGCGAACCCGGGGTCGTCACACGCGACAAGTCGGGGACGCTGCGCGCCTTCAGCAATGTCTGCCGTCACCGCGCGGGACCCATCGCCCAAGGCGCGGGTTGCAAGCAGGTTCTGAACTGCGCCTATCACGGCTGGACTTACACGCTCGATGGCCGTCTGATCGGCACGCCCGAAATCGACGGCGTGGAATTTTTCGATCGCTCCACCATGGGCATGGTCCCGCTGCGCTGCGAAACATGGGAGCAGTTCATCTTCGTCAACTTCGATCTGCAAGCGCCGGCTCTTTCCGAATTTCTCGGCAACATTCCGAAGCAAGCGCGCGAATTCCAATTCAAGGGCCTGGCGCTTACCGAGCGCCGCGACTACATCGTTAACTGCAACTGGAAGGTCTATGTTGACAATTATCTCGACTCCTACCACATCCCCGTGGTTCATCCCGGGCTCATGAAGGAAATTGACTATCCGCGCTACCGCACCGAAACCTTCCGCTACTACTCACAACAGCTGGCGCCGGTGAAGGAACTGAAGCCAAACGACGCCGCAGAACGCGTCTATCCGCCGGGAGTCGGCCTGAAAGAAGCGCTGTATTTCTGGGTATTTCCGAATCTGATGTTGAATTTCTATCCGGACAATATCCAGATCAACCTGATCGTGCCGCTCTCCCAGGAAAAGACGCTGGCGATCTTCGAGTGGTATTTTCACGACGCGCATTCAGAACAAGCTCGCGAGCGCACCGCCAAAGCCATCGGATTCAGTGACACGGTTCAGCAGGAAGACATGCGCATTTGCGAAGCCGTCCAGCGCGGCCTGCAATCCGCCACGTATGATCGCGGCCGCTATTCTGTGAAGCGAGAGAACGGCGTTCACCATTTCCACATGCTTCTCGGCGGATTTCTGCGCTAGAAGCCGTCTCACAAATAGCACGGGTGGAGGGCACGGCCTCACAGCTTGCGGAAAAAACTGCGCGGCGAGGTTTTAGTCTTAAACGTAGCGCTGGCTTTTATGCCAGCTCCTGTTCTCCTGTAGCTCACCCCTTGCAGAGGTAGGATGTCCTTTTGCGTGTCGACAGCCTTTCGGGGGGGGCATGGCTTTGAAGCCGTGCCGACAGATCGACGTAAAACGAGGCCTTTTAGCTTCCGAAACTTCAGGATTTCCCTCTGCTCGGATTTGTGAGTCGGTTTCCAGAACCGCAGGGCGCAACATCTGTGCGCGCCCTGCCGAGTCAAATTGAGAAGCGCCACCTCTTTCTACGGATGCGCGGGTGCCGGAGTTGGCGTTGGCGTAGTCGTAGCAGGCTTGGTCGCGTCAAAGTTCACCTTGGGAGCTTGCCGCGCTCCCTCCTCGGTCTTGAAGTACGCGTCGTTGCGCGTGAATCCCCCAAAACTTGCCACCAAACTATTCGGGAACAGCGAAATGTACGTGTTGTAGTCCTGCACCGTTTCATTGTACCGGCGGCGTTCCACCGCGATACGGTTTTCCGTTCCCGCCAATTCATCCTGCAGGCGCATGAAGTTCTCGTTGGACTTCAATTGCGGATAATTCTCCACAATCACGAGCAACCGGCTCAAAGCCGAGTCCAATTGCCCGTTTGCCGCGATTTTCTCCGACGGGCTCTTCGCGCCAACCAAAGCAGCGCGCGCTGCCGCGATGTCGCCGAACACCTTTTGCTCTTGAGACGCGTAGCCCTTCACTGTTTCCACCAGGTTCGGGATCAGGTCGGCTCGGCGTTGCAGAACGACGTCCACCTGGGCCCAGGCCGCGTTCACCGCTTCGCGCTTGATGGCCATCTGGTTTCGACGACCGACATACGCACTTCCCAGAACGAATGCCAGGATCAACAGAATTACCAGAATCACGATTCCCGCTTTCATATCCACCTCGATTGATTGAGTTTCAAAACCCTACTGACCCGTTCGCTGCCACTCCCGCTTTGGCACCATACCGTCCAGCGCAATAATCACTTTTTCCAGCGCCCGCATATAACCGTCATACGCTTTGAATGGATCTTCATGCTGCGCGCCCGTGTCGCGATACGCGTATACCTCCGCGAACGCCGCTGCATCCGCTTCCGTTGTGACTGCAATGCGCGCGAAAAGTTCTGTCGGGTCTTGCGGCGGCTCTTCACCGAACGCCAGCAAAGTGTGGCGCAGCAGCGTCACCGCGCTGGAGATGGTGCGCTTCATCACCGTGTTGAATTCCATTTCGTTGCGTCCCGCATGAAGCACGTGCTGCCGCAGCTTCAGCAATAATTGCCGCAACTCGTGCTCCACTTCCACGCGGTGAAGATTCATCGGAATTTCCAGGTCGGCCACAACGTCTTTGCCAAATAGCACGCGATGCGACCGTTTGATGTCCAGGCTTTCAATCGCGAAGACATCCGTGGAACGCCGCAACTCTTCCGTGAGGAAAAACAGCGGCGCAGGTTCGTGCATCTCGTGGGTCCACCACGTGACCACCGGCGCGAGACGCTGCAATTCGCTCAAGTCGATCACGGTTACGGCGCAAAGAATGTTCAGGTCCGATGCGCCCGGCCGGAAATCTCCCCGCGCCGCGGATCCGTACAGGATTACCGACTCCAGATTCTTGGCGCTGGCTTCCTTCAGTCGGCTTACCAGTTCAGTGAGTTTACCTTCCATCATTGTCACCCACGCTTAGGAAATCATCTGCTACCAACCTCCGCCTGCTCCACCGCCGCCGCTCCCGCCTCCACCAAATCCTCCGAAGCCGCCGCCTCCTCCGCCCCAGCCTCCTCCGCCACCCCATCCGCCGCTGGAGCCGCCCCAACCTCCGCCACCTCTTCTTCCTCCCATCGCGCCGATCACCGGCCCGATCCACCAGCCGCTGCCCATTCCGCCGCCTCTCCCGCCGCCGGTGTAATTGCTGCGGTTGCCACCGCTGCCGAACAGGATCACCAGCAGG
>Ga0210401_10003561_pt1 | contig 16623 bp, 17 predicted proteins | sample IncBWH32MmetaG_FD_150866 | JGI IMG/M metagenome (GOLD analysis project Ga0210401, IMG submission 150866) | Forest soil microbial communities from Barre Woods Harvard Forest LTER site, Petersham, Massachusetts, United States - Inc-BW-H-32-M | ecosystem: Environmental > Terrestrial > Soil >... | reverse complement strand
TAGCCTCTGGTAAATTTGGTGCAGGTTATCATAACCCGCTTGAGCCCTGGCAACCTCCTGCTCCGTTGCGGCTAAGCCGGCCTTCGCCTTGTTGATGTTGTCCTGGAGCTCAGGCACCTCCAGGATCGCCAAAAGCTCCCCCTGTTTTACCCGGTCTCCGATATCGACCCGGATCACGCTCACATACCCGGAGACTTTGGCGTGAACCAGAATGTCCTGATACGGGATGAACTCGGCTTGGAGGGTGCTTTCTGTTTCCAAAGTCTTACGAACCACTTTGACTACGGCGACCGTTTTCGGCCCGGTGGGATTTGGCGATTGAGTCGAACCAGGCTTACTTAGCAGACGCCAAAAGCCGATTCCGATCACCAGCAGGGCAATGACCACGACCATGAGCCTCGAGCATCGCGGGAGGCGTCTGCGCCTGCGCGCTAAAGTGGGGGTTCGGCTGGCTCCTATCTCTTGCTCGTTCATAACGGCTTGTTGCGGTAGACCTCACTCAGCTGCGCCTCATTGTGCAGTAAACTTTCGAGTTTTGTTATCGCAGGTTTCCAGCTTCTGGATTTTCGTAAATCATATCCTCATCCGAAAGAAAGTGATCTATTGAAGTTTGAATAATCGATTGTGTTAATAAGCTATCAGATTTCGTTATACTGAGAGGTGATGTTGACTAAGTTAGACGAACAGGCATCGCCGCGAAGTGAAAGAGGTTAGACGCGATGAGTAGATGGTTCGGCTTCGCTTCAGTTTGCCGTTGGGCTAGTCATTTGCTGACAATCAAATTACCGGCACTGACTAACCTAGACGACGGTAATCCAGAATTAACCCAGGTCTCCCTCGCGAGAAATAGGACGCTAGTCATTATTGTCATGACTAACAATTAAGAAGAAAGACAGTCTGCCGTCTATTGGGCGATAGTTGGCTCCGGCCTCTCGATCTATCGAGGTTTCTGTAAACCGTTTGATGGAGCCGAACCCCAACGAAAGTCATAGAAAGAAAACGGTGGAACGCGCGTTCCACCCTTATGGTCTTGCCACCTCTTCGAGACCTACATTCCGACAGATCCTTTAGGGACGGCTGAACATCGTCTGTTCTGTCCCTATAACGGGATGGGTCTTATTGCCCGAAGCGGTCACTCGAGACGAACCAGCCCGCGGCGAACCGCTTCACGGACAGCTTCTGTCCGGTTCGAAACGCCGAGTTTCGAAAACAGTGCGCTAGTATGCGATTTCACGGTGCCTTCGGTAACGTCAAGACGATCCGCAATCTCCTTATTCAAACAGCCTCGGGCGATCAGCTTGATAACGTCGAGTTCACGAAACGTGAGAGAGATTTGTGTAGCCTGAGCAGCCAGTTTTGCTCCGATCGCAGCGGAAACATACTTGTGCCCCCCGTTGACTGCACGGACACAATCCGCGAGTTCGCCCGGGGATGTATCTTTCAATAGATAGGCTTTAGCACCGGCGCGAAGGGCCCGAATTATATCGTCATCCGTATCATAGGTGGACAGTACGACGATTGCTAAACCCGGGCGCTCGGGACCGAGCCGTTCGATCACCGCCACGCCGTTTAGTCTTGGCATGCGCAGATCGAGTAATAACACGTCCGGTCGCTCTCTTTCTACCAGCGCGATAGCGTCCTCGCCGTTTACGGCCTCGCCCACGACAATCATGTCGGGCTGACGGGCAATGACAGCTGCAACTCCTTCCCGCATGAGGGTATGGTCATCGACAACAATGACGCGAATTCGATCTTGATCGCTAGATGTGGTCATAACGTCCCTTAAGGCGGTTTGTTTCGGGTCCGGTGTTAGTACCCTCAGACATCCATAAAACGATAACTTCGGTGCCCTGACCGCTCTCGGTAACAAGGGTAAAAGTCGCCCCGATCCGTTCGGCTCGTTCATGCATGGCGCGCAGGCCCAGGCCGCCACCGATCACTTGAGTTTGATCGAAGCCGCGGCCATCATCATGGACGCGCAAACGAAGTCCTGGCTCCGGCAAATATTCGAGTTTTACTATGATCTTAGAAGCCGCAGCATGACGCTCCGCGTTGAAGAGAGCTTCCGTAGCGAGGCGCTCGATTTCGTCCTCCACGGCCCATAATAAAACAGCGATTTTTCCTTCAACGTGAAAATCGACTTGAGCGGTGGTGCGTGCGGAAAGCCGCCGTACCCGCTCGGCAAGCCGCTCCGTTAATGGCCGGTTGTCCGCGGGCGCGGCGGTACGAACCACATTCATTGCTCGCCTTGCAGCAGCGAGTCCCGCGGAGGCGGTTTGCTGAGCAAACTGGCAGTGCGAACGTAAGTCCGGTTCAAGGCGTGCCATTTCCATAGAGCGAAGGTGGAGCAGCGTGGCAGCAAACGCCTGAGCCAACGTGTCGTGAACGTCAGCAGCCAAACGGTTTCGTTCGTCCGCGAGCGCTGTCGCCTTCGCCTTTTCTGCTTCTTGCCGTTCCTTGGCAATGATTGCCTCCCGCGCCATTTCCTCGTCCCGCCTCTGCCGGAAACTCAGCCAACTTACGAAGCTCCCGACCAAAAAAAAGACGGTGAAACCGGGGATTTCACTCATTGGAAACGCCAAATTGTGTGGCGGCGCAGTGAAATAGAACTTGATTGCGAACATCGAAAGGACTGTCGCTAGAATTCCGGGGCCTAAGCCCGCGAACCACCCACTGAGTACAATCGAGCAGAAAAAGAGCGGCGTTTGAAAGGTGGTCGCTGGAAAAGAGTCTCTGACCGTAACCATCGTGAAGAATGCCGCCGAGACCAGAAGAACAGCGATCGCGTAGCGGATCACCGGTAGGGCGTGGTGCCGCCAGGATCGAGTTTCCCGCTTCCCGTGGTGCTTCTTTGCTCCGTAGCTTTGCTCGCGCGTGCGAGCAATTTCCGCCTTCATTTCTGCACCATTCACGTTCGCGATCATAGCAGCACACAGCAGCGCCCGATTTTCCAAGTCTTCTTAAACGGCATTGCCCTTGACCTTCTTTCGCTACCGCGTTGGCCAGACTACCATCCGGTCCAGCAGCCTCTTCGGCGTCAACCATCCACCCACATAGAGGAACGAGCCGGCAATTCCCAACACAATGCCGCCGGCTGCGATAAAGCGCGCAACTAGGCTGGTTTTTGGCATTCCGGAACCGGTATTTGATTTAGACTTGATAGACTCATTTCACCAAGGTAGATGCGTTCACTGCTTCAGCTATTCCGGCAACCAATGCGATATTGGAACATGCAGCAACCATCGCACAAGTCTCGGATACGAGCGCACTACCTATTGGTGTGATTTAAATCTTACCCCTTCCGACAATTCAGGGTATCGCGATCCGGAAAGGTAATCCACAGAGAGGGACTGCTCTTAACATTTCGTCGCTCTTTGGTAGCCTGGTTAAGGCGAGTCCCCCTCTTTGGGTAATTGTATAATACTAATTTGGCTCAGGCGAAGACACACTCTGTTGCTCGTGCCTGAGCCCTCCAGCAAAAAGCCCTATTTTGCGGTCACGAATTCTGCCTCTGGGACTAACAGCTCCAAAGCTCGCGCCACGCCATCGCCATAGGCAGGATCGGCTCTTCTGCAGTTGGCGACCCACCGCTCCATCACCTCCTGATTGGCGCCCTGAATTGCGAGAGCCGTGTTGTCAAAGAGCAACTGCTGTTGTTCGGGAGTCATTAACCGGAAGAGATCACCCGGTTGTTCCCAATGATCATCCACTAATCGGTGGTCATAGTGATCAGCGTCGCCTTCGAGCGCAAGCGACGGCTCAGCGTATTCCGGTTGGTTGTCCCACAACCCCTGGCTATTCGGGTTATAAGACTTCGTCGCTCCCAAGTTTCCATCTGTACGCATCTGTCCATCGCGGTGATAGGAGTGGAACGGACACTTCGGTGCGTTAACCGGGATGTGATTGAAGTTAACACCGAGGCGGTATCGCTGGGTATCTCCATAAGAGAACAGCCGGGCCTGAAGCATCTTGTCCGGAGACCAGCTGATTCCGGGCACCACGTTCGCCGGGGAGAAGGCCGCTTGCTCCACCTCTGCGAAGAAGTTTTCTGGATAACGGTTGAGCTCCACCACGCCAACTTCGATCAGCGGGTAGTCAGCTTTAGCCCAGACTTTGGTCAAATCAAAAGGATTGTGCTGGTGTGTCTTTGCCTGTTCCTCTGTCATCACCTGGATGAAGAGCGTCCAACGCGGAAAATCTCCCCGTTCGATTGCCTCGAACAGGTCTCGGCCATGGCTCTCCCGATCTTTGGCTATAATCGCAGCGGCAGCTTCGTCCGTCAGGTTTTCAATACCTTGCTGTGTGCGGAAGTGGAACTTTACCCAGGTGCGCTTGTTCTCGGCATTGATCATCGAGAAGGTGTGACTTCCGAAGAGATGCATGTGCCGGAACGATTTTGGAATCCCGCGGTCGGACATGATAATTGTTACCTGATGGAGTGCCTCTGGGAGAAGGCTCCAGAAGTCCCAATTATTCTGAGCGCTTCGCATACCCGTGCGAGGGTCGCGTTTGATAGCGTGGTTCAGATCAGAGAAACGTAAAGGATCACGGAAGAAAAACACCGGGGTATTGTTTCCCACGATGTCCCAATTTCCCTCCTCGGTATAAAACTTGATAGCAGTCCCGCGGATATCCCGCTCCGCATCGGCCGCCCCCCGTTCCCCTGCGACAGTCGAAAAGCGCACGAACATCGGGGTCTGTTTTCCTACCTTCGAAAAGATGGACGCCTTGGTATATTTCGTGATGTCGTGAGTCGTTGTAAAAGTTCCGTACGCCCCCCAACCCTTTGCGTGCATCCTGCGCTCAGGAATGACCTCGCGATCAAAATGTGCGAGTTTCTCGATCAGCCAGATGTCTTGTAGTAGAGCGGGACCGCGAGCACCGGCGGTCAAAATATTTGTGTTGTCCGGTACGGGAGCACCGGTTGCATTGGTAAAGCGTTTCTCTTGTTTCGAATTGTCCGACATATGTTTTCCTAGCTCCGTTTTCTAAAATCAGCTGCCATCTAGCAATAGGAGCAAATCAGAATGACTGGGCTATCAGTAGAGTGAGTATTCTTTTACCTACCCAAAGTGACTATCTCGTATTCCTACCGATCGCTCATTGTCACCGCACTCTCGTGCCATTTACAGTTCGCAACACCCTTCTAATAGGAGGAAACCAAATGACTACCACCACAATCGAAAACATCCGTATTCCCGACAGTAAACTCGCGCGGGAGGTCACAGAACTGGTTCGCGACACCGAAAATACATTACTGTTTAATCATTCCAGCCGGGTTTATCATTTCGGCGCGTTAGCCGGTAAGCGTCGTGGCCTGAAATTTGATCCTGAGTTACTTTATGTTGGCGCGATGTTTCACGACATGGGTCTAACTCATCAACACAGCAGCTCCACCGAGCGATTCGAAGTCGATGGCGCGAATACGGCGCGTGATTTCCTTCGCAGTCACGGAATCGCCCAACGGGATATCGACATCGTCTGGACGGCGATTGCTCTGCACACCACTCCGGGTATTCCCCAGCACATGCACCCGGTAATCGCCTTGGTAACCGCGGGTGTCGAGATGGATGTGCTCGGTATCGGTTATTCAGAGTACGACGATGCAGAACGGGAGGCGGTTGTGGATGCTTATCCGCGCACCACCCATTTTAAGGAAGACATCATCCAGACTTTCTACGACGGGATAAAGCACAAGCCAGAGACGACCTTTGGCAACGTCAAGGCAGACGTGCTTGCCGACAAAGACCCGGAGTTCAAACGCGGCAATTTCTGTAGCGTGATTCGTCAATCACCCTGGCCGGCCTAACCAACAAAGGCGATTGATATTGCCCTAACTCGTTCTCCGGCAAGGATAAATCACTCTTTTGTTTCATAGCGATAGGGAGCGTCTCGATTAGTTGGGCACATCGACGGGCCCGTTACGGAGTCATCCGTAGCGGGGCCCTTTGATTTCGGTGGTTACCACCGGCACTAGTCTAGCCAGCAAAGCGACTTATAATCCTGCGACTGTGGATTCCAGAACGCTTGGCCATTCGGTCCCAACACCTATCGATGAGTTAGCGACCGGTCTTTGCAGGTGGTAACGGAGATTGGAAAGCGCGCTTCCGACGCCCTCGCTATTCCGCGCCGATCTCCCGAACAAGACTGATTTCTAAAGGCTCAAGGAGTAGGTCTTTTAATTTTCTTTGCATTTCCTTGAAATGCACTGAACCAACGTGTGCATTCAACGCAGCTTCGTCCCTCCAAAGCTCATAGAAATAGAACAGTCCCGGCTCGCGAGGTTCAAATAGCCGATAAAAGCTGCATCCGTCCTCAGCTCGCGTCGGAGAAAGCATTTCGCTGAGAACTTTGCGCAAGTCTCCTTCGTTCCCCGGCTTGGCCACGGCTCGAGCAATCACACATATTCCTGGTTGCATACTAAGAAACAGTTGATGCTCTGTAACAGTTTCCGCAATTACCGGAAAGAGTGATTTCTATTCGGTTCTAGGAAACGTACACGACATTGACAAAGGGTTGTGCACCTTTGTCCAGTCGCGGTTAACGGTTACGGTTGGCGGCTACCACCTGCCTTGTGCTCCTTACTTTAAGGACCCGCGTCCAAGGGGATATCCATCTGAGACCTCCCTTTGGGTGAGGAGCAAAGTATCCCTTCGATTAATTGATCGCGCTGACGCTTCAGCTTAGGGTGGAAGAAGGCCCAAATTAGCTGCGCTTAGATTCGACGATCCGGAGACCAGTGGGCCAAACGGCAGAAATACAAATTGATCACGCCCAAGAGGTTTACTATGAAAAGGCCAAATCTATTGGTCATTCCGTTGACGATGCTCTTACTCGGCATCGCCTTAGACAGTTTCGCCGGCTCTGCAAACCTGTCCTACTCTCGGATTGAGGGGTTGTTGTCGGCAGCTGGTTTTCAAATTCTCACGGGAGCAGATGCTCAACAGCAAGTGTGGTACTCTCGAACGGCTCCTCACACGCTTGAACGTCATATACAGAACGGCCAAGCAGTTTACACCTACGTTGACCTGCGGGGATGCTTCATGTACATCGGGGGCCAGCCTGAGTATCAGCAATACCAACGCATTCTGCGCGAAACCTCGAACGCCGAAAGAAGAATTCAAGCCAGCGAAGCGCTTGATCAACCGTGGCGAGACTGGGTCTGGACCTGGAAACCTTGGAAGCTCGTGGAGTGGGGTTACGAGCCGTGAATTCCGCGAGGCCCCGTTGCTGATGCTTTTTGCGTTATCCCCCCTTCGGATAAGACAGGACTATTCTCTCGGTGCATAGCGTACGATCGTAACGTCGCTAAAGTCTTAAGAGGGATGATTAGCATCGGCGCAATCACGCGACCGATGACATCAGGATAGTTCTATGAAAGTATTCAAAAAGACTCGCAAGCCGGGGCGTTTTGTTGCCCGTTTCCCGAATTCCAAAGCGGAACCACAATCAACAGACCTGCCGATACAGACGCCGAAATCGGCCATTTGGGGATGGCTGGAACTGGGGTTCGCAGTTACGCTCGCCTCGGCGGTTCTGGTTTCCTTGCTCCAGGTCCTCGTTGTTGCTGCTGGGAACATAGTAGAATGAACGGCAAGCTGCTTTCTGTCTCGCTCGAAGAGCGAGACAGTATGAACATCGGTCCTTAAATGCGCGCGGATTGATTCCACCAAGGATAACGCCCAAATGTTTCGTCCTGGCATGGACAATCCTCGATTTGGCACCAACTTCCTCGGCGAGGCCAACCCACCTCCTACGGCTCAAATCCGGCGCGCATATACGTCACCGACATCGTTCATCCAGCGCGCGCCGAGATTTTCGCCCTACCGTCGCCTCACTCCCATCCGCGAGCACACTCCACCTTCTTGCCCGCCTCAAATAGCTACACCCCCTTCAGGTCGTCCGGGATTAGGAAACGGGGTTGCTTGGTGTCCGGGTCATAGACAATGACCGTCTCGCCATGCAGCTTCGCGTCTCCGCTCAGGCCGCAATAAAAATCAACCAATGACGTCCATACGTTCTTGCCCGCTATCCTTTTTAACGTAAATGGCGTCTCGGAAACGATTATTAAATACCGCGGCTTCTCAAGAAAATCGTTAAGCGCTTTGTTGATATACGCTTCTGCCGCTTGGCCGTCCTGAATGTTGGACGGTTTGGTCCCGGCTTGGTTTGCAGGCTCCGCCGCACACAGCACGGTAGAAAGTAAAAGACCTAATACTATTTTCATCTCCTTAACCCCAATCCTTTTCCACTCTAACATCAGGTTTCCGTCGCCTGCTATCAGCTCATAGGGTAGTTTATGGCTTATCCGAAAGGTGGTCCCGGAAAGGGTCTGTCTAGCGTTCAATAACCCTTCGTTAGCTTCTGTAAGAATTCCTCGGTCTTTGCGGCCTTCGCAGCCTTGCTGCGGAAATTGTTCCGACCTCTGCATCCTCCTCACCCATTCGAGTGGGAAATAACCACCCTCCGCGGTAGTAGCTGAGAAAGGTAAACCAGTAGAATTTTAGTCAGAAAAGAGGACTGTATGTACAAGAAGGTTGCTAAGACGAACCCGGGGAACCTCGGCACTAACAATCTCTCACAGGATAGCCAGCACTCCGTCACTGTAGGCCGCAGCGAATCTGCCACAAACATCACTCGTCGAGCCGCATTGCGTTCTACTCTCGCTGGCGTGTTTGGTGGATCACTCGCCGGATTGCTGCTTGAGTTTGCCTCTGGAGAAGCCCAAGCCGGGCCAATTGATCCAAACCAAACTTTTGTCGTACAACCAAACGACATCAAATTTAAGCCGTGGCAGGGCTTACCTGCTGGCAGCGGCGAGATGGCAATGATGTACGGTGACTTGAACAAGCCCGGCCCGTACTTGGTGCTGATGAAGTGGAACCCGAGCTGGTTCAGCGCGCCGCACAGCTACAGAACTGACCGCATCTGCGTGGTCGTGTCAGGAACGTGGTGGGTGAACAGCGGAGAGGACTTCACTCCCGTACAGGCCGTGCCTGTTCAGGCCGGCGGATTTGTCCTGCGCCACGCACGCACCTGGCACTACGACGGTGTGCCAGCCGAGGGGAAAGAGCCGGTGATCGTCGCCGTCTTCGGCATTGGACCGGTGGACATCCAGCTCGCGGATCCTAAGCAACCAAGCTGGCGCCGGGTTTAGTCTCGCGCGGACACAACTGCCTAATATTGTTGCAGCGCAGTTACTGCATGAGAAATCGCAACTAAAACAACGGCTAGCCCAAAGTTTTGCCCTGGGAACAGCCGACGTCAGAGCCTGCCCTGAAAGTGCGCCCGATTTCACTCACAAATCGGATGGACATTGTAATTCAAGGCTTACCTTAGCAGGCGGACTATTCCTAAGAACCTTGCCTCCCTCAATGTCGAATCGGGTACCCCGTGGTTCAGTGTACGACAATGTTTCAATGCCTTTGGTCGCATCGTGAGTGACCGCGAAATCTGTCACGAAATTTGCTACGAGGTAAGGGTGTTCACCGACGACTACCCTCCCTTTCTCTCTAATTACGACAAGTCCCATCTGCACCTCGGAATTCATCCAGCCGATTCGCTCAGAAACCGGCGTCACCGGAGAGTTATAATAGATGCTGAGCAAGTACTCCTCGACCTTTTCTGAGTTCCATCGCCACGGAAGCACGTGAAGAAACTGTTGCAAAACCGATGATCCGTCCTCCCTCCGCCAGCGAACCACCCAACAATGCCCTCCGTCTTTTTTTTCGCTCATGATGATATTCCATCCTGCTGACAGTAGGAGATTTTTTCGTTCAGATTCACGATCTGTAACCAGTGAAACATGTTCATTGCGCCGAGATGATCTCGGAAAGTAACCGGAGGCTGGTTGGGCCGAGCAGACCTATTGCGAAGGCTTTTCCCATATTTTCAAACCATACCCCGGCATTGGATTGCGGGTAGTAAACGAAGGAAATACCGTCCGAGGTCTCGCCGCGAACGGCGCGTTCTCCGTGATGTTCTTCGATGAATCTCGAAAACGATCCCGCCCATGGATGCGTTGAATCAGGAAAGAGCTTGCGAACTAACGCGCGCAATTCCTCGCCAGAAGTTTCGCGCAGCGTTTTGCGCGCAGATTCTTTACGCTGGGTCAGCATTTCGGCAAAGCCAAGTGGTTCAGTAGGAAACATGTTGTCGGTTTCACTTCGTTATGATGCGCGGACTCGGCCGTTGAACCCAACTCCGAAACCGTCACGTTAATTACTTTCGTGTGACCCTCAGGATACCCGCGCCCTGATTTCCGAAAAGTGAAAGATATTCACTGGAGCGTGAGCCTTCTTCAACGACTTAGGTCGATAGCCCAGGGGTCTTCAAAACCAATCTGTGGCCGCAGCCACAGCGGGCCTTTGGCTGCACCGCCTATGCGGCAGACGATACCTGTGCGTTCAATACTACCGATGGTCAGGAAAGCCACGATCCTCTTCAAAGGGTATGCCGGCTCAGAAGGCAAGCCGAACTAAGAACCCCATTGCGGATATAAAGCCGGCGAGCAAAGCGATGTCGAGTATCACCTCGATCCAACGGATGGAGGGCTTTTTTTTCATGGCTTTAATTTGTGTTGACGAGCCGCTTTGGCATTTCGAAGCGGCAATACGCACAGCAGCGAAAGAAGAGCGCCAGCCGCCGCGAATATATTCACGCTTTCATAACCGAATTGGTCAGCCACGGCGCCACCAGCTATAGCGCCAATGGCCGAGGCTGCAGCGGCTGCAGCATTGAACAAACCCATAGCGGTCCCCTCACCAATCGGTGCCAATTCGGCCGCTAAATCATTGGAGGCAACGCTAAGTAGTGGCCAAATGCCCTGAAAAAGTCCGAAAGCCACAAATACCGGTACCGCTGGGGAGGACGGGTGGAGATAGGCCACAACACCAAGCGTGACCAGCGCGATCATCCGTGCGCAAATGCCGGCGCTGAGAAGCCGGACTGGGCAGTGCCGCAAAGAAAGCCGTCCGGCGAGATTGTAGAGCGGAATACTAACCAGGGTAGCAATTGACATCAACATCGAGGACGTCGCGACTCCTACCCCAAAGCTCCTCAGCATTAACACGGGATAGAGAGACGAAAAAGAGGAGATCCCAACGGAAAAGAAAAACCAACTCCCAAGGAAGATGCCGAATCCGGATTTGAAGACCGTCCCAAGTTTCGACAAATCGGCCAAGCGAAGGCGATGAATGTGGCCGACGACAGCAGCTGCATTCGGACCTCCGTGGCGTGCAAGATGAGCCACCTGCCGGGGATGAAGGCGAAGGTGTGGAATGTGAAAAGAAGTGCGCGGGACCGGCAATCCCCAGCCTCCGACTATTATCGCGGGAATGACTAGCGACGCCGCGACCAACGTCCCAAAAGCAGGTTGCAGCAGGCCGGCAATCGCCATTCCGACAATGGCACCGAGCGCGTTGAATGTTTGCAACCAGCTGATGCGTTGGCTCCACTCGCTTTCCGGTGTGAACTCGACGACGAAAAGGCATGCGACGGTGTTAGCGGCTCCAGTGCCGAGCCCAACCAGGAACGGGGAAATCAGCCAGGCGCCGATTCCGTGCATGACCGCGAGGCCGAGAAAGCCGGCCCCAACCAGCATGAAGCCGTTGAAGAAAATGGCGCGATACGCCAGCGATCGATCAGCGGCCCAGCCCCAAATGGGCGCGAACAAAGCACCGACATTCTGTGCAGCGATGGCCGCGCCAATTTGAGTGGGGCTACCGCCGGACTTGGTCACCACCAGTGGAATAAGTATCGCCGCGAGGCCGGACGCGAGCGCGCCAAGAATGGCATAGGACAGGTACCAAGGCTCGATCCAATGCTGCACTTGCCCCTCGGTGGCGATCGCCTGGCGTTTAGACGTGTTGACTGTCTTTGCCTCAGAGGTCACAAATTTTGAAAAGGCGTCTTAAGCACAATGCGAGCTGGCGGTCTCTTGATTCATCGCTGTTCCTGGTGCTTGAAAAATCAACGTCCAGTGCGTCGTTTGAAAGGCAGCTTTCGCAGTCGCTCCCGCGCCAGGTGATCCCTCATGACCTTCCGCTGCTTTCCTGAAATTCGAGCAGGGACGGGTTCGTAGGCACTCTAAAGGGCCTGCTCGCTTCTAATTCGCCTGAATTACGTGCATGTTCATACGCTTGAGAGAAATGAAAACGACATACGTCCACCTCGCTTTCGTCCTCTGGCGCATATAACAGCACGGTACCGGCCGGCATGAGACCCTGTGATGCCAGGTAGTGCGGTTCAGCCCACCCGCCCAAAATCGCCCAATGGGCGGTTACTAAAGGCAGGGTCACGTGTATCGTCGCAGCCTCCAAATAAACCTCGGCGAACTCCCTTACCGAGGTCGCCGCTGACGAACCGAATACTCCCTCACCTCTTTTTAAATGGATAGATATCAGATCGGGAAACCTTACAATTGGTGGAGTAGACTCGACGTCGGGCCAGCTCAGGACTTCGGTAATTAGCTTGCGAAGATATTTCGCATCTCCACTACCACCAGACTGAATGTGAAGTGGCCCACAAATCGTGGCCGGCCTTGTTCCTTTTCTCTTGGGAATAGTATCGACTCTATTGACGCGTGAGTTAACTGTCTTCATGTACGACCCTTACTTGTCAGGAACGAACCCGAACGATTATGTCTGCCTTCAAAGTTTGTCGTCCGCGATCAGTGCTTCCTTCACCGCAGCGAGTTGCTGGCGCTGTTCTGCGCTGACTTCGGGATACTGGAGATTCAGTGATGCGAGCGCGTCAATGACAACCGCGGCGACGACCACCCGAGTGAACCACTTGTTGTCGGCGGGTACCACGTACCACGGCGCGTAATCGGTCGCGGTGTTGCAGATCATATCTTCATAGGCTTCCATGTATTCACTCCAAAAACCGCGCTCTCGGGAGTCCGCAGCCGAGACCTTCCAGTTCTTCGCTGAATTATCCAGCCGCTCCAGGAAGCGTTTCTTCTGTTCGGCAGCAGAGACGTGCAAAAAGAACTTTCGAATGACGACGCCGTTGCGGGTGAGGTAGTGCTCAAAATGCCGAATGTCGTGATAACGTTCGTCCCAGATATCTTTCGTGATGAGCTGTTGCGGAATCTTTTGCTTCGCCAGCAGCGCGGGATGGACGCGTACCACCAGCGTTTCTTCGTAGTAGCTGCGGTTGAAAATGCCGATCCGCCCGCGTTCAGGCAGACATTTCAGGCAACGCCAAAGATAGTCATGATTGAGGTCTTCTGCCGATGGGCTTTTGAATGAATAGACCTCGCAGCCCTGCGGATTAACGCCGGACATAACATGCTTTATCGCACCATCCTTTCCCGCCGCATCCATCGCCTGAAAGACAAGCAGCACCGACCACCGGTCTTGTGCGTAGAGCATGTCCTGTAGTTCGGCGAGCGCTTGAATGCCGGTCTCCAGCAATTCCTTGGCACGCGGCTTGTCTTCGCGGGTGGCTTCGCCCGTGTCGTCAGGATCGATGTCCTTGAGTCGAAACTTTTTTCTGTTAGTGACGCAGTACGGCTCCGCGAATTTGCGGGACCGATCGATAATTTCGTTCTTTTTCATTCCATTTCGCTGAGGGACGGCCTCCGTGCCGTCCGATGAACGCTGCCGCTTTGCGGACTGAGGCAATTCGTCGAACGGCACTTAGGCCGTCCCTCGAGTTAAAAAGAGCGCCACCGCTCGCTCAGGTTTGCCCTCGCTTCGGATTTGCGGCGGAATCGGCGAGTTCCTGAATCTTCTTGAGCAATTCCCGGTACTCCGGGGTTTCCTCCTGAGAATAGTTCAGGTTCTTGAACAAGCCTGTGAGGCGTATGAAATAATCGCGAATCGCTGATTTATCCGAGAATTGATATGTCCGGTTTACAAGATCAAGAACCAGATCGAATGTCCGCTTCTGCCGCGGAAGAGCTGCACTCGCATCGACCTTATCGAAAGCGTCTTGTTGCAAATAAACCATATCAAGGAAGAGCGATTTTTGGTGGACCAGATGATCTTCCAGACTGACACCTTCTTCGCCTGTCACTTGCATCATCTGCGCAACATCGTTGCCGCGCCGGAGTAGTTCCTGCATCGCCGAAACCCGGTCGACCCAGTCCGGCGCAATGTTCTTATCAAACCACGGCCGTAGTTGAGCCAGGTACCGGGACCAGGAGAGGAGCGGATCGACCGCAGGGTAGAACCGCTTGTAAGCTCGATCGTAGCTTAGACCCAAAAAGTCTTTCACCGTTGCCAGGGTCGATTGAGTGACGGGTTCCTCAAAGTTACCTCCCGCTGGCGACACCGTTCCAATCATGGTTAACGACCCGGTGCTTCCATCGTTCGTTCGGATGACTCCAGCCCGCTCATAGACCCCTTTGATGGCGGAATCCAGATAAGCGGGATAGGCTTCTTCGCCTGGAATTTCTTCTAACCTTCCAGAGGTCTCCCGCATCGCTTGCGCCCAACGAGAGGTGGAATCTGCGATCAGCAAAACATCATACCCCATCTGCCGGTAGTATTCTCCCAGCGTGATGCCCGTATAGATAGAGGCCTCCCGTGCTGCCACTGGCATCGATGAGGTGTTGCAGATGATGATGGTGCGCTCCATCAGTGAGCCACCCGTTTTCGGGTCCGTCAGTTTAGGAAATTCGGCAATGGTCTCGACCACCTCGCCGGCGCGCTCGCCACAGGCAACCACCACAACAACGTCAACTGCGGAATGCCGCGAAATCAGATTCTGCAGGACGGTCTTGCCGGCACCGAATGGTCCAGGAATACATCCTGTACCGCCCAGAGCAATGGGAAAGAAAGTGTCAATGATACGCTGGGTTGTAACCAAGGGCTTGTCGGGATAGAGGCGTTCAGAATGTCGCTGCTCGAGAAGCTTTTGCGGCAAAGCCCGGCGCACCGGCCAGTTCTGTTGCATGGTAAGAACCCTTTCGTCGCCCCGATGATCACGAACTCGCGCGATCGGTGAGTCGATAGTGAAACTCCCCGCTTGGATCCAAGTTAGTTCTAGCTCGCCGGCAATATCAAAAGGCACCATGATCTTGTGCGTGTACCGGCCCTCCGGCACCGTTCCGATCGTGTCTCCGGCTTTGAGGCGATCGGCCACCTGAACTTTAGGGGTAAAAGACCATTTCTTTTGTAGATCTAAAGGCGGCGCGATCACCCCACGAGGGAGGAAGTTGCCGTAACTGGCTGACAGATCGGGAAGTGAATTCTGTAATCCATCGTAGATTCGACCCAGCAACCCGGGCCCCAGCGTTACTGACAGCAATTCTCCAGTTTGTTCCGCTCGATCACCGACGCCTACGCCCCGCGTACTCTCGAAAACTTGGGCGTCGGCTTCTCGCCCTCGCACCCTTAGCACCTCAGCCTTCAACCGCTCCTGGTACAGAGCGGCTTCCCGGTGCGGAACGATGCACACGACTTCATTTTTGGTAAGAGGACGTTGGGCAGCCTCAGCGACCTCGATAGTGACAAGATTAGCCTGAACCGAGATAACTCGAGCACCGGTGCTTGCCACGGAATCAGGTTGTGTTGAACCGGTGGATGCCGCGGGCTCAGGTTGTTTTATTTGAGAAGAGTTGGTCAAAGTTTCCGATTCCATCGTCAATAAGTGAGTTAAAGCGTTTTTGTGCAGTTTCGCGGTCGTAGTTCACGCGCCGGTTAATCAAACTCCAGCGCAACACGTAGAGAACGACCGCCGCAAAATCGAAGTAATGTCCGTTGCTCAGGCGACCGAATTGTTTCCAGGATTCAACCAAGATCAACCGCTCAAGCTCGACTGAATCGTCGTCGTCCCAGAGTCGCCGGGCCTTGGAGACCCAGGGTACGACCGTCCCCAGACCAAAATCAGGTTCCGTCCAATGGCGTTCAATGCGTTGAATCCATGGGCTGTAACCCCAATCGGTCTGCTTGGGTGGTGAATTTTCCCCAAGTTTGCGCCGGCGCAGCGCGGCCACAATGGTTCGCAGGCTGACTACGAACTCGACCGCTTGTTTCAAAGTATTGGAACTCAAGTGATCAAATAGAGCCTTGGCCGATTCTACAATCTGCGCATCGGTCCATTCCGCCGGCTGCTTCGAACGGCGTACCAGCTGCTCTATTTGTGAAAGCGTTTTGCTGTCCTGATCTGTCAGAAACTTGAGTCGATGCCGCAACTGGATTTCAGTGAGCGGCGTCTGGTTTTGGCCGAAAAGATCGCCCAGCGGCGGAAGGCTGGCCATCAGCATGATGTATGGCGACGAAGCAGTCATATGGAGCAGGAGCTGCTACACGATCCCCTCTAACAGGGCTCGGAACCGTGGTTGCAGATGCTGCATTAAAAGATCAGCGATCGCGTTGTCGCTCAGGTCGAGGTCAATGCCTTTATCCGTGAGACGGACTTTGATGCCGGCTTTGACGTTAGGACTGCTATTGAGAGTAACGCCCTGCCGGAGCATATCGCTGGCGACAAGGTTAGCGAAGCGTCCCAGGGGGCTGGCTTGCAGGTGAGCCGGATCCTTGGCTATACCGTCCAGGCTGATCACCTTCTCGGGTAGGAGGATCTCCACCGCGCCTGTCCCGACGGTCTTTTCCCGCGCCCGGCCAGCTACTTCCAATATGAGCTTCTCCAAAATCTCCTGTCGTTGAACTTCCT
>Ga0210401_10003560_pt1 | contig 16625 bp, 19 predicted proteins | sample IncBWH32MmetaG_FD_150866 | JGI IMG/M metagenome (GOLD analysis project Ga0210401, IMG submission 150866) | Forest soil microbial communities from Barre Woods Harvard Forest LTER site, Petersham, Massachusetts, United States - Inc-BW-H-32-M | ecosystem: Environmental > Terrestrial > Soil >... | reverse complement strand
AGATCCACTCCTCGCTGAAGGTCGGCGGCTGCAAGGGCATCAATCACGCCGATTTCTCGATCGACGGCCGCTACGCGATCTTCACCTGCGAGTTTTCCGGGTCGCTCGCCAAGGTCGACCTGGTGCAGCGCCGGGTGATGGGACTTCTGAAGCTGTCCAAGGGAGGCATGCCCCAGGACATCCGGGTCACGCCGGACGGCAAGCGCTTCCTGGTGGCCGACATGATGGCCGACGGCGCATTCGTGGTGGACGGCGAGCACTTCAAAGAGGTCGGCTTCATCGCCACCGGCGTGGGCACACACGGCTTGTATCCGAGCCGGGACGGAACGCGCCTGTACGTGGCCAACCGCGGCTCCAACCGGATTCATGGCAAGCGCCACGGGCCCGGCAGCGTCTCCGTGATCGACTTCGCCTCGCTGAGCGTGGTGCAGACGTGGCCGATCCCGGGCGGCGGCAGCCCCGACATGGGCAACGTCAGCGCCGATGGGCGGCGGCTGTGGCTGTCGGGGCGCTACGACGACGTGGTCTATGTGTTCGATACCGCTTCGGGCGCGGTCCAGCAGATCCCGGTCGGCCAGGAGCCGCACGGACTGGCCGTGTGGCCCCAGCCGGGCCGATACTCACTGGGGCACACGGGCAATATGCGCTAGCGCTCAGGCCCTGGCGGCGGCGCGCGCGCCGTCCGCGCTCCAGGCGCCCGGGCCTGCCACGGCCAGGAACAGGAAGACGAAGCAGTACAGCACGGCCGGCTCGCCCTGGTTCAGCATCGGCGACAGGACGCTTCCGTGCGGGGCATGGCCGATGAAATAGGCGAAGGCCATTTCACCGGACAGCACGAACGCGGCCGCGCGCGCCCACAGCCCGATCAGCAACAACGCGCCGGCAACCACCTCGATCAGCCCGGCGATCCCGATCAGCGACATCAGCTGAAGATTGTCGAAGTAGGCGACATGCGGAAATCCGAACAGTTTCGCGGTCGCATGCTGAAGAAAAAGGTACGCGGTGACCACGCGCAGCAACCCCTGCGCGCGCGGCGTCCACGCCGTCAGAAATGCCCGATCGATCGCCATGGCGGTTCCCCCTTTTCGTGTTTTGATTTCAACCGTAACCAAACGTTACGCCACCGCTCTGCTGCGAGGTCGTCCCGCATCCGTGGTTATCGTATGGGTAGGAGCGGATCGCGCGTTCAGGAGTTTGCCGCGTCCGCTCATCGTCAACCCCGAGCCACGACGGACGTTGAGCGATATACTGAATCCGCAGTTCAAGTGGGACGAACCAAATGAGTCGCTTCGATTGGTTGGCTGCAATGCGAGTGGGCGCACCGCTGGCGCTGTTCGGTGCGATCGGCGCGCTGGCGCCTGCGGTGGCGAGCGCCGAGATCTACGGCTGGGTTGACCCGTCGGGCGACGTGACCTACAGCAATCTGCCGCCGCCCAAAAACGCGCGCGTGTTCGACGTCATCAAGGAAACACCGCCGCCCTCACCCGAGGCGCAGGCGGCCGCCGAAGCGGCGCACCGCTCCCAGATGGACGCGCTGAACGATAAGGTGCACCAGCTCGAACGCGAAATGCAAATGCAGCGGCAGCTCGCGGCCGCGCCTCCCTATCCACCACCCGGGCCGTACTCCAGTGGCTCCGGTGGCTACGGGCCGTCGTATACCGGCGCCTACGCGCCGCCAGACTACGGCGCGGGCTGCGACCCGGATTATTACGACTGCAATCTGTGGGACGGACCCGCGTACTACTCGGTGGGTATCGCGCCCTGGCCACTGGGCTTTCGCCGGGACCGTGACGACTTTCGCCATCACGGCCGCGATCACGATCGCGGATTCCACCGCTTCCCGGGCGGGCCTCATTTCGGCGCGCGGCCGGGCTTCGCCGCAGGGCATCCGGTCGGCGCCGTGCAGCACTCCGGCGGCGGCCACGCGGTGCACGCTGGCAGCGGCGTATCCGGTCCGATGGCCCACGCGCGCTAAGGCGCGAGCATGGCGCGCGCGCCTGGGCGCGGCGCCGAGCGCACCGCCGGCGCTACGGCGCCCAGAATACGTATAGAGCGCGGTACGGAACCTCGAGCGTCTCTCCGATGTGCGCGCAGGCGCCGGCCGGCGCCGCTCCGCCCGAGGTGTACAGGCGCTGCACCGCGCGGACTTGATCGAAGCGTCCCGGCGTTCCGGCCGATTGCGCTGTCAGCAGCAGCCACGCGATGGCCCCTTTTTCGGGGGCATCGGCGCGGGCCGTGACTTTGCCCGTGATCTTGCTGCCGTCGACGGCCTCCCAGGTCGGGCCCGCGTAGTGGCGTGCGACCCCTTCGCCGCGCTGATCGGTCAGGGTGGCGCGCGGCGCTTCCAGGATCCACGCGGCCGCCGACGCATCCTTCGCGTTGTCCGGCGTCTTGCAGCGGTAGATCTGAACACCCACCGCGCTCGCTTCCAGCACGCGCTTGAGTCCCGCCGGGGGCGCGAGGCTGTCCGGAACCGGCTCGGCAGCACCGGCAACGCCGAGCGCGCAGGTCAACAGCGCGCTGACAGCAGCAGGCACAGCAAGCGGCACGATACGCATGGATCCTCCGGTCGAAGCCAGCTTCGGCTGGCACAGGTCGAGCGGCCCGTATCTTGCCGCAAATCGGCTTCGCAGGGGGCGACCTGCCTATTGCGGCGACCGGATCGGCCCCGATAAGATGCTTCCGCACCCCCAATCCGTCCACAGGGTGGAGGTATCGAGATGACCAAGTCGCACGACACCAAAAAAGACAAGAAAAAGCCCGCCCAGAAGACGGCAAAGGAGAAACGACAGGAAAAGCGCGAGAAAAAGCGCGGCCCCTGAGCTTGAACTGACTGCGGGCGAACGACACCATTTCGCCCATTCTGAAGCTGCCGGCCGATTGAACCTTTCTCCGGCGGCCGGGGATTAACGCCCCGATGCTTGGAAAAGGACCATGATGCAACAAGGGCGATCCACCGGACCGGCCCCGGACGCGCGCCGCAGCCCGGAGCGATCGGCCGACGAGGCCGCGCTGCTGCAGCGCATTGCAGCCGGCGACCGCCTTGCGTTCGAGGCCCTTTATCGGGGCTATTACCCTCGGCTGACGCGATTCCTGGAGCGGGTGATACGGCGCCCGCATTCGATCGAAGAGATTCTGAACGACGCCATGCTGGTGGTCTGGCGCAAGGCGGCGAGCTTCAACGGCCGCTCGAAGGTTTCGACCTGGATTTTCTCGATCGCTTACCGCAAAGCCTTGAAGGCGCTCAGGCAGTTCGATGAACCCGTCGAGTCCGACGACGAGGCCTTCGAATCGACGATTCCGGGGCCGGAGGGGCTGATGATGCAGCGGCAGCTCACCGAACAGATGATGCAGGAGATCGGGCGGATGTCGTTCGAGCATCGTACCGTGATCGAATTGACTTATTACCACGGCTGCGCGTACCGGGAGATCGCCGAGATCATGGCCTGCCCGGTCGATACGGTGAAGACGCGGATGTTCCATGCGCGCAGGAAACTGCGATTGGCTCTGGCCGACCGCCGGGAGGATTTGCAATGACCGGGCGCATCCTGAGTTTTGCCAAATCGTCCCATCAGAGCGCGCAGGAGCTGCTGCCGTGGTTCCTGAACGGCACGCTCGATGCGGACGAGAGCGGACAGGTCGAACAGCACCTGCGTACCTGCGCGGCCTGCCGCTCGGAGCTGCAATGCCTGCGCGAGCTGCAGTCGGCCTACGTCGAAAGCGACCTGGCGCCCGCGGCCGAAGCCGCTTTCGGCCGCCTGCTTCCGCGCCTGGAGCCCCCGGCGCCGGCCGATCGGCGGCGCGCGAGCGGCGCGGGCGCGGCCTGGCCAGGGCTGTTTCCGGTTTGGCTCAAGATCGCCCTGGCGGCGCAGTTTGGCGTGATCTTCGCGCTCGGATGGGCGGTGCTGCAGCCTGAGCGTTCCGCCTCGGCGTTTCACGTGCTGTCCGCGCCCGGCGCGCCGGCGCACGTGGCCGGCGACCTGGTGGTCGTGTTCGATCCGGCTGCACCGCAGCGGGAGGTGGAGCGGATGCTGCTCCGCGCGGGCGCCCGCGTGGTCGACGGGCCAACGTCGTCCAACGGCTGGGTGCTGGCCGTGCCAAAAGGCGGTGTTCAGCCCGCGCTGGCCGGCCTGCGCGCCGAGCCCCTGGTCATGCTGGCCGCGCCGCTCGGGGCGGAAACGAGCCCATGATCCGCGCGCGCGCCGCGGCGCTGCTGATCGCCGGTGCGATCTGTTGCGCGCAGGCGCAAACGCCGAGCGACTCGGCGGGGGTTGGCGAGGAGCGGCGCATCCTGGTGATGCTCAGGATTGCGCCGCCGCATTTCCGGCCCGAGGGCGGCTACGGTGGCGGCTACGACGAACAGTCGGGCAAAGCCGCGCGGCACCGGATCGCTTCGGAGCTCGCATCGGCCCACGGACTGGTGATCGAGTCCGACTGGCCGATGGTTTCGCTCGGCGTCGATTGCTTTCTGATGCGGGTCGAGGGCGGGCAGTCGCTGCCGCAGGCGCTAGAGGCGCTGGGGCGCGATACCCGGACGGCCTGGGCCCAGCCGCTGAACGCGTTCCACTCGCTGGCCCACAACGATCCACTGTTTGCGCTGCAGCCGGCCGCGTCGGCCTGGCACCTGGCCGAAGTGCACGCGGTGTCCACCGGGCGCCACGTCTCGGTGGCGCAAGTGGACAGCGGGGTCGAGTTGAATCATCCGGATCTGGCCGGCCAGATTTCGGTGGCCGAGAATTTTGTCGACCAAAGCCCCTACACGGGCGAAGCCCACGGCACCGCAGTGGCCGGAATCATTGCCGCGCGCGCCGACAACGGGATCGGGATCGCCGGGGTGGCGCCCGGGGCGCGGCTGATGGCGCTGCGCGCCTGCTGGCAGGTCGACGCCACCGCCATCTGCAACAGCTTCACACTGGCCAAGGCGCTGCAGTTCGCGCTGGTGCGCGGGGCCACCGTGATCAACCTGAGCGTGACCGGGCCCCAGGACAAGCTGCTGTACCTGCTGCTGGATGCGGCGCTGCTTCAGGGCGTCACGGTGGTCGGTGCGGTGGACCCGCAGACGCCCGGCGGCGGTTTTCCCGCCTCGCATCCGGGCGTGATCGCGGTATCCTCCGACAATGCCGACGACTCAGGCGATCCGGCCTCCGCGGTCACCGCGCCCGGCCGCGACGTACCCACCACGCTGCCCGCAGCGCGCTGGGGATTCGTCGACGGCTCGTCGTTCGCGGCGGCGCATGTGTCAGGACTGGTCGCGCTGTTGCAGCAGATCTCCCCTTCGCTCGGACCTGAACAGATGCGCGCCCTGCTGCTGATCGCACCCACCACCGACCACCGAGCCCGACGGATCGACGCCTGCGCCGCAATCGCTCGTGCCGCGCAGGCATGCTCCTGCGGATGCAGCGCGGCGGGCACCGACAAAACCGTTTCGCAGCGCTGAGCCGCTCCCGTGCTGCGGTGGGCTCTTGCGCTGGCCGCCGCACTGGCCGCCACCGCAGCGATGGCCCAGGTATCCGGCAGCGCCTCGGTGGTGTCGGATGACCGCGTCCGCGGCGTCACCCTGTCCGCCGGCCGCCCCGCCGCGCAACTCGGCCTCGCTTACGACGACCCGAGCGGCTTGTACGTGGGAGCGTTCGGCTCCAGCGTCCAGTTCTACGAGCACTCGAAGCGTGAGGTGGAGCTGACCGGTTATACCGGTTACGCGCGGCGCCTGAGCGGGGGCTGGACCGTGGACGCGGGCGCCGCGTACACGGGTTTTTCGGGCGGTAACGGCTACAACTACACGGAACTGCACGCCGGCGTCACGGCCAGCGCCGTCACCGCGCGCCTGTACTTTTCTCCCAACTATTTCGGGCAGAGCATCCACACGGTGTACGGGGAGTTGAACGGGTCCTACCGGCTGAGCGAGCGGTTCGGGCTGATCGGGCACGCCGGAGTGCTGCAGGCCTTCTCGGGCGCAACGCAGCAAAGCGGCGGCACCCATCCGCACGCCGACTTTCTCGCGGGCGTGGAGGCCCGCTTTCAACCCTTCACCCTGCAGTTGAGCCGCATCGCCGCCGACGGCGCCAGTCGCGTCTACCCGGTGGGTGCAAACCACCCCGCCGGCGTGTGGACGGCGCGCCTGTCGGTCGCCTTTTGAACCGAAACGGTGCGAGAGGGAACCTACCGGGACAACTGCACCTGAGGCGGCGACAGCGCCGTACTGCAATGAGTAGATTCCGGGCTTTCGTCTATGGCGAGTGGCCCGGGCGCGCATTGCGCCTGGCCGTTGGAATTTGCCTGGTACTGATGGCCGGCTGCGGAGGCGGCTACGGGGGCGGGGCCGGTGGCATGGGCGGCAACCCCAACGGCATGGGCATGGGCATGGGGACCAGCGCTCCGGTGATCTCGATGCAGCCGTCCAGCCAGTCGGTGGCGGTCGGCAGCACGGCCACCTTCTCGGTGATGGCGACCGGAACTGCCCCGCTGTCCTACCAGTGGATGAGCAACGGCAGCGCGATCAGTGGTGCCACGATGTCCAGTTACACCACACCGTCGACCACGATGGCGCAGAGCGGCACCAGTTTCGCGGTCCAGGTCAGCAACGCGTACGGCAAGCTCACCAGCAGCCCGGCGATGCTGAACGTGATGTAGTCCGCCCCGCCCGCATCTCGACCTTCTCCGGGAGAAGCGCTGCCCCCTCCCGCGCTGTGCGGGAGGCGGGTCGGGGTGGGCTCGCGGAAGACAGGAGCGTTTCTTCGGGCAAACTGTGGCTGTGAACTCAGCCACCGACGTCGCGCAAGCCATCGGATTGGCACCGACCGCCGGTACCGCGCCGGACGCCCACGCAACGCCCGCGGACGGCATCGAGGTCGATCGCGCCTACGCCGAGCTGAGCGCGTGCGTGGACGATTGGAGCCGCATCGAAGCCACGGCGCGGCTGATCCTGGCCATCTTCGATGAGTTCTACCGCAAGCTGTGCGAATACCCCTACCGGGCCATGCGCGCCTTCGAGACGATGGATCCGCAGGCGTCGATCCGGATCAGCAAGGAGCGCCTCGGGCTGTACAGCCAATACATCGCGCGGCACGGTCCCAGGATCCACGCGGCGTTTGCCGCGCTGGCCGACAACCCGAAGATCTGGGACGAGCTCGACCGGCTGTTCGGCTCGATGATCGTCGAGCACTACGAGGCCGATATCGCCTTCAGCTTTGCCCATTCGATCCGGCGCAACATCGCCCGCGAGGGCTGGCGCCCTGTGGCCTATTCGTTTCCGTCACCGAGCAAGCGGCGCGCCCTGTCGATGGCGCAGGTCTACCGCCGCATTCCGGTGCAGGGCCGGATCGACGCGGAGCTGATCGCGAACGCGCTGCAGGCGCCGCGCTTTTCGGTTCCGTTCCGGGACCTGCGCGGCGATTGCGAGCGGATCGTCGAGCGCGTCGACTTTCTGCTCGACAGCGACGCGCCCGATGCCGCGCTGCCGGTCGCGCTGGACGTGGTCGAAGCGGGTTTTTTCCGCGACCGCTACGCCTTCGTGGTGGGCCGCTGGGTGCTGAGCGATTCGAGCTTCGTCGCCTTCGTGGTGGCCCTGCTGAACAGCGACGGCGGCATCGGCGTGGACGCGGTACTGCATCGGGTCGCCGACGTGCACAACCTGTTCAGCTCGACGCTGGCGAACTTCCACGTGACCACGCGCCTTTACTACCAGACCTGCGTGTTCCTGTTCAGCCTGATGCCCAAGCGCCCTCTGGGACATCACTACTCCACGATCGGCTTCAATCACGTCGGCAAGGTCGCGATCCTGAACGAGGTGATCGAGCAGGTCAGGCAGTCCGGGCAAAGGCTCGGCCGCTCGCCGGGCTTTGCCGGCACCGTCGCGCTGGGCTTCACGTTCAAGGCCTGCTCCTACCACCTGAAGGTGATCCGCGACCGGCCCACCACGTCCTACAAATGGGGCGAGTTTCCCGGCGTGGCGGCCGTGCTGGACAAGTACCGCGAGGTGCACGAGATCAACCGCGCCGGCAGCATGCTGGACAACGTGATGTACTTCAACCTGATGCTCGACAAGGATCTGTTCGAGCCGGACCTGCTGGACGACATCTGCCGCGAAGCCGGTGGCAGCGTTCAGGTCGAGGGCGAAAGCGTTTTCATCCGCTCGCTGATCGTGCAGTTGAAGATCGTGCCGTTGCCCCTGTACCTGGAAGGCGCCGACGAGAGCGAAATCCGCAACGTGATCGTCAATCTGGGAAACTGCATCCGCAACAATGCGGCCACCAATATATTCAACAAGGACCTGGACTCTCGCAATTACGGCGTCGGCCGCTACGGGCGCGTGCTGTTGTTCGACTATGACGCGGTCGAGAGACTCACCGACGTGAAGATCCGGACCAACCTGGACCGCGAGCCCGGCGAGGAGGACGTGCCGGCCTGGTTCTTCGAGAACGGTCCGATCTTCCTGCCCGAAGAGATCGAATACGGACTGCAGCTGAAAAACGAGCTCGCCCGCCGCCATTTCAGGATCGTCAACCCCGACCTGATGACGGTTCACTACTGGCAGCAGGTGCAGCAGATGCACCGGCGCGGCGAGGTGCCGCAGCTGCGGATGTACCCGGAAAGCTGCAAGCTGTCTTCGGCGGCCGGGCCCGCCTAGCGCCGCGGTTCAGCAAGCAAGGTCCGCGCCGCAGATAGCGGGGATCGCCCGCCGCCTCGGCTTCGATTTCGTCGCGCGCGTTGCGCACACAGGCACGATCGGTGTCGAACAGGATGCGCGGGTCCTCGATGATGACGATCGATTCGCGCATACCCGCATCGACACTGCGTCGCTGCAGGGCCCAGCGCGCATTGCCCCGGTCGATATCGCCGCCACCCAGGGCAAGCTGTCGCAGCGCGAATTCCCACGCCGTCGTGCCCAGCAGCACTGCGCATGTGGCCAGTATCAGCGCGCGCTGCCCGGGCAGTGCCGGCACCGGCCGCCCAAGCCGGCGGCGCAGCGAGACAATCCCGCCGCCCGCCGGCGGGGCGAGCCGTGAACTGGAAGTCGGAAAAGCCATTGCGCGATCCTCTTGAAAAGGACGCGAACCCGCGCGGGAATCGGACACTCGGTCTGAAACTTTGTACCTTTGGCCCGGCGGCGGGCCGGCCCGCATGCATAATGTCGGCCCGCGAGGTTCAAAAATGGATGGCCAATTCACGATCGAGCTGCGCCAGCAGGCCGACTACCGGTTCGAGGTCCAATTCGACCGGCCCGCCATCCCGAAACTGATCACTGACGAGACGGCGCCGCTCGGCGGCGACGCCGGCCCCAATCCGGAACGCTTGCTGGCGACGGCGGTGGCCCACTGCCTGGCCGCCAGCCTGCTGTTCGCACTGCGCAAGTTCAAGAACGATCCCCGCCGCGTGGACGCAGTGGCGAGCGTCAGGACCGTGCGCAACGCGCAGGGCCGGCTGCGGATCGGCAGCATCGAGGTCGAGCTGCGCCTGGGCGCCGCAGCCTCCGAGCTGGCGATGCTGGATCGGGTCCTTGCGCAGTTCGAGGACTTCTGCGTCGTCACGCAGAGCGTGCGGCCGGCGATTGCGGTAACCGTGCGCGTGCTGGACGGCACCGGTGCCGTGCTTAAATCGTCTTGATCAACGGCTGCCCTCGACAACCACCCTGGCCGGCTGCTTCGAGCTCACCTGCCCACGCAGCATCGCCTCGGATGAGTGGGGGGTCGCGACTTTGCCGCTCGCATCCATCGCGATCATGCCGCCCTCGCCGCCGGCGGCCTTGAGCTCGCCGATGACCTCGGCGGCGGCTGCTTCGAGGTTTTCCTTGCCGTACTTCACGCGCGCGCACACGTCCGCGGCCGCGGTATAGCGGATGAAGACTTCGCCCACGCCCGTGGCAGACACGGCACATACGCCGTTTTCGGCGTACGTGCCGGCCCCGATGATCGGCGAGTCTCCGACCCGGCCGAAGTGCTTGTTGGTCAGCCCGCCCGTGGAGGTGGCCGCGGCCAGATTGCCGTGCGTATCCAGCGCGATCGCTCCGACCGTCCCCTTCGGGCCCCACAGCAGGTCGGAGCGCGCGGCGGGTTTCTTGCCAGACTCGATGGCGCGCTGCAGCTCCTTGCGGCGCCGCTCGGTGATGAAATAGCTCTCGGGCATCAGCGTGATGCCCTGCTCGACCGCGAACCGCTCGGCGCCCTCCCCGACCAGCAGCACATGGCTGCTGTGATCCATCACCTGGCGCGCCAGGTCGATCGGGTTGGCCACGTGGCGCAACGCCGCCACGGCGCCGGCCTTGCGATGGGCGCCGTCCATCAGCGCCGCATCGAGCTCGGCGAAGCCTTCGTGATTGAGGACGGCGCCACGGCCGCTGTTGAGCACGCCCGAATTCTCCATGACCCTGACGGCGCTTTGCACCGCGTCGAGGCTGCTGCCGCCGGCAGCGAGGATCCGACTGCCGGCATCCAGAGCGCGCCGGAGCGTGTCCCGGATCGCTTCGAACCCGGCCGGCGGCAGATCCTTGGGCACGCCGCCCGCGCCACCATGGATCGCAAGCGCCCATTCAGAGTCCGCGCGTGCGTTGCCGCCGCTCATGCCGAGGGCGACAAGACCGATCACACAGGTCAGAGCGGCTCGATACGCCGCCCGATCGGTGCTGAACAATTGAAACGTCAATGCGGTTGCGTGGGCGGCAGGGGCACGCGCACGTTCGGATTGGCCGGCGGGTTCTGCGGGGGCGTACTGCCTTGCGCCGGAGCAGGCTGACCGCGAACACTTACGAGGACGTTGCCATAGCCAAGCGACCAGGTGGCCGTTGCTTCCGTGCCTTGTCCTGCCAGCTTGACTTCGTTGATGCGCACGTTGCTCAGTGACACGACAAGAACCGGGGTTGCTAGGCCGGTAGGCGACGTGCCTTCGAATGTCAGCGTTGCGTTTTGATGCAGCTTTTGGTTCATGGAGTCAACGATCACTTCGGCCGTGCTGGCGTCGACCCCGGTTGTAACGGTGAGGGGCTCGGTAATGGCCCTCAAGGGCCGCCCGGATGCGTCCACGATCGATCCAAACGAGAGTGTTGTAGCCAGCAATACAAACTCGCCCCCGCCGGCGCGACCCAGCGCTTGCCCCGACAGCCCGTCGATCTTCAGAAAGATGCGCAGGCCAGCCGCGCTTGCGGTTGAGCAATGAATTGCAGCAAGGAGCGCAAGGCTTGCGAGGACGGCGCGGGGACGCTTCACGGCGTATGGCATGGGCTTTCTCCGGGGAGAGGCGGGCTGTGATCGCTGCGGCATCTTAATGACAATACCGCCTCCTTCCGATTAATGCGCTCAATGGTCCAGATGCAGATACCGTGCCTGGCGCGGCAGCGTCCAGCTGAACAGGAACGCAACCGCCATCATCGCCGTGACGTACCAGTAGAAGGCCGATTCGTGCCCGATCGTCTTCAGGCCGAGCGCGACGTACTCGGCGGATCCGCCGAACAGCGCGTTGGCCACCGCGTAGGCCAGGCCCACGCCCAGTGCGCGCACTTCGGGCGGGAACATTTCGGCTTTCACGATCCCGCTGACCGAGGTGTAGAAACTGACGATCGCCAACGCGATCACGATCAGCCCACCGGCGGCGAACGGACTGGTGACGGTCTTGAGCGTCGTAAGAATCGGCACCGTCGCCAGCGCGCCCAGCGCGCCGAACAGCAGCATGTTGTTGCGCCGGCCGATCCGGTCCGACAGAGCACCGAACAGCGGCTGCATGCACATGTAGATGAACAGGCATCCGGTCATCACGTTGCTGGCGGTCTTGATCGACATGCCCACCGAGTTGACCAGGTACTTCTGCATGTACGTGGTGAACGTGTAGAAAATCAGTGAGCCCCCCGCGGTGAAGCCGAGCACCGTCAGAAAAGCGACCTTGTTGTTGCGGAACAACCCCGCCAGCGTGCCGGCTTCCTGGCTGGCTCTCGTTTGCGCCGTCGAGGTCTCGGTCAGGGTGCGGCGCAGCATCAATGCGACCACGGCGGTGATGGCGCCGATCACGAACGGGATGCGCCAGCCCCAGGCCTTCAGTTCGCGTTCGTCCAGCAGTTGCTGCAGCACGACGACCACGACCACCGCCAGCAATTGCCCGCCGATCAGCGTCACGTATTGAAACGACGACAGGAAGCCGCGCTGACCGCGAAACGCGACTTCGCTCATGTAGGTGGCCGTGGTGCCGTACTCACCGCCAACCGACAGGCCCTGCAGCAGCCGCGCGAGCAGCAGCAGCACGGGGGCGGCCGCGCCGATGCTGGCGTAGGCGGGCAGGCAGGCGATGGTGAGCGAACCCAGGCACATCAACGTGACCGAAGTGATCAGGGCGGTCTTGCGGCCGCGCCGATCGGCGATGCGGCCGAACATCCAGCCACCGATCGGCCGCATCAGAAAGCCGGCCGCAAAGATGCCGGCCGTGTTCAGCAGCTGGGCGGTGGGATCCGATTTTGGAAAGAACGCGGGTGCGAAGTAGATCGCGCAAAACGCATAGATGTAGAAGTCGAACCACTCGACCAGGTTTCCGGACGAGGCGGCGACGATCGCGAAGATCCGACTGCGCTTTTCCTCAAACGTGTAAAGCCGGGCTGCACTGATTGGAATGGCGCTCATACCGAGTCATCTCCTCGCGGTCGCAAAGGATAGCGCGAACCTGGCCCGACCCGGTCCCCGGCTTCGCTGCTCGAACTACAATGAATCATGACCGACTTCGTGATCCCTGCCTCGGGAATCCGAGGTCCCAGGATCCTCTATGGAACCGCGTGGAAGAAAGCCGACACGGAGCGTCTGGTTGCCACGGCGATTCGACTGGGATTTCGCGGCATCGATACCGCCTGTCAACCCAAGCATTACAACGAAGCCGGCGCAGGGGCCGGCGTGCTTGCATGTCTGAGCGCCGGGTTGACCCGGGGCGAGCTGTTTCTTCAAACCAAATTCACACCGTTGTCCGGACAGGACCCCAAGCAGATTCCCTATGACCCGAACGCGCCGCTGTCCGAACAGGTTGCGCAGTCTTTCGCCGCCTCTCGACGCAATCTGCAGACCGACTACCTGGACAGCCTGCTGCTGCATTCGCCGCTGGCGCATGCGGGCCAGACGATGAAGGTATGGCAGGCGATGGAATCGCTGGTGGATGGCGGCGGGGTCCGGCAGCTTGGCATCAGCAACTGCTACAGCCTCGACCAGCTCGATTCACTTTACCACTCGGCCCGCGTCAAGCCCGCGGTCGTGCAGAACCGGTTTTATGCCAAGTCGACGTACGATCACGAGGTTCGTGCGTTTTGCAGGGAGCGGCGCATCTCCTACCAGAGCTTCTGGACGCTCACGGCCAATTCGCGCGTTCTTGCCCACGACACGATCACGACGCTGGCGGCGACTTACGGACGCACTCCTGCGCAGATCCTGTTCCGCTATCTGACGCAGGTCGACGTTGTGCCATTGACGGGTACCCGGTCCGAAGCGCACATGCGGGAGGACCTGGCGATCTTCGAATTCCAGCTGACGAACCGCGAGCGCGAAGCGGTGGACGCGTTGTTCTGACGACGTTGCGTACAGCTCACAGACGCGACCCGACCCGCCGATCGAGCCGCGGCAAGGGCCTCTTGAGCACACGCCCGCGCAGCGCGTGCTCGAGGCCCCGGGTCACTTGGCGAGCGTCCGGCTGGCCAGCGGTTGGCCGAGCGACGTGGATCCCGCGCCAAACCCGTTTTTCTGGAGAATGAAGGCCGTGATCGACCACATCGTGTCGTCGGGCAGCGAGCCCGGACTGGTCGCGGGCATGTTGGTGTGCTCGAAATTGAACAGGTCGGCCACCGGCTTGTTGCCCCACTGCTTCAGAAACGCGTCGCCCACCAGGGCCGGCCCCTGCGCCCCGGTCAAATCGGGCCGATGGCATTCCGCGCAATAATTGTTGAAGTACTGCTGACCGCGCTGCGCCTGCGCCGGCGTGTACCAACCGCTGGTATTGGCGGCTCGCACGTTGCCGACCAGCACGACGCCCGCGGATGCGAGCATCAGCAGACCGATGCCAAGGCGCGCGGTTTGACTTCTCGACTGGACTTTGCTTGCCATGATCGACTCCAGAGTGTCGCTTAGTGATGCGGCAGTCTGGCCCGCGAAGGACTCGCTTCGATTTCGCCGTGCCCGGCCGGAATTTCGTTTGTAACGCGCGCCTTACCGCACGCTCTCGGGCTGGACAGCCTGGTCGACCCACGCCAGCAACTGCGAGCTGGACAGCGCGCCGGATCGGCGCGCGATTTCGCGCCCGCCGCGCAACACGGCCAGCGTCGGGATGCCACGGATACCGAAGCGCGACGCCAGCCGCTGCGCCTTGTCGGTGTCGACCTTGACGAAGTGGACCTGGGGGCGCTGGCGCGCCGCCCTCTCCAGTTCCGGCGCCATCACCTGGCACGGGCCGCACCATTCGGCCCAGAAATCGACCACCACTGGAAGCTCGGTTGCAGAAACGTACCTGTCGAACGATTCTTCATCGAGCGCAACCGGAGCGGAAGGCAGCAGCTCGTGCTGGCATCTGCCGCACACCGGGTGCTGGTCCAGGCGGCTCGGATCGACACGATTCTTCGAAAAACATGACGGGCATACGATCAGCATGTTTCGTTCCCCCCGCGCGGCGGGCAAGCGTCACCAGCCCGCGTACATAATATCTTCGGGGAGCGATGTCCGAAACGCGTTCGGTCCCGATCAGCGACCAGGGCTTTTTAAACAGGGTATGTAAAGGACCTCAGAATGGCCACTTTTGCCGTGCAGATGCGCTTGGGAGTGCTGCTCATGTTGCTAACCGGGAGCGAAGCCGCGCTCGCAGCGTCGGTCACCGTATCTGGGCAGAGCGCGCTGGCGCTTGCCGCCCTGATCGGCGAATATTCACCGCGACTGAGCCAGCAGGACCGGCACACGCTGTCGCGCGTATTCGACGGCAATCTCCATGGTCCTTTTACGGCCGCGCAGGCGGTTACGGTTCAGGCTGATTCGATCGTGTGCCGCACGTCCAACGTCGATATCACGCTGCGCTCGTGTGAGCTCACCTTCGGCGCCAACAAGCCAACCCTGCGAGGTCGCAAGGCGCACGAAGTCTTCGCAACGCTCGCTGAGGTCGGGGTCCCGTCCGACGGCGCCGCCGGAACGGTGTTCGAAGCCTTGTCGCAGCTGACCTGCACGATCGATCTGCATGAATTGCAGCAGCGCGCCGGCGGGGGCGCTGTTTGCAGCTTCAGCCCGGGGCCTTGAGCTTGCCAAATGTTGCCGCGCTGATTCAGGTTACCGTGTGGCGCTGCCTGAACTCGGGGCGGTCCCAAGCCGCCGTCTGCAGCACGTCGCGCAAGGTCTCCACGGCGTGCCAGATGTCCGTGTGGCGGTTGTACAGCGGCGCGAAGCCGAAGCGCATCAAATCGGGTGCCCTGAAGTCGCCGATCACGCCCCGCGCGATCAGGGCCTGCATCACGGCGTAGGCCTGCGCGTTTCGAAAGGCGACGTGGCTGCCCCGGGCCTGAGGATCGCGCGGCGATGCCAGCTCCAGCCCCTGCCCGTCGCAGCGCGATTCAACCAGTGCCACGAACAGCTCGGACAGCGCGCGCGACTTGTCGACACGGCATTGCGCATCGGCCCGCAGCATCAAATCGACCCCGACCTCGAGGGCCGCGATGCCAAGGATGGGATGCGAACCGGCAAGAAAGCGCGCGATGCCCGGCGCCGGGGCGTAGTCGTCGACGAAGTCGAAAGGCCGTGCATGCCCCAGCCAGCCCGTGATGGGTGAAGCCGTCGCAGCCTGGTGGCGCTGCGCCACGAACAGGTAGGCTGGCGCGCCGGGCCCGCCGTTGAGGTATTTGTATCCGCAGCCCACGGCGAAGTCGGCCTGCGCCGCGTTCAGGTCCACCGGCACGGCCCCCGTGCTGTGGCTCAGGTCCCACAGCGTCAGAGCGCCTTGCGCGTGCGCGCGCGCCGCGATGCGCGCCATGTCATGCACCGCGGCCGACTTGTAGTGCACGTGGGTGAGCAGCACCACCGCCACGCGCTCGTCGACGGCCGCTTCGATCTGGTTGGCCGGCGCCAGGCGCAGTTCGATACGGCCGTTGCTCAGGCCCTGCAAGCCCTGCGCGACGTACAGGTCGTTGGGGAAATTGCCCGGCTCGGACAGGATCACCGAGCGACCCGGTCGCAGCCGGCACGCCGCCGCCAGCAGCTTGAACAGGTTCACCGATGTGGAGTCCGAAACCACCACCTCGCCCGCTCCTGCGCCGATCAGGCGGGCGATCTTGTCGCCGACCCGCTGCGGCGCGCCGATCCAGTCGTGCGCGGTCCAGCTGCGGACCAGGTCCTGGCCCCATTGCCCGGCGGCCACCTGTTGCAGCCGCGTCGGCGTCTCGCGCGGCAGCGCGCCGAGCGAGTTGCCGTCCAGGTACACGACGCCATCGGCCAGCATGAAAGCGTCGCGCAACGTTCGCAACGGGTCGGCGCGGTCCATCGCTTCGAGGTCCGCCAACGTCAGCGCGCTGGCGCAGCGGTGCCCGATCACCGATTGGATTCGGAAACCACCTTTGCGGTCACCAGGAGTGTCCATTTCGTGGCGATAGCGACAGGGTCGACAGTCGGATGATAGATGCACCCTTGTGACCCGGCGCTTGAAAC
>Ga0210401_10003559_pt1 | contig 16626 bp, 16 predicted proteins | sample IncBWH32MmetaG_FD_150866 | JGI IMG/M metagenome (GOLD analysis project Ga0210401, IMG submission 150866) | Forest soil microbial communities from Barre Woods Harvard Forest LTER site, Petersham, Massachusetts, United States - Inc-BW-H-32-M | ecosystem: Environmental > Terrestrial > Soil >... | reverse complement strand
CCCTCGCGGGCTTCGGGTAGCAGGCCACCCGGAGACCATTGCCGCTTGTGGTACGTCTATTTCCTCGAACTAAAGAACGGCGACATCTACGTCGGTTCGACGAATGACCTTCGCCGCCGAGTCGCGGCTCATCAGCAAGGTCATGTTACCTCAACGCGCAACCAGCTAGCCCTAACTCTTCGCTTGTAGGTGGCCGTAGAAGATGAGACGAGCGCTCGCGCATTGGAGCGATATTTCAAATCAGGTTCCGGTAAGACTTTTGCGAAGAAGCGCTTCCTGAAGAAGACCGAATAACGGGTCCCACCAATTTGCGCAGCAGTCAGTGAACAAGAGCGGCGGACCCTGTCCAGCCCGAACACATAGGTAGCACCTCGTACCCAAGACATGGGTGACAACCTCGTGCCGAACGGGTTGTCGAGGGGTTGTGCCGTCGGCTTCGCGGCGCGCCGAGTGCGTTGCGCGCCGCGTCAAACGATCGGCCGGCTACTGCGCCTTCCTGAGCGATGCCGACCGCCTTGTAATCGTAGGTCGGATAGAACTCGGTGCGATAGGCGCCCCAGGCCGAATTCTCAAGGACGCGGTTGACCTCGCGCAGCCGCGAGGCCGGAAGCCGCAGCGTGACGACCTGTCCGATCCCCATCACGATGTACCAGCTCACGAACTCGACGCCGGCCGGCGGAAAGGCCTTGTAGTAGCCTTGCTTCTCGAGCTGCGCATTGAGTTCGCTCAACGGGCGCGACTGGTCGTGCTTCAAGAACACGGTGATCATCACTGTATTGTCCGGCGTCGGCGTCGCGTTGTCGGTCGGCGTCGTCTGCGGCGCCGGTGTCGTCGTCTGTGTCTTGGCCGACGAATTCAGGTCAGGCATCCTGCCAGCACGGCTATCGCCAACAATCCTAGTCTCCGCCGCATCGCTACGCTCCTTCAAAAGTTCCCGACGGTCGCAGGAATTGGAAGCGCGATCTTCGCGAGAGAAACCGCCCGATGTAAACGAGGACATTGTCTTGTCTGGTATTCGGCCGAGATGTCCCTGCCGGTCAATTTCCGCCGGGCCTCGCCATATGTGAAGCAAGTCACATGCCGTCGTCCGCTCGGGCGCTATTGGTGGGACAGTCAGCAGCGAGGGCAGCACCGATGAAGACACGACGGATGATGTATTGGTGGTTCAGATTCGTGGTCTCGGGGCGATTCATCGAGACGTTCTTCAACTTGCGGCGCGTGAAGCGCTCGTGACGGCGCGGGCGCATTCGGCGAGGCCGCTAAATCGGAAAGCGGCACACGAGCCCTAGGCATGGCCGACCAGCTTCATGCAGGAGGCAACTCCGCTGTGCAGGGCGTCGCGTCCCTTCCATGCCATCCGGGTCAGGCGACCGGCGAGCGATTGATCCCTGCGCCGGCTGTACGATCCCAGCACGTGGCCGACTTCCTCGGGAAACCTGCTCACTTCGGCCTCCAGCTCGGCGGCGACCTCATTCATGATCTTGTCCAGCCGGATCCCCCAGTCGGACTGGTCGAGCCGGTCGATCCGTACGTGCAGCGCGTATTCCGTGTCATAGATTTCGTCCAGGAGTTCCTTGGCGGCGGCGATACGGTTTTTCTTCAATGCCGCGCGCACAGCGGTGCCCTTGTCCTGCAGCCGGTCCAGCACCATCGCCACCACGACCGCGTAGGGCGTGGCGGCGATATCGACGGCGTTCTTGCTCGCCGCGGCCTTGGTTGCGAGTCGAACCAGCTGCCAGAACGTCTTCAGCCGCTTCGCCACCAGCGCGAGCGCAAAGGGAAGCGCAGCAGCGTTCTGCTTGCCAAATGCATCGAGCAGCGCCGTTATCGTGGCGACCTGCGCCGGGTCGAACTCCACGATGCTTGCCGGGAGGTCCTTGTCCAACTCGGCCAGCGCGTCACGCGCCCGCAACGCGATCACCATCCTGATCAGGTCGCCGTAGGCCGCACGCGACGCCGTATAGGTCGCGAGCTTGGTGCGGGCGCGCTCGGCGCCTTCCGGAGAGCCGAGCGCGCTTTCGAGATATTTGTAGACCTTGGTCTGGAAAATTGCCGCGATCTTGCGGATTTCCGCCGGTTTGTCGGCAGCAATCAGCGGCTGCATTTGGGCGGCATAGTCGCCTGCCATCGTCGGCAACAGATCGTGGCTGATCCATGCCCAGATCGCGGCCAGCGAGCCGCGAAGGATGCGGCCTGAATTGTCATGCGCGGGCGCGCCATCGACCAGCATCGGTTCCAGCGGCGTGAAGAAATGCCGCGACGGATTGGCGACGCGATCGTGCGCTTGTCCGCCCCTGCGAAACTCCGTGCGCAATTTCTCCAGCACCAACCCGGCGCCGGGGATCGCGGCGCCGCAGACTTCCAGCCGCTCGAGCTCGGTGAGAAGGCTGCCGCGCGCCTGCGGGGTCAAGTGCCGCAGGTACTCGCCGATGTGTTCGCTCTGCGTCACGACACGCGGTTTCTACGTTCCTGCTGGCCGGCCGGCCGTCTCGTGCGGGCATTGCTGCACGCGCGACGATGAGATGGGGCGTTATCAAAGCAAATCAGCGTAAACGATGGGTGTAAGCTTCGTGCTCGTGCAACTACGGATACGTGTTGCGCCGGCGCTCGCATGCCGTAGAACGACGAGGATTTCGACGCCAGGATGGACGGCCAAAGCCGAAATCGACCGCTAGATGTAGTCTTTCAGGACGTTGTCCATTCGGTCCTGCCCGTGAAGGCTGAAGTCGTCCAACACCAGCGATTCTCGGAGATCATGCTTAAACAAGAAGATAGAGCGGGATGACGATTCGAAGAAAAGTCATCACGCTTTAGCCGAGCAGCCTCATGCAGGAGGCAACGCCGTTATTCAAAGCGTCGCGTCCTTTCCATGCCATCGAACTCAGGCGTCGGGCCAGTGATTGGCCGCCGCGCAGGCTGCGCGATCCCAGGACATGGCCGACCTCGTCGGGAAACCGGCTCACCTCGTCGTCCACCAGTGTTGCGATCGCGTCCATCAGGCTACGCAGCCTTGTTCCCCATGCGCAGGCGTCGAGCTCGCTGATGCGGACCTGCAGCGCATGTTCGCTATCGTAGGCCGCGACCAGAATATCCCGGGCGACCATCGGCCGGTTCTTTTGCAGGGCCACGCGCAAGGCCGATCGCGCATCCTCCATTTGGTCCAGCACCATCGAGACGGTGATCGCGTAGGGCATGGCCGCGATGTCGGCGGCCTTCTTGCTGGGCGCCGACTTGGTGGCGAGGTAGATCAGTTGCCAGGATGTCTTGATCCGCTTGGCGACCATCGCCAGCGCGAAGGGAACCGCGTCGGCGTGTTCTTTTCCGACCGTTTTCAGCAACGCTGTGACCTTGCCGATCATCGCATCATCGAACTTGTCGATTTTTGCCGGCAGCGCGTCGTTGAACTTCGCCAACGCCTCACGCGTGCGGAGCACGCACATCATCTTGGTGAGGTCGTGATAGGCCGAATGCGACGCCGTGTAGGTTGCGAGCTTGGCGCGGGTCTGTATGACGCTTTCGGGCGAGCCGAGCGCATTTTCGAGATATTTTACGACCTTGGTTTGGAACGTGGCGGCCGCCTTGCGAAGATCTTTTTGCTTGTCGGCGGTGGTCAGCTTGTTGATCTCCTCGACATAGTCGCGGGCCATCGTCGGCAGCAGGTCGCGGCTGATCCATTCCCAGATCGGAGACAATGAGCCGCGCGGGATCCGGCCGGAATTTTCGTGCTCGGGCGCGCTGTCGACGAGCACCGGCTCCAGGTCCGCAAAAAAGTACCGTGCGGGATCGCCGATGCGACTTTGACTGGTTCCGCCCTTGCGGAATTCGGTGCGCAGCCTGGCCTGGATGTCGGCGGAGCCGGGCATCTCGACGCCGCACAGCTCCAGCCGTTCGAGCTCGGTGAGGAGGCAATTGCGCGTCAGCGGCGTCAATCGCTGCAGAAATTCCCAAATCCGGTCGATCTGCATCATCACGCGCAATGTCCGCAGTTTTTTCGGCGCCAGCGGTCGGCCCGTCGCGTAGAGGCATTTGCGCGCTGGCTCGTGACCCGGGCTTAAGGAAAACAAGCCCTCGTTAAAGAAATCGTAAATACCAGCGTACCGGCCAGTAAAATTACGGATTCGGGCTCAAGTCGACAATTTTGACGATAGGAAATTGAGATGGAACAATTATAGATTGTGAGATGCCGAAGGCTGGCCCCGCAATGTGGCGGATCTGGTCCACGCGGCACCGCTGGATCCCGAAGCCTGTCCGATCAAGCAAAATTTGAGAGATCGCGGACGCCGGCACGGTGCGGCGCATTTGGACGAGCGCAAATCGCGTGCGTGCAATGGCGCGGCCTGCAGCGGGTGCCGCCAGTTGAGGACGCGCTAGAGATAATCTTCCGCGAACAGGTGCGTACGAGGGCTCGGTCGCAGGGTAATGGCCGGGGGCGCCTTGGGCGGAGCGGGGACGATCGTGATCGTCCAGCGCGGCGGGACGCTCGATTCGGTCGCCACGACCGATCGGACGTGGCCGGTGACCATCGATCCGCCCGATCTGACCGTCGCAGTCCTGCCATTGAACTGGGCGATGCGGAAACGGCGAACTTCCTTCTGGTTGGTCGTTTCGAACGTGATCATGAAGCCCTCCTGGTGCTTTGCGCGATCATCGTCGGTCATTGTTAGCCATGTATGAACATCGGCGGCCGTACAAGTACGGTCGCCGGCGCAACTCGGATGAGGATTCCGCACGGCGCCGGCATTGCTAGCCGGCGACCTCGAACACCGCTTCCATTTTGGTCTTCAGGGTGGCGGCATTGAACGGCTTGACGATATAGTTGCTGACGCCGGCCTTCTTCGCGGCGATGACGTTTTCGGTCTTCGATTCCGCCGTGATCATGATGAACGGCGTTTTCGACAACGCTGGACTAGCGCGGACTTCCCGGAGCAGGTCGTAGCCGGTCATCGGCTCCATGTTCCAGTCGGAGATGATCAGCCCGTATTGCTTGCTCTGCATCTTGGCGAGCGCCGCCGATCCGTCGTTGGCGTCGTCGACATTCTCGAATCCGATCTGCTTCAGCAGGTTGCGGATGATCCGGATCATGGTGCCGTAGTCATCGACGACAAGGATCGGCATCGACAGATCAAAGTCCATGTCCTTAACTCCGCCTGGGGTCGCATCCAGCCGAAGGCTGGCGAGACAAAAGCAAACGAAATGATGCTCCTGGCACACTCGCCAGACCCCGACACATATCAGCCGGCGTTGAACAGGCAGTTAATGCCGCCCGGCGAAGGGATTCCGCAACTCGGCGGTCGCCAAACCCTTCGTAATGCGGGCGGATTTCTGGGAATGCCTGGGGCATTCGGCCCGCGCTTCCTTAAACGCAACGGAGCCGCAGCAGTCGCTCATAGCGTGCCTTGATCGTGGCGTAGCATTCGCAGGACGTCTTGCGGAGACCTTCGAGATCGATGATCTCGATACGTCCCCTGCTGTAGTGGATGAACTTGGCCTGCTGCAGGGTGTTGGCGACCAGCGAAACGCTGTTGCGGCGCGCGCCGATCATCTGCGCCAGCGATTCCTGCGTCAACACCAGCTCATGTCCGCCGGCCAGATCGTTGGTCTGCAACAGGCAGCGCGCCACGCGTGACTCTACCGTATGCGTGGCGTTGCAGGCCGCGGTCTGCTGGATCTGCGCATAGGCCGCCAGGCCGTGCCGGGCAAGCTGCGCCCGCAAACTGGCACTACGGTCGGCCGCGTCACGAAACCGGTCCAGCTCAACCGTCGAGGCGATACCCGGAAGCAGGACCACCGCGCTGTTGATCGCCGTTGCATCGCCGAGGATCGAGAACGCGCCGTGGATACTGTCGCGGCCGATCATGGCGATCTGAACATGCTCCCCCTTCGCAAGTTTTACGACGAGAGAAATCAGGCCTCGATGCGGCAGGTAAACACGCTTGAGCCGCTCGCCGACCTCGACCAGCACGCATCCCTGAACCAGATCGACGGTTCGAAGATGCGGTTGAATCAGTTCGAAGTCGTCAGCCGATAGCGCCGACAAAAATCCATTGGGTGGGCGAGAAGTCGTATCTGACGTCATCTCCTTGCCTAATTGGCAAAATGCGTCATCGGTTCGAGGCAGCTTCAATATGCACACCAACCGTCATGCAGTCGAACCTTCAGACATTTTATAAGCAAGAAAAATTATTCAAGGAACATAATGCACACGCTATTCTCATATGCGCGCTACAGTGCACATAGCAGCCGTTCGTGCGCCGCCTTCACCGCGTGATAGCACGTCGCAAGACGTTCTTCTTATTATAAGCAAGAAAAATTAATCAAGGGACGTAATGCACAAGCACGCTATTCTCATATGCGCGCTACAGTGCACATAGCAGCCGTTCATGCGCCGTCTTCACCGCGTGATAGCACTCGCAAGACGTTTTTCTTAAAGCTTCCTCGTTGGCAATCGCAATGTGACCGCGGCTGTAGCGGATCGTGCCGGCCTGCTGAAGCGCATGCGCGACGATCGAAATCGCGTTGCGTCGCACACCTATCATTCGCGCGAGAAATTCCTGGGTCAGCGGCAACACTTCGTTACCGCTGAGATCGCGCGCGTGCAGCAGCCACCGCGACAGCCGCGCTTCGACCGAGTGCGACGCATTGCAAGCGACGGATTGCTGCGCCTGCGCGAACAGCACCAGTTCATAGCGGGCCAGCAGATTTCGAACCGCGACATTTCGATCGGCCACTGCCTTGACATCCGTGACGTCGATAACCGAGGCTGTCCCCGGAAACAGCACGACCGCCGTGCTCGGCGACAAGTCGCCGCCGAGCGCGGCCCATGCCCCCACAACGCCGTCCCTGCCGATCATGGCTACTTGCACCACCTGTCCTTTGGGAAGGCTGACCGTCATGGCGATGACGCCACAGTGCGGCAGATAGATTTGTGCGGGCGGGGAGCCCGCTTCGACTAGGACAGTTTCTCTGACCAATTCAATGGTCTTGAGGTGCGGACTGAGCGCGTCGAACTCTGCGGCAGGCAGGGCCTGTAACAAATGGTTCCGTGGACGTTGCGTCAAGGACATCTCTTCTCCTGCCGATAAGGCGGGAGCTCAGGCAGTCTCGCGTCAACCCCTGTCCCTGGCTTGTCTGCTAAAAATTAAAGTATATCTTACGTTGCAATTTTGCAAATCCGCACTTGGCATAAGTGTTTGCAATTCCCGGTAGAGGGCAGACGCCGTGCGAGTTTGCGGCCGAAATGAGACTTGTGCACCTGATTCGCTGCAATGGAATCAGCGCCATCAAGGCTTGGGTCGGAAACGGAGCGGCAAGGAGGCCGTTATGCGCCGTATCCTGATTGTCGATGACGACCTGCATGTCGGTCTGGCTATTTGTGCCTGGCTGGCGCAACACGGCTTCCGGTTACGATCGCGGACGGCGGCACCAACGGTCACGCCGCTCTCGACACTTCGAATTTCGACCTGATGATCGTCGACGTCTTCATGCCCCATATGCGCGGTTTCGATTCGATCAGATTGTTTCACCAGCTTGCTCAACGTGATCGACGAATGCTGGTCGGCAGCCGAGCCGCACCGAAAATATTTAGCCACCCTGCCTGCGGTCACGAACGCAGTGTCCGAGCCGCAGCGCGACGGCATGCAAGAGGTGGGATGAAGGCGGAGGCGTCAGGGCGATGAACGAACAGCAGGGACGTTCAGCTTCAGGAGGGGGCATGCCGCAAATTCTCGTCGTTGACGATGATCCGTTGGTCTGCAAGGCCATCGAGGTCTATCTTGAGCGCAACAATTTCGAGGTGATCGTTGCCGACGGCGGCGAGGAAGGGCTACGGGCGCTCGAAGGCACGGCGTTCGATCTGATGATCGTTGATATTTTCATGCCGCACATGCGAGGCTTTGAGTCGATCAGGATATTTCACGAGCGCGCCCCGGCGGTCCCGCTGATCGCGATGTCAGGCTATGCCTTCGCGAACCTCACCTCGCCAGCACCTGATTTCCTGAGGATGGCGCTTGAGCTTGGTGCCTCACGCTGCCTGCGCAAGCCGTTCACGCCGGCGGCGTTGCAGATGGCGATCGACGAATGCCTGTCCGAAGCGCGGTCATGCGTTTCCGATGTCGCCCAGCTAAGGTAACGGCCGCAAGCCAGATCGCTCCCGGCCCATCGGTCTGAGCGCCACAGCCGAGGTCCAAACGGCGGGAAAAACCCCGCCCGTTTTCGGCGCTTTCCGGTCCTCACGGCTGGGCCGCAGCCTGACTCATCCGTATTCGTCCGTACAGCAAAATCAACGGCAATTAACAGGCGGAACCGCTATCAGCTGAAGGCAAGCAATCCGTCCGAGGTCAGTCTCATAGATTGGAATATGCCGGTCATGGAGGCTGCGACTGACGGACCCGCTGTCCGTCTCATTTGTTCTGCCTGCCTGTGAGAGGCCCTCTGTGACAACGCCAGTGTATGGGTACCTGCGTAAGTATCTCAAGGAGCATTCCGGTTTCGATCTGGCTGCCGACAAGCGGTATTTGATTGAAAGTCGCTTGCTTCCGTTGGCGCGGCAGGCCGGCCTGCCCGGCATCAGCGAACTGGTGCAGAAAATGAAGGGCGGCTCCATTGCTTTCAATACGCGGGTGGTCGAGGCCATGACCATCAATGAGACATTCTTTTTCCGCGACAAGACACCATTCGATCATTTCCGCGATCTGATCATGCCGCAGTTGCTGCAGGCGCGCGCCAATCGAAGGCGCATCCGGATCTGGTGCGCTGCCGGTTCGACTGGCCAGGAGCCGTATTCGCTGGCGATGAGCATGAAGGAAGTGGGCGCGGCGCTCGCCGGCTGGCGCATCGAGATCGTCGCGACCGACCTCTCCCAGGGGGCGCTCGAAAAATCCAAAGCGGGGCTTTACGGTCAGTTCGAAGTCCAGCGCGGCCTCCCGATCCAGATGCTGCTCAAGTACTTCAAGCAGGCGGGAGAGCTCTGGCAGATCAATGCCGACATCCGCGCGATGGTTCAGCACCGGCAGCTCAATCTGCTGCACGACTTCTCCCAACTCGGGGTGTTCGACCTGATCTTCTGCCGGAACGTATTGATCTACTTCGACAGCAAACCAAGACCAATGTGTTGAACCGGCTTGCCCAGGCGATCGAAGCCGATGGCTTTCTGATGCTTGGCGCGGCGGAAACGGCGTTTGGGCTCACCAACAAGCCGATGGCGGAGCGGCACGCCGTCTATCGACCAAACGAGGTGTGTGCAGCATCCGTGAGAACAGCTGCCTTCGTTGCTCCCGCGCCCGCGGTGACTGCAATGGCGGGGATTTGATGACTGAAAATGGCAAAAGCGTCGAACGCGTGACCTTCAGCCGTATATGATGTCTGCATGATGGCGATTGACGGCACCTGGCGGCGGAATTGTCAGCTTAGCGCGATCTCCGAGGACGACGCCGTGCTCAATGTGGAAGGTTCCATCCAGGGCCTCAACCTGAAGGAGTTCTTTCTGCTGCTTTCGTCCACCGGTCTCGCCTATCGCCGATGCGAGCTCGTCCGGGTCAACGGCACGGAAATGGGCATCCAGTTCCTGAAGGGACGCCATAGGAACAACAAGAAGTCTGGTTCTCGCAACGAAGCTCGCTAGTGGTCCGATTCTAACATTCGGCCTCACTGGCTTTGGAGAACCTGTCTTACTACTTGTGCGTTAGGTCGTGGTCCCGTACAAATACGGGCACGTCGAATATGTCGTACGGTTCGATGAGTCTGCGTCATCTTCGCTGCCTATGGACGATGGCACATGGCCGAGAATGCAATTTCCCGTGGCGAAATCTTCGTCGTCGACGATGATCCCGCGGTCCGCGATACCCTGTCGCTCGTGTTGGCGGCGGGTGGCTATGAGGTGATCTGCTTTGCCGACGGCGCCGCGCTGCTAGCGGTCGCGAGAAGCAGGACCCCCGCTTGCATTCTGCTCGACGTTCATATCCCCGGCAAGTCCGGCCTCGATATCCTTAACGAACTGCATGGCGAGGATTATCCCGCGCCGATCTTCATGATTTCAGGACAAGGCGATATCGCCATGGCGGTCCGCGCCATCAAGAACGGCGCCCTGGATTTCATCGAAAAGCCGTTTCGCAGCCGCGAAATTGTCGAGCGGTTGAATGATGCGATCGGGGCGTACCAGCGTCGGCAGCTGGGGAATTCCGTGCCGCAGATCGAGTCGCTGCATTTCCCGGGCCGCGAACCGCTGACGCGGCGCGAGCGTGAAGTTCTGGAGCAGTTCACCTCCGGTGCGTCGAACAAGGAAGCCGGCCGCACGCTCGGAATCAGCCCCCGCACGATCGAAGATCATCGCGCCAACATCATGAAGAAGCTCGGTGCCAGGAACGCCGCCGACCTGATCCGGATCGTGATGACCGCGCAACGCGCGTCGTAAGGCGGCCGCAGGCTAGGCTTTTGCGTAGCTTGCCGGCCTTCAGCCAGGCCTGCCTTAACGATCGTTGTGCGCGGCTGCTGCTGGTGAAATGAGCTTCATCGTCTCCAGCCCGTCCATTCCCGGCATGAAGATATCGAGAACCAGCAGGTCGAAATCTCCGGCTTCGAACATCGCAAGCCCCTCGCGGCCGTCGCCGGCGACGACAACGGTGTGACCGGCCCGCTCCAGTACGATCCTGCTGGTCGCTTGCACGGCAGGGTCGTTGTCCACGATCAGGATGTTCGTCAAAGCCGATTCTCCGAGTGTGCAAATCACGGTCAACGGCGGGTTGTAGGGGTTGCCTAATTTGCGTGTGGCGCAAGCGCTACCCGGCGCAGCGGCCGCCGCTTGCGGCCATGATGCCAAAGGGTCCGCGCTCATGTGCATGTTAGTGGGTAGACAGGTCGAGCAACGCGGGGGAACCGGGCTCGATTCGCCGGCGGCGCTCGTAGCTGACTTACACCTCGCCGCGCTCCGCCAGCCCCACCGCCCACAGCGCGAACGCATACGCGATCGCGACTTCGTCGAGCCGGTTGAAGCGGCCCGACGCGCCGCCATGGCCCGCGCCCATATTGGTGCGCAACAGTACCGGGCCGCCGCCGGTCATGGTCGCGCGCAGCCGTGCGATCCATTTCGCCGGCTCCCAATAGGTCACGCGGGGATCCGTCAAGCCGCCCATGGCGAGGATCGCCGGATAGTCCTTCGCCGCCAAATTGTCGTAAGGCGAATAGGACAGGATGGTGCGAAAATCCTTCTCGCTTTCGATCGGGTTGCCCCACTCCGGCCATTCCGGCGGCGTCAGCGGCAAACTGTCGTCGAGCATGGTGTTGAGCACGTCGACGAACGGCACTTCGGCGACGAATCCTGCAAACAATTCGTTCGTGCGGTTGGCGACGGCTCCCATCAGCATGCCGCCGGCGCTGCCGCCATGGGCGACGATGCGTCTGGTGCTGGTGTATTTCGCCTCGCACAGCGCGCGGGCGCTAGCCTCAAAATCATCAAAGCTGTTGGTCTTCTTCTCGCGCTTGCCGTCGAGATACCAGCCCCAGCCCTTGTCGGTGCCGCCTCTGATATGCGCGATGGCATAGACAAAACCGCGGTCGACCAGCGACAGCCGGCTGGTCGAGAACGACGCCGGCATCGCCATGCCATAGGAGCCGTAACCGTACAGCAAGAGCGGGGCGCTTCCGTCGCGCACAAAATCGCGGCGATGCAAGAGCGACACCGGCACCTCGGCGCCATCATGCGAGGTCGCCATGATGCGGGTGGTGACGTAATCGGCGCTGTTATGGCCGGACGGAATTTCCTGGCGTTTGCGCACGACGCGGGCGCGGCTTGCCATGTCGTAGTCGTAAATTTCCAACGGCGTCGTCATCGACGAATAGGAGAAGCGCAAATTCATGGTGTCGAATTCGTAAGAACCCATGGTGTCGAGCGAATAGGCCGCTTCGTCAAAGGCGATGGCGTGCTCTTCGCCGGTGCCGAGATCGCGAATCACGATGGACGGCAAGGCATTGGCGCGCTCCAGCCTCACCAGATGACCGGAATAGAGATCGTGATCGAGGATATAGACGCCCGCCCGATGCGGGATTAGGTCGCGCCAGTTCGCGCGTTCGGGCGAATCAAGCGGCGCGGCGACGATCTTGAAATCGATCGCGCGGTCGGCGTTGGTGAGGATAAGAAGTTCGTCGCCGCGATCGGCGATCGAATATTGCACCCCGGTCTCGCGCGGTGCGACCCGCCGCGGCGGCGCATCGGGATCGGCAAGGTCGATCAGCCGCTGCTCGGAGGTCTCGTGGTCGCCGCCGGCGATCACGCAGAACCGGCCGGAGGTCGATTCATGCAGATGGGTGAACCAGCCGGGGTCCGTTTCCTGGTAGATCAGGATGTCATCCGCCTGTGGCGTCCCTAAGCGATGGCGCCAGACCTGCATCGGGCGATGGTTATCGTCGAGCTTGACGTAAAAGAAGCTTTTGCAGTCCGCGCTCCAGACCACAGTGCCATCGGTTTCTTCGACGAGGTCGTCGCGATCGGCCAAGCTTTCCCAGTCGCGCACTCGGATCGAGAAATATTCCGAGCCCTTTGTGTCGGCGCTCCAGGCCTGCAGTCTATGGTCGGGTGAATGACGTTCGCCGCCAAACTTGAAGTACGCGTGGTCCTTTGCAAGCGCATCGCCGTCGAGCACGATCTTCTCTTCGCCGCCGTCGCGCGGCATGCGGCCGAATAGTTCGTGCTGCCCGCCCTCGCGGAATTTGCGGAAATAGGCGAAGCGACCATCCGGCGACGGCACGCTGGAATCGTCTTCCTTGATGCGGCCGCGCATTTCCGCGACCAGCCTCTTCTGCAAGGAAGCGGTATGGCCGAGCAGGCCCTCGGTGTAGCTGTTTTCCGCCTCGAGATATTTTCGGATCTCCGCGTCCAGCACGGCAGGATCGTGCAGCACCTCTTGCCAGTTTTCGTCCTTCAGCCAGGCGTAATCGTCCGACAGGGTGATGCCGTGTTTGGTGAAGGCGTGCGGGCGTCGCGGGGCGACCGGCGCCGAGGCCTGTTTTTGCAACGGTTTTGTCACTCGATCCTCGTTCGGTCGGGGCGGATATCAGCCCCCGTCATATGGGTTTGGCCCGCCCCATTGCCATAACCGCGGCTAGGTGTTTCGCAGCCTTGTGCCGGCATTGGCGCCGAACATCGGAATCCGGTTGACCGCGAGCACCACTGCGAAGGTGATCACCAGCATCGCGATCCCCAGGACCGCGATCGCGGCAAGATCGCCGCTTTCGTTGAGGTCGTAGATCAGGACCGAAATCACCTTGGTCTGCGAGGTGAACAGCACGATCGCGGCCGAGAGCTCGCGCATCACGCCGATGAAAATGAAACACCAAGTCGCGATCACGCCGCTTCGCAGCAATGGCGCGGTGATCTGGAGCAGCGATCGCAACCGGCTCGCGCCGAGGATGCGGCTCGCGTCTTCCAGTTCGGGATGGATGGTGGCGAACGCCGCCTGCAATTGCTGATAGGCCGACGGCAGGTTGATGGTGAGAAACGCGATCAGGAGAATCCACAGCGTGCCGTACAGCACGAATGGCGGCCGTGTATAGCTGAGGAATAATCCGACCCCGAGCACGATGCCGGGCACCGCGACCGGGGCGGTGGCGAGAAAGCCGAGCAGGCGTGAGCCTGCAATGATCTTGCGTGTCGTGACATAGGCGATGACCAGCGCCAGCATCGTTCCGATGGTCGCGGTCGCGGCGCCCAGGATCACCGTGTTCTTCAGCGCCAGCTGGGTCGACGACAACTCGGTGAACACGAACACGATGTTGTGCAGCGTGAAGGTCGAAGGCATTACCAGCGTCGTCGCGTTCGGCGAAAACGCCGCGTTGAGCAGCGCCAAATATGGCAGGAACACCGGATTGAGCAGCACGACGAGGCAGAAGCCGAGCGCCGCCCAGCGCCATTTCTTCATCTCGACGCGGCGGGGGCTGCCGTATTTGCCGCCGACGACCGAGTAGCCGCGTCGCCCCAGGATGAATTTCTGCGCCTGCAGCAGCAGGATCGTCAATAGCAGCAGCGGCACCGCGGCGGCGGCCGCGAGCTCGAGTTTTGGCGGATACTGGAACAGGCTCCAGATTTTTGTGGTCATGGTGTGGAAGCCGGCCGGCAGCGCCAGGATCGCGGGCGAGCCGAACAGCGTCATGGCTTGCAGGAACGCGATCAACGCGCCTGCCACCAGCGCCGGCAGCGCAAGCGGGATCGTCACCCGGCGCGCCGTGGTCCAGGCCTTACCCCCGAGAATCGCGGACGCATCTTCCAGTTCGCCCGGCATGGTGTCGAGCGCGTTCGCCACCAGCACGAACACGAAGGGGAAAGTGTAGCAGGAGATCACGAAGATGATTCCCCCCATCGAGTAGATGTTGAACAGATGATCGCCGGCCTCGGCGCCGGTCAGCGCGCGATAGAGCTGGTTGAGCAATCCGCTGTTCGGCGCGGCCAAAAGTTCCCAGGCCACCGCGCCGAGAAATGGCGGTGTCACGAACGAGGCCGTCACCAGCGCGCGGATGATCTGCCGCCCCGGCATGTCGGTGCGCGACACCAGCCAGCTGATAGGTGCTGCGACAATGCAGCAGATCGTCGCAGACGTGGTGGCGATGATGGCGGTGGTCAAAAGCGGATCGAGAAAATCGGGATCGGTGAACAGCGTCACAAAATTCTGCAGCGTGAAGTGCCGCGCCTTGTCGGTGAGGCTGAACACCGCAAGCCACGACATCGGCAGCACGATCAGCACGATCAGGCATGCCGCGAACAGCCACAGCACCGGCTTGGTCCAGTCGATCTTGCCGCGCGTGCCGTCGATGCTGGGCGTGAGGGTCATGTGCTTACCACGCTCAAGGCAAGCTTCATTTCGGGCCTGCATTTGCTCGGTGCCACCTCTCCCCTTATGGGAAAGGTCGGATCGCATCGACAGATGCGATCCGGGTGAGGGGTTGCGGCATCGGGACCGCCCGCGTGGCCACCCCTCACCCCAACCCTCTCCCACAAGGGGAGAGGGAGCGAAAGAGCGCAGCAAGGGTCAGCCAAAGCCAGCACCATGAGGGTAGGCATCACACCCGAAACAATTTCGCATAGCGCGTCTTGATCTCCTCGGTCATCGCCTCGACCCCGGCGGCATCTTCCTTCATCAGTTTGATATCGGAAATCTTGCGGCGGCCTGGCTTGGATTGCACCTGCGCATGAACCGAATATTGCGCGGTGAAATCGGTGAAGAATTGCTGGGTTTGCCGCGTGTGCAGCCAGGCCTGGAACAACCGCGCGGCATTGGGATGCGGCGCGCTCGCAAAGATTCCGGTTGGCCCCGAAATCGTCGGCGCGCCTTCGCTGGGATAGACCGGCTCGACTGGCTGGCCGGCCTCCTTCAACAGCACGATGCCATATTCATTGCCGTCGGCCATCACCGCGCGCTCGCCGAGCGAGAGCTTCTTCGGCGGATCGGTCGACGACTGCACCTGCATCACGCGCTGCTTCGACAGTTTTTCGAAATACTCCCAGCCGAGCTCGCGGACCATCTGGAAGGTCGCGGTCATGATCGTGCCGCTATAGGCGGGATGGCCCTTGACCATCTTGCCGGCCCATTTGGGATTGAGCAGATCGGCAAAACTCGTTGGCGCGTCTTCCGGCTTCACCAGATTGGTATTGTAGGCGATCGAGGACAACCATATCCGGGAGGTTGCGAACAGGCCGTCGGGGTCGCGATAGCTTTCCGGAAAATATCTGGCAACGTCCTCGGGCACGAATGGCGCGAGAAAACCGTTCTTCCTCCAGGAGATGAAATGCGAGGCGTCGGATGAGTTGATCACGTCGGCGGCATGGATGTTGCTCGCAGATTCCTGGCCGATCCGCTGGAACAGCCGCTCGGAGCCGGAGCGCTCGATCTGCACGGCCACGCCGGGATACGCGGTCTCAAAAGCCTTGCCGAGCTTTTCACCGACCGGCAGGTCCATCGAGGAATACAGCACCACTTTGCCTTCCGCTTTCGCCGCCTCGATCAGTCCCGGCGTGATCGCGACCGGCGGCGGCGCCGCGGCGCGGACCGGAGACGCGAATACCGAGCCTAGCGCGAGCGCGGCCGAGGCCTTGAGAACACCGCGTCGTGAAAGTGTTGGCCTCTTCATCGCGCCCTCGTCTAAATTCATCGGCTGAGCGCCCGGCAGCGTTCCGGCGGCAAATAGAGCCAGACTTCGCTGCCCTTGGCAAAATCGGTCTCGGTCGGCGTGGTGACGCGCAAGGCCGTGCCATCTGATGTCTCGACCATGTAGTCGCGGCTCGCGCCGAGAAACACCTGCCGCGTCACGGTTGCCTTGACCGCGTTCTGCGGGCTCAGCGGCGCCTGCGGCGAGAGCTGGATGTCGTGCTGGCGGATCGCGACCACGGTGCTTTGGCCGGCGGCAAGCTTGGCGCCGACGACCCGCAAGGTCGCGTCGGCAAAGGCGATATGATTGTCGTCGCGCGCGACACCCTTGATCACGTTGCTGGCGCCAATGAAGCGGGCCACGAATTCCGATTGCGGGCGGGCATAAATATCTTCGGGCGTACCGAGTTGCTCGATCTTTCCCGCGTTCATCACCGCGATCAAATCGGCGGTGGTCATCGCTTCAGACTGGTCGTGGGTGACGTAAACAGTGGTGTAG
>Ga0210401_10003558_pt1 | contig 16626 bp, 17 predicted proteins | sample IncBWH32MmetaG_FD_150866 | JGI IMG/M metagenome (GOLD analysis project Ga0210401, IMG submission 150866) | Forest soil microbial communities from Barre Woods Harvard Forest LTER site, Petersham, Massachusetts, United States - Inc-BW-H-32-M | ecosystem: Environmental > Terrestrial > Soil >... | reverse complement strand
GCGCAATGTTTGGAAATTGTGCGATTGGCAAAAGCGCAATCGTGATCGCGCCAACGATGACGGTAAGGATCGCGATCACAATCGCGACGATGGGGCGTCGGATGAAAAAACTCGCCATAATCAGCGCTCCTCCGTTTCTTTGTAAGGTGTTGGGTACACCAGTTCGCCATTTCGTGCTCTCTCTGCGCCGGCGGCAACGACTCGTTCTCCCGGTTTAAGGCCGGATGTGATTACCCAAAGCGGGCCAACTCTCGGCCCGACCTCAACCGTACGGAGCTGTGCGCGATTGTCGGCGCCGACCACAGTCACCTGATAGCTTCCTTGCTGCTGATTCACCGCCGCCTGCGGCACCAGCAGCGCTCCAGCGATGTTTCCGGTCGGCGCCTGAATGCGCGCGTACTGGCCGGGTCGCAACAGATTCTTGGAATTGAGGAACTCGCCAACGATTTGAATGGTTCCGGTCTGCGTGTTTACTTGGCGATCCGCAAAGATGATTCTGCCGGGATGCGGGTACGTACTGCCGTCGGCTAGAGTCAACTGCAATGGGATTCGTGAAGCGTGCGCGATAAAGTCCACGCTCCCCGGAGCGCCGCCGTCTGCCATGCGCAGGTATTCCTGCTCGCTGATCGGAAAATAAACCTTGATTGGACTTACCTGCGAAACCGCGGTGAGGACCGTGGACGGTCCCACGAGGTTGCCCACCTGCACCGTGTTAATGCCGGCGATTCCGTTAACTAGCGAAACCACTTTGGTGTAGCCCAAATTCAGCTCGGCTTGTTCGACCGCCGCCTGGCCGGCCTCAACCGCCGCCTTCGCGCCGCGGAGCGACTGTGTGTCGGTATCGAGCTGACTGTGGGGAATCGCATGGGCTTCTGCTTCCGGAATGTCGCGCTTCACGTTCAGTTCGGCGTTCCCCATCTGCGCCTGAGCCTGCGTCAGTTGCGCTTTGGCCTGATCGAGCACCGCCTGAAATGGACGCGGGTCAATCTCAAATAGCACTTGACCCTTTTTGACGAATGCCCCTTCGTGATAATCCTGGCGAATGAGGTAACCGTTCACTTGCGGAGAGATCTGTGCGTTGACGTAGCCTTCGAGCGTTCCTATCCACTCGCCCTGAATCGACACGTCTTTTTGAATGACCGGTGCGACTTCGACCTTAGCTGGTGGAGGACCGGTCGACGCTCGGACGCTGCTGTTGCTGCAGCCAAGCGAACTTGATAACAACGCTGCCCCAATGAATCCTGCAAAGATCTTCTTCTTCATCGTTCGTTTCCTCGCAATCGAGTTACTGACGCGCAAGAGCCAGAACACTTGCTTAGCTATGTGCCAATGCGGCACGAAGGGTCATTTCGCCGCCTTGTTACAGTGTTACAGATTATGTATAATATGTAACGATTCAAAAATATGCAGACAAAATCTCTTGACCGAGATGCAGCACGGCGGCGAGTCATCCTCGATGCTGCCCGCGACTGCATCCTCAAATTTGGCTATGCGAAGAGCTCGCTTGAAGACATCGCCAAACAGGCCGCCATATCGCGACCGCTGATCTACCGGAAATTCAAGAGCAAGGAAGAGATTTTTGGCGCCGTTCTGGAGGACCTTTTCGAAACACAGTATCGGGTCGCGGAACATGCTCTCGCAAAGCCGGGAAGCAGACGGGAAAAGCTTATGTCGCTCTATGAAGCTCTACTGCTTGACCCGTGGAAGGAGCTGATCGTGGATGCTCCGATGGGCACGGAATTCTATGGGGCATGCAAACGGGTCACGCCGGACATTAACGAAAGGCGCAGAAAGATTCAACTTAAGTACACGCAGGCAGTTCTAGGTGATAAAGAGGTCTCCGAGATCTTCATGCTGGCGGTAGACGGGTTCACTCAGGATCTACCAGCGCCAAAAGTTCTCCGCAGGAGACTCGAAGTCCTGATTGATCAATTCGTTCGCGACTAAAGCCACGGTGGATCCAGGTCGGGTGGCTACCTTTCGCATTCTGGCCTGTTAGTCGGCAATTGGTTTTTCGCTCGAAAATTCTAGCTCAAAGGTGTGGTGGGCGGTTCGTCGGCGAGCCTTTTCTAATCCTATTTCGGAAGCGAGTGTCTCCCCAATCAACAAAGATAGTTTTGGCCACTTTAGCGAGTCCAGCGAGTCGCCGTCAGTCTCTGTGCATTGCTCAGATCGTTCCCCTCGCGGTATTCTCATCCACCCTATGGAGGATCTATGTTTAGGTCTTTTGCTCGCACCTTTGCTTCGTCCGGGATCTTTCTTTTAGTCCCACTGTTCGTCGAGGCACAGGCTCTATCTTTTTCTGTCGGCACTGCCACTGCCGCTCCGGGCCAAAAATCAACGGGCTATTTGCAAGTCCCCGCTGGTGTCGACGCTGCTACCAATATTCCCGTCATCGTCATCAACGGCGAAAAGCGTGGTCCGGTCCTGGCTCTTGTGTCTGGTGCCCACGGTACGGAATACACCTCCATCATCGCGATTGAAAAACTCATCAACCTACTTGATCCCTCTCAAATCGCCGGCACCGTTATCCTTGTCCCCCTCGTCAACATTCAATCCTTCGAACAAAAGGTCCCCCACGTGAATCCCATCGATAACAAAAGCATGAACCGCTTCTACCCTGGGAAAGCCGACGGGACACAAACTGAACGTGCGTCCGTTCTTATCACCAAACAAATCGTCGATCGATCCGATTATCTTATCGACTACCACGGGGGCGATCTCGACGAGAGCCTACGCCCTTACGCGTATTGGGCACCTACTGGCAGGGAGGCCCAAGACCGTATATCCAAAGAGATGGTCCTCGCCTTTGGACTCGATCACATAATTATATGGCGCGACCGTCCCACCGACCTCGGCGCCACTCGCTATCTCGACAACACCTCTACTGCTCGCGGCAAACCTTCCATCGTCGTCGAAGCTGGCTATGCAGGCATCGTCGAAGCGGATGACGTCGCCCTCCTCGTCGACGGAACAATCAGCACCATGCGCGCTCTCAAAATGCTTGCAGGAGACCCTCGGCCTGTCGAGAATGCCGTCTGGCTCGACAAAGTCGTGGATGTCTTGTCCGACGGCCCTGGCATTTGGTACCCGCTTGTGAAGCGTGGTACCTATGTTCAAGAGGGCATGAAAATCGGCTTTGTCACCGACTATTTCGGCAAAGTCATACTCGAAGCCCGTGCTCCCATCTCCGGTGTCATCTTGCACATCAACGCGGTCCCGTCCCTCAAAAAAGGCGACAACATTGCAGACATCGCTGCCATTGCCGCCCACGCCCCCTAGTAACGATTGCAGTTGCTGGAGGCGCGTGACACGTGGTCGGGGAGGGGGAGCAGCGAAAAAATTCGTCTTCAGCGTGCAATCTTCATAGATATCTTGCACCGTTTCTTCATAAATATTTTGCCCTCCAGGAATCCTGCGCGACCGTGCTCGCGGCAGCGACAAGCGTCACGGTGCAATTTATCGATCAAGATTACACGCGGGCGTAGCCGTAAATCATGGGTTCACTTTCGTGATGAATTATGAAACGTAAAGAGGCAAACTTTGATGCGGGTCTGAAAAACTTGCAGCATCCTTGATTTATGACAGAGCAGAGAGCAACCGGGGCCGGAAATAGCGACCTATTCTCGTTTCACTGCGATTGTAACAATATCGGATTTGCGCCGATGGTCACCGTATTTTGATGGGGCCAAACTCTTCCCATTAAATCAATCCAACCCCCGTTGTACTTCGTTGGCACGGTGTATGCAGTGCTCCCGCAAATAATTGGAGACGCCATCTGGGAGCAGTTCTGTCCGTACTTGGAATCCCAGACCAGCTCTACAGCCTCCCCATTGCTGCGAATCATGTCACAGGTATAAACCGTCCGCGTGTTCTCACAAAAGTCCTGATTTACGGGCACGCTGCCAACCAGCCAGCTCGTGGTCTGCTGCCAAGCGTCCGACTGCGGATGTACTAGCTTATTAGTATTATCATCGAACAATCCACCTGAGCCTGATGGCGCTTCGTCATAGGCATACCAGTAATTCAAATTCACCCCCGCCGCAGCATACAAGGCGAAGAACCGGGGAATGAACCCGGCCTGTGCGTAGGGGTCTTGCCAAATCACTGCCGGCTTTGATACATCGCCCCAGCTACCCTCTCCGTTAATCAGCGGCTTGCTCAAATCTACAGCATGCAATATATCGGTTGTTGCTGCAGGCAGTCGAGTCGTGAAATTTTCTTCCGGTGTAGTTGTCATTGCATACATGTGGTAGTTAATCCCATCCACCGCGTTGCTGCCTGCTGTACTTCCTTTCGGACATTGCGACCCTGTGGGCGGGCTCGCATTGCAATAGAGAAAGTTCTGAACTACACCTCTCGCAACTTTCGTTAACCCGCCACTTGGACTTGAAATCATTGCGGTGGGGTCAATCGCAGTCAGATTGCAGGGCGTCGGAGTTGCTTTGATGCCATTGTTATGAATCACGCCTTTCCCCGTGATGATGCATCTGGCGTCTTCCGTCAGTCGAACCATCTGCGCGAATGTGCCTTCAAAGGACAGATGCCCGCTATAAGCAGGGGATGCCAGAGTAGTTGAACGATGGAACTCATTCCATGGCTCCCACCACCGGATATGAGCGTATTTTGCAGGGTCTAAGTTTTTCACATGCGTGGCAATCGCGGTTACCCAATCCTTCCACATCTTATTGGTACCTGAGCCATCGGCATTCAGGTCAACGGGAACCAGGCACTGTCCGGGTTGGTCACCGGGCTGTTGTCTCCCCTGTAGGTAGAAATTACAATCCGTCCCCCTCTGTCCTGTGGGTTCGGAATTCAGATTCACCGCCCACCGGGGCGTGCGCGACAGGGTAAACAATACGTTTTGAATTCCCTGTTGACGTATAGCTGCCAGTTCTCCATCCAGCCCAGACCAATCAAAAGTCCCTTGAGACGTTTCAATAGTAGGCCATCCGGCAGCATCCCACCCCCTCCACTGTCCATAGGTGACCTGTATCGGGTAGGTACGGTTGGAAGTCATGCCAAAGAACTCTTTCGGAATCGCCTGCCCCGGAAAATACATACCGTCGTACTCCGGCGGAACTGACTGGGCGAAAACACTGGCAGCGGAAGCGGTCGCCATCCACGCACACCACAAAATCGACAGCAGTTTTTTCATAAATAATGCCTTTGTTGGACACTCACTCCCATGACCAAGCTTCTTGCCCATATATTCCCCTAAAAATTAATCCAGTTATACCATCATGATCGGGACCCATATCTCCGTTCGCACCCCCGTCTGGCTCCCCTGCTGGTCCGGGCGGAAACGATTGTAAGGCTTGTCATGTTGACCTCGTAACGCACCATCAGAGAATCGTGCCCAGAGCGAAAACGAGATGCTTCCGATCACGAAAACCATACTCGACGCCGAAGTCGCCGGGCCATGGTCGGACTGGCTTAGTTCGACGGCTGCGATCGTACTCCTCGTGAGCAAAATTGCAAGGGAATCTGTAGCGCGCCCTTCGGTTTTGTCCCTTTGAATGACGCCAGTGTATTGCTGTTGAAACATCTCTATCGTACCGAGATGGGGAGAGCTTGCGATCACAGATTTGAAAACCCCGTCCGGTTGAGCAATGGTTGGAATCGCTGAAGCTATCACCAAAAGGCCGCTCGCACGTTCGCGGCTTGTTACATAAGCTGTGGGCTTTCGCCATGTGGAGTGAGGTTGTTCCTGTACAGGCCAATCCAATGAGCTTGGTGACGGTCAGGGGCTCTTCCAGGCGACAGCAGGAACCGCGGAGCCTCACTGTGGAAGAGTTCCGTAAATTCGTGCGGCTGCTTGGGGAACCTTTCCGCACAATCGCTCTGATCGGGGTCTGCTTCGGCCTGCGAATCAGCGAATGCTTGGCCCTGAAGTGGTCCGATGTGGATTGGCTTTCTGGGAAACTGAGCATTGAAAGAGGTATCGTGCGCCAGAGACTTGACGATGTGAAAACCATCTACTCCGGGCGCGATATGTCCATAGATGCGGAGATGATCGGCGTGCTGAACGCTTGGAGACAATCCACACAGTTCGCTTCTGAGGACGACTGGGTGTTTGCTTCTCCCGTGAAACTCGGCAGACAGCCGTGGTCTTACGATCAGGTATGGCGTTCGTTCCTGAAGGCGGCTGAGTCAGGCGGGATCGGTAAGCTAGGCACTCACACGATGCGGCACACGTATCGTTCATGGCTTGACGCTGTGGGAACTCCGATTGCAGTACAGCAGAAGCTAATGCGCCACGGTGACATCAGAACCACGATGAACACGTATGGTGATGTTGTGACAGATGAGATGTCGCAAGCTCACAGCAAAATGGTGCGCCCGGCTCTTTCGCGGACAAACTGATTTCGGAGTGATTTCGTAGTCTGCAAGTTGTTGAAAAATGGCGGAAGCAGTGGGAGTCGAAACCGCTTCCAAACTGCAAACAAAGGACTTAACCGAGCACGGTCAGCATTTTAAGTCCACCTAAGTACTTGAAAAAACGAGAACTGATTTTAAGTGATTTGCGCATACCAAAACTCACAGCGTAGGTTAGGCGTCCACACGGGCCGAGACGGTCCTACCCCAGGATGCCCTCACCCATGCCATGCTGATTGCAGTGATCATGTGTGCGCGTACACAAGATGATCGCACTGTGTCGTAAGGCCGGCGCACAATCGCTTCCGAAGATCCGCGTCCGCCAAGTCTATGCCACGGTTTCATTGATATCGAACGTGGATCTATATCGAAGAGGCTGCCCAGCGGCTACGGCGTCCGTGAAACATGGGCGGATTTCTACGGGCAAATCTGTGCGCGATTCGCCGTCATACGCTTGGGTAGATCTTCGGCGGAGAAAACCAGCGGAAACACGCATAATGAGAGTGCGCCAGAGTTCATCTTGTTCCACGCGAAATTCCTAGTTTCTGCATTTGGGAGTAAAGCGTCGTACGTTTCACCCCAGAAGGGCAGCGGCGTCTCTTGGGCCGTCAATAATCCCATTGGTCTGCTTCAGCGTCCGGGATATAAGCGCGCGTTCAGTCTCCTCCAAGGTGGCGGTTTGTTCTGGCGGGCTCGAACCCGCGACCTCTGCCGTGACAGGGCAGCAACAACGAGTAAGTCATTGGAATCAAACGGTGTCGGCAGGTACAGTTTGGTACGGCAAGACATCCTGAGTCACTGTTATCGTCCCCTTAATGTACCCAGATCTGAGGCTCTGGTTCCTTGTCCGCGGTTGGCGAGCCGCTTCAAAGTGCGTCTCGTGCCCCACTCCCGTGTTGGCCCGCCCCGTCGTTTTATGAGACTTCCTACGACCACTGCTGCATGGTGTGGTTACGGTGGTCCACGAGAGCCATGATTCTCTCGTGATGTACTATTCGACGGCCTCCTGGAACAGTGAACGTAATGGCCACGTCAATCTCTTCTATAGACCTGTGAGAAGGTGGAGGCTCTTTCCCGGCCATCCGTTCTCGCCATTTAATCGTCACGAACTCCATCGGATTGCGGCTCGGTTGCCAGCTCAGTGTTGCGACGTTGCGCGGTTCAATCGCTGGCCAGCCCTTTCTCGCCGGATCGGCGAGCTTGAGACCATCCTTCTCAAGCACAGTCTCGATAGGCCGGATCACCAACTCCGACTGGTTGCTAACGTAAAGGCGGTAATTCATCGAGTGTTGCAGAGTCATGAACCGGATAGAAATCGGCAACTGATCGACGGTGTCTGATGAACTGTGCGACTCGTTCAAAATGGTCTAGACCTGAGCGGCCGGGCGGCGGAGCGCAGATTTCGAAATTGCGTGAACTTGTGCCTACCGAACAAACTCAGGAGTATCCGGCTTCCACTTATTCAGGAACTCGAGCAACGCTTCCGGAGTGAGAGACCGCGCGTCCTCGAATTCGCCGTTCTTCTGGCTGACTACCAGCTTGCCGTCGCCCTCGAGCACCGCCAGGGCGGGAATGCCCTTCTCCAGCGGCACTTGAAATTCCTTCGCCAGGTCCGCATTCTTTTTCCCGTCCGGTCCAATATCCACGTGTACGACTTCATAGCCCGCCATAACCGGCACGAAATCGGGCCGATGAAACGCCAGATCGAGGACGTGACAGTCGTAGCACCAGTTCGCGCCAAAAACCAGCAAGATGCGCTGATGTTCTTTTGCGGTTGCCTCCTCGAGGGGTCGCATTTTAGTTTGACAAGTGTTAAGCTACGGGCTACAGTCTGCAGGTGAAAATACGGAACTTTGCGCATAAGGGCCTGAAGACGCTCTACGCGGAGGACATCGCGAAGGGCGTTCCGCCTAATACAGTGGCCAAGCTCCGCAAGATGCTGGCATTCCTCGATGACATGCAAGACCCCGAGGAATTACGCTCGCTCTCGGCGTGGAATGTGCACACACTCACCGGCGACCGCAAGGGCACATGGAGCATCAGCGTCACCGGCAACCGTCGCTTGACGTTCCGCATCGACATGGCAGACCGCGAAATCTGCGACGTAAATTTGGAAGACTACCACTAGATAAAAGGAGTAAACGCTATGCCTGTGAAGAACCCTCCCCATCCCGGAGATTTCATCCGCACGGAGATTATCGAGCCGGCGGGGCTGTCGGTAACGGCTGCTGCTGCCGCGCTGCACGTTTCGCGTCCCGCGCTCTCCAGCCTGCTTAACGGCAAGGCCGGCCTCTCCGGGGACATGGCGCTGCGCATTGAGAAAGCCTTCGGAGTGAAGATGGACACGCTCATGCGGATGCAGGCTTCCTACGACATCGCCCAAACCCGCAAGCGTGAGAAGCAAATCCATGTGCGGCGGATTCACCACGTAACCCCCGTTCACGCATGAAAACCCCTCGCATTTCCGAATGGGCCGGTGGCTCAGAGCCTACAGCGCTTCAGCGTCTGCAGAGATAAGCTTTAGAGTGACGCTACTTCGGGCACCTTCATCCAGCTGAACGTGTTCCCCGCGGCCTTCATACGCTTCCAGGAATCCGGGCTGGAAGTTATAGGAGCAACGGGAATCCGAAAAAGGCGTACTCTCGACAGTTGACGAAAACAGGCCATCACACGTTTTGACCGCTTTTCATTGAGTGTAATGCGACATTACGACCTCGGCCTGCTGAAATACTATGAACGTAAGGCGGCATAAGCAGGTGGTGGTCCCTGTTTGGGATATTAAGTCTGGGCACAGTTTGAATACTGGTCGCGGCTTGTGAGCGGCTTCCAATCAAGACCGACCCTGACCCATAACAATACTCTTCCGAGTAGTGCAGTCTGCGAACGACTTTTTTGACCATACGGGTAACGTTCCAAAGGGAGCATGTAACCCCTCATCGTTCGCTGGCGACGAATGTGAGTCCCTCGGACGCAAAGTGCCGCAACAGGCGACCCGCGGCGAGAGCCAAGTCACCAGGCAACTCCGCGGAGACGGGTTCGCTGGCTCGCACCAGATGTGTACGGAGCGCGCGGTCGATCCCCGTGATCTGAAACTCCACAGCCCCGACCAGTCGCGTCCCACCTTCAGACTCGAGATCCCACACGAGGAGCGTCGCGGCCAGGGCCGGAGCGCGGCCGACATCGACGAGGCGTATATCGGGATTCGATGCCACCTCGAGGTGCAACGCCGTGTCCAAATATCGGTCAGGAGCAGACGACCATCGCCAGACGGAGTCTTCCGTCAACTCACCATTCGGTTGCTGGTGCAGCAAACGGCGACCGATGTGTTCGCGTGCTTGTGTATCGAGTAGCCGAACGGGGATGGCATTGGGAGCCTTCAACACCTGCTTCGCTGGCTCGGCCACTTGCGGCTCGAGCAATTGTGGCTCGATCATGCGGGCGGGCGTTATGGCGGGGCGGCGCAGCTGGCAACCCACTCCCCCAGCGCAGGCAATCGTGACGACGAGACAAGACCAGTATCGCAGCACACGAATCATCAGTGCTTCTCCTTTGATGATCGGCGACCATAAACCACCGATTCGGGCTCTTCCTCAAGCTGTCGCGCGAGTTCACGCATCTGTTCGAGCGAATCCCGAATGGCCGGCAGGGAGCGCCGGAGATCGTCTGCGGCAAGTCTGGAAGTGTCCGCCGAATCCCGCGCTGATTGGCTCGCGGCCCGTGCCTCTTCAGAGAACTTGACCAACGCGCCCTCGGTGCCGATCAACCCGTCCATCTCGGACCGGACCTGCTCGACCTGCGCACTTGTCGTGGTAAAGAATTTTCGCGAGTCGGCGCTCAGAGCCGGCAGTTGGCTCTCCTGAACGATGCGCTCGACGTTGCTGAAGAATCTGTCGCTACGGTCAAGGCTATTGGGAATCCTGGAGACAATCTCCCTGAGGGTTTGCAGCGCCGCTTCCGCACGATCCAAAACCGCAGGCAGTCGATCCTGCACCGTGGCACGAATCGAAGGTACCGACGGCACGTAGAGCCGATTCGGTTTGAAATCAAGTGACATCGGTGGTGGGGGATTCTTCGGCAAATCGAGTAATAAGTACGCCTCTCCTGTTACCGGGTTGGGGACAATCTGGGCTCGAAGCTTGGGGGCTATGCCTCCAATATCGGCAAGCTTCTGGATTCGGCGAACGTTGAAGCCAATGGTGCTGAGGCGGTTGAGGAACACCTCGAAGTTGATTTCGACTGTGGTCTCACGTGGGTCTACCCGCAGGTCTGTGACGCGGCCCACTGGCACGCCTCTGTACCGAACTGGGCTCGAGATGTCCAGGCCACTGACGTTCTCGGTGGTGTAAGTGACCATACCGATTACGGCACGGTTCTTCATCCGTTGAATGAAGAGCACCGCTGTTGCGAGGACCACAACCAGTACTACTACCATGAAAAAGCCAAGTCGCGCGTAGCTCTTCTCGACCGCCATTGAATTACCCTCCCTGCCTCGCGGAAACGCCGGGCGACGACCGCGTGAAGAAATTGTGCACGAATGGGATCTCCGATGCGTCGCGCAATTTGCGCGGGTCGCCCCGCGCCACGATCCCTTTCGCGGCTTTGTCCAGCACGATGCACTGTGCGGCCACGAGAAAAATGCTGGGCAGCTCGTGGGTCACGATGACGACCGTAATGCCTAGGTCGCGGCTGAGTGTGAGGATGAGCTGGTCGAGCTCGACCGCCGAAATCGGGTCCAGCCCGGCAGACGGCTCATCAAAGAACAGGAGATCGGGCTCGAGCATCAGGGCGCGGGCGATGCCGGCGCGCTTCTTCATGCCACCTGAGATTTCGCCCGGCAGATGCTCGGCGAACGCACCGAGGCCCACAAGTTCAAGCTTGGCCTGGACGAGCTCCCGCACCATCGCACCCCGTATGGGGGTCCATGCGGTCAAGGGTAGCGCGAGGTTCTCCGCGAGCGTCATAGAGCCGAAGAGCGCGCCCGACTGAAAGAGCACACCAAAGATAGGCATGCCCTCGTAGCAGTGCGGCTCACCAATGCCGTCGATGTCGATCCGCCCGGCCTGGGGCTGTTCGAGTCCGATCAAATATCGCAGCAGCGAGCTCTTGCCGCACCCTGATCCGCCGAGGATGGTGAAGACCGTTCCGCGTTCAACTTGGAAGGTGACGTGCTCCAGGAGAACCCGTGCTCCCCAACCGATGCACAGATCGTCGACGGTGATGTGCGGCCTTGGTAGCGGCATGTTCAAATGCCCATCAGCGCGAAAAAGAACGTGAACAGGGCACTGATCACAGTCACGCTGAAGATGGCGAGCACGACGGCGGTGGTCGTCCGAGCACCAACAGCGGCGGCGCCGCCGCGTGCGAGTAACCCCTGACCACATGCAATCAATCCGATCGCGAGCCCCAGAAACGGACTCTTGACGAGACCTGCGACCAAGTGGTCGGGGGTAATTGCGTACATGGTCGCCTGGATATAGTTGCGCGCCGTCATGTGCGTGATGAGGACCGTCGCCCCCAGGCCGCCGATGAGGGCCAGCACGTCGCCCATCCAGGTCAAAAGCGGCACCGTAAGGGCGAGGGCGAGACAACGTGGCACGACCAGCCATCTCACCGGGTCGAACCCCATGGATCGCAAGACATCGATTTCCTCCGACACCTTCATCGTAGCGATCTCCGACGCGAGACCAGCACCTGATCGCCCGGCCACGACGATCGCGGTGACCAGCGGTCCGAGCTCCCGAAACTGCGCGACGACCACCAGCTCGGGAACATAGGCGACCGCACCGAAGCGCCCGAGTTGCGACACGCCGAGGAACCCGATGATGATTCCGACCAGCAGGTTGGCGGCGCTCGTGACCGGCAGCGCGTTTGCGCCGATCTCTTGCAACAAACTCGGCAGCGAACGCCAATCGACCGAATTGGGGGAGGTGGCTGCCTTCGGCAGTGCGACGGCACAGCGACCGGTAAAATCAAGTGCGTCGTTTGCCTTGCCCGGCACCTGAGCCGCAAGTCCGCCGATCCGTGCCAGCGGATTCATCGCGGGTGTCTGATGCGCTGGGCGGTCCACCCGGCGTTCGCGATAAAGCGCGATCAAGCGCGCTGCTTCGGGGTTGTGGCCTTCAACAACGTTCGCGCGGCGCCCATCCGCGTCCAGCCGATCAAGAAGCCGTGCCAGCAAGATTGCACCCGCACCGTCGATTCGATCGAGTTGCGTCAGGTCGACATCGACCGAAGAACACCCACGGAGATTCTCCTCGGCGCTCTCCAGTGCCCGCGCCCCCGCGATCGCATGGGCCAAGTCGAACGTACCGGTCAGTACCAGACTCGCGTGGTCTCCTTCCCGTTGGGCTTGGACGGTGACATTCATGCCCCGATCTCCACACGTTCAATTGGAGAAGTCAACTTGATTGCCGAAGGGTGTAGCGATGGTTGTTGCAAACAGACATTCGACTCATTGACCCATCGTGAGTGCAATTCACGAATAATGCGGGTTAGGCAACAATCGGCAATTCGAGCATCCTGGTTGACTTGCGTCGGAACGGTCATGGATGCCAGTGTGCGACCTGGTTGTTTGGCACTGCCCACATGAAGTCCTTTCCCTGTCCGACAGTGGAAAGGGCCGAATCGACTAGCTAGGGTGTACTCTTCTCCTTTTCCGCTGCCAGTTCGACGCTGCCTTCTTCTTGCGGACCATTTCGATTCACCAAGGTTGGGAAATCCTGAGCCTGGAAAGGATATTGGCGAACCGGCTCTTGCCCTGTCTTATCCAGGGTTATATCGACCCGCCGATTGTTGGCCAGGACGATGGTCGGCAATTTCGCGGTGGCCTTCTCCCGATCCTCTGGGGTCAGGTTGGGATTCTGTTCCATCTGTTGCTGGACTTGGTCTGCATCCAGGTTTTCATCATCGCCGAGGGCTCGGACTTCTATGTTGTCGGTTGGAATGCCTTGTTCGACCAGGAAGTTCTTGGCGATGTTACTTCGTCGCTCTGAAAGGGCCTGGTTGTATGTTTTCGGTCCGCGTTCGTCGGCGTGCCCAGCAAGGATCAGGTGAGCGTCGGGCATGTTTGCAAGATACTTCTTGAAAGCGTCCGCGACGGACTGGAGCGTAGCCTGCTGGCTCGACACCAAACCGGCTTTCGGATGGTCTGGGGTCGGCATGTCTGTTGGGAAGTAAATGCTGTTAAGGGCGAGGCCGGGTGTCTCTGCCGGCTCGATCGAGCCGACAATGTGCAACGCCGCCGTCTTGGTTTCGGTCCCACCACAAGGGTTGGTCGCGGTGAGAGTGTAGGTGACGGTTTCATCCACCGGGCCCGCATCAGTTTTTTTCGGGGTGCCTGGCAGGGTTTGGTTGCCGCTGGTGCTGACCGAGCCGATTGGGTCAATCGATACCGCACTCGCATTCGAAGCCGTCCAATTCAACGCCGCACCGCTTTCGTCGACGACCTGATCGCCCACTTTCTTGTAGCGGACCTCCGCCGGAGTGAGTCCCAGATCTGCCTGGATGGCGGTGTTCACGTTCACGGTTGTGCTGGCCGTGGCCGTGCCACCCGGGCCCAGCGCGGTGAGTTGATAGACGGTGTTTTGTTTGGGCTGAACGGATTGTTCACCCGATGCCGCCACCGTTCCGACTGGGGTTATTTCGACATGAGGTGCGTCAGCCGACTGCCACTTGAGTTGCGTCGCATCGCCGCAATTGACTTGGGCTGTGGTGGTAGACAACTGTGCGGTGGGTTTGGCGACGGCTACAGTTGCGCTGGCTGTTCCGGCTTTGAAACGAGGGACAGAACTGAGTTTCTCTCCGCGAGGCCACCACACAGTCTTCCGAACCCCTTTCGGGACGTCCAGAACCACGCGTTGGTTCGCTGGAACTTCGACTTGGCCAGCCCAGGCTTCATTACTGGTGCCCTTGCTCAGGATCGTGACCTGGTAGGTGCCGGGCGGAACAACAAGCTCTTGCTTCCACCCCCAATCGTGGTTGAACTCGTCGCCGTGGCCAACGAAGAAGTCCGGCGTCTTTCCATTGAGCAGGACCGCGTCGCGGCTCGCTCCCTCGATCGTCATGGCGCCAAATGGTCCAGTCACCGTTTCAGCGACGGGTTCCAATGTGACTTCAAGGTTGGCAGTTTCTCCGGCAGTGATCGTGACCGTACGATTCGCCGGGGTGTAGCCATAGTTGACCAATTCAATCTTGTGGTTGCCAGCGCTCAGGCTAATGGAGTGGTGGTGGCTCGCTTCGCCGAACGCACGATCATCCACGAAGACGTACGTTTGTTTAGGGGTTACATGAATGGTGAGCTTGCCGTCCTGCGCGTAGGCTGAAATTCCATCAGTCAGAACGAGTAGCACAACAGCGACGATAAGACGGTATCCATTGGTTTCGGATTTCATTGATGACGTCCTTGTGCTTATCCTGAACCCGAGGCCCGATCCGCCCAATTGAAGGGGCGGCCCTGGCGCAGAGTGCTGCACTGCTGAATAAGAAGCCGACACATGAGCCATTGTTAAGCTTCGGGCCATTTGCCGAGTTGCATAGGGAGCGGCGGAACGACCTTCAGTCCTCTCCTTTAGCTTTTGTCACTGACACATAGCCTGAAAACAACCCTAGGCTTCACCCGATGTCCGCACAACTAGGGAAATCCCTAAGTGTCATGAGCATCGCCGCTCCCGCTTGCGATGGTGCGCTTCGCGACTAGAAGCTATGGTTTGTTCAGGTCGTCGTCCTTGTAGTATTTCGTACCCTGCAGGGTCAACTGGAGCTGAACCTCGGTCATGTTGCCAACGATTGGCCCGCGCAGAACAAAGGAAGCTCGTCGCCCTGTGACTCTTAGGGATTTCCCTAGTTGTGTCGAACGTGAGACAGACCTATGCTAGTTTCGAAACAAGGTTTCGGGCCGTTGCCGATAAGGAGTGACAGTAAATGAACACGATGCCCCACTCTACAGTTTCGCTCTTCGCATTTCACTCCTAACGTGCCGTACAAAGGTACATGAGGCAAATTGAACTGAGAAAATTTTGCACGATGCTCATCGTTCGCAGTCCAGTGCGGATTAGCTTTGCGGGTGGAGGGACCGACCTGCCCGCTTACTTCGAGGAGTTCGGGGGCGCTGTCCTCAGCACAGCAATCAATAAGTACTTCTACACGATTCTGGGAAAACGACGCGACGGTCGTGTCCAAGTCATTTCATCGGATCTACGCATCTTCGAGACTTGGCAGCACATCGTGGCGATGAGCGCGAAAGACAATGAGGTTGAAATCCCGCTGGCCGTGTTGAAAGATCTGGGCCGTGACATCGCGCTAGACATGTTTTTGGCTTCGGAGATTCCTCCGGGAACCGGCCTGGGTTCTTCTGCAAGCGTCTGTGTTGGCATTCTTAGGGCTCTCACTGCTCATCTGCAAATTCCTCTTTCGCAATACGAACTGGCAGAGCGTTCCTTCCATATCGTCAGAAATTTGTTGGGACGGCAAATCGGCAAGCAGGATGGGTATGCTGCCGCTTTTGGTGGTTTGAACTTTGTCACGTTCTATCGGGACGGCGGAGTGCTTGTGGAACCCTTAGCCCTAGATGCTGAAATCATCCGTGAACTGCAGTCCAACCTTTCGCTGTACTTTACCGGTTCGGCCCGCCATTCCTGGCCAATTCTCGAAGGGCAGCAGAAGGCAACGAGCAATCATACGCGGTCTGCAGTTGACGCGCTGCACGAAGTACGCAAGTTGGCGGATCGGATGCGAGAAGCGCTCGGGAGCGGTAACCTGACTGCCTTCGGATCTATGTTGGACGAAGCTTGGCAGGCAAAAAAGCGGGTGTCGAGGGGGATTTCGACCTCTCGCATCGACCAGCTTTATCGATTTGCTCGCGAACATGGTGCTCTTGGTGGCAAGATCACCGGTGCGGGGGGTGGTGGTTCCTTGCTTCTCTATTGCGAACCGGAACACCAAGAGTCTCTACGAGTCGCGATGACTTCAACCGGGATTAACGAGATGACTTTCGCTTTCGACTTTCAAGGCGCTCAAGTAATTGTCAATGATCCCTCTATTGTCAGCCACGAACAGGGAGGTGGGCGCTGGACTGTCACTCCTGCGTCTGCCGCCTGACTCGAAGAGGACTACCCGTCCGTCCCATTTGACATCAAACGCGAGGACACATTGAAGGTTCCTCCTGCTACCCCGGAAGTAATCATTTGAAATCAGGCGCGGTTGCTGAAAAACTCACCTCGGAGAAACGCTGGCGGCGCCTGTCGTTTCAGC
>Ga0210401_10003556_pt1 | contig 16630 bp, 20 predicted proteins | sample IncBWH32MmetaG_FD_150866 | JGI IMG/M metagenome (GOLD analysis project Ga0210401, IMG submission 150866) | Forest soil microbial communities from Barre Woods Harvard Forest LTER site, Petersham, Massachusetts, United States - Inc-BW-H-32-M | ecosystem: Environmental > Terrestrial > Soil >... | reverse complement strand
ATGGTGCCGTCCATCGCGAATTCGATGATGGCCTGGGAGCGGTCCAGAGCGGACAGCTTCGCGTTCGCGTCCCGAATTCCCGTCAGAAAGCCCATTGTCCCCTCCACAGTTAGGCCGGACACTTTGATTGTGTCCGTCGTGCCCAGTCTGAGGACAAAACATTTCAGGGCGTTCTGCCGACTGTGACCGATTGTTTCGGTTTGTGTCGGTGCGGGCGCGCGAGCCTATTGCCCGCCTGGTTGAAACCAGTGGAGATTGCCGGGCTTGGCACCGATTGCCAGCCGCGTGGACATGCCATCGCCGCCCGCGGTCACGCGATGAAAGTGGCCCACGGGCGCGAACACCACATCCCCCTCACTGGCAGTGAACGGCTTTTCGCCTTCGATCAGGAAATTCTGCTTGCCCTCCAGCACAAACCAGAGGCCCGCATAATTGGCGCGGAAATGGCCCCAATCGGTGTCGGGCGGCAAGGGCTGCGGTGGTCCGCGAAACACTTCGACGGACAGATAGGGGTCCTTGAGGAAGGTGGCCGGCGCGGGCTTGCCGTCCTGGACCACGTCCTTCTCGAAATCCAGAAAGGGTCTGTTGATCGCGTCGTAGCTTCCATGACCCTTGAACGTCGCTTTGATGTAGCTGATGCCGGCTTGCGGCGCCGGCGTCTCGGAAATGGGAAAGATGGGGGCTTCCGCTGGATGCACCTCAAAGCGCAGCGACGGTTCGTTGCCCACCGTCTCCAGCGTGAAGGCGGTGCGGGCCGGTACCTGGACCAGGAATCCCTTTGTAGCGGTGAAAGGTGCCTGGCCCTCGATCTGGAAGCGGATCTGGCCGGCCTCCACCACCCAGAAGGCGCGGTCGTCGGCATACATCATGCTTTGTGTGCTTTTGCCCGGCGCCATGGAGACATAGCAGGCCACGAAGTCAGGCGTGTCGGCCACCGGCTCCGACCAGTCCTTCTCGCCCGCATGCCGGGTGACGATGTCCGACAGCTTCCAGAGCGGCCGGTTGGGCGCCGTATAAGGGACCGCCCGGGACGGTCTCGGCGCCCAGGCCAGCACGCTTGGGCCTTGCGCATAGGCACCGCCGGTCCACAGCAGCGGGACCACCGCCAGCACCAACCGTGACGTCCGCAGCTGCATCGAAAATCTCCACCCGGGAATGCGGCGGGAAGGTACGTCACTCCCGCACCATTTGGCAGATGGCAGCTATGGCGTGGTTGTCGCCGGCGCGATCTGGGAGTTGTTCTGATTGTTGCCGCCGCCGCCATTGCTGGTCGTGGCCGCTATGACAATCACCGCAATGATGGCGCTCCCGCCGATCAACGCAAGGCCGGTATGGCCCTGCTGGGCGGCATGAACGCCGGCTGATCGGCCGGGCTTGAGGGGCGGCGGGGCAGATCGCGGGTCCTCCGCCTGACCGGCCTGTGGCAGCACCAAAAGCAGGCTGGTCACCGCAATCGCCAAAAGAAACCGGATTTTGATCATCCCCGCACTCTTAAGGTCTTATTGCAACTGTTGAATCAGACGAAATTGCGACCGAAACCCTTCCCCACTTGAAAGCCTGGATCGTCATTACGATGTTTGTCGAAGTATCGAACAAACTCGGGAGACGAAGATGGGCAAGTTGCAAGGCAAGGTTGCGGTGGTGACGGGTGCCTCCAAGGGCATCGGCGCGGGGATCGCCCGCGCGCTGGGCGCGGCCGGCGCCTCGGTGGTGGTCAATTACGCCTCCGACAAGAGCGGTGCGGAGACGGTGGTGACGGACATCAAGACCGGGGGCGGCCAAGCCGTCGCGGTCAAGGGCGATGTGTCAAAAGCCGCCGATGTGAAGCATCTGTTTGACGAGACGCGAAAGGCATTCGGCAGGCTGGATGTCCTGGTGAACAATGCGGGCGTGTTCAAATTCGCGCCGCTGGAGGAAACAACCGAGGAGGAGTATCAGCGCCAATTCGGCATCAATGTGCTGGGCCCGTTGCTGGCCACGCGGGAGGCCTTGCCGCTTTTCGGATCCGGCGGCGGCAGCGTGATCAACATTTCATCCGTCGTCAGCCGCATGGGCATTCCCGGCTCGGTCATTTATGCCGGGACCAAGGGCGCGCTGGATACCATCACCCAGGTGCTGGCCTCCGAGCTCGGTCCGCGCAAGATCCGCGTCAACTCGATCAATCCGGGCATGGTGGAAAGCGAAGGCACCCATGCGGCCGGGTTCATCGGCGGCGACTTCCAGAAGAATATCGAGAGCCAGGCCCCGCTCGGCCGCATTGGCCAGCCAGACGATATCGCCAAGGTCGCGGTCTTCCTGGCCAGCGAAGATGCCGGCTGGTTGACGGGCGAACGTATATCCGCTTCGGGCGGTCATCGTTGATTACTGCGCATGCCCCGTCTAAGACGGGGCATGCGTTTTTCCGGCAAGCATGTGGTGGTGACGGGTGCGGCTTCCGGCCTCGGGCTTGCCATTGCCAAATCCACCGAGGCCGAAGGGGCGACCATAATCGCCATCGACCGGGTGGCCTCGCCTTTTGAGAACAGCCGCGTGTGCGACATCGCCGATGAGACGCAGGTCAGGGCCGCGCTTTCGGACCTCTCACGGCTGGACGCGGTGGTGAACAGCGCCGGCATTGCCCGCCGCGCCAAGGTCGATCAGACCGAGATGGCGGATTTCGACGCGGTGATGGCGGTAAATGTGCGCGGCGCCTTTCTGGTGTCCAAATATGCCCTGCCCTGGTTGCGCAAGGATGGCGGGGCCATCCTGCATTTGTCGTCGGGGGTTGCCACCACCGGCACCCGCAACCGCGCCGCCTATACCGCCAGCAAGGGCGCGATCCTTTCGCTCACCCTCAACATGGCGCTGGATTACGCCGCCGACAGGGTGCGGGTGAACTGCCTGTGTCCCGGTTTCGTCAATACGCCGCTGCTGGCCAGCATGCCCGCGGAGCGGCGCGTGAGGCTGGCGGCGCTGCATCCGCTGGGCCGCATCGGCGAGGCGCAAGACATTGCGCCCATGGCGCTGTTCCTGATTTCCGACCAGGCGTCCTGGATCACGGGCCAAGCGATCGCGGTGGATGGCGGGTATAATATCGGCCACATGGACGACATTTAGGGCTGCAATCCCTCCTCGACACAATTAGAACAAGACAGTTTTCCAGACCGGGCGTTACATTGCCTGCGCCTGTATGCCGGATACGCCGTCCTTGACCGCTTTTATCGACGCCCGCTCGCTTCCTGACTCGACGGTGCTAACTCCAGACCTTGCCATCATCGGCGGCGGTCCGGCGGGAATCTCACTGGCGCTGGCGCTGGCCGGCAGCAAAATCAACATCGCCTTGCTGGAATCCGGCGGCATCGACTTCGATCCCAAGATCCAGAAACTGTATGCGGGGCAGGAAACCGGCGTGCGCTACACCGCGCTCGACGCCGGGCGGCTTCGTTTCCTGGGCGGCAGCAGCAATCACTGGGGCGGCTGGTGCCGCCCAATGGACGAGATCGATTTCGAGGCGCGGGTCTGGATGGCGCATTCCGGCTGGCCGATCACCCGCCAGGCACTGCATGCCTATTATCCCCGTGCCCAGGACCTCGTGGAGGCCGGCACCTGGATGTACGACAAAGCCGGACCCACCATGGCGGCGCTGGCGCCGCTGATGCAACTGGGACCGGGCGGGCTCTACACCAGCTGGTTCCAGTTTTCCAAGACTCGCGACAGCGTGCTGCCGACCTATTTCGGCCATCGCTATGAACAGGATCTGCGCGCCGCGAAGAATGTCACGCCCTACAGCCACGCCAATGTCACGGCCATAAGGCTGGCATCCCACGGCCAGACGGTGGAGCGGCTGGACCTGGCGACGTTGAATGCGGCCGGCACGCCGGCCAGGCGGTTCACGGTGAAACCGCGCATGGTGGTGCTGGCGGCGGGCGCGATGGAGAATGCGCGCCTGCTGCTCGCCTCCAACGACGTGATGACGCCCGGCATCGGCAACCAGAATGATCTGGTGGGGCGTTTCTTCGCCGACAACCCGATCCCGCGCGACGTCGCCACCATGGTGGTATTCGGCGGCGCGCTTCCCGCCTACTACGGCACCAACACCACGGTCGCCAACGGCACCATCCTCAAGCCCACCTTCGCGCCCACCCCACAGTGGCGGCGCAAGGCCGGCGTGGCGGGCTCGCTGACCACGGTGGAAGACGGCGTGGACCTGGATGACACGGGCCGGGCGGCCGTGATCACCACCGCGCTGGCGCTGGGCGTGGACGCCTCCAATGCAAAGGCCTATTCGCTGGGTTGCGGCATGGAGCTTCAACCCGATCCCGATCGCCGCCTGACTTTGACGGGGGAAAAAGATGCGCTGGGCCTGCCGCGCCTGAAGCTGGACATGCGCATCGCCGATTCCGATTTCGCGCTTTATCGCCGGACGCTGGCAGAATTGGGCCGCCAATTGCTGGCCTCCAAGGCGGGCATGTTGCGAATCAATTGCGATCATCGCGAGCAATGGCTGAAGGCCATGGACTGGGGAAACCACCATCTGGGCACCACGCGGATGAGCAGCGATCCCAGGCAAGGCGTGGTCGATGCCGAATGCAAGGTGCATGGGGTGGAGAATCTCTACATCGCGGGCAGTTCGGTCTTTCCCAGCTACAGCGCCTCCAACCCCACCCTCAACCTGATCGCGCTGACGCTCAGGCTGGGCGACCAGTTGAAGAAGGTGATCGCATGAGACGCCGCAGCATTATCGCGGGCGTGGTTGCCGCGGGCGCGGCGTTGGCAGCGGGGCTTTATCGCTTCACCGACCTGCTGGTGAAGCATTATCCGCCGACGCCCTATGACGACCTCTTGGGGCAGCTCACCGATCGCGACCAAGCGGCGAAATTGGGTGCCAAGATCCCCGGCGCTTTCGACGCCCGGAGCGAAGCGGCCCGTTTGCGGTCAGCCTTGCAGGGCCGGAGCCTGGCGGATGCCACCAGTGCCGACATTGCCGCCGGCCGCATGGTGGAGGTGGAAAGTTGGGTCATGCCGCAGACAGTCGTGTCGCTGTCGGCGCTGGCGGCTCATGCTTCGTCCGGCTCAGCATGAGGATATCCTCATCCTGAGCCTGTCGAAGGATGGCCGCGTATCAACCCCCGCAGCGAATTGCCCAGCCAAACCTCGCCCTTCAAATCATCCGGCGTCAGGGTCGCTTCGCGCGCCCGGCCTTGCGCGATCAGTTCGGCGCGCAAAATGCCGGGCAGCAAGCCGGCCTCGAGCGGCGGCGTGAGCAACATGCCGTCGCGGCGGATGAAGATGTTGCTGCGCGCCCCTTCCGTCAGTTCGCCACGTTCATTGCAGAACAGCAGCTCATCGCAGCCGGGATGATCGCGGTCGTAAAGCGCGCGCCAGCTGGTCTTGTGGCGCAGCAGCAGGTCCGCGCTTTGGCTGCAGTCCGGCGAAATCCTGTAGCGCCAACAGGGCGGATTGGATGCAAGTTCATGCGCCCCCGCCTCGCATCGACCGGCTTCATCCAGGGTCAGCCGGACCCGCAACGGCCCCGCCCTGCCCTGGGCGGCGGCGTCAAGAACGGCCCGGGCAGCGGCCGGATCGAACGGCAAGCCCAGCGCCTGCGCCGATGCCGCCATCCGCGCCAAATGCGGCTCGAGCCGAAGAAAGCCGCTGTCATGGCGCAAGGTCTCGATCAGCAGCAACGGCTTGCGGGCGGCCTCGAAGAACCGCGCCTTCACCAGGCATTCGGCATATTCGCCATCGGAGCGCGAATCCTGCACCACCCCGCCGCCGATCCCCAACTCGCCCCGGCCGTCTTCGATGGTGAGCGTGCGGATGGCCACATTGAAACGCGCGGAAAACTTTCCGTCTGGGGCTGGCGCGAAATATCCCACGGCGCCGCAATAGGCGCCGCGCGGCGAATTCTCCAGCGCGCGCAGGATTTCCATCGCCCGGATCTTGGGTGCGCCGGTGATCGATCCGCAGGGAAACAAGGCACGCAGGATATCGGCGATCCCCGCCTCGGGACGCTTCTTCGCCCGCACGGTGGAGACCATGGCATGCAAGGTCGGATAGGTCTCAACCTTGAAGAGGTCGCCGGCCTCGACGCTGCCGCTTTCGGCGATGCGGCTGAGGTCGTTGCGGATCAGGTCGACGATCATCAGATTCTCGGCGCGGTCCTTGGCGCTGTTTGCAAGCCGGGCGCGTTCGCCGATATCATCGCCGGCCCGCGCCAGCGTGCCTTTCATGGGCCGCACGGTGAGCGCCCCGCCCGCCTCCAGGTCAAAAAACAATTCCGGCGAAAGGCTGAGGATTTGGCGCGCGCCCTTCTCATCGAGAAAGCCGACAAAGCCGCAATGTGGAGCACGGCTGGCCGCCCGCAAGTCTTCGTACAAGGCCAGCGCGTCGCCCAGGAAGGAAAAGCGGGCGCGGAAGCTGAGATTGGCCTGGTAGATGTCGCCCGCGGCGATCAGCTCCTTCACCTGGGCGAAACGGGCTGCGTAGGCCGGCCGGTCCCATTCGGCCCGCAATGGACCGGCATAGGCGCGCCCCCGAGGCCTCGGCGCGTCGGCACTGGGTGCCTGGAATACCCCCAGCCGCAACAGGGGCCCGGGCGCAGGCGGCTGGAACCTCGGTTCCAGGGCGTAACCCAGCTCATAGGCCAACCAGCCGGCGACATGGCGGCCCTCAGCCAGCGCCGTTGCCACCGCCGCCAGGGCTTCAGGCACGTCCCGCGCGGCGTCCGCCCGGATTATCGCCGACGGGGCTGTAAAGACGCGTCTGGGGCCATCGTCCAGAATGACCAGCATGGGGCGGTTTTGCCTGCCTCCAGGGCAAGGTTCAACGGGCGGAACAGGACCAATCAGGAGTTGTATTCCCGCGTCCCGCAATACTTGAATGCCTGATCCGGCACCCCATGTTTGTTCTACCGGCGGCCCATCTTGGGGGCCGGACAGCCGCTCAAAGGAGGGCTGGACGTGAACAGGCACACGATCTTTGGAAGTCCCTATCTCCTGGGCTTCGAGCATCTGGAAAGGTTGCTGGAACGCACCGCCCGTACGGCCGGCGATTCCTATCCGCCTTACAATATCGAGGAGCTGGAAGAGGACGGCATCCGCATCACGCTTGCGGTGGCGGGCTTTTCAAAAGAAGAGCTTAGCGTCACCGAAGAGGACCGCCAGCTGGTGGTCCGCGGCCGCCAGACGGCAACGAATGACAAAACGTTCCTTCACCGCGGCATTGCGGCGCGACAATTTTTGCGCAGCTTCGTCCTGGCTGACGGCATCGAAGTCACCGCTGCTGCGTTGGAAAATGGATTGTTGAAGATCGATTTGGCCCGCAAGCCGGTCCAGCCCAGTGTGCGGGTGATAGAGATCAGGACTGGAGGATGACATGACGGACAGATTTGAGAGCGATGACCTGGAAGACGGCGGATTTGTGGCGGCCCGCATCGCATACATCAAGCCCACGGGCAGCGAAGAGGCGCATCGCCTGGGCCTGATCCCGGCCAATATCGATCTGCCTGATGGCATGAAGCTGTATGTCCTGCATGCCGAGGACGGCAGCGTGCTGGGCTTTACCGATGGCTATGCCAGCGCCTATGGCGCGGCGGTGCAGAACGAGCTTACGCCGGTGAGCGTCCACTAGAACAGCGTACATGAATACGGAAAGACCGCAGGCACGTGACGTCCCGCGGTTTTTTTGTTTATGTTCCGGTCATGCGCCACATTCCCGCCACGCTCGCCCTTTGTTTCTTCGCCACCGCCGCCTTCGCGCAAGATGCGAACACGCCGCCTCCAGCGGCGCCGCCGGCCGCGGCCCCAGCCGATGCCAGCCAGCCCGCGCTCACGCCGCAGGCGGTGGCACCCGCCCCAACCAACCCGCCGATGACCGGTCCGCGGGTGCTGATCTCAACCTCCATGGGCGACATCACACTGCAGCTGGATTCGGTGCGCGCGCCCAAGACCGTGGCCGCCATCTTGCGCTATGTAAAAGAGAAGCATTACGACAACACCGCCTATTACCGGGTCGCCAAAGGCTTTGTGATCCAGATGGGCAGCTTCGAAGCCAATGGAAAGGGGCGTGGCATTGTCCGTCCCAGCCTGGTGCCGCTGGAGGCCAATAACGGCCTTTCCAATCTGCGCGGCACCGTGGCCATGGCGCGGGCGGAAGCGCCGGACAGTGCCACGGCGGAGTTCTTCATCAACCTGGCCGACAACGACGCGCTGAACCACAAACCGGACGATCCCGGCAACACCACCGGCTATGCGGTGTTCGGCCAGGTCGCATCCGGCATGGATGTGGTGGATGCGATCGGCAATGTGGCGGTGGGCGACAATGGACCGATGCCCGGCCAGGCGCCGGTTACCCCAATAATTGTTAAAAAAGTGACGCTGCTCAAATAAGACGCGCTTCAGGCAGCAGCTGTACCAGCACCGTTCTTGTCGCCAATCAATATGGCGTACAGCGCCTCGACGGATTTCGCGGCGCGCAGCTTCTCGCACACCGCCTTGTCGCGCAAAAGGCGCGACACCCGCGCCAGGGACTTGAGATGATCCGCGCCGGCATTTTCGGGCGCCAGCAACATGAACACCAGGTCCACCGGCTGGCTGTCCACCGCTTCGTAATCGATGGGATTTTCCAGGCGCGCGAAGATGCCGGTGATGGTCTTGGCCTCGGCCATGCGCCCATGGGGGATTGCGATGCCGGCGCCGACACCGGTGGTGCCGAGCCTTTCGCGCTCCACCAGGGTCTCGAAAATGCGCCGCTCCGACAGCCTGGTGAGCGCATGGGCGCGCACGGAGAGTTCCTGCAAAAGCTGCTTTTTGGACTGCGCCTTGAGGCCTGCGAGAACGGCATCCGGCGCGAGCAGATCAGTGATATTCATCAAGAATCCCGGTGGTGAGCGGTAAGTTGGTTCGCCCCTGTCCGGGGGGCCTCGCCCAAAAGCGGCGGGTTCATAGGCCGCTGCCCCGGCAATGTCAATCTTGACTTAAAAACCGTGCTTAACGAGCCGCCAGCGCCGGACCGTTGCCGGCCTTGAGGCGGCGGCGCTCCACCGAAGAGGGGATGCGCAGGGCCTCGCGGTATTTGGCCACGGTGCGGCGCGCGATATTCACCCCGTCCGCGGTCAGGAGCGAAACAATGCGGTCGTCCGAGAGGATTTCCCGCGGCTCCTCATTTTCGATCATCTCGCGAATGCGATCGCGCACGGCTTCGGCCGAATGTGATTCGGCACCATCCACGGACTGGATGGAGGCGGTGAAGAAATATTTGAGCTCGAACAGGCCGCGCGGGGTGGCGATGTATTTGTTGGAGGTGACGCGGCTGACCGTCGATTCGTGCATCGAGATCGCGTCGGCGATGATTCGCAGGTTAAGCGGCCTGAGATGGCGCACGCCATGGGTGAGAAAGGCGTCCTGGTGGCGCACGATCTCGCTGGCCACTTTCAGGATGGTCCGGGCACGCTGGTCCAGGCTCTTGACCAGCCAGTTGGCGTTGTTGAGGCAGTCGGCAAGATAGTTCCTGCTCTCCTTGTCGCGCGCGGTCTTGGAGACGGTGCCGTAATACTGGTTGTTGACCAGAAGCCTGGGCAGGGTATCGGAATTCAATTCCACCACCCAGCCGCCTTCCGGACTTTCCTTGACGAAAACGTCCGGCACCACCGGCGTCACCGGTTCGCTGCCGAAGGCCAGGCCCGGCTTGGGGTTCAGGGTGCGAATTTCCGAGATCATGTCGGCGATGTCTTCGGCATCGACGCCGCACAATTGGATGAGCTGGCCGATATCGCGGCGCGCCACCAGGTCCAGCCGGGTCAGAAGCGCCGCCATCGCCGGATCCAGCCGGTCCCTGGCCTTGAGCTGCAGGCTCAGGCATTCCGCCAGGTCGCGGGCGCCCACCCCCACCGGATCGAAGCCGTGCAGCACGCCCAGCACCGCCTGCACGTCTTCCAACTCGCAGCCCAGCCGGGTCGCGATCTCCACCAGGTCGGTGCGCAAATAGCCGGTCTCATCCACCGCATCGATCAGCGCCAACAGGATCATGCGGTCCTCAGGCAGAAGGGCCGCGATGGAGAGTTGGTTTTCCAGATGGTCCTTGAGCGAGGCCTCCGCCGTGATAGTGGATTCCAGCCCGTCTTCGCCGTCATAGGCGTTGCCGGATTTGACCGTGGTCCAGTCGGTCAGCGATCCGGTCTGCGGGCCTTCCGCCGCCTTGGCGCGCGGCTCGTCACCGTCATACATATTGTCGTGCGCGGCCTGGTCCAGGTCGGAGGCCTTGGAAAAATCGTCGCGCGAAAGCGCCTCGTCGGCGCGCTCGCCGGTTGCGCTGCCGGCCGCGGCTTCGGGCGCGTCGCTGACCGGAGCAGCCTCGCGGTCGTCGCGCTCCAGAAGCGGATTGCGCTCCAGCTCCTGCTCGCAAAACTCGGCCAGTTCGATGTTGGACAGCTGCAGCAGCTTGATCGCCTGCTGCAATTGCGGGGTCATGACCAGCGATTGGCCTTGCCGTATCTCCAGTCTTTGACCAACTCCGGCCATGATGTCCTACAGTGTGAATTTCTCTCCGAGATAGACGCGCCGCACATCGCGGTCGCTGACGATCTCGGCGGGCGTGCCTTCCTTCAGCACACGCCCGTCATGAAGAATATAGGCGCGGTCGATCACATCCAGCGCGTCGCGCACATTGTGGTCGGTGATCAGGACGCCGATGCCGCGATCCTTGAGATGCTTGACCAGGTCGCGGATTTCGCCGACCGCGATGGGATCGATGCCGGCAAACGGCTCGTCCAGCAGGATGTAGGAAGGATGTGTCGCGAGACAGCGCGCGATTTCCACCCGGCGGCGTTCGCCGCCCGACAGGGCCACGGCCGGCGTGTTGCGGATATGGGTGATGCCGAATTCGGCCAGCAAGGCCTCCACCATCGCTTCCAGGCGGGCGCCATCGGTCTCCAGCAGTTCGGCGGTGGCGCGGATATTCTGTTCGGCGGTCAAGCCACGGAAGATCGAGGCTTCCTGCGGCAGGTAACCGATGCCGAGCCGCGCGCGGCGGTACATGGGCAGCTTGGTCACGTCATGACCGTCCACCTCGATCGAGCCCGTGTCGGCGGGGATCAGGCCGGTGATCATGTAAAAGCATGTGGTCTTGCCGGCGCCGTTGGGCCCAAGCAGGCCCACCGCCTCGCCACGCTTTAACGAAAGACTAACCGAGCGCACCACGGGGCGCTTGTTGAAGCTTTTTCCGATGCGCGAGACCGCCAGGCCCTTGCCGCCCTCGACCAGGCGCAAGCTGTCGTGGGCCGTCTCGCCCATATTTTCAGCAGTTTCCGTGCTTTTTTCGCTCATCGGCAAAAACCATGCCTGTTTGTGTTTAAGGAACGATGAAAATGCATATCCCCGTGTTTCATTGTGTTTGCGAACTGGGCGTAAATACGCCTTGCACGCGGCCGCCCGAATTGCCCGTCGCCTTCACACCACCACCCAGCGTCGCCTGACCGGTGGCGAGATTGACCGTGAGTTGTGCGCCGCGCATCACGTCCTTGCCCTTCTTCAGCACGACATTGCCGGTCATCACCACCACACGCGGTCCCACCGAATAGACGCCATTTTCACCCGTGGCGATGCCGGAAGTCGGCGAATCCACCACCACATTGCCGCTGGCAGTGATCTTGTCGGCCTTGCCATTGACGGTAAGGACGTGCACCTGGTTGGCGCGCAACTTGGTATCGCCCTGAACCACGACGACATTGCCGCTATAGAGCCCGCTCTTGGCGTTGAGATCGGCCTGGAAATTGTCGGCTGCGATATTGATGGGCGCATTGTTGTCGTGATTGCCGGTGATGGGCTTGGGCGCCGGCGCGGCGTGCGCGGCTTGTGCCGCGGCAAGGATGGACAGCAGGACAAGGACGTTCTTCATCATTTGCCTCCGAATAGCGTCATCTGGACATGACCGCTGAGGGTGAGAATTCCGGTGTCGCGGTCGGCATGGAAGCGGTCGGCCCTGAGCGTTCCGTCCGGACCCTGGCCCGTCACGGTTTCATGGCCATGGATCATGTTCTGCTTCAGGTTGGCGGAGGCACTGTTGGAGTGCAGCTCATAGCCCTTGGCGGTGAACACATCGATGCCATTGTAGAGCTCGAGCTGGCCGGTGCTCATGTCCACCATGCCCGCCCTGGCGCGGGCATTGATCCAGTTGCCCTTGTCCAACGAGATATCGGCCTCGAGGTTCTGCAGTGTGGCCCTCTTGGGATTTTGGATATCCTGCACCGCGCGATCGGCGGTGATGACGTAGGGATTGCCCTTGGAATCGCTGCCCGCCAGCCGCGGCTTGACCATGGTGAGGTCGTTCTTCACCCGTCCCAGCCGCTCATAGGACATCTGCAGCTGGCGCGGCATGCGCTGGACGAAGAAGAAGGCCAGCACCGCGGCAATGGTGAGGAAGGCGCCCAGCGCCAGGATGCGCTTCATCAGCACGACGAAGCGGGAATAGCGCAGCGCCTCCATGCTGGTGCTGCGCACGCGCGCCGACCAGTCATAACCCGAGGTGGAAGGATCGCGGTCCGCTGCCATGCTCATGACACCCACATCATGCCAAACCCATCATGCGAGCCCTGCGCGCAGGCAGTCGTGGATATGGATCACGCCCTTGGGCGATGCATCGCCCTCGGCGAGGACGAAGAGCTGGGTGATCTTCTTTTCGGTCATCAGGGCGAGCGCTTCCACCGCCAGCTGATCGGGGCGCGCGATCTTGGGATCCGCGGTCATCACCTCCGCGGCGCGGCGGCTTTCGATCCCCGCCACATGGCGGCGGATGTCGCCGTCGGTGACGATGCCGATCAATCCCCCGGCAGCATCCACGATGCCGACGCACCCCAGCCTGCCGGACGCCATGGTCAGCAGCAGATCGCGCATCGGCGTGTCCGGCGCGGCCAGCGGAATGGCGTCGCCGCTGTGCATCAACTCGCCGACCCGGATCAGGGCGCGGCCCAGGCTGCCGCCGGGATGGAAATCGCGATACTGGTCGGGCGAAAAGCCCTTGCGCTCCATCAATGCCACCGCGAGTGCATCGCCCAGCGCCATCATCATGGTCGTGGAGGTGGTCGGCGCCAGTCCTATGGCACAGGACTCCGGCGCATCGGGAAGCAGCAGCGCCACATCGGCGGCTTTGACCAGGGTCGAATCGCCATTGCAGGCGATGGCGATCAGGGGAATGCGAAAGCGCTTGGCGTAGGTGAGAAGATCGGACAGTTCCGCCGTCTCGCCACCCTTGGAAAGCAGCAGCAGCACGTCCTGGCGGGTGATGGCGCCCATGTCGCCATGCGAGGCCTCGGCGGGATGGACGAAATAGGCCGGCGTGCCGGTGGAGGACAAGGTGGCGGCGATCTTGCGCGCCACATGACCGGACTTGCCCATGCCGCTGACAATGATCCGTCCCGGGTTTTGATGGTCCTGGGCCGCCAGCATCAGGCCGACCGCGCGGCTGAAATCCCCGTTGAGGGTGTCCGCCAGCTGCGTCAGGGCCTCACTGGCGACGGCAAGGACGCGGCGGGCCGCGGCTAGGTCCGCGCTGGCGGTGTCGCCCGATAGGGAATGCAGGGGCGCCTTGGAGTATCCCATCTAAGCCTTTGACAATAAGCAATATTTTCGACAGTGCGCTCAACCCGGCCCAGATTACAGCGGCGTTAAGCGAATTTCGTGCCAAGTTTCGCCCGAAACGGGGTCCAGGGCAAGCGACGGCCCGTGGTCGCCTAGCGGAAGCGTAGTGGCGACGGTGAGCGGCAGGGGGCGTCGCTCGCTCTCAGTGCGCGAAGATATCCACCTCTTCCCAGCCGGCGAGGTCCAGGTTGGCGCGCGTCGGCAAGAAGTCGAAACAGGCTTGCGCCAACAGGGTGCGCCCCTCGCGCCCCAGCATGGCGTCCAGCACCGTCTTGAGCTGGTGCAGATAGGCGACGTCGTTGGCGGCGTAAGCGAGCTGTTTTTCCGTCAGCTCCTTGGCGCCCCAGTCCGAGGACTGCTGCTCCTTGGACAAATCCACATTGAGGAGTTCACGCACCAGATCCTTCAACCCATGCTTGTCCGTGTACGTCCGGACCAGCTTGGAGGCGATCTTGGTGCAATAGACCGGCTTGCACTCCACGCCCAGATATTGCCGGAACATGGCGATATCGAAACGAGCGAAGTGGAACAGCTTGGTGACCGCGGGATCGGCCAGCAGCGCCTTGAGATTTGGCGCGGCATACTGGCCCGCGGCGAACTGCACTGCATGGCAAATCCCATCGCCCGCCGACAGTTGCGCCAGGCACAACCGGTCGCGGCGGGGATTGAGGCCCAGCGTTTCGGTGTCGATGGCAACAAGGGAGCCCAGGTCGAGCCCGTCCGGCAGGTCACCCTGGTACAGCTTGATCTTCATGGGGCTCCAATAGCGCAGCGGGCGGTTAATTAATAGAGTGGCGCCATGCAGGCATGGGCGGAAAAGCTGAGGAAAGACGGCGGGCCGGGTGTCGTCCTGTCGCTTCTGCTGCATCTGCTGCTGCTGCTGGCGGTGCTCTGGTATGTGCATCAGCGGCCGGCCCTGACAGAGACGAGCGCGCATGTCCTTCCCGTCGAACTGGTGATCGGCGGCACCATGGGCCAACAAGCCTCGACCGCGCCGGCCACGCGGCTGGAAGTGGCCCGGCCGCATCCCGAAAGCGCACCCGTGCCGGAAGGCACCAATCCCAAAGGGACCGAGCAGCCGGAAGACGAACTGTCCGCCAAGCTCAGGGCGCTGGCGCAACTGAAGACGCCTGACGCGGCACTGCCCAATGCGGACAACACCGCGGCGCCGGGCGGCACCGGCAGTGGCATGGGCGAAGGCAATTACGCGCTGAAGGATTTCATCCGGGCGCAGATCCTCAGGCGCTGGCTGCCCGATCTTTCGGTCCCCGGCGCGCGCGACCTGCCGGTGCTGGTGCGGGTGCGGCTGCTCAAAAGCGGGGTGATCGACACCGTCGATGTGGTGGACCAGGAGCGTTTCCGCACCAACAAGGCGTTCCGCGACATGGCGCTGTCGGCGCGCGATGCCGCCCTGCTGGCATCCCCGATCCAGTGGCCGGGCGGACTGAGCCAGAAAAGCCAGACGCTCACCATCGATCTTGATCCGAAGGCCGTACTCCGTTGATTGGCTTCGCTGTCTCGAGAGCCAGCTACGCCTATGGTAGATCGCGCGCGAGGCGGAAACCCGTGAGCGTCGAATAATCATAATCCTGGTCGGCGCCGTCTTCCGATTCTCCCACCCGCGCGGCACTGCGCACGAAGATGGGGATGTTGTTCCAGGCGCCGCCGCGGATCACATGGCGGATGCAGAAACTGTCACCCCAGGCGCGGCCGTCGCTGGGCGCGTCCACATAACTGGGATGCCAGCAGTCCGCCGTCCATTCCCAGGCATTGCCCAGCATGCCGGAGAGACCAAAGGCATTGACGGCAAATGCGTCCACCGGTCCCAGCAGCTTGTCGTCCCATTGGCTGCCGCAGCCATTGCAGTTGGCATGGCCCCCGCCCACATCATCGCCCCACCAGCGCGTCGTAGTGGTGCCGGCGCGGGCGGCATATTCCCATTCCGCCTCGCTGGGCAGGCGATAGGGATTGCGGTTGCCGATTTCGGGATGGGCGGCGCGGGCGCGCGCGTTGATCCAGGCGATATAGGCTCCGGCGTCTTTCCAGTCGAGACACACCGCCGGCCAGCGCGGCGGCTCGACATCGGTGGGCGTTGCGCCAAGCCCGCGCTTCAGCTGTCGCCAGCCCAGGCCCAGCAGCGGATTGCAGGGCTGAGGTTGATAATTGGTGGCGTTGAGGAAGGCGAGGAATTCCCCGCTGGTGACGGGATATTTGGCCATGGCAAAGGCCTTGATCGTCACCACATGCTGCGGCCCTTCGGAATCAAACCGGCCGGGTTCATGCGCGGGACTGCCCATCAGGAATTTACCGGCCGGGATAGCCACCATCGGGGAGCATTCCGGACATTCGCTGAATTCGCGGTCCAGCCTGGCCTGGCCTGACAGAAGGATGGTGGCGGCCAGGATCGCGGCGATGCGGGTTTTCATGATCCTCATCAAAGCAGGAACAAGCCGGGCTGCAAGCCGTTTCGAACTGAAGGCTCCCTTTGCGACCTGAAAAGCCCGTTACAACCTGAATAGAAGGACAGGTTCATGATCCGCAAATTGCCGTCCGGCAAGTACCGGCTCTATTCCCGCAAGAAAAACCCCAGGACCGGCAAACGCCGCAATCTGGGGACCTTCGAGACCCGCCGGGCCGCCGAAAAACATGAACGCGCCGTGCAGTATTTCAAGCACCACTAGCAAGCTGACCCCCTCCGGTCTTCGCAGCTTTGCTTGGCGTGGCGGCCGTTGCCGCCACGCCGGCGCGCTGCTACGACCGCCTCCCCCATGCGAGCTCCTTCGGCGCGCGGGGGAGGCTAGGCCTGAGTTCGCTTTTGCCTTAGTGCTTGCGGGATGAACATCCTGGTCGCCTGCGATTCCTTCAAGGACGCCCTGCCCGCCGATGCCGTATGCTCGGCAATCGCGCGCGGCCTGAAGCAAAGCCATCCTGAGACGCGCGTGACCGAGATGCCGCTGTCGGATGGCGGCGAAGGCCTCCTGGATGTGCTGGGGCGGGCCTTGGATCTCCGCTGGATC